>Ga0302325_10018916_pt1 | contig 14499 bp, 17 predicted proteins | sample Palsa_T0_2_FD_201948 | JGI IMG/M metagenome (GOLD analysis project Ga0302325, IMG submission 201948) | Peat permafrost microbial communities from Stordalen Mire near Abisko, Sweden - Palsa_T0_2 | ecosystem: Environmental > Terrestrial > Soil > Palsa > Peat permafrost | place: Sweden: Abisko... | reverse complement strand
GCCCTTCGCGCCGCCGCCGCCATGGCGCGGACTTCCTGTTCCAGGATCTCGGTCGGCAATCCGGCTTCCAGCACATAGGTAACTACAAGAGTTTGCGCCCTTGCGCCTGAAACAGCGAGATCGTTCACCGTGCCATTCACCGCCAGTTCGCCGATCGAGCCGCCTGGAAAGCGCAAGGGCTTGACGACGAAGCTGTCCGCCGTGATAGCGACGCGCACGCCATTCAATAGGACATGAGCGGCGTCGCCCAGCGGTCCGGACGACGAATCGCAAAGCAGCGGCGCGAACAGGCCTTCGATCAACCTGCGGCTGGCCTTGCCGCCAGCACCGTGCGCCATCTCGATCTGCGTGTCCCGGAAGCGGAGTTTGGGCGCGTTAGCTTGCATGCTCACCATCAGGAGCTGAAGTTGATTTGGTTAGCCCTATCCTTCACAACGCCGAGGCGACGCTGGTCACCATCGCCGCTTTAAGATGTTCGTAATTATAATACGCGGCGCACGAGCCTTCCGACGAAACCATCAGCGCGCCTACGGGACGCTCCGGTGTACATTCGTTGCCGAACAACTTGCACTGGTGCGGTTTCAAAACGCCCTTCAGCACTTCGCCGCACTGCGCGGCTTTCGGATCCGTTACGCGTATGCCGGGAATATGGAAGCGCTGTTCGGCGTCGAATTCCGCGTAGGCGTCGCGCAGCCGCAGCGCCGATTGCGAAATGAAGCCCATACCGCGCCATTCAAAGTACGGGCGCAGCTGAAAGACCTCCGCCATGGCCCTCAGTGCGGCGCGATTCCCTTCCCACGGAACCACGCGCTTGTACTGATTCTCCACCTCGACGCGCCCTTCCTTCAACTGGCGCAGCAACATCATTACCGATTCCAGCATGTCCAGCGGCTCGAAGCCGGAGACCACGATCGGCTTCCGCTCGTTGCGCGCGATCCACTCATACGGCCGGCAGCCTATCACCGTGGATACGTGGCCCGGGCCAATGAAGGCGTCCAGGCGCATATCCGGTGAATCCAGTATTGCCCGTATGGCCGGAATGATGGTTACGTGGTTGCAAAATACTGAGAAATTCCGTATGCCCAGGGTGCGCGCGCGCATCAGGGTCAGGGCTGTCGAAGGCGCGGTCGTCTCGAAACCGATGGCGAAGAACATCACGTGACGGTCGGGATTGGCCAGGGCGATCTTCAGCGCATCGGCGGGCGAATAGACAATGCGCACATCGGCGCCGCGGGCCTTGTATTCGAGAGGGCTGCCGCGCGTTCCCGGCACCCGCATCATGTCGCCGAACGCCGTGAAGATCACGTCCGGCTGCTCCGTCATGGACAGTCCGTCGTCGATCCGGCCCATGGGCAGCACGCATACCGGACAACCGGGCCCGTGTATCAGCTCGATATTGGGGGGCAGCAGGTCTTTCAGGCCGAAGCGATAGATCGCGTGGGTGTGGCCGCCGCAGACTTCCATCATGCGGTAATGCCGCGTCGGATCGGCCAGGCGGCGGATCTCCTGAGCCGTCCTGGAGATCAGCTCTGGTTCGCGGAATTCGTCGACGAATCTCATGGTGTCTCCGCCCAACGCTCGCCCAGGCCGTAGCCTTCGACCTCCCGCATGGCGGCTTCGTCCTCGCCGAGTATGGCGAGTGTGCGCATCTGGTCCGCGGCGTCCTGCTCGCTGATTTTGCTCATGGCGAAACCAACGTGAATCAGCACCCAATCGCCTGCCTTAACGGGATCGTCTTCGAGCAGCCCCACGTCGATCTTGCGACGGACACCGCTTACCTCGACCAGCGCCAGGTTCTCGTGGTCGGTCAGTAGCTCAACAATTCTTCCTGGAATCGCCAGACACATTCGTTTTACTCCGATTTTCGGCGAGCCACAATATCGAAAGTGAACTTGAGCTCGTCCTTGATCTTGAGGGTGCCGCCGGCCACAGACGCCAGCTTAATACGAAAATCGGTTTGCCGCAGAGCAAACTCGCCGCTGGCTCGCAGCGTATCGCCCATGGGCGCTAACTGCGCCGGCAGCGACTGGGGGCGTGTGACTCCGTGCAGAGTCAGGTTACCGTCGATCTTCACGCGTATGGGACCGCTCCCCTGCACCGCTGACACCCCCGTGCTCTCGAAGACGATCTCGGGGTAGCGGCCGATTTCGAGGACTTCATCTTGCATGCCACGTTCCATCTCGCGGCGGTCCTTGTCACTGACGTCGTTCTGCACTGCCAGAGAGGCCGCCAGAACTACCAGCCGCAGCGAAGCTTGTATAGGGGCCGCCGGGTCCCAGCGCGCGTCGCCGTTGAATCCGCGTATAGCGACAACGGGGTTATGGCCGAGCCCGGACAAAAGTCCGCCGGCGAAGGCGCGCACGGTAAACCGGCTCACACCGGCATCGATCAGATAGTCGGGCACGTTACATGCTTCGCAGTTTTAAGTATTTCTCGAAGTCGGGCACTGCCGCACCCAATAAGCTGAGGCCGCCTATCCCAGCCTGGCCCATGTAGCGCCGGACTATCGGATTGGACAGAATCAATCCCGCGCCGAAAATGATCAGGGCCACGCCCCCCATCATGAACAAAGTATCTTTTGCATCGTCCATCTGCTGCGGATTTTCCATGACAAATCGTCTCCTTCCAATAGTTCTCCGACAGTTCTCATGCTGGCACGCCTGCTTGCATCTCCTCTGTGATTCTCGAAACCAGTGACTCGACCATCGCAATGGCGCCGCTTACCGCCGCTTCCACTGGATCGCTGAGTCCCATGGCACCCTCAATTTCATCTCCCAGCGTGGCGGGCTCGCAACCCACCACGAGCACCCGTTTCGGGCGGCCTCCCAGGGCCCGCGCCATATCCAGCACGCGCATGGGATTCATGCCGTGCGCGTCCATCAGCGCCGGCTCTGTACCGCTCCCGGCGTCCTCCGAATTTGGCTCCGCCTCCGGCTCGATGACGTATAACGTGCCGGGATCTCCACCCCTTGCCGCAGCGTCCACCAAAATGGCTGCATCGTAGCCGTCGAGCAATGCATACGCCAGGTCCATACCGCGGATTCCGAAGTCAGTTACCCGAACATTTTCGGGTAGCGCCCGCCGCGCCATGCGCCAGACCACTTCCACGCCGAATGCATCATCGCCCAGGAAAATGTTCCCGATCCCGGCCACCAGTATGCGCGGCGTGGTCATGGCATCGGCTCCACTTCCTCGGGATCGAAAAAAAACCGGTGTCCCGGCTGCCGCAGCAGGCCCATATCCCGTCCCGGATCGTCATCCAGCACGACGGCAAAATGGAACTTGCCTTCATAGTCCTGTTCGATGCACTCGATTGCGGCGGTCTTGCCATCCAGCGCCATATCCAGCACGTCGCCCCCCTTGCGCGGACGCAGCCGGACACGATCCCCGGTCCTTAACTCAACTCCATCGACCAGCAGACACTCCACCGGACTCTTGTCTTCGAGTAGCTGCCATTCCCATTCGTTCATTCGCTATCCTTGGCTATCCTTCATCGGGCGTAAGCCACGCAGTGCGCCGTGGAGCTTCATCAACTGCTCTTCGGGCAGCGTCTCGGTGCGGGCCAGGATGCGGCGGGCATGGTCGCCGGACTCGCGCATCTCGCGTTTCTCCTCTTCGGTAAGGGTCAGAATGCGCAGTGTCAATATTTCGTCGATCTCAGTTGCATCGAACAGATCGCCGGGGCTTTCCGCGGCCACCTCCGGGTAGTCGTAAAGAATGATCGGTGAAGACAGCATGGTGCCGCGTTCGCCGTGCTCACCGACCAGAACGGGCCAAGTCCCCGCGTTGCGGCATCGCGCGGCGGCCTCACGGAAGCGATCCGGCGGATCCAGCATCGAAACGAACTCGCCCTCACGCGCTGCCAGAATCGTGTGCGTCGCGGCGAGTGACTGCGGCAATATCTCGTCCCTGGTCAACTTTTCCGCGCGATCGATAGCTGTGCTGTTAGTGACCTGCACCGACACATGAAACAACTCCTCTTCCAGGCGTTCTGCCGTAAGCTCTACCGACCCTTGTATGCAGTTTTCGCCGGCCGAAAAACTGAACTCCGCGCGTCTGGGCCTGACCAAAACGCCACCCAGGAGGCGATCGGTAATCCGCACATCCCGTTCGACCGCATCCTGAAATGACTCCGACTCGATCACTTGCAGAAACCTCACCCGAATTTCGAGACTGGTTGCCGGACCTCCCCGCACCAGGCACTCCGTGCGCATGCTGGCCGTCTCCGTGCCGGACTGCGCGTCGCTATAGGCGGGTGGAACCAGTACGCCAAAATTGAAACGCCGCTGATTTTTCACCGACGACCGCCTGTACGGATATAGAATATAGCCCTCGTAAAGGACCGCGTTCGCGATTCTCTCCACCAGCTCGGAGCTCATCGGCGCACCCCTTGTTCCATCTCCCGCAGCAGGCCCTCCAGCATCTGCTCCCAAGTCGGGATTCCGTTTCGCAGTTTGTATTCGTTCAGGCGCTCGAATACATCGCGGCCCAGGCAGAGCCATGCGCAATTAGGATAATACAGGTCCATCATCTGCTTCCAGGCCTCGACCCGCAGGCGGAATTTCGCTTCCTTTTCCCACGAAATCGGCGCAACCTGCAAACTCCCGCTGGCGCCCTGATAGAACACCGTGCCACTGAACTGAAAACACAGGGGGATTTCGCCCTCTTCGAGTCCCTGGAAGTATTTCATCGCCGCCACGTTAAAGTCGAAGGTGCATGGCACCTGCAGTTCCACATTGGCAATCCCCGTGAACCCGGGGACGATCACGCTGGCGTGGGTCCACAGCATGTTCCGCAGCGTCTGGCCCCAGCGGGATGGTTCACCGAAGAGATCCTGCAGGCGCTCCTGTTCCCGTGCGGCATACCGCCGGCGGGTGACTTCAATCTGGATTTGCGATCGCAGCGCGATAGTGTGTATGGGTTCGGCGCCTGTGTTAGTTACGCGAAGCTGGAAGCCCATCAGCGGCGCAGCTGCAAACGAAACCGCCTGCGCTCCCTCTATCTGAAAGCTCAGATCAGGCATGCCCGATTACTCCGGAGCGCCCCTTGAGCCCGGCGAAAAACAATTCCAGCTGTTTCCAGACGTCCGCTCCGCCGGACAAGCCTTTCCAGTGCGATCGGATCAACCACACCAGCTTGTAGCACTCATCGATCGGCAATAGATAATACTCGGCGGCGGAATAGCCGCGCGCCGGTCCCAGCCGGTTCACCAGCAGCGCTTCCACGTCCTGCCCCATGCGGGCCAGAACGGGATTCTCCGCGACAATGCCGCTCCAGGTATCCAGCGGCAGTTGCGATTCCGTGGCGCCGGCGGGGCTCGGATATAGCGCGACTACTTTCGCTTCCACACTACTTTCGAAAAAGAATGCCATGTTGATCGGGATCATCAGGCCTTCCCATTCGACATCCGTCAGCCGGAAGCCGGCCAGAAACCTGACCTCCCGGGGAACCCGCTTATACTGCGCGCCGCTTTGCGAACTGAAGAGGATGGCGCAGGCGCCGCACGCGCATACCAGCTTGCGCGCTTTTGGATCGACCAGATGATCATGGTCTGCGGTCAGCTCCCAGCCGCACAGCTCACAACATTCCGTCGAGCGGCGCTTACCGGCAAACTGCCGCAGCAAGCTGAAGGAGTCCGCCAGCGCCCCGCCCATCATAAACGGGTACCGTTGGTATGGGCTGTGCCATTGCCCAGTAGTTTCTCTAAGGGCACAAAGCCCGAGGCGGCGCCCTGCTCTTCCAGCCCTTCAATCACCAGTCCGACCAGATCCGGAGCTGCTTCATAGATGGCTGCCTCCACGGAGGATTTGAGAGTAGAAGCGCCCGAACCGCAGCCAGAGCCGCTCGCCCGCAAGCGCAGGCGGATCACGCCCTGCTCGATATTCAATGACTCGACCGTAGCTTTGTTACGCAGCTGATCCACCGCCCGCCGTACTCTGGCCTCCAGATCCAGCGGATGCAATCCGTTCGCGGCCAGCAGGTTGCCCACTAACTCATCGCGGCCGAACTGATCGAGGATCTCCCGGCCGGCGTCGCCTTTCTCGAAGACGATCTCGGTGATCCGCTCCAGCCCGGCTCCGTAGAGGTCCATGAGCGACCTCACCAACTCTTGAGCAGTCGACAGCAAGTCGGGGTCCGCCGATGACTCCAGCTTGCGAATCAAATCTTCAATGCGTCCGGTCTGCCGCTCGACTTCGCTGATCTTATGCATGGACGCCGAATGTAGGCGAATGGACAGTTTCGAGCGTCTTTCCTTTGCCAAGATACATGTGCACACCGCACGGCAGGCAGGGGTCGAAGCTACGCACCGTGCGCATGATATCGATACCCTTGAACTTATCCGGCCCATTTTCCTCGAAGATGGGCGTGTTCTGCACTGCATCCTCGTACGGCCCCGGTGTCCCGTACACATCCCGCGGATTGGCGTTCCAGGGCGTCGGCGGATAGGGATGATAGTTGGCAATCTTGCCTTCCCTGATCACCACATGATGCGACAATACTCCACGTACGGCCTCGTGAAAACCGCAGCCAATGGCTTCATCGGGCACTTTGAACTCCGACCAGGTCCTGGTTCGCCCGGCATGCAGTTCTTTCAGCGCTTGTTCCGCGAAGTGCAAAGCGGCAGCCGCGGCATAGGCCTGGAAGTAAGTACGGGCACGGTCGCGCTCGATGGCATTGCTCCACTTCGGAATCTTCCACTCGAACTCGACTTCAGGCAGCGATACCGTCTTAGGAAGGTAAATCTTTACGCTGTGCCCGGTGGCCTTGAGATAGCCTATATCCACGATGCCTGCCAGCGCAGTAGCCCAGAAACGGGCTATGGGGCCGCCGCCGGTGTCGAGCGCCAGATAATCTCCGGTCCTTTTGTCGAACCACCGCGGCGACATCACCCAGGTGTACTTTCCCGAGAAGTCGCGTTTCTGCGGTTTCGGAATGGTGGTCTGGTTCCAGGGATGCCGCTGATCTACGGGGTTGCCCAACGGATCGTTCTTCACAAAGGTTTCGCCGGCTTCCCAGTCATCATAGTAAGAGCTACCCAGCAGGATGCGTATATTCAGGTTAATATCCACCAGGTCGGTCGTTACTAACTGGCCGTCTACTACCACGCCCGGGGTCACAAACATGTTCCGGCCCCACTTAGTCATGTTTTTATAGGTATAGTCACAGGCAGCCGGATCGTTGAACGATCCCCAGCATCCCAGCAGGATGCGCCGCTGTCCTACTTTTTCATATCCAGGCAGCGCCTCGTAGAAGAAATCGAACAGGTCGTCGTGCAGTGGAACAACCTTCTTCATGAATTCCACATACTTCATCAGCCGGACGATGTAGTCGGTGAACAGTTGGACAGTGGGGACGGTTCCGACGCCTCCCGGATAAAGCGTGGAGGGATGCACGTGGCGCCCTTCCATCAGGCAGAACATCTCGCGCGTCAGGCGGCTCATCTGCAGCGCCTCGCGATAGAATGCGCCGGTGAATGGATTCAGGGCGCGCATGATGTCGGCGATGGTGCGATATCCGTGCAGGCTGGAGTGCGGCGCGGACGTTGTCTCAGCCTTGGCGAAGACGCCCGGATTGGTCTCCTTCACCATCTGCTCGCAGAAATCCACTCCCACCAGGTTGTCCTGGAAGATATTATGGTCGAACATATACTCGGCGGCTTCGCCAAGATTGATAATCCACTCCGCCAGCGCGGGAGGCCTCACTCCGAACGCCATGTTCTGGGCATAAGTCGCGCACGTGGCGTGATTATCGCCGCAAATGCCGCAGATACGGCTGGTGATGAAGTGGGCGTCCCGCGGGTCCTTACCCTTCATGAAAATACTGTAGCCCCGGAAGATGGAAGAAGTGCTGTGACACTCGGCGACCTCCCGGTTTTCAAAGTCGATCTTGGTAAAGATCCCGAGACTGCCCACAATGCGGGTGATCGGGTCCCAGTTCATCTCCACCAGTTTCCTGGATGAAGCGGGGGTCTCTGTCATAGTTCCGGCTTGGGTACTCATTCGATCGCTCCTTTACCAATCAGTAAGTCGTGGGATGATAGCCCGTAGTGAGATTGCCGCCCGTGTGCCGCCACTTCGGTTCTTTATTGAGAGTCGAGTTAGTGAACGAGCGCAGCGAGCGGAGCGCGCGGCCATAGACCCCCACGGCGGTCGTCGACATCTTGGCGCCGGGGGGCTCGTCCATGAAGGGCATGAATTTGTCCGGAAAGCCCGGCATGGTGCAGCCGATGCAGATGCCGCCCACGTTGGGACATCCGCCGATTCCCGCCATCCACCCGCGCTTGGGCACGTTACAGTTGACCACCGGCCCCCAGCAGCCCAGCTTCACGATGCACTTAGGCGAGCCATACTCCTCAGTGAAATCGCCCTGCTCGTAATAGCCGGCGCGATCGCACCCTTCGTGGACCGTCGCGCCGAATAGCCACGTGGGCCGCAAGTTATCGTCCAGCGGAATCATGGGAGCCAGTCCCGCCACCTGATACAGAAGATACAGCAGCGTCTCCATGAAGTTATCCGGCTGGACCGGGCAGCCCGGCACATTGACAATGGGTAGCCCTGCAACCGACCGCCAATCCCAGCCCAGGTAATCCGCCAGCCCCATGCAGCCGGTCGGATTGCCTTCCATGGCATGTATTCCGCCATAAGTCGCGCAGGTCCCGATCGCGACTACCGCCAGAGCCTTAGGCGCCAAACGGTCGATCCACTCCGTAGTCGGGATCGGTTGGCCGGTTTTGAAATCGGTTCCGAGCGCTGCCCAATAACCTTCGCTCTTGATCTTTTCGTTCGGGATGGAGCCTTCCACAACCAGAACAAAGGGATTGAGCTTACCTTCCTGGGCCAGATACCAGAACTTCATGAAATCGTCGCCGTTTTCGTATGCCAGCACGGGATTGTGCAGATGCACTTTGGGAAGCCCAGGTATAGCTCCCAAAATAACGTCCTCAATGCTCGGTTGGGTAGCGGCGGTGATCGAGACGGAATCACCATCGCAGCCCAAGCCGGCGGTGATCCAAAGGATATGAACTTCAGGGACCGGGGACGGTCTCTGAGTGACGTGCCCGTACGGAACGGTTTCCGCTGGCATACTTGGCCCTCCTACTCCTGAGGCGATTGTAAAAAAATCGGTCAGCCAAGCTCAATCCGGCGCTGCCCTATATTTTTTTTCGTGATTATTACGATGGGGCTTATCGGGGATTCCCCGATTCAATCCATTGAACCGCATGTTGCACCAGCTCACGCCCATTTTTGAGGAACAGCTTTTCTTTGATATGAGCATAATAAGACTCCACAGTCTTGACGCTCAGGTGCAGCTCCTCCGCGATCTGGCGCGTGCCATGACCCTGGCCGATCAGGCGGAAGACCTCCAGTTCCCGGTCCGTCAGCTGGTCGATGAAGGAGCGCTGGGAAACCCCGGAGCCGCCGATGAACTGCTGGACCATTTTCTTGGCCATCCGTTCGCTGACATATACTTCGCCGCCGAGGATCTGCCGAATTGCCACCAGCACGCGTTCCGTGGCTTCCTGCTTCATGATGTAACCGTTGGCTCCCGCGCGCAGGGCTCGCTCAGCGTACAGAGACTCATCGTGCATGGATAGGATCAACACCGGAAGCCGGGCATCCTTCGCGCGTATGGTCTTAAGCAGCTCGATGCCGTCCGGCCCATCGAGAGAGACGTCCACAATCAGGATATCGGGCTGCGACGGATCGATAGCATCGAGCGCGGTGCGCGCATCCTCGGCCTGGCCGCATACCATCAGGTCCGGCTCCTGGTTGATCAATTGCGAAAGCCCCTGGCGCACGATGGGGTGGTCGTCGACCACCAACACCCGGATCTTCCGGCGTGAAGCATCGGGTGGACGGGCAGTCATAACAGGCAAGTGACAGCGGTCCCGCCCTGGGGACAGCGTTGAATGCGCAGTGTGCCGCCTATCGTCTTGGCCCGGTAGCTCATGATGTGCAAACCCATCCCCGGGCTGCTGCCCGCGTCTTCGGGCAACCCCAGACCGTCATCGGTAATCGACAGAGTGACTCCCTCGCCATCCGCATCAACCAAAGGACTGAGATCGATTAGGATGCGGCTGGCGTTCCCATGCTTAATGGCGTTGTTCACAGCTTCCTGTGCGATGCGATACAAGTGGTTCGCCACCGCGTCATCGTGGATCAATACCGGGCGATCGCACTCGAAGCGGCACTCTATACCGAACAGGTCTTCCACTTCCGAAGCATAGTGTTCGAGCGCCGACATGAGTCCCTGGGTATCGGACACTACCGGCAGCAGCCCGCGCGAAAGCTCGCGCGTTTTGTGGATCGCTTCGTTGACCAGCGTAACGATCTTGGTGGCGGCGCCGGACTCGGGAAGCGCTTGATCGGCGAGCTTTTGTTCCAATACTTTGCTCATGAACGCGATGCCCGTGAGGTGCTGCCCCAGGCCATCGTGCAGATCCTGGCCGATGCGGCGCTGCTCCCTGGCGCTGATCTCCAGGATCGCGTGCTCCAGGCGCTTCGACTCCGTGACATCGATTCCCGTGGCGATGATGTGTCGTGTTGCGCCATTGGCGTCCGCGAGGCCGGCGCCCGACCAGGAGATCAGCCGCCGGCCGCCGTCGCCGGTTGCCCAATGCGCTTCGAACTTCGGCGGCAGGCGGCCCTCCAGCAATTCCGCGAACGCAAGCTGGAATTGCTGGCGCTCTTCCGCAACCGGAAAAAGGTCCCACGCCGATGCTCCTTTGATTTCGTCGAACCGGTGGCCGCTGATCTGCTCGCAGGCCTGGTTGAACTGGACTACCCGCCCATCCACGTCAAGCACCAAAATCAGCGTGCCTACGGTATTGAGAATGGCGGAGACAAAATTGCGTTCCTCCTGCAGCGCCGCTTCGGCCTCTTTGAGCTGGGTAATGTCGAAAGCCACGCCTTGAATGAACCAAGGCTGCCCGTCGTCGCCGCGCACCATCTTGGCTTCACAGTGAAACCAGACCACGTGCCCGTCGCGCGCGATGACGCGGTATACCGAACGCAGCGGCTTGCCCGTGAGGAACATTTCGGCGGCCTCCACGCTCCATCGCACGTTGTCCTCGGGGTGGATCCGGCGATACCAGCGAACCGGATCTTCCAGCCACTCGGCCTGCGAATAGCCCAAGGTCGCCTCAATGTGCGGGCTGACATAGGCCTCACCGATTCCCCTGTCCAGGTAGACCATGAAAACCACGGCGGGAATCTGTTCTACCAGGCTGCGATATCCAGCCTGGGGGTTAGGAATCGGCCGCGAATCGGCGGACTCGCCAGTCCCCGTCCCACGCAGAAAGACGCTGGCCAAATCTTCCAGCATTGCCTGCGCCTGCGAGGTGGACATCTCCCGGCTGCCTGCCGCCATGCGCTTCTCCCATCCTGGCCATTTTACTGCAACCGGGTCCGCCAGCTCGGTTCTTTATTGAGCGATGCCTGTGTGAAATCACGGCGCTCGACGACAGCAGCGATCCGGGCGGCGGCCCAGCCATCCAGCCCCGCTTTCCCACATTGCATAGCACCACCGCTCGTCGGCAAACTCGCCCTGCTTACGCCAGCACCGGATTGTGGAAGTGAACAGTGGGAATCCGGGGCATGCCGCCGCGCACTAGCTCTTCAATGCTAGCAGCCCGTGGCAGAAGTCACTCCCTGACGGTCGTGGCTCCGTAACGCACTGAATCTACTGAGCCGCGCACGTCAGTAAGCGGTGTTTGGCCACTTCTGCCACGGGCTGCTAGGCTGGGTAGCAGCTGTCATCGCAATCGTTTCGCGGTCGCGGCCAAGGCCGGCACTGATCCGCTCGACAGTCGTCCATCTAACCGTGCCCGAAATGCATCAGCCAGCCGAACCCGAATAGCGCCACCACAAAGCAGCCGAAAACGTACAGTCCGTACCGGAGCCGCTCGCGGTCGTCGCGCTTCGTCACCACTCCCATCACGATCGAGGTGAACAGCGCAAACAGCAGCGAGGCTTCAAAGTGCGAGAGGTTCATTTTCGGCATCAGCTCTTCCTCCTCGCGGCGATTTCGTAGGCATCCACCATGGCTAAAATATTCAGCAGGCCTGCCGTCACCAGAAACTTCGTGCCATAATCGTGTACCGCTCCAGGCACGTCCGCCTGGTTGTAGCCCAACATTACGGTAATCAGGTACAGGATGCCGGAGGCCACGTCTCCGAGGAACCCGCCGGTGTTGATCAGAATGGTCAACAGGTCGCCGCTCTGCGGCTGAAACATCGCGCCGCGCATCAGCAGCCCGCAAAAGTACATCAACGTGATCGAAACCAGTAATAATACGGCCCTGCCGTTGCGCTTGAGCAGGAAATGACCGCCGCCGGGGACCAACCAGCCGAGCGCCACCGGCCCGGCCCAGAGGCGCAGCGGCGGCATGGGTTCCTTTACTTGCTTTTGTTTGGCTGCCATAGATCTTTTGAGTTTAGCACTCGCGTAACTCCGAAGCTGGGCGTGGGGCTGTGACCACATCGACCACGGATTAGCTTCCAGCAGCGCTGCTGAGCTCGGACGCCGACTTGGTCCAAATCTGATTCACTGCTGCCGCCCGCGTTGAAAAACACTCCGGCGCACGCCATAACCACGAACGCCAGCAGCAGCATATACTCGATCAGATCCTGACCCTGTTCGCCCTTCCAGAGGCGCCGGCAGAATGCCTTCATATCAGTCTCATCGGCGCGCATGGGACGGGTCTGCGCGCAAAATCCAGCCCCGCTTGCTTCGCCTGCGAGATCACTCATAACGCAACGCCGTCATCGGATCGATCCGGGTAGCCCGCCAGGCGGGAACATAAGTCGCCACCAGCGCCACCAACCCCAACACCGTGGCCACGCCGGCGAAGATAAACGGGTCGGTCGGCCGTACCCCGTACAGCATGTTAGTCATCAGCCGTGACAGGAGCAGAGCGCCGACCATGCCCGCCAGCGAGCCCGCCAGCGCCAGCGCCATCCCCTGTCGCACCACCAGCCGCAGCACGTCGGCGCGGCTGGCCCCCAGCGAGAGGCGAATCCCGATCTCGTGCGTGCGCCGCGACACCGAGTAGCTCATCACCCCGTAAATCCCCACCGCGGCCAGCGCTAGCGCCACCGCCGCGAATACCGCCAGCAAAAGCATCTCGAAGCGCGGCTGCGCATTCGCATCGGCCACCACCGCGTCCATGGTCAGTACCTCCGAGACGGGCAAATTCCGGTCGAACGACCACACCGTGTTCTTGACCGTGTTCGCCAGCGCCCCCGGATCGCCCGCCGTGCGCACTACCAGCGTGATGTAAGCTATGTGCGACCCGGCATCCCCCAAAAAGTCTCGGTTCTGCAGCGCAGCCAGGTAGACCTCAGGATACGGCGGAGCCGCCCAGTCATTCTGTTTCGCATCCCTGGCGATACCGATCACAGTCAGCCACGTTGGCGGGTTGCTGTCACCGTCGAATGTGATGCGTTTGCCGATCGGATCTTCTCCCGGCCAATAACTCGCAGCAGCGCGCTCATTGATAATCACCACTCCTTCGGCGCTCGCATCGTCGGTGGCGGCGATGTCGCGGCCTCGCACCAACGGCAGCCGCATGGTTCGGAAATACCCTGGCATAGCGATGCGGTACACGCCCATCGGAAACTCGCCTGGCCGCGGCTTCGGGCGGCCTTCGATAGCGAACGACCATCCCCAGATATCGCCCGCCAGGGGCAGGTGATTGATCCCGCCAACCGACTCCACGCCCGGCAGAGTTCGCACACGATCGAGCAGTTGCCGGTAAAAAATCCCGCGCCGGTTCAACTCCGCTTCCTTCGATCCGGCGACAGACACCACCATAGACAACACATTATGCGGATTGAATCCAGGATCGATTGACTCGAGCGCCATAAAGCTGCGAATCATCAGCCCTGCTCCAATGAGCAGCATCAGCGCCAGCGCGAATTCGGAGGCCACCAGAAAACTCCGGAGCCGGTTGCGGCGTATGCCGTCGCTGCCCCCGCGCCCGCCCTCTTTCAGCGCGCCGGTCAGGTTCACCACGGAAGCCTGCATCGCCGGAGCCAACCCGAACGCCACGCTGGTCAGCGCGGTAACGCCGAGCATGAAAAGAACGATACGGGCATCCATCGCCACCGTCTCGACCTGCGGGATGTTGGCCGGACTGAGGGCCACCAGGGCATGTATACCTCCCAGCGCCAGCAGGAACCCAGCGGCGGCGCCCATGGCGGCCAGCAGCAGGCTTTCCGTGAGAAACTGCCGGATCACGCGACCACGCCGCGCCCCCAGCGCCGCACGCACTGCGATTTCCCTCTGGCGGGCCGCCGCGCGTGCCAGCAGCATGTGCGCGACATTGGCGCATGCGATCAGCAGCACGAATCCGACTGCTCCCAGCAGCACCAATAGAGGTGTCTCAATCTTGCCGACCACGTTCTCTTTCAGCGGGGTCACCACCACGTCGCGGTTCGTGCCCGGATACTGGCGCTCCAGGCGCGTGGTGATCGTCGCCATTTCCGCGCGAGCCTGC
>Ga0302325_10018915_pt1 | contig 14500 bp, 10 predicted proteins | sample Palsa_T0_2_FD_201948 | JGI IMG/M metagenome (GOLD analysis project Ga0302325, IMG submission 201948) | Peat permafrost microbial communities from Stordalen Mire near Abisko, Sweden - Palsa_T0_2 | ecosystem: Environmental > Terrestrial > Soil > Palsa > Peat permafrost | place: Sweden: Abisko... | reverse complement strand
ATCCACGGCCACGGCCGCAGCGCGTAGTGGGCGACGTTGAAGAAGAGCGTCGCAAGCAGCGAATCGTTTTCACTCTTCGCGCTGAAGATGCGCTGCGCGATGTAGCCGCCGCCGCCGGGCTCGGCGCCCGGATACGACGACGCCCACCACTGCACGCCGATGTACGTGACGAACGTCAACAGCGGCAGCCACGCCTCATTCGTGGTCGGGAAGAACGCGAGGATCGAGCCGCTCGGCCCGATCCGGTGTGCGGCATCGAGCGCGGCGATCTTCAGCTCGAGCGCCGGAATACCACCGGCCGCCGCGACCGCCGCCACCGCGAGCACGATCGCCATCGACATCTTCACGATGAACTGCAAGAGATCGGTCACGAGCACGCCCCACAGGCCGCCGATCGTCACGTAGATGCCGGTGAACAGCAAGCAGACTGCGAGCGCCTCGAGCTTGGGCACATGCAGCGTGAGCTCCAAGATCTTCGCCATCGCGAGGTTGACCCAACCCATGATCACGGTATTCACGAAGACGCCTTGGAACAGCGCGCGCACCAAGCGCAGTGCGGCCGCGGGCTTCCCGCTGTAGCGCAGCTCGATGAACTCGACGTCGGTCAGCACGCCCGAACGCCGCCAGAGTTTGGCGAAGAAGAAGACCGTCAGGATCCCGGACATGACCGAGCTCCACCAGACCCAATTTCCGGCGATCCCGTGCTGGGTGACGAAACCCGTGACCGCGAGCGGCGTGTCGGCCGCGAAGGTGGTCGCGACCATCGAAACGCCGGCCAGCCACCACGGGACGTTGCGTCCGGAGAGAAAGAACTCGCCGAGGCTCTTGCCGCCGCGGCGTGCGTAGTACAGCCCGATTCCCAGGTTCAGCGCAAAGAAAGCGCCGATGACGGCGTAGTCGGCGGCTGAGAGCGTCACGCGGCTCCGCTTCGGGTCGCGGCGCCCCGTCCCCCGGACGCTGCGGGCCGAGAGGAGGATGGGTGCCTTGTGAGGTAGCTCACAGGGCCTCGATACGGGATCTGAGGTGCCGGCAGGCGGATGCAGTGAGTGAAGCGAGCGCCTTCGTCCGTCGGACGGAGGCGCTTTCGTTTCTCGCGAACGCCGGGCCACGTGATGCACCTCGCAGCGCTGGCGCTCGCGTCCGCCGCGCTCCATCTCGTGCCGCGTCCCGCCGCCGTCTCCGTCCTACCCGCTTGCCGCGTCGAGGCCGGCCGCATTCTCGCGACCCTCGAGCGCGCGCCGCTCGACCGGGGCGGCACGGAGCTCGTCGCGGAGCGTTGGAAGGCGCTCGGAATCCGGCCGCAGCCGGCCGGGCTGCGGGCGACGCTCGGGCTCGAACTCGCGGCCGCCGCCGGCCCGCCGGGCAGTTACGAACTGCGCGTCGACGGCGCGGGCGTGGTCGTCCGCCACCGGCTCGACGACGGCGGCGAAGGCGTTCTCGACGCGCTCGCGACCCTCGCGCAGCTCGCGCGCCGCGACGGCGCGCGGTGGTCGGTGCCGTGCGTCACCGTGCGCGACGCACCGGCCCTGCGCTGGCGCATCCTCTCCGACGACGTTTCGCGCGGGCCGCTGCCGACGATGCGTTACTTCGAGGAACGCATCCGTACGATCGCGAGCTTCAAGATGAACGGCTACTCGCCGTACATGGAAGGCGTCTTCGTCGATCCCAAACATCCATTGTCCGCGCCGCTCGACGGGATCACGCCGCAGGAGCTACGCGAACTCGCGACCTACGCGGCGCGCTTTCACGTCGCGTTCGTGCCCGAGCAACAGACGTTCGCGCACATGCACCAGACGCTGCGCCTCGAGCGCTACGCGCCGCTGGCCGAACTGCCGCACGGTTATCTGCTCTCGCCCGAGAATCCGGCCGGCGAGAGCTACGTGCGCGACTTGATCGGCGACGAACTGGCGGCGTTGCCGCAGCCGCCGCCGTTCTTTCACATCGGATCCGACGAGCCGTCCGACCTCGGGCGGGGACGCGCGAAGGCGCTGGTGGCGGAACGCGGCGAGGGCCCCGTCTTCGCTCGTCACGTCGTGCAGACGGCGGCCTTCGTGATCGCGCGGCACGGCGGCCGCCCGCTGATTTGGGACGACGCGCTGGCCAAACATCCGGAACTGTTCGCGCAACTGCCCAAGTCGCTCGTGTTCGTGAATTGGCACTACGGTACGGAAAAAACGTATCAGCCGTACATCGACCGGATCGCGCACGGCGGATTCGCGCAACTGGTCGCGCCGGGTGCGCTCAATTGGAATGAGATCTATCCGAACCTCGACGCCGCCGTGCCGAACATCGACCGCTTCGTTACCGAAGGCAAAGCTTCGCACGTGCTCGGGTTGTTCCAAACCGTCTGGCACGACGACGGCGAGAGCTTGTTCGAGGCGACGTGGTATCCGGTCGTCTACGCGGCCGCGAGCGCCTGGGAGCGCGATTCGGTCGAGAGCGACCGCTTCGCCGCCGACTTTCCGGCCGCGTTCTTCGGCACGAGCGATGCGCGTTACGCGAGCGACATCGCCGCGCTCGGGCTCTGCCGCACGCTGCTGCGCGCGAACCCGCGCGAATACGGCGACTATCTCTTTTGGGCCGATCCGCTCGCGCCCGATCTCGCGGGCGTGGCCGATACCCTCGACCTTTCGGCTTTGCGCTTAGCGGCCGAAGGCGCGATGGCGCACCTGCGGTTGGCCGCGCCGCCGCCGCTCCACCCCAACGCCGCCGCGGTGATGGCGCTCGCAGCGCGCCGCTACGATGCGCTCGGGCGCGCGTTCCAGATCGCGCGCGAGGCGCGCGCATACTACGACGACGCCCGCGCGAACGCCGACGGCAAGCACGACGGCCTCGTCTTTCGCGGGCTCAACGTTTCAAAATATCTGTTTTGGGAGCAGCGCGATGCGTTGCTCGAACTCGAACCGCTGGTGCGCGCCGCTTGGGAGTACGAAGACCGCCCGAGCCACGAAGAAAGCGTGCTCGAACGCTACCATCTCGCGGCACAACGTGCGATCGACCGAGCCGACCGCCTGAGCGACGCGGTGTACCGAGACTACATCGCGACCAAACACCTGCCCCCGTTCGACGAGGTGCTCGGGATCGCGGCACCGCGTCCGGCCGCTAGCCCTTAGCGTACCTTCGTTTAAAGCACGTGAGGCCGCTGCCGTGCGGAAAGCGCGCGTCGTAGCCGTCGCTATCGGTCTCGAACGTGGCGCAGAGCTGATAGTGCGAGGCGTCGAGCGGACGGTACGTGTAGCCCTTCCCGCTCACGGGGTCTTTCGGCAGCACGGGTTCGTCGAGTTCGGCGAGGTTCGGCGGCAGCCGCGGGTGGTTCGCCCGGAAATCCGTCAGCAGCGTTTCGAGCGTGTTCAGATCGTCCACACGCCGGCGATCGTCGGCGAGCTGGCGCATGTGCGCGGGCGTCCCGACGCCGACAAAGCCCAGGATCAAGGCCGCGCCCGCCGCCACCGTCGCGATCCCGGCAAAGATCCGATCGCGTTCGAGCGCGACGGGCTCGCCGCGCACGGAGAGGAGGTAGTACGTGAAGATCCCGCCGGCGAGGGTCAGCAGCACGACGGTCTGCAGCACGAAGCGAACCGTTAGCGCGCCGGTCAGGAACGCGTTGAGGAACGCGATCCCGTCGCCGAGCAGCGCGACCGCCGCGAGCACGAGCGCCAGGTACGTCAGCCACTTGCGAACGCCGGATTCCGCCCGTTCGGGAGTGCGCCGAAGATTGGTCGCGATCGAGCGGCTGACGAACGCGAAGATCGGAAAGGCGACGATGATCGTCGCGAGCTCCCACGAGACCGTATCGCGAAACGTTTCCCCGGCAATATCGTAGTCGAGCTTGTCGGGAAACCAGCGATCGATGAGCGCGTAGAAGACCGCACCGGTCGCGCACGCCCAGCAGCAGAGCGAGATGAACGCGAGCAAGTAGGAGAACGCGTCGCTCGCATATTCCACGCGGCCGCCGCGCGCCGGAACCGCGCTGCCGAGGACTCGCTCGTAGTGGAGCGAGAACGCCACGAAGATGCGGCGTTCGGACCACCCGTTCTGCTTGAGCAGCGCGACGATGAAGTCGTCGGCAACGCCGCGCTCTTTGGCCGCGGTGATAAACGCTTCTAGGCGCTCGTTGTCGGAAGTCGCCACCGGGTTGCCATTGTTTGGGTGCCGCCTGCACACCTGGGTGCCGCGCTGACCGGCCTCGCGGGGTTCGCGATGCTCGCGATCTTCGCGCTCGCGGCTGGTTTGATGTATTTGCGCGTGCTGCCGGCGCTGCTCGCGGTTCCGCTGATGGCGCTCGGGATCGCGGCCGTCGCCGGCGCCGGCCCGGCCGGCTTGGAAGAGACGCTCGTCAAGGGAACGACGCTTCTGCAGACCGTGATCGTGACGGTGATTTTCGGCGCGCTCCTTTCGCGGGTAACGCTCGCAACCGGAATCGCCGAAACGATCGTCGCGTATGCGGCGGAGTTCGGCGGCGACCGGCCCGCTGTTCTCGCGCTCGCGCTTTCCGCAGCGGTCGCGCTGCTCTTCACGTCGCTCTCGGGACTGGGCGCGATCATCATGGTCGGTTCGATCGTCCTGCCGATCATGCTCACGCTCGGCATCCCGCGCCGTACGGCGGCAACGCTCTTCCTGCTCGCATTCGCGCTCGGCTTCATCTTCAATATCTCGCAATGGACGTTCTATACGAACGTCTTCGGGGTCGAGCGCGCGCAACTGCAACCCTACGCGTACGTCTTGGCCGCGGTCGACCTCGCCGCCCTGTGCGCCTTCGCGTTCGTGCGCTTTCGCGCCACGCGTGGCTCGGCGAACTGGGCGCTCGCGGCCGAGGAACCGATCGCGCGGCGGCGCGCTCCGCTCTATGCGCTCGTCACGCCCGTGTTGCCGATCGTGCTCTACTTCGCGTTTCGTCTCGACCCGATCGTCGCGTTCGTGCTGGCCGCGCTGTACGGCGCGCTGACCGCCGCCCCGCGCAAGCTGATCTCGACGCTTGTGGCCGCCGCGATTCGTGGCGTCGAAGACGTGGCGCCCGCGATCGTGCTCTTCATGGGTATCGGTATGCTGCTCGAGGCGACCGGCTTGCGCCAGGTACACGCGGCGCTTGCGCCGCTCGTGTCGGCGGTCGCGCCGCGCTCGCCGCTCGGTTACGTCGCGCTCTTCGGCCTGCTCTCGCCGCTCGCGCTCTATCGCGGTCCGCTCAATCCGTTCGGCGTCGGAATCGCGGTCTACACGGTACTCGCGGGACTCGGCGTTTTGCCCGCGGTCACGCTGGTCGCAGCGGTGATGGCCGTGGTGCAAGTCCAGAACGTTTGCGATCCGACCAACACCGCGAACGTGTGGGTCGCGAACTTCACGGCCGTGCCGGTCGACGAGATCACCAAGCTCACGCTGCCGTTTCAAGTCGCGGTCGCAACCGTTGCGACGCTCGCGGTCGTGCTCTTCGGCGGCGCGTTGCTCGGAACGCAACCCTTCCGTGCCGGCACGCCGGCGAGTGCGGCGGAAAGCGCGCCCACGGGAATGTTCGCGCCGGCGGCTTCCGCCGGGACCGTCGCCGTCGCGCCGGGCGAGGGCGACGATGCGAGCATGGCGGCGAGCGAAGTCGCGGCCGAACTCGCGCGCAGTTGGGGGCTGCGAACGGTCGACTACACGGGCGACGTGGGCGGTTCGGACTGCTCGCAGAAGCCGTTTGCGGCCTACGTACGCGTGACGGCGTCGCCCGTGGACGTGGGCCTCGAGCTATCCGACTGCGCGGGCTGGCCCGTCGATCAGTGGTACGTGCCGCGCCGCCCGGACCTGCGGGCGAGCGCGCTCGCGGTTTCTTTTCGGATGCGCACCTGGAGCGTTGAGAATCCGCGCATCGCCGCCGCGCTGTTCGCCTCGGGGCTCGCTTGCGACCTCGCGCAGGCGACGCCGTCCTACTACTACAGTCTCTTCAAGACCGGTGACGGCCAGATGCGCGCGTTCGTGCGCCCGGGCGGCCCCGCGTACGTGGCGGGCTTGCGCACGAACGACATCGTCGAGAAACTCGACGGAAAAGACTGGTGGGAGTACGGTACGTTCCAAACCCAGGCGCGCGCCTACGACGGCAAGCCGCACACCTTCGTCGTGATGCGCGCGAAAACCGAACGCACCGTTACGCTCGGCGCACCCTATCCGTGAGTGGTGCGTTACGGGTCGGCATCGACGTCGGGGGCACGTTCACCGATGTCGTCGTGGTCGATGCGGCGACGCGCGAAATCGTCGTTCGCATCAAGACTCCCACGACGCACGCCGCACCCGAGGGCGTGGCGGCGGGAATCGTCGCCGGTTTGCGCCGCGCGCTCGAGGCGCCGGGCGTCGACCCGGAACGGATCGCGTTCATCGCCCATTCGACGACCCAGGCGACCAACGCGCTCTTGGAAGGCGACGTGGCGCGCGTCGGGATCGTCGGCCTGCACGGCCCGTTCGGGTGGCTGGAACGCGCGCACGTGCGCGTGCCGCCGATCGCGCTCGGCCCCGGGGCAACGCTCGCGCCGCAAACGGCATTCGCACGCGCCGGCGACGACGCCGCGATCGGGCGCGCGGTCGATACGCTGCTCGCGGCCGGGGCCGAATCGATCGTCGCGAGCGAAGCATTCGGCGTCGACCGCCCCGCGGCCGAGTTGCGCGCGGTCGCAGCGGCGCGCGCGCGTGGCGCGAGCGCGACCGCGGGGCACGAGGTCGCGACGACCTACGGTTTGCGCGCCCGAACGCGCACGGCGGCGCTCAACGCGGCGATCCTGCCGCGTATGCTGCACACGGCGCGGATGACGGCGGAAGCCGTCGAAGGCGCGGGCATCGGCGTTCCGCTGATGATCATGCGCAGCGACGGCGGCGTGATGGACGTGGCCGAAGTGGCGCGGCGCCCGATCCTCACGATGCTCTCGGGCCCGGCGGCCGGGATCGCGGGCGCACTCCTGCACGAGAACGTGACCGACGGCATCTTCATCGAAGTCGGAGGCACGAGCGCCGACTGTTCGGTGATTCGGCGCGGCGCGCCGCAAATGCGGCCGGCGAAAGTCGGCGGCCATCGCACGATGCTGCGCACGCTCGACGTGCGGACGCTCGCGATCGCCGGTGGCAGCCTGCTGCGCTGGGACCCGAGCGCGCGCGGACTCGGAGCGCTTCGCGACCTCGGCCCGCGCTCGGCCCACATCGCGGGCCTGGGCTACGTCTGCTTTGCGCCGCTCGAAGCGCTGGCCGCGGCGAGCGTTTGCGATGCGGGCGGCTATCTCGCGCTCGAGGGCGCCGGTGGCGCGCGTTTCGGGCTGACGCCGACGTGCGCGGCGAACCTGCTCGGATACGTCGGCGAGCACGATTTCGCTCGCTCGGGCCCCGAGAGCGCGGCGCGCGGTTTTGCTTTGGCCGGGGAGCGCATCGGCTGTTCGGGCGAAGCGCTCGCGCGCGCAGTACTTGAGCGCGCGGCCGGTAAACTGCGGGTCGCGATCGACGAACTGATCGCGGACTACGAGTTGGCGCGCGACGAGGTCGAGCTGGTCGGCGGCGGCGGAGGGGCCGGGGCGCTCGTCCCATTCGCGGCCGAGCACCTCGGCCTGCGCTACCGGATCGCGCGCGACGCCGAGGTGATCTCGCCGCTCGGCGTGGCGCTCGCGCTCGTTCGCGACGTCGTCGAGCGCACGATCGTGGCGCCGGGGCCGGACGATGTCGTGCGCGTGAGGCGCGAAGCGTTCGAGCGCGTCGTGGCGGCGGGTGCCGCCCCCGAGTTCGTCGAGGTAACGGTCGAGATCGACGCGCGGCGCAATCTCGTACGCGCAACGGCCTCGGGCGCGACGGGTGCGGTCGCGAGCGAAACCGGCGCCGCGGTCGCGAGCGACGACGAGCGCCGCGCGGCCGCCGCCCGCAGCCTGCGCGCAAAACCGGAGTCGCTGCAGCGCGCGCCCGACGCCGGCACGTTCGCGATCTTCGAGACGAAGGCCAAGCGCAACGCCGCCTGCGCCGTCGACGTGCGCGGCGTTGTACGGTTCACGAGCCGCGACGCGTCCCTGCGGCGCACCACGGTCGCCGCTCTCGAGCGGGATCTCGCGGCGCTGCTCGACGACGCGGCCGTGTTCGGCGACGTCGGCCGTGCGCTTCCCAACGTGGCACTCGTCTACGGAACGCGCGTCGCCGAACTCGGGACGCTCGCCGAGGCCGCCCAAACGATCGCCCTCGCCGCGGAAGAAGTCCGGGGCCTCGGGCCGGCGACGCCGGTTACGCTCTTTGGGTCGAAACCGTAGTCGTGGAGCGCCGCGAGCGAAACTTCGGCAGCGCGAGCGCGGCCTTCGCGATCTTCGGCAAGACGGTCGGAACGAGCAGGCTCGGCGGCATCGCGCTCATGTAGCGCTCGTGTTCGGAGACGCACGAACCGAGGAAACTGCGCCACGTGACGTCTTCGAAGATTGCGAACGCGCCCTCCGCGCCGAAACCGACGCCCTGGGTCTTCGGGCCGTCCTTCGCCCCGGGCGCGAAGGTGGTGACGATACGCTTGACCGCGCGCACGTAGCCGAGCGCCGTCGCGGCGGCCTGCAGCGCCGGCGCACCGCGCCCGCGCCGGATCCGTTCGTAGGCGACCCAGTTCACGAAAAACGTTACGTGCCGCGCTTCTTCGAGCAACACGATCTCGAAGATGTCGGTGAGCTCGGGCACGAACAATTGAATCTGCCGGGCCAACCCGAAAATGCCGAAGCCGAAGAAGGAGTCGATGCACTCCTCGTAACCGAAATCGAGAAAGGCGCGCTCGGAGTCGTCGAGCGGCGGCAGCGGTCGATCCGCTACCGAAATGCCGTAGCGGCGGAGCATTTCGCCCAGCAGGTTGCCGTGACGGGTCTCCTCGATCCCTTGCAGCGCGAGCGCCTGGGCGATCAGCGGATCGGTCAGCGTCTTCGCGTAGGCCGTGACCATGCGCCCTGCATTGCGCTCGGCGGCGAGTGCGACGCTCCAAAAGGGAATCGAACGCAGGCGGTCGATGGAGAGATCATCGATTGTGGGCCATGAAAGATCGGCCGGTTCAAAAGTCCGATGCGTCTCGATGAAGGTTTGACAGAAGAGCGTCTTGTGGGTTTGCGAGCCGTCGGGCATGGTATTTCCTCATCCCGGAAGGCAGCGAGCGAATCCTTCAGCATCGATCGTACGATGGTCGCGGCGGTGCTGGTTGGGGTTGCGACCTTTGTCCTTCATTTCGCGCGCGCCGGCGACTACGGCTATCAGCGCGACGAACTCTATTTCATCGCGTGTGCGCGCCACCTTGCGTGGGGCTACGTCGACCAGCCGCCGCTGATCGCGGTCATCGCAAAGATCGCACTCCTCTTCGGCGACTCATTGTATGCGCTGCGCCTGTTGCCGGCGCTGGCCGCGACCGCAACGGTCATCGTGACGGGCCGGTTGACCCGGCGCCTCGGCGGGGGCCTCGCCGCACAGGTGCTCGCGATGCTCGGCATCGCGCTCGCCCCGTTCTATCTTGCGGTCGGCAACCTCTTGACGATGAATGCGTTCGAGCCGCTGCTTTGGACGGGCGCTGCCTACCTCTTCGTGAAGGCGGACGAGACCGACGCCCCGCCGCTCTGGACGGCGCTCGGCCTCGTGAGCGGCCTCGGCCTGATCAACAAGTATTCGATGTTCTTCTTTCTGGGCTCGTGCATCGTTGCGATTGCGCTGACGCCGTCGCGCCGGTCGCTCGTGCGACCGGGCTTCGCGCTCGCCGTTGGGATCGCGCTTGCGATCGTGACCCCGACGCTGGTCTGGCAGGCCCAACATGGCTGGCCGCAACTCGAAGTGTTGCGCGCTGCCGCGGCCCAGAAAAATGTCGTCGTCGGGCCGCTGACGTTCTACGCCCAGCAGATCCTGATGATGAACCCGCTCGCGGCGCCGATTTGGATTGCCGGCCTCGGTGCGCTCCTGCTCGGGCGTTCGCAGATGCGCTGGTACGGCTTCGCCTACGTGCTGCTGTCGATCGTCTATCTGATCCTCGGGGCGAAGGTCTACTACCTCGCGCCGATCTACCCCGTGCTGTTCGCGGCGGGTGCCACCGCCCTCGCCGCGCGGTTCGCGAACGTGCGCTGGGCGGCGATCGCGTATCCGGCGGCGCTCTTGCTCGGCGGGCTCGCGATCGCACCGGAGGCGTATCCGCTCTTGCCGCTACCGGTCTTTCTGCGCTACGAACACGTGCTGGATTTCCGCGGCATCAAGATGGAGAAGCATCCCGAGGGCGAGGTTCCGCAACACTTTGCCGACATGCTCGGATGGGACACGCTCGTCGGGACGCTGGCGCGCGCGTACGGCGGCTTAACGCCCGCCGAGCAACGCGAAGCCGTGATCCTCACGCGCGATTACGGCCAGGCCTCGGCGGTCGATTTCCTCGGGCCGCGTTACGGCTTACCGCGCGCGATCAGCGGCCACAACAACTACTATCTCTACGGGCCCGGCGGCGCATCGGGCAAGGCCGTCCTCGCGATCGGCTTCGACGCGCGCATGTTGCGCACGGAGTTCCGCCGGGTCACGCAAGTCGCCGTCTACCACGACGCCTACGTCCTCCCCGACTTCAACAACCTCCCCATCTACAAATGCACCGACCCCATCAAACCGCTAGCCGCGTGGTGGCCGGCAACTAAACGCTTCATCTAGAACGTCCTCAGCGGAAAAGTTCGAGCTGGACGCGTTTTGGTTGGGCGGCGATGGTGTCGCGAGGGCGTAGGCGGATGCCTTTGCGGGCGCGCGCGGCGCGGAGGGAGATTTCCTCGACGACGGCTTTGGGGGCGTACTTGCGGCGGTAGTAGGTTTCGTGGGCGGGGACGAGTGCCGGAAATTCGGCGCGGAGAAAGTTGAAGTAGCTTTCGCGCGCGACTTCGTTCAGGTTGAGGACGCTGTGCCAGGCCGAACTCGCGCCGGCGGCGGCGGCCGCGGCGAAGACGGCGCGCAAGCCGGCTTCGTCGTCGGTGAGTTGCGGCAGCACGGGCGCGACCGCGACGCCGACCCGGATGCCGGCGTCGGCGAGCATGCGGACCGCGCGCAGCCGCTGGCGCGGCGGCGCGACCGTCGGCTCGATCTTGCGCGCGAGCGCCTCGTCGAGCGTCGGCAAGCTAATGCAGATCGCCGCTCCCGCCGCGCGCGAGAGATCTTGCAGCACGTCGATGTCGCGCACGACGAGCGGCGAGCGCGTGATGAGATGCGCCTCGGTCGACGCGCGCGCGAGTTCGGTGAGGATCGCGCGGGTGATTCGGAACGTGCCTTCGAGCGGTTGATACGGGTCGGTCGCGGTGCCGATCGCGACGTGCTCGCCGCGCCAGCGCGGATTCGCGAGCTCGCCCCGCAGCACTGCGGCGGCGTTGATCTTGGCGTACAGCAGCGTACCCCAGTCGCCGATACCGGTGCGCTCGAAGAACGTGTGGGTCCGGCGTGCGTAACAGAAAACACATTGGTGGTAGCAGCCGCGATAGGGATTGATCGACCAGCCGAAGGGCATGCCGCGCACGCAGTTGAGGATCGACTTGGCCTCGATCTCGATGCAGTCGATCCGGCCGACCCGCCGCCGCCGCTCCATCGAACATACGTTCGATAAAGCGGAGCCGCTTCCTCTGTTGAACTTCCGCACATGAGACTCGCCGTTACGCCGCTCGCCCTGTTCGCGTTTGCCGCGCTGCCCGCCGTCGTTTGCGCCGACGCGCAACGGGTGAACCAAACGACGATTCCACACGTGCTGCGGCTCGCGACCGGAGAAGACATCCAAGGCCTCAACCCCGACCTCAACACGCAAGGGGTGCTCACGTACCTCTCGCAGATGACGATGGCGTATCTGTTCCGCTACGACCATCAAAATCACATCGTTCCGGAGCTTGCGGCGGTCGTCCCGACGTTTGCGAACGGCGGCATCTCTCGAGACGGCAAGACGATCACGCTCCACCTCCGGCGCGGCGTGAAGTGGTCCGACGGCGAACCCTTCGATGCATCCGACGTCGTGTTCTCGATCGATCTCATCAACAATCCGGCCAACAACGTTCCGTCGCGAGACGGATTCGACCGCGTGACAAGAATGGACGCGCCCGACAAGTACACGGTCGTCGTCCACTTGCGCGAGCCCTACGGCTCGATCGTTCCGACGCTGTTCGCGAGCGCGGGCGGGGCCGCGGTGCTGCCGAAGCATCTGCTCGGCAGCCTTCCCGACATCAACCGTGCACCGTACAACGACCTGCCGGTCGGAATCGGTCCGTTTCGCTACAGCGCCTGGAAGCGCGGCGACGCGGTGGAGTTGGAAGCCAATCCGTACTACTGGCGCGGCGGCCCGAAACTCCAACGCGTGATCAGCAAGCTGATCCCGGACCGTAACACGGTGCTCGCGCAACTACAGACGGGCGAAATCGATATGTGGTATCCGCTCGGCGGCGCCTTCCTCGCGCGTGTGCAGGCGATCCCAAGCGTAACGACGCTGCGTATCCCGGCGTACTCGTACAACGAGATCGCCTTCAACGAGCAAAACCCGGTGCTGGCGGACCGCGAGGTCCGGCGCGCGCTGCGGCTCGCGACCGATCGCAAGACGCTCATCGCCAAGGTCGGGCACGGCGTAGGCGTGGCCCAGGACGTCGCCGCGCCGCTGGTAGATCCGCTCGTGCCGAAGGACATCCCGTTCGTCAACTACGATCCGGCCAAGGCCAATGAACTGCTCGAGGCCGACGGTTGGAAACGCGGCGCGGACGGCGTTCGCTCCAAGAACGGAACGCGTCTCGCGCTAACCGTAGCGACCAGTGCCGGCACGCCGGACGTCGATACCCAAATCGAACTGATCCGCTCGTGGTGGAAGGACGTCGGCGTTGAGCTCAGCGTTCAACATTACGAGTCGTCGATGATGTTCGCGCCCAAAGCCGATGGCGGGATCCTCAACAACGGAAAGTATGACGTAGCGTTCCTCGGCTGGGTGGTTCCGGTTCCGATCGACCCTTTCAACCTCTACGATTGCAAGACGTTTCCGCCGGCCGGGCAGAACCTCGTCAACTACTGCAACCCGAGGTTCGACGCGCTGATCTCGGACATGCACCGAACTTACGATGAAGCGCACTACAAGAGCGACTTGAGCGAGATACTCCACATCCTCGCCGACGACGTTCCTGCGATCGTGCAGAACGGACGCGAAAACATCTTCGGGTACAATAAGGATCTCAAGAACTTCAATCCCAACAACTTGACGGTCTTCGACGACATGATGAACGTGGATATCTGAAACGATATGAAAAACAGCGCACCAAGCAAGGGCGAATCGCCTTCCCGGCTGATCGACAAGCGGATCAAAGAACTGGACGACTGGCGGGGTACGATGCTCTCCCGTGTCCGCGATCTCATCAAACAGGCCGACCCTGAGTTGGTCGAGGAGTGGAAGTGGAGAGGCGTTCCGGTTTGGTCTCACGATGGAATCATCTGCACGGGCGAGACCTACAAGAGCGTCGTGAAGCTGACTTTCGCCAAGGGCGCTTCGCTCAAGGATCCGTCGAGACTCTTCAACTCCAGCCTCGACGGAAACGTCAGGCGCGCTATCGATCTCCATGAGGGTGATGAAATAGATGAGGATGCCATCAAGACGCTCATACGCGCCGCCGCATCGCTGAACGAGGCATCGGCCGATAGTCGATCCGGCGTCGCGAGCTGGCGCCGATCCTAGCTCGGTGAGCCGGGGCGCAAACGTGGTACGATGAACCCATGGATGAGAAGGCTGCGGTAAGCCACCCGGACGTTGCCGAGCTGCGCCGGCTGGCGCAGGCCGCGGGCGTCGGAACGGTTTCGCCGCCGCCCCCGCTGCGGCTCGACGACTTGCGCCGCGCGGTCGACGCTACGGTGGCGCGGGTTGCGGCGCTGGAGTTGCCGGCGGCGAAAGCAAGCTGACGAGATCTTCGCGCGCCGCCGGCAGTTGAGCGGCGATGCGAATCAGTGAGGCGACTTGGCGCGCGAACGCGACCGACGCTTCGGAGAACGCTTCGACGGCGGTGCGGTCGACCGTCAGCACGCCGGAGACGCGGCCGCGCAGGACGATCGGGAGGCACAGCAGCCCGCGGTAGTGCGGCGCCGTCGCAGCGACGCGCTCCCACCCGGGCTCGGCGGGTGCGTCGGCAAGGTTGACGTCGGCGCCGTCGACGAGCACGCGGCCGAGGATTCCCTCACCGGGCCGGAAGACGTGTTCGAGGGTCTCGCGATCGGAGATGCGCGGCGCCGCCACGATGCAGGCGCCGCCGTCGGCGTCGCTCCACCACCAGAGCGTCGCGCGGATCTCCTCGTTCGCGGCCCCGACCCAGTTCGTGAGATCCTCGAGCCGGGTGTTGATGAAGCGAAAGAAGCGATGCGCGGCCTCTTCGGAGGTCGCGTGTTCGTCGCCGACCGCGAGCGTGCCGAGTTCGCCGAGCCAGCGGTCGAAGAGTTTGGCCGCTTCGTCGGCGGTGTCGCTCGTACGCCGGGCCAGTTGCGACGCGTCCGATGCGACGCGCTGTAACTCGTTGATCGAAACCTGCACGCCGGTGCGCCC
>Ga0302325_10018910_pt1 | contig 14503 bp, 15 predicted proteins | sample Palsa_T0_2_FD_201948 | JGI IMG/M metagenome (GOLD analysis project Ga0302325, IMG submission 201948) | Peat permafrost microbial communities from Stordalen Mire near Abisko, Sweden - Palsa_T0_2 | ecosystem: Environmental > Terrestrial > Soil > Palsa > Peat permafrost | place: Sweden: Abisko... | reverse complement strand
GGAAACCCTCCTGTTTTCTCAACACCGCAGCAATCTCCAATGTCTTCAACAAGATCGAGCTTTTGCTCATGGCCATCGATCCCGTAGCCGCGTCCGAGTGATCCCACTCGTCTTCACTCGCTGTGAACTCCCTCAATTTCCGAAGACAACTTCTAAGTCTTGTCTCATCATATATCTGTTCCCCCTTTTCCGTGAAACCCGCATTTTCCCAAGCACTCGTTTCATACTGTTCTGCCAATTCGGAAATTTCTTCCCTCATTCCCGTGTTGGGCTTTTCGTTGCCCGAATTCGCAGATTGCTGGACATGGGCTTTCTTGCCTTCAGGCCATATCCCCGTTATATCCCAAATCAACCACAAAGGCTTGAATAAATCCTGCACTGTCTCTTGGTAGGGAGGTGCATATTGATTGACGAGACCTACGAGCTCCCGAGTGATTTCAAGATACCCTAGAACTGCAAATTCGGCGGCGAAATCGTAGAGAGGATACATTACCTCCCGGTCTACTGTAGTGCGGAGAATTTTCGTCAGGTTAAATTTGGAATGCATTTTGTGTGTAGGTAAGATGAAATATAGTGATTGATGAGAAGAATTGTAGGACGTTGACGTTGAGCTTTGCTGGGAGAAATTAACGTATTCCTTCTGAAATCGACGAGGTAAAATGAAGACTTATGCTTAGCCTAAACCTGAGGGAACCCAACATATACGGAGGGATCAGCTTTGAGTCAGAGCTGACGATGCTGCCGATCTACTGAAGGCAGCAGCGGCACAGCAAGCCCCGCACTCAACGACAAGACGCCACGTTGCACATGCCATGTGCCACATGGCCATGCACTTCCCAGGGACCTTGAGCGTTATCCTCGTTAGCCACTTTTGCTAATTGGCCTTTGTAAACGAAAGACTCCTTGCCAAGATATACACGTACAGTACAAGGTACCAGATTCTAGGCATCTTCAGAGATCAGAGGTTAGGGTCTAAGAAGGAAAGCAATCAAATTACAGCTATTGCCCTAGTAAAATTATACCTTGAGGGTAACCGTGTTTCGATGATATAGATGCTGCTTCAATTAGCTACTAGGCTGGCACAGGTCAATTGATTCCTTTTTGCTGCAAAATGTGGAAAACTTTCAAGGATCCAAAATCCAGAGGGTGGGAAACGCATGAAAACCGCTAGGCCGAGAATGCACTCTTTCAAGGGTAATAGGTGTAGTATTTGATCAATTAGATTTCTTAATTTAGGAGTATCAGAAGAAAAGCAATCAAATTAGTGTTTAAATCAGTTAGATTTCTTGAATTAGGAGTTTGAATATCTTTTCCATCACTAGAACTAGAATGAGAGTATAAGAAAGTTTATTAGCTACGTACATAGAATTCAATGGGGGGTTTCCATTTTACGAATTCCTTGACCGCACAGACCTATAAGTGTTGGCCCAGTCAGTGTGAGCAGAGCTGCTACAGTGCTTTCAGTAAACTGATATAATTAAGCCATTCTTAGATTATTAGATTGGCGCAGTAAGTCCCTAAATTTGATGCTGGAAGAAGTATTTGCACAAGAGAACCCATTTATGCTCTATTAACTATAAAAGGGGAACCGGGATATCTCCCGAGCACGCAAAGATGTCCTGTCCTGGGTTCCACCAGATATCATTACCATCAACCAAGTCACCCGATTTGCCTTGTACTCCGGACGAAAAGCATAATGTGTCAAGCCCTCCAAGATCATGGGGTGGGAATATGCCATCTGCATGTGCCCAGTCTGCATCTACAGGTATTCGACTCTCTGCCGACGGTTCCTCCCCGCTCAACCCCACAACATCAATTCCGAAAAGCATCTCAAATATGCTGTGACCTAGATCACCCGAACCCCCGCCCTGCTCCTTTATTTTCTTATCTTCTTCAAGTACCTCAGTAAAGGACTTAAGTATCGTCAGGTAACGCTGGGCCTGGGAGTCTGCTTCTCCACAAAAGCGCATGATCTCCAATGCCATGTTCACAATGGATTCACTTTGTACTTCGACGTACACTTGACAAAACATGTTAGCCAGCATCACAAGAGCTGCTGAGAACAGCCAGTGGCTGGAAATCTGTTAGCCGAGTACCAGATAAGACTTGTCGGGGGGATTACATGACGAAGGGATCTCTTCTAGGTAACAGATTCACGGAATAGACGGCATGTACAGCTTCGATGGAGTGTAAAGCCGACCGCACGCAAGCACCATGAAAGCAGAACGCCTGCTCTGGTCGCTGCCTTTCCTTGCGCGGACCACATGCTGACTGGTAGGCGGTCAAAGAAGTGGCATCGTTCGCTGGCCCCAGAAGCCGTCGAGTGATCTGATCAAGGAAGAAAGGGCGTGTTAGCAAAATGAGGCCATTGAAATAGATCAGGTTGATGTGGAGACGCCTGAGGGACAAGTCCGGGTCCTGAGCCTGAACTTTAGAACCTCGCCAGTGTAGTTCTAGGGGAAGTTCCTTCATCCATTCACTAAACCGCAGTGAGAGAAAATACGCAATGGCACGTGATGCCTTTCTTTTGTGATAGACGCGGCTCAGAATCTCCCCGACAATCTTCGAAGCGGTGACGGAAAACGATAGAGAGTTGGCTTCTGGCGATGTGGCTCTGTTTAAGTCTTGGGTGTATGTCGAACACAGCTCAGAGGCTGTTTCGAAGTCGATAGTATTTGGACGACCAAGAGTTGTAGCTAGGAAGCAATCCATGATATATAGAGATTGCCATAACCTCCGTCTACACGAAAATCGTCAGTCGTGCTCTGTGATGGGAAAAAGACTCTCCTGGATACGACAAAAAAATTGCCTACCTTGCAGTTTGTTCTGATAGGTCAAACATTGGCAGTGTTTCCTCTTTGTGAATCCCAAGCGCATAGGAAAGATTGATAGCCATTCCTATAAAACGTTAGTAAATATTTGTGTGATTTCAATTTTGCATTTCAGTTTACCCAAGAAGGCCCAAGCCGTGTTCCTTTTTGAGGCAGCCAGCATATAGATCGTCATTAATAGAAGGGACTGCACAACTCCCATTCCACCATCTTCAAATTCGAGGGTGGGATCCTTAAGCTGCCTTGCAGCGAGGTAAAACCGCTCGGCTCTCTTCAGGCCATTCCCTTCTAACCTTTCGAGGATCCTTGCTGCGTTTGAATTTCGGGTTGGGCTATCTTTACGCATCTGGAGGCCAATAGCGAACACGAGATTCAGATGGCAGAGCCATTCTGGTTCGGCGTCCAAAGGTTGCTCAAGTGTTTCGGCTGCTCTCTTTCTGAAAGACGCTTCATCGAAAATTTCAAATAGGCCTGCTGTCTTTACAAAGGTTAGTTCTAACATTATAGGGTCTAGAGTGCCATTAGAGAACGTACGTTGGAAAAGAAGGAGTCAATCATAAATTGTGCAGCCTCCCGATCTGGCAGGGCGTAGTTCTGTTGAATGGAAGTAGGGGCAGAAATCGTGGCCTCCAGAATTCTGCTGCAATTGGAGTCCATGGTGAAGGGTGAGGGGCCAAGTTGTTTTTCAACTAGCCTACGGATAGTTTGAAGGAAAGATAGAGTTGACGAGTCGCCGACATATACTAAGGGATCATTAGTCAGGTGATGAACCGAGCATGCAGAAGAGTTCAATTGCTGTGCTCACAAAGTCGTCCTTCCCCGTTTTGTAACAAGCGCCCTGGGTTCTGGATCGGGGTCTCATCCTCAGCGAGATCCTCTTGAGGAGGATCTATGGCAAGTTCCGCGGAATAGGAAAGTACATGAGGCCAGGCGAGAGATGATTCAGAATCTCTGTTTGAGGTCTTGTGGAAGATAGGAGAAGTTCTAGCATGGCTACGAAGTTGATTGCTGGATGGAGGATTGTTTGAAAAGCTGCAAGGAATAGATCTTGCAGAGCAAGCCGCACACGGCTGACTACCACTACACTTTAGGTTCGAGGTAAGCTCCAGTGCTGATCATCAGATAGGGGGCAAAACGCCAAATCCTTGCGTTTTGGATTAGCCTTACCTGCTTCTTTCTTCTCTTGCATCGATCGCAGGCCTGTGTAACCCGTTGACGCTTCTCGGAAGTCCACATTATATAAGATTCGAATGCGGAGCACTTATGGAGTGGCTAACTTGATTTCAGTGACAAGAACGAAAAGGTTGAAAGCATCTGCATTGTGGTTGTGGATCATTCTCAGATGACAGCTAGGGGCATTTACCGTTCGCTATTCCCGTTGTGGGTGCGTCTTCCGAGGCTCACATTGCGGGGGGGCGGTGTACCCACATCACGTGTTAGTGTACCAAAAACTGTGCCCATAGGAAGACTGAAACGAAGATGCTTTCGCGGTTGAAGCGTTGAGGTACATTGGGAAGAGTGCAAACCTCTCCAGAAAACCTAATTACCCAGTCACAAATTTTGTCTGACGACGTTGAACATAAGGTACGGACTACATCTTGATTATCCGACAAGCGCCTGGCTACGTTCCGCAGCATAAACCCCAAAAATTCCTAGTTAGGAACCAGCCCGATATTGTACTCAAGCTCCATCGTTGCCTTTGAGTTTCCCTTCAATGGGACAAAGTCAACAATCAAGGATTCCTTTACTGCAAAAACAGAGTCGTTCTTTAGGTATGGGTCTATTCTGTCAAAGATCTGTGTGGTCACGGGTTTGTATCCGTCTCTAATGACCTGACATCAAAGTTCACGTTAGTTCTATTATTTCAACCAGTGAAGAGACTTACAATAAGATGGATATGTGCTGGTCTCATGGGGTGCCTGTCCAGAAGTTCAAGAATCTTGCCCGCGGGCCCTGCCGTCCTCTTAGCCAAAGCAGATAGCCAAATTCAGCCTTGAAATTACTTACCATCGTTCGGAACGGGATATGGCGTTGGTCTCAGGCAGTAAAACGCATAACGTCCGTTTGCATCAGATCTGAACTTTCCTCTCAAGTTGCAATCGACTTGATTCGGATCTTGCTGCTCGTACAAACCATTCGTTGATGCCTGCCACACGTCGATAGTTGCATTCGCGACGGGCTTGCCCGTTTTCACATCTCTTACATAGCCATGCATATAAGTAACTTCGCCATCATCGACTCCATGCACAATCGTTGATTCGTTTGCCAATTCTGGAGCGTCGTGCCGGAAGAAAGGGCCAAGGATTGCACTGGCCGTAGCTGTGTCACCAGCTTCGGCCGCAAGTTTGAAGGTGATCTCATCTACCAATCTGCCCACTGATTAGATCTACACAATATCGAGCGTCAAACAGGGTATTCGATCACTCACGATTCTAAGCCAATGACATCGCAAACAAGTTGGCCTTCATTCCTTTTATCGTCACTCATCTTCCCAGCCCAGTTGAGTAGCTGAACTCCTTGCATCCATTCGTCAACTGTGAGCTCATTCTCTCGTGCAAAGTCATGGACATGTCGGATCAGCGAAGACATGACCTGCCGCATTCGAGGAGTTGTCTTTGGGCCAATGGCGTTGATCACATTTTCCGTGAAGTTTGGGTCAAACCTCGGGGTATCCCCATTGCCGAGCGAAGAAGACATATTGAGTATTGATAAAACAAGAAGTTTTGGTTGAGATAGTCAACAGCTCTAATTTGAAGGTTATACTGCGCGTCGGAGGAGGTGGCTATGACAGTGGAGGCACGTCTCAGATTGCTAATATGCTGAGTAGGGAGTGGGACATATCGGCCCTGATCAGATGGGGGACCGAAAAAGGCTAGTCAAGAAATACAAGAACGGATCATCATGGCAATTGAGGCTTGTTATATGGTGAGTTAGGGTGACTCGAGCCGCCAGATTGTAGGTGCTGTACGTCCGTACGCACGTCGGAAGAGGCGTAGCTTAAGCAGCATCCGACCCGCCATCCGCCGCCCCACCATCCGCCCCTTTGTGCAAAAACTCCGGGGCCATAGCCGAGCTACCGTTTACCAGTGTTAGGCTCAACATCGCCCCATAATGCAATAGCAGTAAAGGTAGTCGGCTTATACGGAAAATCATTTTTGTCTTTACTTGGGATGAATTGCTCCTAATTCATATAGTCTCTTACCTTCCCAGAGTTTTGCGATCACCGGACTGCCAAAAAATGACGATCTACTCACCAACTCAAGAGGCACAGCGAATCTTTCAGTATCTGTGCAAAAATGGAGACCAGTTGGGCCTCCCAGCGAGAATTCAGGAGGTGAAGGAAGTCGTGAAATTCTCCTCGGACTATGATCGTGTCTACTTCCCTATTCCATTCAAGGAGATGGAGACGGCTGCAGCGTTGAAGGCATTGGAGGGAACCGTGGCGCAAGAATTGGCCGATTTGAGATTTGGCAAACGGGAACGTACAGTCAGTGTAAACCTAGAGAGAGTAACAAACTTCTTGTTCCAGGCATATCTGGCAACTGTAGATGGCCTGGGGAAATTGGACCCTGGAGTCAAGTCTAAATTGAAAGGTAGGGGCTGTCAACTGCGTGAACGCAACGTTCAGATGGCTGAAACTTAACTTCTTGGTAGATACCGACTTTTTACGTGCACAATCAGACCCTTACAGGCGCATGTCAGCAAATCTGTACGAAACCAAGACCAGGGGAGAATACTACCATATTCACGGATCTCTCGAGGCTAGTCGGACCCTTAATATGATCGGGCTAGAGAGCTTTAGGCCAGATCTTAACGAGCATGACAAGATCGTTTCTGTGATCGAGCCTGCCGTGCGGAACTTTACTGTTGAAGAACTGGAAATTATGAATGCAAAGAATAGTCAAGCAGGTGTCCCAGCCTACGGGTACGAAGACTTTTTGCAAACTCCTCATGTACTCACATGCTTTCCATAATTTCCCATTGCTTCCATAGCTAACAGTATGTGTAGGGCATTTCCAATAAGGACTACCCTTCGTGGACAGTTACTTCACTTGAGACAAAAACTCCTCCAGCCCCTCTCGGCCCTCCCTCAACATCTTCTGGCCCGTTGAGGATTTTGGAAGGAATCAAAGTCCTTGAGCTATGCCGTATTATTGCCGGTCCCACGATTGGCCGTATCTTAGCGGAGTACGGTGCAGATGTTCTCAAGATTACAGGGCCTGGACTGAGTGATGTTCCGTTTTTTCAAGTAGATGGAAATATGGGCAAGCATGCCGCCGAAATTAACCTCAAGAGCCCTGAGGGCAGGCAATCCTTTGAGCAGCTTCTTGAAGAAGCTGATGTTATTCTTGATGGCTATCGTCCTGGAGCCCTTGACAAACTGGGTTATGGCGCACAAGCTATAGCCAAGATTGCTGAGAGAAGGGGGAAAGGGTTTGTTTATGTCAATGAAAATTGTTTCGGCTACACTGGAGAATGGGCAAATAGACCGGGATGGCAGCAGATTGCAGATTGCGTATGTCAAAATATTGATTGAAGCAAGTCCATAAAAGCATGCACTAATAACGTGGCAGGTGAGCGGGGTTGCATGGGCGCAAGGCAAATTTATGAAGCTGAATGAGCCCGTTGTTCCGCCATTTCCGATTTCCGATTACGGCACCGGCTGTATAGGCGCGATTGCTGCTCTCTCCGGACTCTATAACCGCGCCACAAAAGGAGGCTCCTGGCATGGAAAAGTCTCACTTTTACATTACGATCTCCTGCTTTTCAAAGTTGGACAATATCCTGAAGAGGTCCAGGAGCAGATCCGTGCAAACTGCAACGAAACTTTTCTAGCACTACGCCACAACCACAGCGTAGACCATATCTCTGGAACCACGTTATCCATGATGCAGAAAAGTTTCCCACAACTTTTCGATGACAATTACTGTCAGATATGGTTCTCCAAAGCTTATGGCGCAGATATTCGCATAGTTAAACCCGTGGTGGAGATATCAGGCGTTGAAATTGGCTTCCAGCGAGCAAGCAGGCCAAACGGCTCTGATGTGGCGAGTTGGGACTTTTCAGGTGATGATGACTTTATAAACATATAATAAAAATTTGACGCATTCACCGTTGGTAATGTATATTTCCTGTGTGTTGAGTTTGATCTAGTGATATAGTGGGATCTTACAGAATGACCACCTAAACTGCTGCTTTATTTGCAGATTTGAGCCAAGAAAATTAATTGAAGGAAGTTTATAAATGCATAGGAAGAATTGAAAGCAGATTACAGTCACTAGACTGGCTGGACAATGTGCTTAAGATAGGTATCAGTTGCAAAAAGGGGAACCCCTTTCTTTAGCGAAACCCCAACCGCAAGCGAGAGGCACAACTTTCACTCACCAGCCATCCTCTGAATGATTTTGTCAACGTACAAATTCAAAGCACGGAGATTGCTATCATAGGTAAATTAAATTTAACTAAAGCAATCATTTCTTTTCTCTCTTTTATTTTTGCGCTTTCATGAACCCCGAGAAAAACAGATCCATATCGGCGCTATCCTCAAGATCTCCTATCCACGAGACATGCTGATCAGGACGTAAGATCACCACGCAGCCCTTCTTGGGGTCAACACCATAGTTCTCGTAAGCCTTTCCGTGGCCCTCATGGTAGGATTGATCATCCACGTAGATTTTCCAATAATCCCACCCATCTCGCTCGGAAAATGGTCGGAAGATTTCTGGGAAGTCATGCATTTCTGTCTCCGCTCGACGTGCGCTGTGGATAGTCAGGATTTCAATCACCGAGTCGATGAGCTTCCCCTGTGGTGTAAAGCGGGAGATGAATGAATTTGGCGCTGAGAGTTCCTGGCCGAGTTTCCGCACTCTTGCCATCTGCGTCTTGTCCGAGACGTCGCCGGCGAAAATAACAATCCGCCACTTTCCATTGCTCCGGAGAAGTTCTTGAAAGTGCCATGGACGCGCGTCCGCTTGACTTAGGACCTTGAAGCTAGGCATTCGAATGCCCATCTTGATATTTCCTGCAAGTTCCGGCTTTCCGATCACTCTCTTTGAATCCTCCCTCTCTACAGCGGTGCCGTCTCCTTGCTTGGCAGCGTCGCCATCCTTCGCAACAATGATACTGGCTCCATAATCAACAGCCACACCACTTGCAAACATATTGCCTTTCTCAAATGCTGCCTTGAACTCATCCATGCTGATGCCGGCTTCATCCGTTACATCTTTAGCAGGGCGACCCGAGAAGAGGCGAGAGAACTTGTGGTCGAACTCAATCAAATCTTGTGCAATTCGTCGCCTCTCGGACTGGTAGGTCTTCAGAATAGACCGATCCGAGATTCCGTTAAGCACAGAGGATATTTTCCAGCCGAGGTTGAAAGTATCTTGCATGCTGACATTCATTCCTTGCCCGGCTTTGGGAGAGTGCGTATGGACGGCGTCACCAGCTAAAAACACCCTTTCATTTTTGGAGAAGTTAGATCCGACCCTCTGGCCTATTTGGTACGCGGTCCACCAGTCACAATACTCGTATGTCAGTTTATATGGCGCAAGCGTCCGCTGGGCAGACTCCAGTATCATTTGCGGCGTGATGTTTGAGCGATCGACCTATTTCCGTTAGTGGTTTCGATGAGTTCAGCCCAATTCTTGACTTACAGGAGCCCCTCCTTTCTCGGTGGTCGTCAGCTGAATATACAAGCGTACTAACTTGTTTTCGCGTGGTATGACCATCACGGATCCCGAATTAGCGGAGTGGATTGCGCACCGCATTCGGATGTCAGCTGTTTTGCGTGTCAGCAGTATGCGTAGAATTACTGGCAAGGAAACACTGACGAAAGTCGGTTATTGGAATGATGTCTAAAACCCCCCTGGGATAAAACGTTAGAAAACTTCAAAATATAGTAGTGAGTAGTTACCATATATAGTCTGTCTGCTCTCCCTCTAGCTGAAACCCGAGTTGCTTCCTTGTCCAAGAATGGGCACCGTCGCATCCAATCATATATTTGGCTCTCACAGTTTCTCGAGAGCCTGCCTTTGCGTTCTTGGAAGCTCGGCTAAGTAGCTCTTCTGTGTCATCAGGAGCCATGTTGCTTCGAAACAGACCGTCTGAAGGTGCTGCTCCATTTGTGGTTGCTTTGCTTTGCTCCGGGTTGATCTCCTCCTCAGATAAGTGCTGCAGGACCACTTCAATCGGATACGCATCCGGGTTCTCAGCTTCAGCTTCGTTGAAAGAAAAGCTTTCGGGCAAAACGCCTCGCTCAACTCTGATATCACTGTACTCCTTCAAAGAATCCAAAAAGAATCGCTCAATGCGCCCTTGGTGTAGGACGACTTGCTGAAATCGACTAATCCCAGGAATTGTATCAGGAATGCGATCAGATCGTCTGATGATGCCTTGTTCATTCGGGTTCCACAAACAAATCTCGATCATATGGTTGCTGTCTTTCCATACCCGGTCCGCAAATCCAAAGGAATCGAAGATCTCCAACGTTCTACATTGTAGACCGTCTGCTTGGCCGTTAAAGATCTTTGTTCCGCGTTTGTCAACAATTCTGGCTTTGATTCCACATCTTGCAAACCAAGTTGCAGCCATCAATCTACATAAACAGTCAGATAGAGACTTCGTGCGACAGGTGATTTGGGATTACTTACCCAGCTGGACCAGCTCCGATAATCAACACATCTACGGATGATTTATTTTCTCCATCAAGTATGGAACCCATGATTATTTGAATAATTGGTTCGCTCGGTCTTTGTGCAACTACTCTGAGTGGACGGGTAACAAGAGTCAAGGGGGGTCTGACTCTCTCCTCAGAATTTCGAAAGAAAAGATGTTAAGGGAGCATTGGTGGGGTAGAAGTTACTTTTGTTACGTGGTTATAGAGAAATACACACTAGGCCTACGCTATTTGCAAGCTGTGGAGTAGTACATGACAAGCTTCATTGAGCATTGGGGTGTGAAAGCTGGGGAAAGCTTCTGGGAATGACTCGCGGAAGCTGTTTGTGTCGGGTCGGATCCTGACCCAAGAGAATACACAACAGCACTGTTTCACAGTTCTTGCGTGCGTGACTAGTACGACTGATGTAGATCACTGCTACATCAGCTCTAGACGCGTATGCAGATCTGCTCATTTGGTAGCTAGAAATCGACCCTAGAGATTAGCCAGATGCTGAGTTTGCCGTCATGTTACCCGGTACACACGTTATAAAATCCCAGCCAAGATTCAAGCGTTGAGATAGCGTTTGATTGACGTGAGTTTTGATTGCGGCTCCATTATTTCCATATCCGCAATGCGGGGTATGGACGAGAACCCCTCTATCCTTCTTCCGAATCCTTGCATATGATTCGTGATAGGGTTCTTTACAGTGCTATAGCGGGGTTATTCGGCAATAACTATGCCCCTCCACAAAGCATCCTTTAGCCTCGCCTCGGTAGCAAAAGCGTTCTACACGACTCGTGCAGACAGGGCCTGACAGGCAGAGAGCTCTGAAAGCCAAGACTCGTGGTTAAGAATGGACACAGTAGAAGAGATGATCAAAATACCCTTGCATCGATCCGGGAAGCTATCCCAAAATGTCAAGTATTTTCAGAAAGACAGTTGGGATTCTAAATTTGCGTCAACTCATCTTTAAATATGCTTCTAGTGTACTAACCATTATTTATTATCTACCTTAAAAATTAAAACCAATCTCGTTTTTGCTCCCCATTATTGAAAGGCCGATTTAAATTTTTTTTTTGCTAAAACCTGCACTTTCTTGTATGCCATTTCGCGACCCTACACGCGCTCGCTCTTCTTTCCGCAATACGCACGGCCACTTCCCATGCGTACCCCCCTGTCTCGCCCATCGCTTAAAAAGTATATCCGCAAACCCCTTTAACCACTGCGCTAACCCTCTCCCTAAAACACTCTCAAACACCTAGCTTTACACCCTATAACAGTTCCAATACAAGCAGGGGTCGGCCGCGTAACGGCCGATCGCACCAGGACCAAAGATTGAGGAACGAGGACCCAAAAACGAGGATCCAAGAACAAAACGCCTAAAAACGAGGGCCCAGGAACAAGGATCCAAAAACGAGGAACAGAACGTCCAGGAACAAAACTCCCAAAAATACGGACCCAAGAACGAGGACCCAATAACAAAACGCCCTGTAAGCAAAACGCACTTTAGCACTTTAAGATAATAACCTACAAGCCCTGCTCCCTATAACATAACCTGTAGTCTGGCCCCTGGGACCAGCACGCCCTGAACACGCGCTTGCCCCTAGTTTAAGTAGCATAAGAAACGTAGTCCTTCGATTCGCCTAGCTCTGATCATGGATTATGATCTCTTTCCCCCAGCAGAATTTTAGGCATAATCACAGCTGATGTGCTTGCATAAGAGCACAGCCAAGCCCAGCCGCAAGAATTGGCGTATCATACGGAAGGCCATAAGGATCACATCTCTCAGCTCATTTCACTTTTCACTTTTCACATTTTATATTTCACATCGCAACTGCGCGCGCGCGCGCCCCGCCCCCCCCAAAAACCTTTAACTTTGAAATACTTTAAATATATAAATACTCTCTTAATTAAAGTCTCTTTATTATTTAATATTAATTATTAAATTTATACGCGAGTTGCGAGAGTCTGGGGGGGGCAGTTGCGATATGAAGTGTGGAGTGTGAAGTGTGCAGTGCGCGTAAACGATTGAGAGTGAGAAGTCGAAAGTCGAGAATATGGGCCCGAATTATTAGTGAGGAAGGCCCTATAATTATAGGTAGTTATCACTAAAAAAAAAAAAATTGATAGGGTGTGGGCCCTGTGGGGCTGCGATATGAAAATGTGAAAAGTGAAAAGTGAAATGCGCTGAGATACGTGATCCTTATGGCCTTCCGTAGTATCAGAGCAAGGACTGGCTTCCAATTGTGGCTCAGCAAGACATCTGTTGGTGAAGAGACTGAGGCTGTATTCTGTGGCGTATCAATGTGGTGCTGCTTGAAATGGGCTGCGATCTGGTAGGGCGGAGGAACTGCGGACCGCTAAGCCTCATATGAGGTAACAACTCCCACAAAGCCCCTACGCTGCATCTGCAGTCTATTCATATTGCATAATTCCTGTCCGTCCGTAACGTTCAATCTCGATTACTTCAAGCCAATTCTTCATTTGCGACGATATCGGATTCAACTTTTGAGCTGTATCCTCTATCGTTCAAGTTTAAGGGCTTGCAATGCCGAGACCTTCATTGATCGGCTGGTGGGTGTGCTGCAAGGATCAAAGAGAAGTAAGTCCGGCGTTATGGGGGTACACTTGCCCGGATTGCAATCATTGGATATGCAGCGACTGTAGAGACCTTGGTGGTGGTTACTGGGGTGGCGGAAGTGGAGGTGGGAGCGGTGGGAGTGGTACTTCCACTTCTGTTCCAACATCTGGACCCATGACTACAGAAGAAACTAAAGCTGTGAGCATCAGTGGCGATGATGCAGCTCCTGCAGCGGCAAGATCAAACATTTTCCAAGACACCACAATGGGATTTGAAAGACGTGAAGATACGACAATCTCGATTGAGGGTAGTGGTCAACTCGAAAAAGCCAAATCGCCCGCTAGACGGCTGTCAAGATCCTCCTCTCTTGCGTCCATATCCGAAAGTGTATTTTCTACAGCAAGCGGATCCTCAAAACCATCGATTCGAGGGTTTGAAGGTGCAAGCGAACAGCTTGCATGGCTCTTAATCGAAGATAGCAAGCTTCAACTAGTGTGGCAGGAAGCAGCGGTCGCTGTGTCTCTCGATCGTTTGGAACGAAACCTCACTCGACTTCTCAAGATATTTGCCGCAGAATTGAAAGAAGAGGCAGTTACAGTTCAAGAACGGCGACTTGCACATTTTATAAGAGCAGAAGCAAAACACTCGGCCCACCTTATTCGCAGAGAGATCGACGACAATGAGGAACTTTGGGAATCGAACCAGAAGTTGGACGAATCGGAATCAGATGATGGAGACGATGAAACGTTAAATTTCAAACAGCTCGAGAAATTCCTTATCAATTCCCTGGCTTTCGAGACTTTCCGGAAGAATCTGCGGCAATTTATTAGTCCGCAGCTGCAGTCTTCTGGCAACAAAGAGGAGACTGAGCGAGAGCTATGGTCTATACTACCATTTGCAGAGTTTCAACCTGGGGACGCGGTGCCAGATGTCTGGAGAGACCTCAAAGGCTTAAAAAGTTTCTCGCGATCACTTCTTAAGGCGAGAAACAAACTTTTCAAGCACCCACCAATTGCCAAGGGCACAAAACGGATTACTTGGACATGTGTAAGCATAGCCTCAATGCTCCAGACGATGTTGTTACTAACGGCTCGACAGACCTGTGGCAAAACCATGTACGATGACTATGAAGAACTTGAGAGAGGCGCTGCCAAACGTTTTCAAAAAGAATTGAGACGCATGTTTTCCCGCCAACACCTTGGAGATACTGCAGCCAGCGCCCGTACTTCTTTCAGCTTGATTAATAGCTGCAGCTCTGTGTTTTCACCCTTCGTGGAGTTTGGACGAGTTCTCCGCAACAAATATCTCACCAGGAATTCCGACCTTCCCACGTTTGAGTTACGGCCACAAGGACAGCCATCTTCACCCACGTCTGAAGAAACTCTCCAAACTGAACACCTTTATCTACTTTTATGTCTCAGCGAAAGTAGGAGA
>Ga0302325_10018908_pt1 | contig 14503 bp, 11 predicted proteins | sample Palsa_T0_2_FD_201948 | JGI IMG/M metagenome (GOLD analysis project Ga0302325, IMG submission 201948) | Peat permafrost microbial communities from Stordalen Mire near Abisko, Sweden - Palsa_T0_2 | ecosystem: Environmental > Terrestrial > Soil > Palsa > Peat permafrost | place: Sweden: Abisko... | reverse complement strand
GCTCAACACCTCAGCTACGTCGCTGACGAACTCAACGGCCGTCCACGAAAACGGTTCGACTGGGATAACCCCACCAACCGCCTCAACCGCCTACTGTCAACCGCAACAGAAACCACTGTTGCAACCACCCCTTTAACCCAAGTCAACTTTTTCCGCGCTCGCGTCGATCTCGACGGCGAGGCGTTGGGTAGAAATGAGCCATGACAGATCTGTGGGTGGAGCGCACCGGGGTGCGCCGTTACACCGGCCATAGCTCGCGCGGTGCGGAAGTCCTCGTCGGCGCCGAAGACGTCGACGGCGTGTTCACGCCCGGTGAGCTGATGAAGATCGCCCTCGCCGCGTGCAGTGGGATGTCCAGCGACCAGCCGCTGGCCCGCCGGCTCGGTGACGCCTACCAGGCGACGGTGCGGGTATCCGGCGCCGCCGACCGCGACGAAGAACGCTATCCGCTGCTGGAAGAGACGCTCGAAGTCGACCTGGCGGGGCTGAGCGACGAGGAGGCGCAGCGCCTCGAGATCGTCGTCAAACGGGCGATCGACCTGGTCTGCACGGTCGGGCGCACGCTCAAATCGGGCACGAAAGTCAGCTTCGAGATCGCCAACCGTGCCCGATCCTGACGTTCGGCTCACCGCGTGGGTGCACGGCCGCGTCCAGGGTGTCGGTTTTCGCTGGTGGACTCGTTCCAGGGCGTTGGAGTTGGGTCTGACCGGCTACGCCGCCAACCGTCCGGACGGCCGGGTACACGTCGTCGCGCAAGGCCCGCGTGACGCATGTGAACGCCTGTTGCAGTTGTTACAGGATGGCAAAACACCAGGTCATGTCGACAAAGTTGTCGCCGACTGGTCGCCGCGCGGCGAAGCCATCAGCGGCTTTAGCGAGCGGTAGTCTGGCACGTCGTGTACCTCAAGAGCCTGACGCTGAAGGGTTTCAAATCCTTCGCCTCGCCGACGACTCTGCGGTTCGAGCCCGGTATCACCGCCGTGGTCGGCCCCAACGGGTCAGGCAAGTCCAACGTGGTCGACGCGCTGGCCTGGGTGATGGGGGAGCAGGGCGCCAAAACGCTGCGCGGCGGCAAGATGGAAGACGTCATCTTCGCCGGCACCTCGTCGCGCGCGCCGTTGGGCCGCGCTGAGGTCACCGTTACCATCGACAACTCCGACAATGCGCTGCCGATCGAGTACTCCGAGGTCTCGATCACCCGCCGGATGTTCCGCGACGGCGCCAGCGAATACGAAATCAACGGCAGCAGTTGCCGTTTGATGGATGTCCAAGAGTTGCTGAGCGACTCAGGAATCGGCCGCGAGATGCACGTCATCGTCGGGCAGGGCAAGCTCAACGAGATCCTGGAATCCCGACCGGAAGACCGTCGGGCATTCATCGAGGAAGCCGCCGGTGTGCTCAAGCACCGCAAGCGCAAGGAAAAGGCGGTCCGCAAGCTCGAGGCGATGTCGGCGAACCTCGCCCGGCTGACCGATCTGACCACCGAGCTGCGCCGCCAGCTCAAACCGCTTGGGCGCCAAGCCGAAGTGGCTCGGCGAGCTCAGACCATCCAGGCCGATCTGCGCGATGCCCGGCTCCGGTTGGCCGCCGACGACGTGGTCACCAGACAGTCCGAGCTCAACAACACCAACGAGGCCGAGGCGACCCTTCGTCGTGAGCACGACGAGGCCTCGGCCCGGATGGCGGTGGCTTCCGAGGAACTGACCGCGAATGAGGCGGCATTGACCCGCCTTTCCGAGCGAGCTGAGTCAGCGCAGCAGACCTGGTTTCGGTTGTCCGCGTTGGCCGAACGAGTCAGCGCGACCGTGCGGATCGCCAGCGAGCGCGCCCAGCACCTCGACGTGGAGACCGTCTCGACGGGTGGCCCCGACCCCGACGAATTGGAGGCCGAGGCGGAGCGGGTCGCTGTCGCCGAGCAGCAGTTGCTCGGTGAGTTGGCCGCCACCCGCACCCGGCTGGAGGTCGCACGCGCCGAGTTGGCCGAACGGGAGCGCCTCGTCACTGAAGCCGAACAGGCGCACGTGGCGGCGGTGCAGGCCGAAGCCGATCGCCGTGAGGGTCTGGCGCGGCTGGCCGGCCAAGTGGAAACGATGCGCGCGCGGGTCGAATCGATCGACGACGGCGTGTCCAAGCTGTCTGAACGGATCGAAGAGGCCGCCTCCCGCGCTCAACAAGCCAAGGTCGAGTTCGAGACCGTGCAGAGCCGGGTCAGTGAGCTCGACCAGGGCGAGGTAGGCCTCGACGAGCACCACGACCGGACGGTGACCGCGTTGCGACTAGCCGACGAGCGGGTCGCCGAACTGCAAGCCGCCGAGCGCGGCGCCGAGCGCCAAGTGGCTTCGCTGCGCGCCAGGATCGACGCGTTGTCGATCGGGCTCGAGCGCAAGGACGGCGCGGCCTGGCTCACCGAAAATCGAAGCAGCGCAGGGATTTTCGGCTCAGTTGCCAAGCTGGTCAAAGTGCAGTCGGGTTACGAGGCGGCGCTGGCCGCGGTCCTCGGTGCTGCCGCCGACGCGTTGACCGCCGACAACTTCGGCGCCGCCGCGGACGCGGTGACCGCCCTGAAGCACGCAGACGGTGGCCGCGCCGCCATCGTGCTGAGCGACTGGCCCGCCCACGAGTCCGCGCCGGTAGGCGCGCTTCCCCACGGCGCGCAGTGGGCCCTCGAACTGGTCGAGGCGCCGGGGCGGTTGCGCGGCGCGCTGACTGCCATGCTGTCCGGTGTTGCCGTTGTCGGCAGCCTCAGCGAGGCAATGAGTTTGGTCGCTGATCGTCCACAGCTGCGTGCGGTCACCCGCGACGGCGATCTGGTCGGCGGCGGCCGGGTCATCGGCGGATCCGACCGCAAACCGTCGACGCTGGAGCTCACCTCCGAAATCGCCAAGGCGCGTGCGGAACTCGAGGCGGCCGAGGCGACTGCCGGCCAACTCGGCGCGGCGCTGTCCGGGGCGATGAGCGAGAAGACCGCCCGCCAGGATTCCGCTGAGCAGGCGCTGGCCGCGCTCAACGAGTCCGATGCCGCCATCGCGGCGATTTATGAACAGCTCGGCCGGCTGGGCCAGGACGCCCGCGCCGCCGACGACGAATGGCGCAGGCTGCTGCGCCAGCGCGAGGAGCTGGAGGCCGGTCGCGCCGAAACGCTCAGCCAGCTCAGTGACCTCGAAACCCGGCTGCGCAACATCGAGGAAACCGAGCACACCGTGGCCGAGCCGGCCGACCGCCAGGAGGTCGCCGCGGCCGCCGAGTCCGCCCGCGGCGTCGAGGTGGAAGCGCGGCTCTCGCTGCGTACAGCCGAGGAAAGAGCCAATGCCGTTCGCGGAAAGGCGGATTCGCTGCGACGAGCCGCCGCCGCAGAACGAGAGGCGAGGGCGCGCGCGCAGCAGGCCCGCGCGGCGCGCGTGCATGCGGCGGCAGTGGCTGCCGCCGTCGCCGACGCGGGTCGCCTGCTCGCCGGCCGGCTGACCCAGGTGGTTGCGGCGGCGTCCCGTGACCGCGACGTGCTGGCCGCCGAGCGACAGCAGCGCTCGGTGGCGATGGCCGCGGTGCGCGACGAGGTGACCACGTTGGGCACCCGGATCGGCACCCTTACCGAGTCGCTGCACCGCGACGAGGTGGCCAAGGCGCAGGCCGCGCTGCGCATCGAGCAGCTCGAGCAGATGGTGCTCGAACAGTTCGGCATGACGCCGGAAGTCCTTGTCGCCGAATACGGTCCGCAAGTATCGCTGCCGCCGACGGAATTGGAGATCGCCGAATACGAGCAGGCTCGCGAACGCGGCGAGCAGGTGACGGCGCCAGCTCCGATGCACTTCGACCGGCCCACGCAGGAGCGTCGCGCCAAGCGGGCCGAGCGCGAACTGGCCGAGCTGGGGCGGGTCAACCCGCTGGCGCTCGAAGAGTTCGCCGCGCTCGAGGAGCGCTACAACTTCCTGTCCACCCAGCTCGAGGACGTCAAGGGCGCCCGCAAAGACCTGCTCGACGTGGTGTCCGACGTCGACGCGCGGATCCTGCAGGTGTTCGCCGAGGCCTACGCCGACGTGGAGCGCGAGTTCGAAGGGGTGTTCGCCGCGTTGTTCCCCGGCGGCGAAGGCCGGCTGAAGCTCACCGACCCCGACAACATGCTCACCACCGGCATCGAGGTGGAGGCTCGTCCGCCAGGCAAGAAAGTCAAACGACTCTCGCTGCTGTCCGGCGGTGAGAAGTCGCTGACGGCGGTTGCCATGCTGGTGGCCATCTTCCGGGCCCGCCCGTCGCCGTTCTACATCATGGACGAGGTGGAAGCGGCGCTCGATGACACCAACCTGCGCCGTCTGATCGGACTGTTCGAACTGCTGCGCGCCAAGTCGCAGCTGATCGTCATCACGCACCAGAAACCGACCATGGAGGTCGCCGATTCGCTGTACGGCGTGACGATGCGCGACGACGGGATCACCACGGTGATCTCTCAGCGAATGCGTGGCCAGCAGGTCAACCAGCTGGTCACGACTACTTAAGCGAGGAACAACTTGCCGCAAGGCCTTTGGATCGCAATTGCGGTCGCCGCCGCACTGATCGTCGTCGCTGTTCTGGTGCTGGGGCTGGTTCGTTACCGCCGCCGCCAGATCAGCCTATCGGCCGGCGAGCAAACACCGACCCTGGACCGGTCAGGCAATTACACCGCGTCGTCGGGAATCACGTTCAGTCGCACCGACACCGCCGAACGCGTCGAGTCCATCGATACCACCGGCTTGCCGTCCGTCGGTGACGACGCGACGGTTCCCCGTGACGCTCCGAAGCGCTCGATTTCCGAAGTCGAACTGCCCGAACAGGATTCACCCGCGCCGCCAGTCGAAGCGGCGCCTGAACCGGCTCCCGCGCTCGACGAGATCGCGCCGTCAGAGGGCCGGCTGGAGCGACTCCGCGGACGGCTCGCCAGATCGCAGAATACTCTGGGCCGCAGCCTGTTAGGGCTCATCGGTGGCGGTGATCTCGACGAGGATTCTTGGGAGCAGGTGGAAGACACCCTGCTGATCGCCGACCTCGGTCCGACCGTCACCAGCTCGGTTGTGGCTCAACTGCGCAGCCGGCTCGCCAGCAAAGACGTGCAGACCGAGGCCGACGCCCGCGCGGTGCTGCGAGAGGTGTTGATCAACGAGCTGCAGCCCGATCTGGACCGCTCCGTACGCGCGCTGCCACATGACGACCATCCGTCGGTCCTGCTGGTCGTCGGCGTCAACGGCACCGGCAAAACGACCACCGTCGGCAAACTCGCGCGGGTGCTGGTCGCGGACGGCCGACGGGTGGTGCTGGGTGCCGCCGACACGTTCCGCGCGGCCGCCGCCGACCAACTTCAGACCTGGGCGTCGAGGGTGGGCGCCGAGGTGGTGCGCGGACCCGAGGGCGCCGACCCGGCGTCGGTGGCGTACGACGCCGTCGACAAGGGCATCGAGATGGGTGCCGACGTCGTCGTGATCGACACCGCGGGGCGACTGCACACCAAGACCGGCTTGATGGATGAGCTCGGCAAGGTCAAGCGGGTGGTGACCAAGCGTGCCGCCGTGGACGAGGTGCTCCTGGTGCTCGACGCCACCATCGGGCAGAACGGGTTGGCGCAGGCGCGGGTGTTCGCCGACGTCGTCGACATCACCGGCGCTGTTCTGACGAAGCTGGACGGCACCGCCAAAGGCGGCATCGTCTTCCGCGTCCAGCAGGAGCTCGGTGTCCCGGTGAAGCTGGTCGGGCTGGGGGAGGGACCCGACGACCTGGCTCCCTTCGAGCCCGCCGCTTTCGTCGACGCGCTGCTGGGTTGATTGGATGGCGACCCGCGGCGCCCGGCTGCGCCGCGCTGGCGATCGCCACGGATGACTAGGCGCCCCACTAGCGACGGCCCGATGGCTTGGAAATTAGACGCGAGAATGATGTAACACCGACGAAACCTGCCAGCGTCGCTTTTGGAAACAACCACTTTGCAAGGTTGCTCAGGCCACAGGCACTTGTCTGGCGGCTTTCCATGGCCGAGATGAGGTGATAGCGAGTGAGTTTCCCGACAATGGGCCTGCCCGATACCGGCGACACCGCTTGGATGCTGGCAAGTTCCGCGCTGGTGCTGTTGATGACCCCGGGCCTGGCGTTCTTTTACGGCGGCATGGTCCGCGCCAGAAGCGTGCTCAACATGCTCATGATGAGCGTCAGCGCGATGGGCGTGGTGACGGTGCTCTGGGTGCTCTACGGCTATTCGATCGCATTCGGCAACGACAAAGACGACTTGTTCGGCGACCCGACCGAATACTTCGGCCTGAAGGGCCTCATCGGCGGCAACTCTGCGGCCGCAGATGCCGCCAAGGGCGTTGCGGCGACTGACATCCCGCTGGCCGGCACGCTGCCGATGAACGTGTTCGTGGCATTCCAGCTGATGTTCGCGATCATCACGGTCGCGTTGATCTCGGGGGCGGTCTCCGACCGGCTGAAGTTCAGCGCCTGGCTGGTGTTCGCCGGTCTCTGGGCGACGATCGTCTACTTCCCGGTCGCGCACTGGGTCTTCTCGTTCGACGGTGTCACGGCTGAGCACGGCGGCTGGATCGCCAACAAGCTGCACGCGATCGACTTCGCCGGCGGAACCGCGGTCCATATCAACTCCGGTACGGCCGGCCTTGTCCTGGCGATCGTCCTCGGCAAACGCAAGGGCTGGCCCGGCACCCTGTTCCGTCCGCACAACGTCCCGTTCGTGATGCTCGGTGCAGGCTTGCTGTGGTTCGGCTGGTACGGGTTCAACGCCGGTTCGGCCACCAGCGCCAACGGTGTCGCCGCGACGACATTCATCACCACCACGATCGCCACGGCCGCGGCAATGCTCGCCTGGCTGCTCACCGAGCGGATCCGTGATGGCCACGCGACGACGCTGGGAGGGGCATCGGGCGTCGTCGCCGGATTGGTCGCCATCACGCCGTCCTGCTCGTCTGTCAACGTGCTCGGCGCGTTGGTGATCGGTTTGGTGGGCGGCTCCCTCTGCGCCGTGGCGGTCGGGCTGAAATTCAAGCTCGGTTTCGACGACTCGCTGGACGTGGTCGGTGTGCACCTGGTCGGCGGGATGGCAGGCACGTTGCTGGTCGGTCTGGTTGCCGCTCCAGAGAGCCCTGCCATTAACGGCGTGGCTGGTGTGTCCAAGGGCTTGTTCTACGGTGGCGGATGGGATCAATTGGGCCGGCAGGCGATCGGCGCGTTCAGTGTTCTCTTCTACTCCGCCATCGTCACCCTCATCATTGCCCTGATACTCAAGTACACGATCGGGCTGCGGCTGAGTGCTGACGACGAGGCGACTGGTATTGACGAGTCCCAGCACGCGGAGAGCGGTTACGATTTCGCGGCAGCGGGCGGCTCGGTTCTTCCTCATGCGAGCTTGCCGGAGCCGGAGGGCGCTCGTGGTCATGGTTCGGAAGATCGAGTGGGCGACAAAGTAGAGGCGGAATAGAAATGAAGCTGATTACGGCGATCGTCAAGCCGTTCACGCTCGAGGACATCAAAGCCAGCCTTGAACAGGTCGGAACCTTGGGCATGACGGTCAGCGAAGTTCAAGGGTACGGGCGCCAGAAGGGCCACACCGAGGTCTACCGCGGTGCCGAGTACTCCGTCGACTTCGTGCCGAAGGTCCGAGTCGAGGTGTTGGTCGAGGACTACGATGCCGACAAGGTGCTGGACAGCATCGTGCGGTCGGCTCGCACCGGAAAAATCGGTGACGGCAAAGTGTGGGTCAGCCCGGTGGAAACCGTGGTGCGGGTCCGCACCGGCGAGCGCGGGGCCGACGCGATCTGACGCCAGCCGTGTGATGACTTCGGGGTGGCCGATCCGACTTGGACGGGAATGACGCAGCGCGAGCCGGATTCGTCCGATCCGTCGCCATCGCAGGCGACGAAAACGAAGGCAGCGGCGAGCGATCTCGCCGCTGCCCGGGAGAAGCTGCTCGCTCGCGGGCCGAGTGAACTCGATTCGGCCGCACTGCGGGAAGCCTGGGGCGAGCTGCACGAGTTCTGGCTGACAACCAAGGCCACCGAGATCGGTATTACGGCAGGCAGCGGCTTCGCGATCGTCGCGACCGGTTCGTTGGGACGTCGTGAGTTGGTGCCCTACTCCGACTTGGACCTGTTGCTGTTGCACGACGACAAGCCCACCAATGAGGTACGGGAAGTTGCCGACTCGCTGTGGTATCCGTTGTGGGACGCCAACATTCGTCTCGATCACAGCGTCCGAACCGTGCCCCAGACCCTGAAGGTCGCCAGCGGTGACGTGTCGGCGTGCATGGCCATGCTGGACACCCGGTACATTGCCGGCGACCAGCAGCTCTCTGATCGGCTCATCGAGGGGATCCGTCGGCAATGGCGCGCCCAAATCCAGTCGCTGTTCGGCGAACTCGTCGAAGAGACCCACGCCCGTTGGCGCCGCGGCGGTGAGATCGCGCACCGCGCCGAGCCCGACCTGAAGATGGGCCGGGGCGGCCTGCGTGACGTCCAATTGCTCGACGCACTGGCGATCGCTCACCTCACCGACCGGCTGGCCGTGGGCGAAGCGGACGACCCGTTGGGCTCGCTGACCGGCGCGCATTTGACGCTGCTCAACGTCCGCACCGAACTCCACCGGGTCTCCGGTCGCGGGCACGACTTGGTGCTGGCGCAGTTCGCCGACGAGATCAGCGAGGCGTTGCACATCGGTGACCGCTTCGACTTGTCGCGGGCGCTGTCCGACGTGGGCCGAACCATCAGCTACCGCGTCGACGCGGGGCTGCGGACCGCCGCCAACGCCCTGCCGCGGCGCGGGATTTCGGCGATCCGGCGGCGTCCGCGCCGTCCGCTGGATGAGGGCGTCGTCGAGTACGCCGGCGAGATCGTGCTCGCCCGCGATGCCCGACCGCAGAGCGACCCGGCGCTGCTGCTGCGGGTCGCGGCGGCATCGGCGGTCACCGGCCTGCCGATCGCGGTGTCGACGCTGAGCCGGTTGGCCGACACCGCACCGGAATTACCGACGCCGTGGCCGCGCGACGCGCTGGACAACCTGCTGGTGCTGTTGGCCGCCGGCCCGGACACCATCGCGGTCATCGAGACACTGGACCGTACCGGGTTGTGGGGCAGGCTTTTCCCGGAGTGGGGCGCGGTCCGCGACCTTCCGCCGCGCGACGTCGTCCACATCTGGACCGTAGACCGCCATCTGGCCGAAACCGTTTCGCGGGCAAGAATTTTCACGACGCGAGTGGCGCGTTCCGACCTGTTGTTGCTGTCGGCGCTGTTGCATGACATCGGTAAGGGACGCGGCGTCGACCACAGCGTCCTGGGCGCACAACTGGCCACCCAGATCGGCACCAGGCTGGGGATGTGGCCCTCGGATATCGAGATGCTGTCCAAGCTGGTCTTCCACCACTTGTTGTTGTCGAAAATCGCCCTCCGCCAAGACCTCAACGACCCGAAGACCATCGCCACCGTCTGCGAGGCGTTGGACGGCGACCCGGTGCTACTGGACGTCTTGCATGCGCTGAGCGAAGCCGACTCGCTGGCCACCGGGCCCGGGGTGTGGAGCGATTGGAAGGCGTCGCTGGTCGGCAACCTGGTCCGCCGCAGCCGGATGTCGATGAACGGCGAGGCGTTGCCGCACGCCGACCCGCTCGACCCGGAGTACATAGCGCTGGCGGCCGATCGCAAAGTGCACGTCCAGCTGAAGCCGGGTGGCCAGCGCCTCTACCACGCGGTGGTGATCGCCCCGGACCAGCGCGGGCTGCTGTCCAAGGCCGCGGGTGTGCTGACGCTGAACTCGCTGCGCGTGCACTCGGCGTCGGTCAACATTCTGGAGGGTGTTGCGATCAGCGAATTCGTCGTGTCACCGCACTTCGGTAGCCCGCCGGCGGCAGGTTTGTTGCGCCAGCAGCTCATTCGTGCGCTCGGCGGCCAGATCGACGTGCTGGCCACGCTGGCGGAACGGGCGGGGGCAACGCACCCCAAGCCGGTTGGTGAGGTGCCGACCGCAGTGCCCGTGCACTATCCCAGCGCCCCGCCGCGGATCTTGTGGTTCGACGGCATGCCCGGTCGGTTGATCATCGAGATCCGGGCGAACGACCGTCCCGGTCTGCTTGCGCTGCTCACCGGTGCGCTCGAGCGTGCCGGGGTCAACGTCGACTGGGCGAAGGTCAGCACACGGGGATCGATGGTGGACGACGTGTTCTGCATCGAGTTGCCAGAGCGCAGCGCCGCCGCCAAGGCGGCAGGCGAGCCGGGCTCGAGCACCCGCTCGGCGATCGAGCATCACCTGTTGACGGTGCTGGACGCTTCTAAAGACGGCAAAGGCGCGGCCTAACCCAGGTCGCGGGTCGTCAGCCATGCGGCGATTCGTTCGGCAACAACGGCCCATTCTGGTTCGAGCATCATGTTGTGGCCCATGCCGTTGAAGAACTCCGCGTCAGTGCGGTACGCCCGGGCCGTCGCGCGCACTTCGGCGTTGGTCACCAAGCCGTCGTCCGCGGCGCCCAGAACCAGCACCGGGGTAGTGACCCGCCCGGTTCTCACTCGGCGGACCATCGGGTCGATCAGCGAGGCGCGGAAGGGCTCGGACTGCACAGTGGCCGCGCTCGATTCCACGATGTCGTCGGGCGTGTGTGCGCTGAACAGATGCTCGCGGACCAGCGGCACGGTCCCGATGAACCCGGTCAGGTTGCCGACCGGCAGCGAGCGCATGGAGACCCAGGGATGGCGGCTCCAGATGCGCATGGCCAGGCCCAGCACGCCCTGCGGCGGCACGGATGCCACCAGGACTGCCGCCGGGGCGTCGTGGTTCTCGAGGTATCGCTGCACGACGAAACCCCCGAGCGAGTGCGCGATCAGTACCGGGTGCCCGCCCAGGCTGTCGGCGATGGTCCCGACGTCGTCGACATAGTCGGCGATCGAGCACGCGTGGAAACTTTTCGTGGTGGGGCTGCCGCCATGGCCGCGCAGGCTGACCGCCACCGCGCGGTAGCCGGCGTCGGCGAAGAACTCCACGAAGTTGGCCCAGCACGACGCCGAATGCCAGCCGCCGTGAACGAACAGCAGGGGCACCGGATGCGCATCGTTGACAGATCCCTTGTCGATCACCTCGAGCATGCGTCATCATCTGCCACGAGCCTCGTCCGGTGTGCGGCCTGCCGCACATTCGTCGACGAGTGTGCGTCGAGCCGCACACTCGAACTCGCCACACCCGGCTAGGCCCACGGTGGCGACCCGCCGCGCCCGGCTGGGACACCGCTGCCGCATCCGCGGCAGCACCACTAGGCTGGTCTGCGTGTTTGAATCGCTGTCCGATCGGCTCACCGGCGCCCTGCAGGGCCTTCGCGGCAAGGGCCGCCTGACCGACGCCGACATCGACACCACCACCCGCGAAATCCGGTTGGCTCTGCTGGAGGCCGACGTCTCGCTGCCGGTGGTCCGGGCGTTCGTCGGTCGTATCAAAGAACGCGCCAAGGGCGCGGAGGTGTCCGGAGCTCTCAACCCGGCCCAGCAGGTTGTCAAGATCGTCAACGACGAACTGGTCGGCATCCTGGGCGGCCAGACCCGGCAGTTGGCGTTCGCGAAGACTCCGCCGACCGTCGTGATGCTGGCCGGTCTGCAGGGTTCGGGTAAGACCACGCTGGCAGGCAAGCTGGCGCTGTGGCTGCGCAATCAGGGCCACACCCCGCTGCTGGTGGCCTGCGACCTGCAGCGCCCCGGCGCCGTCGACCAGTTGCGCATCACCGGCGAGCGGGCCGGTGTCGCTACGTTCGCGCCGCACCCCGGCGCCTCGTCGGACGCGGCCGCCAATGAGCAGGCCGGCCCCGCCGATCCGGTCGTGGTCGCATCCGCCGGGCTCGCCGAAGCCCGCGCCAAGCACTACGACGTGGTCATCGTCGACACCGCCGGACGGCTGGGTATAGACGAGGAGATGATGGCGCAGGCCGCCGCCATCCGCGACGCCGTCGAACCCGACGAGACGTTGTTCGTCTTGGACGCCATGGTGGGTCAGGACGCAGTGGCCACCGCGCACGCGTTCGGCGAAGGTGTCGGCTTCACCGGTGTGGTGCTGACCAAGCTGGACGGCGACGCCCGAGGTGGTGCCGCGCTGTCGGTCCGCGAAATAGCGGGCGTGCCAATTCTTTTCGCTTCAGCCGGTGAGAAGCTCGAGGACTTCGACGTCTTCCACCCGGACCGGATGGCCGGCCGCATCCTCGGGATGGGCGATGTGCTCAGCCTCATCGAGCAGGCCGAGCAGGTCTTCGACGCGCAGCAGGCCCAGGACGCCGCGGCCAAGATCGGGTCCGGCGAGCTGACGCTGGAGGACTTCCTCGAGCAGATGCTGGCGATCCGCAAGATGGGTCCGATCGGCAACCTGCTGGGCATGCTGCCGGGCGCGGGCCAGATGAAAGAGGCGCTGGCCGCCGTCGACGACAGCCAACTCGATCGGCTGCAGGCGATCATCCGTGGCATGACGCCGCAGGAGCGGGCCGATCCGAAGATCATCAACGCCTCGCGAAGGCTGCGCATCGCCAACGGATCCGGTGTAACGGTGTCCGAGGTCAATCAACTGGTCGACCGGTTCTTCGAAGCCCGCAAGATGATGTCGGCAATGGTCGGCGGCATGGGCATCCCCGGGCTGGGCCGCAAGTCGGCCACCCGTAAGAACGCAAAAGGCAAGGGCGGCAAGGGGAAGAAGGGCAAGAAGTTCGGCCCGACCCAGCCCAAGGTCCGCGGCCCGCTGGGTGCGGGCATGCCCGCCGGGTTCCCGGACCTGTCGAACATGCCGCAGGGACTTGACGAACTGCCGCCCGGGCTGGCCAATTTCGACTTGTCCAAGCTGAATTTCCCGGGCAACAAGTAGTGCCGCACCACGTTCGAGGGATCGGGCTGCCTGACGAAGAACCCATCGAACTGTGGATCGTCAACGGCCGCATCAGCCGCGAACCGGTCGATGACGCGGAGACGATTTTCGACGGCGGCTGGATTCTGCCCGGGCTGGTCGATGCGCATTGCCACGTCGGGCTCGGCCCGCAGGGCGGTGTCGAACTCGACGAGGCGATCGCACAGGCCGAGACTGAACGCGAGGCCGGCGCGCTGCTGCTGCGCGACTGCGGATCGCCGATCGACACCCGCACCCTCGACGACCGCGACGACCTGCCCCGCATCATTCGCGCCGGTCGGCATCTGGCCCGTCCCAAGCGGTACATCCCTGGTCTGCCGATCGATATCGAAGACGAAGCACAGCTCCCGGACGCGGTGGCGCTGCAGGCGCAATGCGGCGACGGCTGGGTCAAGCTGGTCGGCGACTGGATCGACCGTGGCATAGGCGATTTGGCACCGCTGTGGTCCGACGACGTGCTGAAGGCAGCGATCGACGCCGCCCACGCTCACGGCGCGCGGGTCACCGCACACGTCTTCGGCGAGGATGCGCTGCCCGGTCTGATCCGGGCGGGGATCGACTGCATCGAGCACGGCACCGGGCTCACCGACGACATCATCGAGTTGATGGTGGAACACGGAACCGCGCTGGTCCCGACCCTGATCAACGTCGAGAACTTTCCCGGCATCGCCGATGCCGCGGGGAAGTATCCCGTCTACGCCGCGCACATGCGTGACCTGTACGCCAACTGCTATCCCCGGTTGAGCGCGGCGCGAGAGGCCGGCGTGCCGATCTATGCCGGCACCGACGCGGGCGGCATGATCGCCCACGGGCGGATCGGCGACGAAGTCGAGGCGCTGACCCGCATCGGGATGACCCCCACCGAAGCGCTCGGCGCGGCGTGCTGGGACGCCCGTGACTGGCTCGACCGGCCAGGCTTGGACGACGGCGCTTCGGCAGACCTGGTGTGCTACTACGACGATCCCCGTTACGGCCCTGAGGTTTTACATCGCGCGGACGTGGTCGTCCTGCGCGGTCAGTTCTACTGAACGCCGAGTCGGTCAGCCCTCGATGGAATTCGGGTCGAGACGATTGGTCGGCACCCCGTTGATGTACGTGGCGAGGCCGTTGCCCATGGACCAGTCTGCGGGTTGAACGGTCATCAGGTTGAAGAAGACATCCTCCGGGCGTAGGTGCAGCTTCTCGTTTAACTGGTCCACGACCGCGTGATAGAACGCGGCCTTCTGTTCAGGGGTCGCGACGTCGAGGAAGATCAGCTGAATGAAGATGCAGTTTTCGGACCGGTAGAGACCGAGGTAGTCGCGGTCGAAAAAGAAGTTCTCCGCCTTGTGTTCGGTGATGGTCTGGAATCGGTCCTCGGGCACTCCCAGGCATTCGATCATCTTGTCGTACACGACGTCTGCGATGGTGCGACGGTATTCCACCGACTTGCCTTCGATGAGGTCGATCCGTGCGAGAGGCATGGTGGCCGTCCTTTCCAGCGCTATGAGGAATAAGGAGAGCCTAGAGCCGAACTATCCTGACGGGACTATGCCGATCCCGGATTTCATCGTCGAGCTTCGCCGGCACGTCGGACACGCACCGCTGTGGTTGCTCGGCATCACCGCCGTCGTAATCCGCGATGGGC
>Ga0302325_10018906_pt1 | contig 14504 bp, 10 predicted proteins | sample Palsa_T0_2_FD_201948 | JGI IMG/M metagenome (GOLD analysis project Ga0302325, IMG submission 201948) | Peat permafrost microbial communities from Stordalen Mire near Abisko, Sweden - Palsa_T0_2 | ecosystem: Environmental > Terrestrial > Soil > Palsa > Peat permafrost | place: Sweden: Abisko... | reverse complement strand
CCGCCCGCAACGGCAGCTCGGGGTAGGCCGATTCGGCCGCGCCCTCCAGGGCGATATCCGACCCGATACCCGGCGCCACCTCGTCCCCACCCTCGATCATGGCCTCGATGAATGCCACGGTGTCGGCATCGGGTGGCTGGATAAGGGGGTTCACCAGAACCAGCGCGGCGATCTCGGGGTGCCGCTCCCCCAGCCACACGCCGAGGGTGCCTCCCATCGAGAGCCCCACGACGACCACCGACTCGCAGCGGGCGGCCAACTCGAGGTAGGCGGTGTCGGCCGCGGCCGACCAGTCCTCCCAGCGGGTTGGCACCATGTCGGCGACCGCGGTCCCGTGGCCGGGCAACAAGGGGAGCTCCACGGTGAGACCGGCGCCGGCCAGGGCCAGCGCCAGCCCGCGCATGGACTGGGGATTGCCCGTGAACCCGTGCAGGACCAGCGCGCCTCGGGCGTCGCCGGCGGCGGAATAGGGCTCAGCGCCAGGAAGAATGGGAGCAGTCACGCTTGGCCATGCTACCGGTGAGCCGACTATCGTTCCGCCGATCAGGGCATCCGCGGTGCAGATGGGGCGAATGCCCACGCGGCCCGAACCAGTCGACCACGAAGGAGCATCTCCATGCCGTACCCGTTCTTGAGCGACGAGTGGTTGGAAGAGGCCCGTCGTATCCGCGCCGAGTACGAGGGGAAGGCCATGTCGTTCCCCCACGCCGTACGCATGAACCTGGTCGTGACGGCCGTGCCCTTCGGCGACAAGGACATCGACGCCCACATGGACACCTCGAGCGGCGAACTGGTGCTCGACATCGGGCATCTCGAATCGCCGGACCTCAAGGTGACGGTGGACTACGACACGGCCAAGGCGATCCTGATCGAGGGCAACCCACAGGCGGGCATGCAGGCCTTCATGGCCGGAAAGATCAGGGTCGAGGGCGACATGGCCAAGCTGTTGGCCCTGCAGGCCGCGCCGGTCGGCGCCGACTCGAGTGCCGCCGAAATGGCCAATCGGCTCCGGGAGATCACGGCCTGATCACGGCTTGATCACGGCTTGACCCCGGAGCATCCACTCCACCGGCTCCACCGGCTCCACCGGGTCCCCGGGCTCCTCCGGTCCACGGGGCTTCAGCCCGCCAGGCCCACGCCCATGGTGCCGCCGCGGGCACCACCCGTCTCCTCCCTGCCGTCGGCGACTCGAGCACCTCCGCCGCCCGCATGACCGTCCGCGCCCGCCGCGCCGCGGGCCAATGGGCGGATGAACGTCGCACACACGACCCCGACGGCAGCCATGAAGGCGGCCACCCAGAACCCGATCTGGAAGCTGTGGAGGAGCTTCGTGCTGTGATGCACGTTCTCGAGGCCAGCGTGGCGGGCCAGCGACTCCTGCAACGTCAGCACGACCTGGATTCCCGCCACCTCGCCCACCTGGGTGGCCATCAGCTGCGCCGCACTCATCACCCCGTAATCCGAGGCGGCGATCTCGTTGGCCATGGTCGACGAGGCGGAGGGGAGGGCGACGCCCATCCCCAACCCGGACAGGGCCAGGGCGACCACCATGATCCCGAGGCCGGACGAGGGCTGAAGCGTGGCGAAGACCAGCATGGACCCAAGCACCGCGGTGGCCCCGGACACCGCGGCGAACCGCTCCCCGGTGCGCACCGCCATATAGCCGGCGAGCGGCGAGCTGATGGCGAAGACGAGGGGGCGGGCCACCGAGACGAACCCCACCTCCGACACGGAGTAGCCGTAGACCTGCTCCATGAGCAGTGGGAACAGGAAGAACCCCCCGAAGTAGGCGAAACTGGAGAACCCCTGCATGCCGAGCGGGAACATGAAGTTGCGCCGGCGCCAGTACCGGGTCGGGATCAGTGGCGTGGCGAACGTCAGCTCGCGCCAGACGAAGAGCACGGCCAGAAGGACTGCGGCGGCGGCGCAGAGGATCACCCCGGGCGACTCCCAGCCGTTTATGGGCCCGATGCTCAGCACCAGCATGGCGGCCGTCACGGTGCCCGCCAAGCTCCAGCTACCCACCCAGTCCATGCCCTCCCAGGCGTTCTCGGTCGGGCGTGCTCTCGCCGGGGCCCGGGCGTCTCCATCGCCCCCGTTGCCGTCATCGCCCGCATCGCCCCCGTCGCCCACCCGCTGGTGCGCCGGCAGGAGCAACGCCACCACCACAGCGGCGACGACCAGCAGGGCCAGCTGCCCCCAGAACAGGGCGCGCCAACCGAGGTATTGGATAACCGGTGAACCCAACGTGACGCCCAGGACGGGCCCGCCGGCGCCCACCAGGGTCCACCACCCCAACGCCTTGACCCGCTCTTCACGGTCGAAGAGCTGCAGGATGAGCGCCATCGATGCCGTCCCCGTGGCGGCGCCCTGCACACCATCGAGGGCGCGCCCGACCAGGAGCACCCCGACACCGGGCGCGGTGGCCGTGACGACCGCACTCACCATGGCCCCCACCAACCCGAACAGATACAGGCGACGATGGCCGAAGAGGTCGCCGGCCTTGCCGAAGAAGGGCGCGGCGAGGCCGAACGCCAGCAGGGGCCCCGTCGAGGCCCAGGTCAGCACCGAGAAGTTGGTGTGGAAGTCCTCCCGCACCGTGGGCAACGCCACCACGAACACGGTGAAGGTGATGTTGAGGGAGAGCAGTCCGGCCAACAACGCGGCGAGCGACCACCACCGGTAGCGGGGGCTGCGCTCGGCCCGCTGGGCCACCCGCTGGCGCAACAGGACGGGCCACCGGGGATCGACCGTGGCCTCGGCGCCGCTGGCGCCTAATGCCGCGCCGCCCGGATCGGCCTTCGGGTCGAGCAGGAGATCCTGGCGGTCCGAGGGCGCGTTCTGCACCGGGGGGACCCTACTGGGACCGCCGCGTGCGCCGGGCTTGGCGAAGACGAACGCTCAGCGGAAGCGGCGCGACCACCAGTTGGGGTCGCGCCCATGGGCATGGAAGTGGTTCGGGATCTGGCGCATGTGCCGGTCGACGGCCCAACCGCCCTCACCGAAGCGGGCGTCGGCGACCCGGGTCAGCTGGGCCACCATGTGCGCGACATCGTCGTCGGGCGGCACCGGCCCATGATGCTTCCAGACCACCATCGGGACATCGCAGATCTCACAGTCGGCCACCCAGCAGATGTCGTCCTCGTGGTGCCAGGGGGTGATGCGCGCCGCCTCACACAGGTCGCACGAGGCGTCAAAGGGAAGGGCCATGGCGGGGACGGCAGCTTCAGTGGGCCAGGATTCCGACGGAAGAACCGTTCGGAACGGTGCTGCCGATCGGGGGCTCGGTGCCGGTCACGGTGCCGTTGGGGTTCCCCTGCACGCCCGCCACCACCAAACCCTGGCCCTGCAGCGTGGTCGTGGCCTGGCCGACAGTGTCGCCCACCACATTGGTAATGGTCGTCGTCGGCGGCCCCTTGGACACCGTCACGGTGACGGTCGACCCGTAGGGGACCGAGGTGCCGCTGGGCGGCATGAGCGAGATGACGTCGCCCTCGGGCACGCCGCTGTTGGTGAAGGCGTAGGCCTCGGCGCCGTTGAGCCCCGCGGCCTGGAGCAATACCAGTGCGTCCTGGTAGCTGTCCGTCTGCGAGATCGTCGTCGGAACGGGCACCGGCCCATGTCCCAGCGAGGGGACGATGTCGATGATGGAACCGTAGGGCGCGGTCTGGGGGTCCTGGGCGCCGTCATAGGACCAGGTGATGGCCACGCCGTTGGCAACCGTGTCGCTGTACTGCCCCGCGACGCACCCTCCCTTGAGGTGGGCGTTCGTCAGGGCGGTAGTCGCCTGGGCGCAGTTCATCCCCGCGAGCGACGGCACCGCCACCGCTGGGGGGCCGATCGAGGGCACCGCCGCCAGAGTCGCCCCCTGCTTGAGGATCTTGCCCGGCTTGGGGCTCTGGGAGATGATGACCCCGTTCCCCACCGTGATCGACTTCTGGCCGTTCTCCACGTGCAGCGAGAAGTGGTCCTTGGCCGCCGCCGCCCTGGCCTGGTCGATCGTGAGACCGGTCAGGGTCGGGGTCGGATGGGACGGGGTGAACACCTTGTCGTGTACGGCCACCAGCGCCCCGGCCGCCAGGGCCAGGACCAGCACCACGGCCCCGACGATCCAGGGCCACTTGCGGCGGCGCCTACGCCGGACGGCGATGACCGGGCCGTCGGCTCCCCCCTCACGGGCGCGGGCCGATCCGGGCTCGGCGTCGAACAACTCGCCCGGCCCCGCCTTGGTTCCCACCGGGGCAGGCTTGGTGCCGGCTTTCGCCGCCGGGAGTGCGACCTCGGTCAGCTCCGACACGGGCGGCGCACGGAACCCGTTGACCGCCACCGGGGCGACGTGCTCGGGCGGATGCAACGGGAGCGGTTCGGGTGTCGGCAGGGCACTGGCCAGCGCGCCCAACCGGGCTGCGAATCCCGCCGCGTCGAGCCGAGCGGAAGCCTGCGGGGCGGCGGCCCGGGCCAGCACGTCATCGAGGGGCCCGAGGGCCTCGTTCGGCGGGAGAGGCTGGCCGACGCGGGCCGCCAGGGTTCCCATCGTCGTGTCGGTTACGAACGGGACGGTGCCCGAGAGTGCTTCGTAGAGCACCAGGGCCAGGGAGTAGACGTCGGCCTTGCCGTCGACCGGCTTCCCCTCGGCCGACTCGGGCGACATGTAGCGGGCCGTCCCGACCATGGCGCCGGCCGGCTCGGTGTAGGCCGCCTCGGCCAGCGCGCGGGCCACGCCGAAGTCGGCCACCCGGACCAGGCCCTCTTCGTCGAACAGCAGATTGGCCGGCTTGATGTCGCGGTGGACCAGGCCCCGGGCGTGCGCGTAGGCCAGGCCTTGCGCCACCTCGGCTCCCAGGTGAGCCGCCTGGGAGTGGGTCAGCCGGACGCCCCGGTCGAGGAGGTCGCGCAGCGAGCCCCCTCCGAGATACTCCAGGACCAGATACGGCCCGTCGGTGTCCTCACCCCAGTCGAAGACGCGGAGCACGTGGGGATGGTTGAGGGAGGCCACCGAGCGGGCCTCGGCGCCGAAGCGCTTCAGGAAGCGTTCGTCAGAAGACAGTCCGGGTTGGAGGACCTTGACCGCCACATGGCGCTGCAGGGACACGTCTTCGGCCAGGAAGACGTGAGCCGAGGCGCCAGTGCCCAGTGCGGAGAGCAGCCGGTACCGCTTCCCAAGGACCCGGCCGATGGAATCAGAGATAAGGGGCATCGGGGCACCTCGTAGGCTACTGATCTATTGGGTGTCTCCGGTGGACACTCGGTCTGTCGCCCGGTCTGTCACTCGGTCTGTCGCCCGGGGAGCACTCGGGTTCCCGGGCGAGTTGCCGGCGCGCACCCGAGGAGCGCCGGCCACTACCCGGGGAGCGCCCCGGACTCGAGGAGGGTCTCGAATCGGTCCGCCGGCACGATCGGGATCTCCAACTCTTCGGCCTTTTTGAGCTTGCTAGCCCCCGGGGCGTCCCCCACGACGAGTGCGAAGGTCTTTTTGGACACGCTGCCAGGGGATTTGCCTCCACGCGCCAGGATCGCCTCCTCCGCCTCCTCCCGGGTGTAGCCGGGAACCGACCCGGTCACCACCACCGTCAGGCCTTCGAGGGACTGGGCCAGACCGCTCCCCGCCGAGCCCAGGCCTCCCGCTGCCCCGCCCGCACCGCTCCCCGGTCCGCCGCCTGCGCCGCCTCCGGGTTCCTCGGCGGCCACGCCGGCGGCCCGCAACCGCTCGAGCACCGTCTGGTTCGCCGGCGCAGACAGGAATTCGGCCACGCTGGCCGCGATGACGGCGCCGATGCCGTCGACCGCCGCCAGCTCGGGCTCGGTCGCCGCCATGAGGGCGTCGAGGTTGCCGAAGGCACGGGCCACCGCCCGGGCACCGGTGGGACCAAGATGCCGGATCCCGAGTCCGACCAGCAGCCGGCTCAGCGGCTGCCGGGTCGAGGCCGCGATGCCGGCGACGAGGTTGGCGGCGGAGAGGGCGGCGAAACGCTCGAGGGCGGAGAGCTGTTCCACCGTCAGCCCGTAGAGATCGGCGGGGTCGGAGACCAAGCCGGCCGCCACGAGCTGAAGCACGCGCTCCTCGCCCAACCCCTCGATGTCCATGGCCGAGCGGGAGGCGAAATGGGCGATGCGCTGCACGCGTTGCGCCGGGCACTCGATGTTGGTGCAGTAGGTGTCGCTCTCGCCCTCCAACCGGACCAGCGGTTCCCCGCACGACGGGCACACGGTCGGGAACTTCCACTTGGGCTTGCGCCGCTTCGGCGCGCCGGGCCCGCCCGGTACCGGGCCGACGATCTCGGGAATGACGTCTCCCGCCTTGCGCACGATCACCAGGTCGCCGGGCCGCACGTCCTTGGCCCGCACCTGGTCCTCGTTGTGCAGCGTGGCCACTCCGACCGTCGAGCCCCCGACGAAGACGGGCTCGAGCTGCCCGAAGGGCGTGGCCCGGCCCGTGCGGCCGATCGACACCATGATGTTCAGCAGCTTCGACGTCCGCTCTTCGGGCGGGAACTTGAAGGCGATGGCCCAGCGAGGCGCGCGCGAGGTGGCACCGAGACGGGCGTGCAGGCCGAGGTCGTCCACCTTGGTCACCACCCCGTCGATCTCGTAAGGAAGGTCGTGCCGCGCCTCGGCCAGCTCCGCGCAGCGAGCGATCACCTCAGCCAGACCCGAGACGGTCCGACTGTCGGGGCTGACGGGCAGGCCGGCCCGGCGGAGTAACGCCAAGGTGGCGGACTGCGTCGGTGCAGGCCACTCCTTCCCGGCAGCGCCACCCTCCACCTCCCCCACCTGATAGGCCCAGAACGACAGGGGCCGCGTGGCCGTGACCTCCGGGTCCTTCTGGCGCAACGCGCCGGCGGCGGCGTTGCGGGGGTTCACGAACAGCCGCTCCCCCGCCGCCTCCTGGCGGGCGTTCATGGCGGCGAAGTCGGCCAGGGGCAGATAGATCTCGCCCCGGATCTCGAGCAACCGGGGGTAGGGACCGGCTTTGGGGTCGAGCGTGTGGGGGACGCTCTTGACCGTGGCCACGTTGGCCGTCACGTCCTCACCGGTCACCCCATCGCCGCGTGTGGCAGCCTGGACGAAGCGTCCCCGTTCGTAGGTCAGTGACATGGCCACACCGTCGACCTTGGGCTCACTGGAGAAGTCGAGATCCTCCAGGTCCAGCTCGGGTATCTGCCGGCGCAGGCGCTCGGCCCAGGCGCGCAGGTCCGCCTCCTCGAAGGCGTTGTCGAGACTCATCATGGGACGCCGGTGGCGGACGGGCTGGAACAGCCCCGAGGGCGCCGCGCCGACCGTCTGGGTGGGCGAGTCGACGGTGACGAGCGACGGGTCGGCGGCCTCGAGGTCCCTGAGCTCCCGCACCAACAGGTCGTACTCGGCGTCGGGGATCTCCGGGGCGTCGAGCACGTTGTAGCGCTCGTTGTGATAGGCGATCAGCTCGCGCAGTTCGGCCGCCCGGGCCGCGTCACCGCCGGCCGGGCCACCGCCCGCTGAGCCACTGCCGGCCGGGGCCCGGTCAGCCACAATCAGGTCGCGATACCGGCACCAACGACCGCGTCCGGATCGGTGACGTCGTAGAGGGCGACCGTCTGCCCGGGTGCCACGGGGCGCTGGGGAACGTCGAAACGGACGACGAGCCCGTCCCCGCTGCGGTCCACGGCGCAGGGGGCCGGACGGCCGTGGGCACTGACCTGGGCCACGGCGCGGGCACCGTGCAGAAGGGGCTGGTCCACCCAGCTGAGGGTGGCGTCAGGGAGCACGACGGCCGACGTGACGGCCTCGGCGGCGCTGCCGACCGTGACCCTCCGGGAGGGCACGTCGACTGCGGTGACATAGCGGCGGGCCCCATCGGTGCCGTGCCCCATACCCCGGCGCTGCCCGACCGTCACCAGCTCCACGGCATCGACCGTCCCCACCGTCTCGCCGCGCCCGTTGGTGACGGTGGCGGGATGGAAGTCGAGCTTGCCGGAGAGAAAACCCTGCCGGCCCTCCACGCTGCCGATGAAGCAGACATCCTGGCTGTCGGGCTTGGCCGCGGTGCGCAGCCCCAACCGGAGTGCGTGCGCCCGCACGTCTGACTTGGTCATCTCTCCCACCGGGAACAGCACGCGGCCGAGCTCGGCCTGGCCCAGCATGGAGAGCACGTACGACTGGTCCTTGTCCACGTCGGCCCCCCGCCGTAGGCGCAGCGGGGTCCCGGATGCGACCCGGGCGTGATGGCCCGTGGCCAGGCGGTCGAATCCCAGGCGGTCCGATCGGGCCAGCAACCGGTCGAACTTGATCGACCGGTTGCACTCGATACAGGGGTTGGGGGTCCGCCCCTGGACGTGTGCCTCCACGTAGGGGGCCACCACATGCCGGTCGAACTCCTCGGTCAGGTTGAAGACGTGGTGCTCGATGCCCAGCTGCTGGGCCACCCGACGGGCGTCATCCACGTCGGCCACCGAGCAGCATCCCGAGTCGGAGGGCCCTCCCCACAGCTTGAGCGTGGCCCCCACCACATCGTGCCCCCCTTCGACCAGGAGCGCGGCAGCCACGGAGGAGTCCACCCCACCCGACATCGCCACCAGCACACGCATCCGACCAGTGTGCCACCCGTGCTCAGGGGTCATGACGCAACGAGGCCACCACCACCGGCACGATGGCCAGGGCCCGGGCAATGTCAGCCTCGGTGGTGTCGTGGCCCAGGGTGAAGCGGATGGCGCCCCGCGCCAACTCCTCGGGCACGCCCATGGCCGCCAGGACGTAGCTCGGCTCGAGGGCGCCGCTGGCGCACGAGGAACCGCCGGAGGCACAGATACCCCGTTCGCTCAGGGCCAGCAGGAGCTCCTCGCGTTCGATGCCCCGTAGGCAGAGGTGGAGGTGCCCGGGCAGGACGTCCACTCCCGGGGGCACCGTGCGGTACAGGCCGGGGACCGCCTCGGCGAGCCCGGCGGCCAGCCGGTCCCGCAGGCCGGCGACCCGCGCCACCGCCTCCGATCTCTCCGCCGACGCGAGGCGCAACGCCAGGGCCAGGCCCACCGCCCCGGCCACGTCCTGGGTGCCGCTGCGCCGCTCGCGCTCCTGCCCCCCGCCGTGCTGGTGGGCGACGATGTCGGTGGGCGGCCGGACAGCCAAGACGCCGGTCCCCACGGGTCCTCCCACCTTGTGCGCGCTCACCGCCACCAGGTCGGCTCCCGACGTGGTCCCGGCCAGGTCCAAGAACGACGCCGCCTGCACGGCGTCGGTGAAGACGCGGGCCGCGCCGGTCAGCTCCCGGACCTTGTCGGCGATCCGGGGCAGCGGTTGCACCACGCCGGTCTCGTTGTTGGCCAGCATGACTGCCACGAGCGCGGTCTCCGCATCGATCAGCCCGCCCAGCGCGTCGACATCGACCGACCCGGTTCCATCGACGGGCAACTCACGCCAGGTCACCCCGGGCCACCAGGCCGCGGCCCGGCACGACTCGCGCACCGCAGGGTGCTCGACGGCGGAACTCACCACACCCGCTGGCCGTCCGTCCCGCACGGCCGCGCCGAGCGCGCCGAAGACGGCCAAGTTGGCCGACTCGGTGCCGCCCGAGGTGAAGATGATGTCGCCGGGATCGCGCCCGAGCTGGGCCGCTACCTCGTCGCGCGCCTCTTCGAGCAGGCGCCGGGCGCGCTGGGCGGGACGATGGCTCCCGGTCGGATTCCCGAGGGGTTGGGATCGGGCCTCGGCCATGGCGTGCGCCACTTCGGCCCGCAGCGGTGTGGTGGCTCCGTGATCGAGATACGTCGAGGGCGGCTCACTCATGTGATCCGAACGGGCTCATGTGATCCGAACGGGCTCATGTGATCCAGACGGTCTTGGCGTTGGTGAACTCCTTCAGGCCCAACTCGGAGAGCTCCCGCCCGAAGCCCGAGCGCTTGATCCCCCCGAACGGCAGTTCGGGTGTCGAGACCACCATGGCGTTGACGAACACCGCCCCGGCCTCGATCTCTTCGATACAGCGCCGCTGCTCCTCCTCGTCGTTGGTCCACACGCTCGACCCGAGCCCGAAGGTGGTCGAGTTCGCCACCTCAATGGCCGCGGTGAGATCGGGGACACGCTCGACAATGGCCACTGGGCCGAAGAGTTCTTCCTGCGCCACCGGCATGTCTTCGGTGACGCCCGCCAGCACGGCGGGCTTGAGGTACCAGCCCGCTCCCTCCAACGCCGTGCCGCCGTGGACCACTGCCCCCTGGCGGCGGGCCTCGTCAATCTGCCCGAGCAGCTCCTCGCGCTGTGCCTGCGTGACGATGGGACCGACCTGCGTGGCCGGGTCGAACGGGTCGCCCACCACGAGCGCGTCCATGGCCTCGGTGAAGCGGCGCAGGAACTCGTCGGCCACCGCCTCCACCACGATGAAACGTTTGGCGGCGATGCACGACTGCCCGTTGTTCTGCACGCGGGCGTTCACCGCGGTCTGCACGGTCGCATCCAGGTCGGCCGAGGGAAGGACGATGAAGGGATCCGAGCCGCCGAGCTCGAGGACACTCTTCTTCAACGCGTGCCCGGCGGTCGCGGCGACGGACATGCCGGCTCGCTCGCTCCCGGTCAGCGTCACCGCGGCGACCCGGGGGTCCTCGATGATGGCGGCGACATCCTTGCTCTCGACGAAGAGGTTGGTGAAGGCGCCCTCGGGCAGTCCGGCCCGGCGGAAGATGTCCTCGATGAGCAGCGCCGTCTGCGGCACGTTGGAGGCGTGCTTGAGCAGGCCGACATTGCCCACCATGAGCGCCGGCGCGGCGAAACGCACGACCTGCCACAGCGGGAAGTTCCACGGCATGATGGCCAACACCACGCCGATCGGCTGGTAGTGCACGTACGAACGCGAGGCGCCGGTGGGGATTGACTGGTCGGCCAGCAGCGCTTCGGCGTTGTCGGCGAACCAGCGCAGACCGAGGGCGCATTTGGACGCCTCCCCGCGAGCGGAGGCGAAGGTCTTCCCCATCTCTGTGGTGACGATGCGGGCGATGTCGGGTGCCTCGCCCTCGAACAGGTCGGCCGCATTGTGCAGGTGGCGGGCGCGCTCGGCGTAGCTGGTGGTGCGGTACTCGGCGAATGTGTCCGCAGCGCGCTGCAGGATCGCCTCCACCTCGGCCGGGGTGTGCGTCGGGTAGGTCTTCTCCGTCTGGCCGGTGGCGGGATTGATGGTGGCGTAGGGCATGCAACGATTCTTACCGCAACCCTGCGATTCTTCCCGCGGCCCGATGCTTCTCGGGCTATCCCGGCCGGCTCGGCCCCCATCCCGTCCCGACCCCTTCTCCCTCCGCCAGTCCCAGATGCGCCGGAACCGCCCGCCGCAACAACTTCCCGGTCGCCGTGTGTGGCAACTCGGTCGTGGCGAAGTAGGCCTTCGGCCGCTTGTACGGCGCCAGGTGGGACGACGCGGCCTCCCGCATCGCCCCCTCGGCACCGGCGCGGTCGGCCACGTAGGCCACGCAGACCTTTTGGCCCCACTGCTCATCGGGCACCCCGAAGACCGCCAACTGGAGCAGGCCGGGCACGGCGGACAACACTGCCTCCACCTCGGCCGGGTAAACGTTGACGCCACCGCTGATGATGAGGTCGTGCCGCCGGCCCGAGAGGTAGAGGTAGCCCTCGTCGTCCAGCCACCCCAGATCGCCGACGGTACAGGCAGCACCCCGCCAGGCGACGCGAGTGGCCTGCTCGTCACCCCAGTACGAGAAGCGGGCGAACGGCGGCATGTCGCACCAGATGGTGCCCGCCCCGGGCCCGTCCCCGTCCCCGTCCCCGGGCTCCTTCGCGGCGTCGTCCCCGAGGTCGCCCGCCTCATTCCCGTGGGCGCCGGTGGGGACGACGAATAGGCGGCGTCCGGGGCGCGCCCGGCCGACCGTCCCCGGGTGGGCGAGCCACTCGTCGGGCCCGCATACCGTGAACTGGGCCTCGGTCGAGCCGTAGAACTCCCAGACGGCGCCCGGGTGGACGCGCGCCATGGTGGCCCGCTTCACCGAGGGCGGGCACGGGGCACCGGCGTGGGCCAGGAAGCGCAGGGAGCCGAACGTCTCGTCGTCCGCCAGCTCGGGGGAATGCAGTATCCGCTGCAGGTGGGTCGGGACGAGGAACGCGGTGGTCGGGTTCAGGCGGCGGAGCACGTCGAGCGCCGTGAGGGCGTCGAACCGGCTGAGGATGGCCAGCGAGCCCCCCGAGAGCAACGTCCCGGTGGCGAACCGCACCGACACCGTGTGGTACATCGGTGAGCAGACCATGTGGAGGTCCCGCCGGTCGAACTGCCATATGGCCGCCTCGTCGTCGAAGACGGCCTTCGCCGTGGCCTCGTCCCACACTCCGGTGGTGACACCCTTGGGCTTGCCGGTGGTGCCCGAGGTGTAGTGCATCGGCCGGGTCAGCGGGTACGGCGACAGTTCCGCCGGTGATCCGTCGAACAGCGCGGACAGCTCTGACTCGGCCAGAACGGCCAACGTCGGTTGGGCGTCGGCCATAAGGCTGTCCCGCTCGGCTTTGGTCAGGGTGGCGTTGAGAAGGACCGGGATCACCCCGACCCGCGCCGCGCCGAGTACGGCGCAGATCAGGTCGGCCGAGGATCCGAGGCAGAACACCACCCGATCCCCGGAACGGCACCCGCGGGCCAACAACGCTCCGGCCGCCCGGCGCTGACGGTGCTCGGCGTCGGCCGCGCCCAACAGCTCGATCGTGGGCGCGCCTCTCGTCATGCGGGCAGCGTACCGACCACGGTCACGGCCCCCGTGAGACGAGGGGTCGGACTAGGGGGTGGGACTCCGGGTCGGACTCCGGGTGGACGATGGCGTGCTGGCGTGCTGGCGTGCTGGCGTGCTGACGTGCTGGCGTGCTGGCGTGCTGGGGTGCCAGGCGTGTCACGATGGCGGGCCATGGCGGGGACGAGTGGCTGGTCGGACCCAGAGGCCGACCTGGAGCGCGCTGCAGCGCTGGTGGGGCGCGCCCGGCGGATAGCCGTCCTCACCGGAGCCGGCATCTCGACCGACTCGGGCATCCCCGACTTCCGGGGGCCGCAGGGCGTATGGACCAGGGACCCAGCGGCCGAGAAGGCAGCCCACATCGACGTGTACGTCACGGACCCCGAGGTGCGCCGCCGGGCGTGGAAGAACCGGCTGACATCCCCTTTCTGGAAGGCGGAGCCCAACGAGGGCCACGCGGCGATCGTGGCTCTCGAGCGCGCCGGTCGGCTGGACACCCTGGTGACCCAGAACATCGACGGGCTGCATCAGAAGGCGGGGTCCGACCCCCGGCTGATCATCGAGATCCACGGCAATTCGTCAGAGATCGTCTGCCTCCGCTGCAACCACCGCCAGCCGGCGGAACCCGTCCATGACCGGGTGCGGGCCGGCGAGGAGGACCCGACCTGTCGAGAGCCCGCCGCCGGGGGTTCGGCCTGCGGCGGCATGTTGAAGTCGGCCACCATCAGCTTCGGCCAGAGCCTCGTCGCCGCCGACCTGCGCCGTGCCGAAGAAGCAGCCGCCCGATGCGACCTGCTCCTCTGCGTGGGTTCGACCCTGGCTGTCTTCCCGGCCGCCGGCCTGGTGCCGATCGCCGCCCGTTCCGGTGCCGTCGTGGTGATCGTCAACGGCGCGCCGACAGAGATGGACCCGCTCGCCGACGTCGTGGTGAACGGCTCGATCAGCGAGATCCTGCCAGCCCTGGTGAGCGGCCCTTAACTGTCAGTCGACTTGGCCTTCCGGCGGGGCTTCAGTGCAAACCACCAGATACTGGCCATCGTTCCGAGAATGCCGACGGTCGCAGCCACCGGCTTCACCACTTTTCGTGCCCCGCTCTTTGGCATGGGAGAGGACACTACTGTCCCGGGCCCTGCCTAGCGAAGCTGTCCGGCGCCGCGCCTGGCGCGGTATGTCCGGGCCGCCTCCACCAACGCGGCAAAGGGGCCCTGGTCGCCGCCCTCTTCGGGATGCCATTGGACTGCGAGGACGAAGGAGGGTCCCGGGAGCTCCACCGCCTCGATGACGCCGTCGTCGGCGAACGCCGTCGGGGTCAGCCCGGTCCCGAGTCGATCGATCGACTGGTGATGGGAACACAGGACGGTGGCGCCGGCCCCGAAGATCGCCGCCGCCGTGGAGCCGGGGGACGTGGTCACCTTCACATCGCCGAACACCGACGGGGCGGGTCGGTGCCCGTCGTGGCCCACGACATCGGGGAGGTGCTGATGGAGGGTGCCGCCCCGGGCGACGTTGAGGACCTGAAGCCCACGGCAGATGGCGAGCACCGGCAGGTCCGCCGCCAGGGCCGCCGCCAGCAGCGCCTCCTCGCTCCCGTCGCGGACGGGGTCGACCCCGGCCACACGGGGGTCCGCCGACTCGCCGTAGGCGGCCGGGTCGATGTCGCCCCCGCCCGTCAGAACCAGGCCGTCAAGCGCCGCGATGACCTCGGCGGCCCCGAAGCCCGGCCCGGCCGCAGTGGTCCTGAGCGGGCGCAGGAGCATAGGGCGACCACCGGCCGCACCGACCAGCTCGTAGTACGACTCGGGAAGCACCGCGGCGGGT
>Ga0302325_10018902_pt1 | contig 14506 bp, 10 predicted proteins | sample Palsa_T0_2_FD_201948 | JGI IMG/M metagenome (GOLD analysis project Ga0302325, IMG submission 201948) | Peat permafrost microbial communities from Stordalen Mire near Abisko, Sweden - Palsa_T0_2 | ecosystem: Environmental > Terrestrial > Soil > Palsa > Peat permafrost | place: Sweden: Abisko... | reverse complement strand
TGGAGAACATTCCGATGACGATGAGCAGCAGCAGCGCGGCGCTGCTGATGACGCCGCCGGTGCGCTGCAGGCCGCTGGCGATCGCGGCGGTGTTGTCGCCGGTCGCGACGTACCGCTCGCGGATCCGCGACAGCAGGAACACCTCATAGTCCATCGAGAGCCCGAACATGATCGCGAACATCAGCACCGGGATGGTCGGGCTGATCGTGCCGTTCGAGGTGAAGCCCAGCAGACCGGTCAGGTGCCCGTCGCCGAAGATCCAGGTCACGACGCCATACATGGCCGACAGCGAGAGGATGTTCGCCGCGATCGCCTCCAGCGGGAGGATCAGCGAACCGAAGGCGAGGAACAGCAGCACGAACGTGGCCAACACGACGGCCAGCGCCATCGGTGGCAGGGTGTGGCCGATGCTGGACAGCTCGTCGGTCAGCGCGGCGGTCTGCCCGCCCACCGCGGTGGTGGCGCCGGAGGGAGCGGCGACGTCGCGGACCTGCCCGGCGATGGCCCTGGCCTGCGGGGTGTACGGACCAGGGGCGTAACTGAGATCGATCCGGGCGACGTTCCCGCGGATGCCGGTCACCTGCGCGGCGGTGACGCCGGGCACGTGATCCAGGCGGCTGGTGTACGACGCGAGGCCGGCGGTGTGCGACGGCGAGCTGGCGATGGCGCCGGGGAACTGGACGATGGCCTCGATGGGGGCGGTCGGGTTGCCGGGGAAGTCCTGGTTCAGCGCCTCGGTCACGATCCGGGGCGCGGCCGCGGCCGGCAGCGCGGTGGCGTCGACGCCGCCCCAGACGACGTGCAGGAACGGTGAGCCGAGGCCGAGCAGCAGCACCACGATCGGGATCGCGTACAGGACGGGACGGCGCATCACGCTGTGCGCGAGCCGGTACCAGCCGCCGCTGCTCTCGGCCGCGGGTGGGCCTTGCACCGAACGCCGGATCCGCAGCGAGTTGACCTTCGGGCCGAGGACGGCCAGCAGCGCGGGCAGCACGGTCAGCGCCGCGAGCATGTCGACCAGCACGGTGGCGACGCCGCCGTAGCCGATGGAGCGCAGGATCGTCTCGGGGAACAGCATCAGGCTGGCCAGCACGATGGCGACGGTGACGCCGGAGACCAGGACGGTGCGGCCGGCGCTGGCCACGGTGCGGGCAACCGCGTCCTCGACCGTGCCTTCCTTATGCAGTTCCTCGCGGAACCGGGTGACCAGGAACAGCCCGTAGTCGATACCCAGCCCCAGGCCCAGGATGGTGGTGATGTTCAGCGAGAACACCGACACCCCTGTGAACAGGGTCAGCAGCCGCAGCGCCGTGAACGAGCCCAGGATCCCCAGCGCGCCGATGGCCAGCGGCATGCAGGCCGCGGTCAGGCTGCCGAAGATCACCAGCAGCAGGATGGCCAGGATGGGGAACGACAGCCCCTCGGCCCGGGTGATGTTGGCCGTAGTCTGCTGGTCGATCGTTTCGTCGGTGGGCACCACGCCGCCGACCTGGCTGGTCAGGCCGGGCGCGGCGAGCTGGGTCTTGATCGCGTCGTAGCTGGTCTGCCGCGCGGTGTCGCCAGAGCCCGCCAGTTCGATGACGGCGTAGGTCTGATGGCCGCTGGCGCTGACGAACTGCCGGGACCCGGTCGACCAGTAGCTGGCGGACGACTCGACCTTGCTGTGCGGCAGCGCGGCCAGGGTGTGAGTGACGGCGGACCGGAACGCCGGGGAGGCCGTGGTGAGGGTCTTGCTTGAGTACAGCACCACCACGTCCCCGGCGTCGCGGCCGAAGGCCTGCGTGGCCAGGTTGGCTTCGTGCTGGCTCTGGCTGTTCGGGGCGTCGAACCCGCCGGCCGTCTGCACCGTGCCGAAGATGGATGTTCCCCACAGGGCGCCGAGCCCCGCGACGAGCAGCGCCACGACCAGGATCAGCCGCCGACGCCGGTAGGCCGTGCGCCCCCACCTTTCGAATATGGAATGGCCGGAGGCGGCCCGGATCTGGTTCATGACGTTCCTTTCTCACAGCAACAGCAAATGAATTTCCAGAAAGAGATTGTTCTCGGCATGACCGGGCGGATATCTAACGTGCCAGGCCCTCGTCCGGTCATGACAAGTGGCTGCCGACGCGATCTGCGAATTCGTCGGCGATCGCGATGCCGGAGCCTTCCTCGGGGATCAGCAGCCACGCCGCCAGGTAGAGCGGAACGCCGGCACCGCCGAGAAATGACAGTGCGACGAGGGTGATTCGGACGTGCGTCACGTTGAGGGCGAAGAAGGTTGCGAGTCCGGCGGCGACGCCGCCCAGGACCCGTCCGTCGGCGGCCCGGCGAAGAAGCCTGGCGTCCGGCCGGCTTTTCTGATTCGTTGTGATATTCATGCTGGCTTCCTTCCTTCTTGTGTATTGCGAGCGTCGCTCTCAATACACATCCATGCAGGTTTCCTCAAGCGCTTTGAGCAACTCGAGCACGCCCGAGAATGGCTTCCAGGCGGCGGTGCCGTCAGCGCGTATTCGACCCTCAAACCGTCCGTCTGTGGTCCGGTTGACATCGAGGAGAAGGCGAATCGTTTGCCTCGGTGTTGGTGAGGCGTCCATGACTCATAGTTAACGCGGGCAGCGCGGAATTGTCCCCAGGGTGCGACCCTAGGTTCGACCCTGTGTTTTGCGGCGTAACCGGTCGCGGAGCGCGGAGCCCAAGGCTCCCCGCCGTCCGCCTGGTTGTCCGGCGGAGGAGAACCAGTTAGGCCAGAAGAGCGGCCAGCGCGCGGCGGGAGGTGATGTCCAGCTTGATGTAGCTGTTGCGGAGGTGGTATTCCACCGTCTTCACGGACACGTACAGCTCGCTGGCCACCTCCCGGTTGGTCAGTCCAGTGGCGACCAGCCGGGCCACGGCCAGCTCGGCGCGGCTGAGCCCGAGCAGCTCAGCGGGACTGCTGGTCGCGGCGGTGACCTGGAGGGCGGCCAGTTCTGCGGCGCAGGCCTGCAGGTAGGGGTCGGCTCCGAGATCGGAGAAGAGGCGGTGGGCCTCTTCGAGCTGCGCGACCGCCGCCGGCCGGTCCTGCGCCGCGGCCAGGCGGCGGCCGTCGTCGAGGCTCAGCCGGGCGTGTTCGAACGGCATCGGTACGTCCGGCTCGATCTCGCGGGCTCGGGTGAACGCCGCTTCCGCCTGGGTCGCGTCCCCGCTCGCCACGGCCAGGTTGCCCCGGCCGCGGGCCAGCGCCAGGGCCGCCGACGCCAGCCCGGGCGGGGGAATGGCGGCCTGGAATTCGTCGAGCATGGCTTCGGCGTCGTCAAGCCGGCCCAAGCCGATTAGCGCGTCCGCCTCGATGGCTCTCCAGTTGAAGATGCCCGGGCGGCCCCCGGCGTCGACCAGCCCGGTGGCGCGCACCGGTTCGGTCGCCCGAAGGACCCCGGCCAGGTCGCCGCGCGCGTGGGCCAGTGCGGCGGCGGCCGTCGCCGCACTGGCCACGGCGTAGACCACTGGAAGCCGCTCGGCCGCGGCCCGGGCCGCGTTGACGTGAGCCTGCGCGGCCGGCCACTGGCCGCGGCAGGCGAGGACCTGGGCGGCCCGGGCGTGCGCTCGCGCGAGGTCAAGCGGACGGTCGGTGTCTTGCGCCAAGGCGGTCGCCAGCTGGGCGTGGGTGAGGGCCGCGTCCCAGTCGCCGCGGCGGAAGTGGGCCTCGCTGAGATGAGCCAGGCAGGGGCCCGGGTAGCTGGACGGCAGTCCCGTGCCCAGCCGGGCCGTCGCGACGCCCAGGTCCGCGATGGCCCCGGGCAGGTCATCGACGTAGACCTTCAGCATGCCGCGCATGATGAGGGCGTCGGTCTCAGAAATGGGTACTTCGTTCGCCGAGACGGGCAGAAAGCCGAGCACGGCCAGCCCTTCGGGGCTGCGGCCGGCCGCGGCGAACGCGTAGGCCTGTGCGGTGCGGGCCATGGCCCGCAGCGTCGAACCGGGAACGGTTCCGCCTACCGCTCGGTCCGCCCAAGTCAGCGCCGCCTCAGGGCGACCAGATATGACCATCCAGTTGGTCAGGGACGTCGCGGCCCGGGCTCCGATTTCACCCTCGGTCTCCGGATCGTGGGCCTGCCAGGCGGCGAGCAGGCGAGCCTCGGTGCTCGGCGATCCGGTGAACACTCCCAGGAGCCCGGTCACGGCGTCGCGGCGAGCGCTGGAGTCCTGGCAGGAGGCCAGCACTCGCGCCGCCGCGGTGGTATCCGCGGCGTTGAGCAGGTGCACGGCGGCGTCGAGCAGCCGGCGCTCCCTGTCCTGCGCAGTTGGGGACAGCGCGGCCGCCTGTTCGAGCGCCCAAGCCGCGGCGCCTAGGTCGCCGGTGACGACGGTGGCCAGGGCCGACGCTTCAAGTTCACTCGCCAGCGCTTCGTCGGGACCCAGCGACCCTGCGACCCGGTGGGCCAGTCGCGGGCGACCGGTGACGGTCTCGGCCGCCCGCGCGTGCAGTTCTCGGCGGCTCGTCGGACTGAGATCGGCGTAGATGGCCGCCCGGTACAACGGATGGGTAAAGGTCAGCTCCGGCGCCGAAGCGCCTTCGGTCAGCAGGCCGGCGGCCACCGCCGCATCCACCTCGCTGCGCACGTCGGGCAACCGGGAGACCGACGTGATCGCCGACATCGGAGCGTGCTGCCCCAGCACGGCGGCTGCCGCCAGGAATGACTGAGCTGAGGCCGGCAGCGAGGCCACCCGGGCGAGGATCACCGCCGACAGGTCCCGCGGCGCCGGCAATCCGCGATCCCCGCCCGCGCTCAGCCCGGCGATGCCGATCTCCTCGAGCAAGGCCCGGCAGTACAGCGCGTTGCCTTCGGTATGAGCCGCCAGCCGGGCCGCCCCGCGCGCAGAAAGCAACCCCAGCCCCAGCGCGCTGGCCAGTTCGGTGAGATCACCCGCGCTCAGCCCGCCCAGGCGGATACGGGTGACACGCGAATCACCGCTCAAGAAACGCGCCCAGCCGGGATCGGCCAGCCCGCCGACCCGCGTCGACACGATCGCCAGCACCTTGTCCGCCCGCAGCCGCCGCAAGGCAAACAACACCGCCCGCGATGACGGCCGGTCAGCCCACTGCAGGTCGTCGACGGCGAGCACGACGACCCGACCGTCGGCTTGCCGCCGATCGAGCAGGTCAAGCAGCCGGGCACCGGCGGCCATCGGATCCGTTCCCGGCTCGGTAAAGGTCCCCGGCTGCAGCTGATCGATGATCCCGTAGGAGAGCAACGTCTCCGCCTCGTCACCGCTCACCTCGAGCACGGCAGCGTCCGGCAGCGAACCGAGGAACGCCGACAGCAGAGTCGACTTCCCCCCGCCCGCCTCGCCTTCCACATAGACAACCTGCGGATGGCCCAGCTCGGCGTCGGCCAGCCGGTCACCGAGGACGCGCAGTTCGCTCTGCCGCCCGACGAAGCCGGCCGGAGTGCTCGTAGCCGTCGTCGACCATCTCCTGAAGGGATGCCCGCTAGCGCCCGGAAGATCGGCCGTCGCCAGGCAGAGCTGAGGCGGACTTTTCCATGTTACCGTGGCCATACAGCAGTCCTGCGGGCAAGCTGCCAGCGTCTATCAGCCAGTTCTGCATGTCGCGCAACCGGGTGGCGCTCCCGATAAGGGGACTCGCAATGACCGCTGAGCCAGGCCCCGTTCGGTGGGGCATGCTGACCGTGATCAGCCTGGGCATTATCGCGCTCACGCTGAACTGGTTCGACGTTGCCACGGCCTTCCCGCTCATCGGCGCGCAGTTCAAGGTGGGGCTCGGCCCGCTGAGCTACCTCATCTCGCTCTACATCGTCGGCTACGGGCTCAGCCACATTCCGGGCGGCATGCTGGCCACGGCGATCGGCATGAAGAAGACCCTCGTGCTCGGGCTCGGGCTGCAGGGACTGGCCGGCATCATGTCCGGGCTGTCGTACAGCTACGCCGAGCTCGCCTTCTTCCGGGTCGTCAGCGGCATCGGCGGGTCGGTGTTCATCGCCGTCGGGACCGCCGCCGTGGTCCTCTGGTTCCGCGACAAGGATGTCACGCTTGCGCTCGGGATCACCGGCGGCGCCGTCTTCAGCGCCGGGGCCGCCCTAGCGCTGTACGTCTGGCTGTACGTGCAGCGCGCGACGAGCTGGCATACGTCGCTGGTCCTGGCCGGTGTCTTCGAGCTGCTCGTCATGATCGCGACCATCGTGGTTTTCCGGGTCCCGGCGGGCGACAGGTCGTTTGGCGGCGCCAGGTTCGATCGGGCCGCCCTGCGGGCCACGCTCGCGAGCCGGGACCTGTGGATCTACGGCCTCTCGCTGTTCGGCGGATACGGCGCGTACTTCACCACCTCCCAGCTGTTCAGCGAGTACGTGACGCTCGACAGGCACTTCGACCCGGCCGCCGGCGGACTGCTGTCCGCGCTCATCGCGCTGGCCGGCATCCCCGGCAGCCTGCTCGGCGGCTACTGGGCCGACCGCAGCCAGAACCTGCGGATGTTCGTGGTCGGACCGCTCGTCGTCGTCGCCGCGCTGCTGGCCCTCATACCGGTGGTGCCGGCCAGGGCCCTGTGGGTGCTCGGGATCGGCATCGGCTTCTTCCTCATCTTCGGCTTTGCCGCCTGGCTGGCCGTGCCGGCCCGGGTCTGCGACATCGACCCCCGGTACATCGGGACGGCGACCGGCCTGATGCTCACCCTGGCCGCGGTGGGCGGTTTCTTCATCCCCATCATCTTCGGGCACCTCGTGCCCCACTCGAGCTTCGATACCGGCTGGGTCTTCCTCGCTGTCGTGTCCTTCGCCTTCGCCCTGCTCGGGCTAACCGGACGCAACCCAGCCACCGTCTCGAATCGCCCCGGCGCAGGCACGCTGGCCCAGCCGGTCACCTCGAGCTGAGAGTGCCTTGCGGGTCCCTATGCAAGACTCCCGGCCGTCCCCCTGTGCGCACCACCTACCCTGTTAATGCAGTTCAACCCCATACGCATCAGCCCGGTTTGTGTGGTTGCTGCAACGTACACACTCCTCTGTGCAGGTTGCCGCAACCACACCACAACGTCGCCCGGGCAGGGCGGTAGCGAGGTGAGGCTGGTGTGATGGCGGTGGCGGGAGACACTGGCGAGTCGCCCCCCACGATCGTCGGCGCCGAGGAGTACGACTTCGCCGAGGACTTTCGTCCTGAGCCGCGTCAGGGACCCGCCGCGAGTAGCGCGGCGACCGCGGCCTCGGCCTCGGCGGCGGCCGGCAGCACGGCGGGCAGCGCAGGGATGGCGGCTAGCTGGCCCTCGGACTCGTAGCGGCTGATCAGCCGCGGGTCGATGTAGGAGGCGCGGGTCACCGCGGGGGTGTCTCCGAGCCAGCCCGCCACCTCTCGAACGCTGGCGGCGATGACCCTGGTCCGGGTCCGCGCGGCCGCCGCGGGCTCCGCGTTGGCCAGCACCAGCGCCATCAGCACGGTGGCGTTCCAGGTGCGGAACTCCTTGGCCGTGAAGTGGCCGCCGGCCCGTTCGGCTATGTAGCTGCTCACGTCGTGTGAGCGCAGGGGCTGCCAGGCGTCACCGTGCTCCCAGGCGAACAGCGCGTCCAGGCCATTGCTGCTGCGGGCCAACGTCCGCACCGTCGGCAGGATGGCCTCGTCGGTGATGGAAACCGCCCGGTGCTTGCCCTCCTTGGCGATGTAGTCGAACGTCAGTGCGCCGCGCGTCACGTGCACATGCCGCTTTTCCAGCGTGGTCGCGCCGTAATGATGGTCCAGCTCGGCGTACTTCTCGCCGCCGATGCGGAACAGGCCGAGGTCGATCAGCCGGACGGCGCCGGCCGCGACGCGGTCCCGGTCGAGATGGCGGCGCTTCAGATCCTGCAGGGTGGCCGTGCGCAGGGCCGGGAGCGCGCTGGCGAACCGCAGCATGTGGGCGAATTTCTGGGCGTCTCGCTGCTCCCGCCACAACTGGTGGTAGCGGTACTGGGTCCGGCCCCGGCCGTCCACGCCGGTGGCCTGGATGTGTCCCAGCGGGTCCGGCGATATCCAGACGCCGGTCCAGGCGGGCGGGATGGCCAGCGCGCCGATGCGCAGCAGCGTCTCGGCGTCCGTGACATCGGTGCCGGACGGATCCCGGTACCGGAAACCTGCCCCGACCTTGGCCCGGCTGATGCCCGGACCGCGCGGATCGCTGCGCACCAACCCGGCCACCGCGGCCGCCGCCGATACGTCCAGGCTCATAACGACACAGCGTATAGGCACCGCGTCAGATCAGAAGGGGCGCGCCAGTCCGGGAAACATGGGGTAGTGGCGGACGTTTAGGGTGGCGAGTTCCAGTCCATCGGCTAGCGCGGTCGCGGCAATCAGGCAGTCACCCAGGCCGATCCCGCTATGGGACCGTCGATACTCGCGCATGAGCGTCGCTGCGCGCCACGCCACCTGTTCGCTGACCTCGAACCGTTGCATGCTGCCGAGCAGGCGCATGACTTCGCGGCGCTCCGGCGAGCGCATCGCCCCGGCGACCTCGGTCAGGCTCACGACGCTGATGGCCAGAGGCCCGGCGGACTGCCGTGCGTGTACGAGCCAGTCCCGTGCGGCGGTGCTGCCGCGCAGGTGCTCGGAGGATCCCGAAGGACCCGTCAATGGCAGCGAGGTCGGCGACGAGATTCGCGCCGGGGTGCCCGCCGATCGCCCGGTCGATCAGTTCGCGGATCAGTTCAGCCCGGGAAACGCCCGCGGCCTGCGCAACCCGGTCCAGCGCGTCAGCGCGGCCTTCGGCGAGGTAGATGTTCGTCCGCTTCATACACCACGAGTGGTCCCGACGTTCAGGGCCGGCGGCCGTTCCGCGAGGCCGTGCACCGCGGTCGATGGTAGGCCGCTGGAAGGCGTGGCGGGTTCGATGGACAGGTGCGGCAGGATGCGGTCCAGCCAGCGGGGCAGCCACCAGTTGGCGCGGCCGGACAGGTGCGCCAGAGCAGGCACGAGCAGGGTGCGCAGCAGGAACGCGTCGAGCAGGACCGCGGCGGCCAGGCCGATGCCGATCTCGCCGATGACCTGCTGGCCGGACAGGATGAAGGCGCTGAAGACGAAGATCATGATGGTGGCCGCGGCGATGATGACCCGGCCGGTGGTGGCCTGGCCGGTGCGGACGGCCCGGTGGTTGTCGCCGGTGACGGCCCATTCCTCCCGGATCCGGGAGACCAGGAACACCTCGTAGTCCATCGACAGGCCGAACAGGACCGCCAGCATCAGCACGGGCAGGAATGACTCGACCGGGCCGGCCTGGCCGAGGTTGAGCAGCCGAAGTCCCCAGCCGTACTGGAAGACGGCGACCAGCACGCCGAAGGAGGCGGCGGCGGCGAGCAGGTTCATCACCGCCGCGACCGCGGGGATCAGCAGGCTGCGGAAGGCCATCAGCAGCAGCAAGAAGCCCAGGACGAGGATGACCCCGACGAATATCAGCAGCTTGTGGGCGATGACCGTGGCGAAGTCGTCGTTGGTGGCGGTGACACCGCCGACGTAGACGTGCAGCGTGGTGCCGCCTTCGGCGGCGGGGATGACGGTGTCGCGGAGCTGGCGGATGAGGGTGCTGGTGGCCGCGGCCTCGGGGGAGGTGGCGGGGATCACGCTGATCAGCGCGGCGCCGTGGCCGGCCACCGGCGCGGATACCGCGGCGATCCCTGGTTCGGTGGCCAGGGTGCCGCCCAGCCGGGCGAACGCGGTCGCGTCGGCGGCGGACGTGGTGCTGCCGACCAGTTGCAGCGGGCCGTTGAAACCCGGGCCGAATCCGTCGGCGAGCAGTTCGTAAGCCTGGTGGGTGGTGGTGGCGGCCGGGTCGTTGGCCGCGTCGGAGGAGCCCAGCCGCAGCGAAAGCACCGGGATCGCCAGCACGAGCATCACGGCCGCGGCCGCGGCGGCCAGCGGGGCGGGGTGGCGCTGCACGAACGCGGCCAGCCGCGTCCACGCCCCGGAGGTGCCGTCGGGCGCGGGCCCGTCGACGGCCAGCCGGCGGCGTTCCCGGCGGGACAGGACCCGCAGCCCGAGGAAACCGAGCAGCGCGGGCAGCAAGGTGGCCGCGGCGGCCACCGTGAACAGGACCGTGACCGCCGCGGCGATGCCCAGGCCGGAGATGTAGCCGATGCGCAGCACGAGCATCCCGAGCAGGGCGATGCAGACGGTGGTGCCGGCGAACAGCACGGCCCGCCCGGAGGTGTTCAGCGCGCGGACCGCGGCGTCCGGCGGGGACATCCCGGCCTTGAGGTTGCTGCGGTGCCGGGTGACGATGAACAGCGCGTAGTCGATCCCGACGCCCAGCCCGATCAAGATGCCCAGGGTCGGGCCGGCCGAGGGAATGGTGACCGCGTGCGACAGGAGCCCGGTCGCCATCAAGCCCGAGACCAGCGCGGCGAGCGCGACAGCCAGCGGCAGCAGCATGGCCAGCAGCGACCCGAACGCGATGAACAGGACGATCGCCGCGGCCAGCACCCCGACGGCCGCGCTGATGCCGACCGAGGGCCGCAGCGCGTTCTCCACCGCCGGGCCGCCGGCCTCGACCTGCACGCCGGGCGCCCGTGCAGCCTCGGCCAGGTCGACGACGCGGGTGACGTCCGGCGCGGACAGGCCCGCTGCCGGGGCGTCGAAGACCACAGTCGCGTAGGCGACCTGCCCGTTGCGGCTGACCTGGGCGGCGCCGCGGGCCGAGTACGGGCTGATCACCGAGGCCACCGCCGGCGCCGCCGCGACCTGGTCCAGCATGGCGGTGATCCGGTCGCGCACGGCCGGAGTGCGCACGCTGCCTGAGCTGGTCCGCCAGACGATCGCGTCCTGGTCCCCGGCGTGGCCGGGGAACGCCTGCTCGAGCAGGTTGAGCGCGGTGGTGGATCCGGTGCCCGGCAGGGTGAGGGTGTCGGAGTAGGGCGACCCCGCGGCCCGGCCGGTCACCCCCAGGACCGCCAGGAGCGCCAGCCACCCGACGAGCACCCAGATGCGGCGCTGGACGCACCAGCGAGCGATAGCAGCCATGGCAGGCCCCTATTCCTTGAGACGATGAGACTTCTTAGTGAGACATATATGTCTCATACATGGACGTCACCGTATAGCACTGAGGCAATGATGTAAAGTCTGATCTATGGCCAGGAGCGCAGCTATCCACGACCGGGCGGTCGAGGTGATCCTCGACGCCGCGGCCGATCTGCTCGCCCAGGGCGGGGAGCCGCCCACCATGAGCGAGGTCGCGGCGGCCGCCGGCGTGGCCCGGGCCACCCTGTACCGGCACTTCCCCACCCGCGAGCAGCTGATGCAGGCTCTGTCCACCAGCGCCCGCGACGTCACCGCCGCCCGGCTCGCCGAAGCCGACCTGGACGCGGTCCCCGTGCCCGAGGCCATCGCCCGCGTCGCCCGCGTGATCGCCGCGGGCGCCAGCAAGTACGCCGCCCTCATCAGCCGCTTCGGCATGTCCGGCTACGGCGGCGACGCGGAACAGCAGATCGGGACGATGATCGGCGCTCTGCTGCAACGCGGCCTCGACGACGGCACGTTCCGCGGCGACCTCACCGTGACCGAACTGGGCTTCCTGTTCGGCCAGCTGCTCCAGGCCGCCGCCCGGATGACCGCCGAGCGCGTAGCCGGCGTCGAGAAAGCCGCCGCGCTGGTCACCACGGTGTTCCTGCAGGGCACGCAGAGTCGCGGGTCAGTTGTGACACCACCGACCGTTCGGGAATAGAGCTTTTTAACCGAACGGGCGTGGTGCATGTTCCTGATCCAGCCTGGCGCGCCACGAGGCCCTTCTGTTAGGCGCGGTGACCCTGGTCAATATCGTTAGCGGATCAGATCGTCGTCTCCAGGGGCTGCCAGATGGGACCTACCGCACCGGGGCCCGCTTCGCCGGTGCCCGCGCCTGGGCATGAGTCGCCCGCGGTGCGGGCCCGCGGCCTGGCCGTCGCGCGCCGCCGGGCCTCTGCTCTGCTAGGGGCAGTGACGGTGCTGTTCGTGGCCGTGACCGTGGCTGGCGCCCACGGGATCCTGCTCGGCTACGTGCAGGCCGGGGCGGAGGCCTCCATGGTCGGCGGCGTGGCCGACTGGTTCGCGGTGACGGCCCTGTTCCGCCATCCGCTGGGCCTGCCGATACCGCACACCGCGATCATCGTCGAGCGCAAGGATCAGTTCGCCGCCACGCTTGGTCAGTTCGTGCAGGAGAATTTCCTCAACGGCAACGTGCTGGCCGAGCGGATCCGCACGGCTCGGCTGGTGCCCCGGCTGGCGGCCTGGCTGGCCGACGAGGATAACGCCGCCCGTTTCGCCGGTCGCGCGGCGGATCTGGTCGTCACGGTCGCCGAGAATCTCCGGGACGAGGATGTCCAGCGCGTGCTCACCGCCGAACTGACCCGGGCGGTAGACACCGTCGAGGTGGCGCCGCTGGCCGGGCGGGTCCTGCGGGCCCTCATCGCCGGCGGCCAGCACGCCGAGGTCTTCAACGCCATCCTGTCCGGCGCCGACCGATACCTGGCCGGCCACGTCGCGGAGCTTCGCGAGCTGTTCGAGGCCGAGGCGCCGCGCTGGGTGCCCGACGCGGTGTACCGGCGGCTCTTCGACCGCTTGTATAACCGCTTGCGCCAGCGGCTGGCGGCGATGGCGGCCGATCCCGATGACCAGACGCGGCGGCAGTTCGAGGCGTGGATCGCCGGGCTTCCCGACCGCCTCGAGACCTCCCCGGAGCTGCGCGAGCGCGGCGAGCGCCTCAAGCGTGAGGTTCTGGGTAGCGCCGTCCTGCGGGACTGGTCTTCGTCGCTGTGGCGCCGGGTCAAGGAGGCGCTGCGGACCCAGGCGGCCGACCCGGACTCTGAGCTGCGCCGCCGGATGGCCGACGTGCTGGTGGCGGCCGGACGGCGGCTAGGGTCGGACCGCCGCCTGGCCGACGGCCTCGACCGCATGGTCGAATCAGGCGTCAGGGCTCTCGCCGATCAATTCCACGACGAGCTCGCCGGGCTGGTCACCGGGACGATCGAGCGGTGGGACGCCGCCGAGACGTCGAGCCAGCTGGAACTGCTCCTCGGCCGCGACCTGCAGTACATCCGGATCAACGGCACGGTGGTCGGGGCGGCGATCGGGCTGGCCCTGCACGCCATCGCCCTCGGCCTGGGCTGACGGCGGCTGGTTACCTCGTGGCGGGCTGGGAAGCCCGCACCGTCGCGACGAAGGCGCCGGTGTCTTCGACCGCGGCGAACAGGTAGGCCATCCGCTGGATCGCCGCCTCGTGCGCCTGTTCCGCGGACAGCGTGCCGATGGCCTGCGACGCGCACGCGTCGGCCAGCACGATGACCTTCAGGCCGGCCATGCTGAGTCCGTCGACCGTCGTCTGGACGCAGATCGGGGTGGTCAGGCCGCCGACGACCACGGTGTCGATGTCCCGGCCGCGCAGGCGATCGACCAGGTCGCTGGACTGCACGGCCGAGAACGCCGTCTTGTACACGACCAGATCGCCGTCGGCGATCAGGTCCGGGTAGGCCTCGGCGGCCCGCGTCCCGGCCGCCAGGGCGCCGGCGATGCCGGGCTCGAAGTCGGTGATCCGCCCGGACGGCTCGCGCTCCGGCGTGTAGGCGGTCTGGACGTGCGCCACCGAGCCGCCGCATTTCCGCCACGCGCGGCTCGCCTTCCGGAAGTTCCCGACCGCCGCGTCGGCGTCCGGCACCTGCTCCCAGCTGCCCGCCCCGAAGCCGAACTGGCAGTCGATGCTGAGCAGGACGGTCGTGCCCGGCGTGACCGGGTAGGAGACGTTGCTGACGATCTGCTTGGACATGGGTTATCCGATCTCCCGGTGCGGCGGCACCATGATCATTTGCCGCCACTCCCACCCTAACTGGGTGACCGGCGGCCGCCCAGTTTCCCGGCGTCGAGGGCTCTGCATCAGCGGAAGCCAACATCGTCAAAGGGAGAACCCGACATGGGAAAGATTGTCATCAGCACGAACGTCTCGCTCGATGGAGTGGTCCAGGACCCGGACGGTAAGGAGGGCTTCAGGCTCGGCGGCTGGTTCGGCGAGTTCGGGGGCAAGGACCTCGAAGAGTGGGCCAAGGTCTCGCTCGGGGAGGCGCTGGGCACCGAGGCCCTGCTGCTCGGCCGGCGCAGCGACGAGTGGTTCGCGGCGCGGTGGGCGGGCCGCAGTGGCGAGTGGGCGGACCGGCTGAACAGCCTGCCCAAGTACGTCGTGTCCTCAACCCTGCAAGAGCCGAGATGGAGCAACGCGACGGTCCTGAAGGGCGAGGTGGTGGACGAGGTCGTGAAGCTGAAGCAGGAGCTAGCCGGGGACATCGTCGTCTACGCCAGCTATCAGCTCGGGCGCACGCTGATGGAGCACGATCTGGTCGACGAACTGCGGCTGACGGTCTTCCCGGTCGTGCTCGGTGCCGGCCAGCGCCTCTTCGGCGAGACCACCGACAAGAAGCCCATGCGCCTCATCGACACCAAGCTCATCGGTGCCGGCCTCGCCTTCTTCACCTACGAGCTGGTCCGCCAGCCCTAGCCGTCGTCGACCGCCTCGTCATGTCGTGGTTGCGGCACCCTGCACATGGGAGTGTGCACGGTG
>Ga0302325_10018901_pt1 | contig 14506 bp, 11 predicted proteins | sample Palsa_T0_2_FD_201948 | JGI IMG/M metagenome (GOLD analysis project Ga0302325, IMG submission 201948) | Peat permafrost microbial communities from Stordalen Mire near Abisko, Sweden - Palsa_T0_2 | ecosystem: Environmental > Terrestrial > Soil > Palsa > Peat permafrost | place: Sweden: Abisko... | reverse complement strand
GCGCGCTTCGAGATCGTGCTTGAGCGCCCGGTCGCACGCGGCGGTCTTGGCGACGAGGAGGACGCCGCTCGTTTCGCGATCGAGCCGATGCCCGAGCGACAGAAACTGCGACGGCCGCAGCCGCTGCAAGACCTTGATGAGCGTGTTGTGGTGGTAGCGCGCGGTCGGGTGGACCGGCAGATTCGGAGGTTTGTCGACAGCGAGGAGATCGTCGTCCTCGTAGAGAATCGGGACCTCGGTGGGTGCGATGGCCTCGTCCCACGGAGCTCTCCAGAGCAGCACGATCTGATGCGCGACGACGCGACCGCCCGGGCGGAGGCGTTTGCCCCGCACGTCGTAAGCGCTCGCCCGCACGATGAACTGCGCACGCGTGCGGCTCGCGCGCGTGAACTGGGCCTTCAGAAATAGATCGAGTCGTTGCCCCGCGACCTCGGGCGGCACACGAAACACCGAGAGCACGGAGCCCTCCGGCACCCCTTCTGGCCGTTCGTAACCACGATTCTCACTCCAGCGAAGTCGCGTCAGATGTGTACCTCGGACTCATGGTACAACGCGCCACTCATGGATATTCTTTTCGTCACGACCGAGCTCGCGCCGTTCGTCAAAGTGGGCGGGTTGGCGGACGTTGCCGCGGCGTTGCCCAAGGCGCTTCGGGCATTGGGGCACAAGGTCACCCTCGTGCTTCCACGGTTTGCTGCGCTCGAGGAGGGTGGGCTTCTTGTCGCAAGGCGTCTCACTCCGGTACGCGTGCCGCTTGGAGGCATCACGTACGATGTCACGCTCTTCGATGGGCGGCTCGCGTCGCAGGTCGACATCGTGCTCGTCGATGCGCCGGGCTTTTACGACCGCGAAGGCATTTACGGGCAGCGAGGTGAAGACTACCCGGACAACGCGGTGCGCTTCGCAGTGCTCTCGTATGCAGCGGCGGAGATTGCACGCCAGCGCGCCGTGGGCGGCTCCCCCTTCGACATCGTTCATTGCCACGACTGGCCCGCGGCGCTCACGGCCGTCTACATCGAGATGCTCACGCGCGAGTCACCGGAGCTCGCCGCCACGAAGACCGTGCTCACCGTCCACAACATGGCACATCAGGGCGTGTTCGGTCGGGAGCAGGTGCCCGCGATAGGGCTCGAGCCGAGACATTTCACACACGAGACAGGCGAGTTCTTCGGAAAGCTCAATCTCCTCAAGCTCGGCCTCGTCACCGCCGACGTCGTCACGACCGTGAGCCCGACGTACGCGCGCGAGCTGGCGACGGAGGCTGGCGGCGCGGGGCTCGATGGGGTCGTGCGCGCACGCTCGTCCCCAATCATCGGCATCGTCAATGGCATCGACTACTCCGTGTGGAACCCGGCGACCGACGCGACGCTCGCCACCCGATACGACGCGCAGGACCCGTCAGGGCGCGTGCGATGCAAGGGAGCGCTGCAACGTGAGCTCGGTCTGCCAATCGAGCCCGCGGTTCCGCTCGTCATCTCGATTGGGCGCATGGTGCATCAGAAGGGAATTGACCTCGTCGCCGCGGCGATGCCCGAGCTCCTTCGCGCGACTGACGCGCAGGTGGCCATCGCGGGTGATGGCGATCCCGAGCTCGTGTCGCGCATCGAGGTGGCCGTGGCGAAGTCCGATGGGCGTGCCGTCTTCTCACGCGCGGCGCCCGAGCCGGTCGTGCATCGGATGCTCTCGGCGGCTGATGTCGTGCTCGTGCCGAGTCGGTTCGAGCCGTGCGGGCTCGTTCAGCAGTATGCGCAGCGCTACGGGGCGTTGCCGGTCACACGAGCGACGGGCGGTCTCGTCGACACGGTCGTCGACTGTGACAGCAAGCTCGAGACGGGCACGGGGTTTCTCTTCGATGAGGAGAGCCCGAACGCGCTCGTCGGCGTCATCGAGCGGGCGCTCGCGGCGCGGACCCTGCCACAGTGGGGAATGCTGGTGAAGCGCGTGATGCGTCTCGACCGGAGCTGGGATGGCCCCGCGAGACGATACGAGGCGCTGATGCGCAACGTGCTCAAGTCCCGGGATGGTGAGCCGCAGTCGCGCGCGTGATGCGTTGGTTCGCGCGGGCCACGTGAGCTCGCCAATACCCCACAGACGCCAAGAGAGAAGAGCGGGTTCCCAGCCCCTTCGCACGGTGCGTGCTCTCGCCGTGCGTGGATGTCTTTGCATCGCGCCGATGTGCTCGCGCATCGCGTTGATGTGCTCGCGCATCGCGTTGATGTGCTTGCGCATCGGGTTGACGTGCTCGTGCATCGCGTTGATGGGCTCGCGCATCGCGTTGATGTGCTTGCGCATCGGGTTGATGTGCTTGCGCATCGGGTTGATGTGCTGGCGCATCGGGTTGATGTGCTCGCGCATCGCGTTGATGTGCTCGTGCATCACGCTGATGTGCTCGTGCATCACGCTGATGTGCTCGTGCATCACGCTGATGTGCTCGTGCATCACGCTGATGTGCTCGTGCATCACGCTGATGTGCTCGTGCATCACGCTGATGGGCTCGTGCATCGCGCTGATGGGCTCGTGCGTCGCGCTCGCGCGTTCGGAACCCATCGTCATTGTTGGACTTTCCAAGAATCGACAGAAGGACATCAAGCGGGCGTGCCCACAAGTGCGTGCGCTACGGGCTACGAGCGGGAAGGGTTGGGTATGCCCAGTCGTAGGACAATGTGCGGCATGAAAATCGACAGGCTCGTGAGTCTTGGTGCTCTTGCCGTCATCGTCGCTGCCACTGCGTGCGGTGCTGCCCAAACGGGATCAGCCGTACCTGCCACGCCCATCCCCGTCGCCAAGGGCGCTACCTCGTGCGGACGGCTCCATTCCCCTACGACGACGCCAACGCCAATCACGGGCGTGCGAGTAGGGTCGACCATCGCGCTGGCGACGCTCAATCAACAGACGCTCGCCTACACCGCCGACGAGGACGACAACGCCGTTCACGTCGTGGACGTCGATGCCCACCACGAGCTCGGGGAGACTGCGCTCGACGGTCGTCCTTCGCAGTTGATGTTCTTGCCTGACGGCCGCCTCGCTGTCTTGCTACGTGATCGCGCGCAAATCGCTGTGCTCGAGCCAGGTGCCAACGCCGGCGACCTCGAAACGCGCTGTACGGTCGACGTCGCGAACGAACCCGTTGCGCTGGCGCTCACGCCCAATGATGCGACACTTCTCGTGACGAGTGGCTGGGGTCGCGCGCTCTCGGCGTTCGATGCGAGCAAGCTCACGAAATCATTCGAAGTGCCGCTCGCGCGGGAACCGCGCGCAGTCATCGTGTCGGATGATGGACGGTTCGCATACGTGTCGCACGCGGTGGGTGCTCAGGCCTCGCGGGTCGCGCTCGCCGATCAAGCGGTGACCCCCATCATGCTCCGCGAGAAAGATCCCGGGCAGGAGATCATGCGGCGGCAGCTGCAAAAGCAAATCGCCGAAGCGACGAAGAACGGCGGCGCCGCACCGCCGTGGGTCGTGTCGCAGCTCGAAGCGATGGACAAGCGAGCGCACCCATCGTGTCAGGGGTATGCGCTCGCGAAGTCGGTCGACCCCGGCGGGCGAATCTTGGCCCCGCAAGTGCTCGTGGACAACGGGGAGATCGAACAGCGTGCACAAGGCTATGGCAACGATCAGACACCGACCGAAGAGGCCGACGTTGCGGTGATCGATGCCACGACGGGCGTGCCGATGGCCTCTTCGCTCGAGCGAACACAACAGCGGGGTGGCTGGGGTATCGACCGCCGAACGGCACAAATGCCCGAATGCATCTTGCCGCGTGCTGCCGTGGTCGATCCGAAGACGAAATCGCTGTTTGTCTCTTGCCTCGGAATCGACGAGGTCGTCGCCTATGACTCGCTCGCGGCGAATCCAGCGCGTGCCGAGCGTCGGCGTTGGCCGGTGAGCTCGGGGCCGAACGGCATCGCGCTCGAGAGCGCGAAAAACCGCGCGGTGGTGTGGTCGCAGTTCGATCGCGCGGTCGATGTCATCGACCTCGGGAATAGCGAGCTTCACGACGACAAAGGGGGGCCGGGACCGGCCACCGTGCGTGTCGTGATGGCGCCGAACGCGACCCACAAGCTTTCGCCAGCGCTCGCCCTGGGTCGACTGCTCTTTCATTCCGTCGGCGACGGGCGCGTGGCTCGCGATGGTCGTGCGTGTGCGAGCTGTCACCCCGATGGTCGCGATGATTCCCTCGTGTGGGCCACACCGGAAGGTCCGCGTCGCTCGATCATGCTCGCAGGTCGCCTGGAAGGAACTGCGCCCTATTCGTGGAGTGGCAGAGAGGCCGATCTGCGCGCGCACCTCACGACCACCTTCGATCGTCTCAACGGATCGGGCGGCGGCTTGAAGAGTCTCGAGCTCGAGGCTCTGCTGGTCTACGTCGAGTCGCTTGCTCCGCCGTCTCCGTCGTCGCGTGGCAGCGGAAACGATGGCGACGTGAAGGTGCAGCAAGGTGCGGCATTCTTCGCGTCACCTTCGGTGGGTTGCGCCGGTTGCCACTCCGGAGCTCTGGCGACGGACAACCGCCGTCACGACGTGGGCAGCAAGACCGACGCCGACCGGAGCGGCGAATTCAACACGCCCTCGCTCCATCTCGTCAGCGGCGCCGGACCCTACTTCCACGACGGTCGATACAAGACCTTGCACGAAGTGCTCATACAACCCGGAGACAAGATGGGTCACACGTCGCAGCTTTCAGAACGCGAGATCGATGCGCTCGAAGCGTATGTGAGTACGTTGTGATGCGCTTCCACGTGCACATCGCCCGACTCGGTGTCGCCTGCGCATTCGTAGCCGCGCCCGCGAGCGCGTCGGAGACGCAGGCTCCGCTCCACACCAGCGCCACGATCAACTTCACGAGGCTGCCCGAGGGGCACGTGCCGTTCCCCGAGATGAAACCGCCGGCACACATTCCGGCTGGGGAGCAGCTCGCCGGGTTTTACCTCACTGGCATGCCGCCCGACCAGGAGCGGATGATGAGGCTCACGAACGCGCACATGGGCATCTCGTATCTGCTCACGACCGAGGCTGCCGCCAGAACCTACGGCACCGCGAGCTTCACGGGTAACGAGGCTGCCGCCGACACGTGCTTGGCGGACGGAGCGGAGGTCGCCCGACGAAGGGGAATGACGGCAGACGACACGCCGCCCACGTGGCCTACGCGCAACACGAGCCAGCTGAGCTTCCAATTCGATGCGCCGCCCACACCAGATTCACAGCCCGACGTTCACGCCATCCACTCCGAGCGATTCGTGGCCGGCGTGGACGGACGTGCGACGCTGGAGCTCGTCGATGCGTGGGTAGATGGTCGAACGCGAGGCGTGCGGCTGCTCAATCGTTCGACGCTGCCGCTGTCGCGCGTGTTCGTCGGGCCCAACGAGCTCGAGGTGTTCGCCGCACGAGACGGCGAAGCGTTGCAAGTCGTGCTGCACACCGGCAAGACACTGCCGACCCCACGATTCGTCCGCGATCGCGTGCGGCAACTCGTCGTCACGCTGCCTGAACAAGACATAGGCGTTTCGGATTGCGGCCACCTGCGCTTTGCGCTTCGAGCTCCGCCCGGTGAGGGCCAGATGGGAACGGTGCAGTCCACTGCGTTTCTCCCACCGTCGGACGAGGAGCTCGCAACCCTTGGGGATCCGGCCGCCTCCGACCACGACATGAAGCTCTTTCGCATGATGCGGCAGCGTGCGTTTCAACTCTCGATCAGCGCGAGCTCGTCGAGCGCGGACCCTCATCCGATCGTCAGCGTCTCGCTCTCATGGCTGGGTCGCGAACGCGGTAGCGACTTCTAACGAGGTGGTGCTCTACTCGTCGTCGCAGCCCGCATCGGGGTGCGCCTTCAGGTACTGGTCGAAACCCTCGAAGATCGCGTGCGCGAAGCGGTTGCCCATGAGCGTGCCGCCGTCGTGCGTGAGGTGAACGAGGTCCCACGCGCCGAGGCCGGCCTTGGCGAAGCGGATCATCGACATGTCGCCACCCATCGCGGCGCGGAAATCCCAGAAGCCCCAGTCGTGCCGCTTGGCGATGTCGGCGAGCTGCTTCGCGAGCGCCACGATACGCGGATCGGAGTGCGTGTCGTCCCGATGAAGCTCGATGTCGGGTGGTGACAGGATCAAGATGGGCGTGTTCGGCACGGCGCTCTCGATGTCGCCGATGTCCTTCGCCATCCACTTCTCGTGCCATGCGGGCGCGAAGAGGTTCGTGCCGATGAGGAACACCACGAGATCGTATCTGCGACGCTGGAGCATCGGCCGGCGCGAGGCATCGCTGACGTGGAGCATTTGCTCGTAGTTGAGCGCGCCCGTGCCGAGCGAATCGACGATGATGCTCGGAGTCTTGCGCTCGAGGGCTGCGCCAAAGAGACGCACGTTGCCCGTGTTGACGGTGACCTCGAGCTTGTGCGGCCCGTCGGGCATGTCGAAGTGCTCGAATGCGGCAGTCGTCTCCGCCTGTGCCGCGTCGATGACCACGGCTCTCTCGTCGTCGACCTTGACCGTGAACGAGCCTCCCATCGGGCGCTTCATGTAGAAGAGGTCGATGGAGCTGACGGCCTTGCCGATCGGCTGCGAATCATCCGCGGTCGCGACCCAGCTGTACGCCCCGGGTGTGCTCGACTCGGTGGCGACATTCGCGAAGCCGTAGTGCCCGTCGCTGACGTGGTCGGTCGACGTGGAGATTTTCTTCCACTTCGACTCGCCGAGCTGCTGGTTGACGTCCATGTGGTGGTACCAGCCCCATGGGCGCGCCATCGCGACGTAGCCGTGCCCGCCATCGCCGAACTTGCCCTGCAGCAAGCGACGCATCGCGCCGGTGATGTAGTCCATCGTCATGTTCGAATCGCCGTAAACGGCGATGCGCACGTGGTCTTTGGCCTTGCCGCGCACGAGGTGTGCGAGCCTTGCGTAGAACGGATCGAGAGCGTGCGACTCGTCGACGATGGGGCCGATGGGCACTGCCGACAGCTTCGGATCGAGCGGGCCGAGATCGTAAGCGCTCTTGTCGATGGCGTTGCACGTCGCCTTGTCGGGGACCGCCGCCGCCAGCCCCGCATTGGCCGATCCGGAAGGCATCGGGGCCGTTGGGGGCCCGACGCTCATTGCGAGTGCAAGCGGACGGGGCGGTGTCTCACCGCTCGTCTTCTGACAAGCCGCGAGCGCCGCCCATACGAGAAACCCTGCTACGCGAGCCATGGCTCTCAACGCCATATCACCGCGCCGCGATTTGCTCCAAAAAGTGTAAAACGCTGCAGCTCGCGGGCCTGAGCTCGGGCTTTCGCCCGAGGACCGGAAAGCCGTGGCCTTGCTCGGGTACCTCGATGACGAGCGAGGGGGTGCCCGCCTGCTTGAGCGCTGCGGCGAGCTCGAGGGCATCCTCGACGGGAACGATGTTGTCGGCCGCGCCGTGAAGGAGAAGCATCGGAGGCGTGCCGTGGCCTACGGCGTGGCTCGGGGTGGCCTCGCGGGCGCGCGCCATCCAATCGGGCGAAGACTCGTCGACTCCGTCCTGGAAAGCCTTCGCGCCGAAGAGCAGCTCATCGACGGCTTGGCGCATCTTCGGGATGTAGCGTTCGCGCGCGCGGTCGAGCGCGAGAGGTGCGTAGTAGAGGACGGCGCCATCGACGTGGATGGGCGTTCGGTCCGCGCAGTCTCCATCGAACATCCCGGCGGGCTCCGCCGCGACCATGGCGGCGAGATGCCCTCCCGCGGATGCGCCTAGGAGGACGAGCTTCGCGACACCCACTCGAGTCTGCACGGCGCGAATGGCGCATCGCACGTCGGCGAGCCCGGCAGGAAACCGCCGGCGTTCGTCGCGTGCGAGGCGGTACTCGACGGTGGCAGCAGCGTAACCAATCGTCGCGAGCGATCGAATCGTTGGGCGAAAGAGTGCTTTGGTCCCCGCTGTCCAACCGCCGCCGTGCACGAGGACGACGAGCGCCTTCGGCACCGGGATGTCCGGCAGCGCCAGATCGTACTTCTGATGATCATCGTCACCGTACGTGAGGTCGACCATCACGGCGGGTCCGGCGGCGTCATTCGCGAAGTACGGCGGGATCTCGCAGGTGTCCACGCGCGCGATCGTCATTACCGCCGCGTCGGGCGTTTCACTGGGTGCATGCGCGCTTTCGCTCATCGAGACCCCGAGCGGCGGCGCGTAAGGTCTACGTTCTTCTTCGCAAGCGGCTGTGACGACCGAACAAACGATCGCGGCGATCGCGGCTACGGCGCGACGTCGGCGCAGCAACGAAAGCCAGTCGAGTAGTCGTGGTAGTAAACGTCGTGCCCGGGCGTGCGGTAGTTGCAACCGTCACCGAGCCCGTGGGTGTCGAGGTAGAACCCGCCGAGGAACGTGCCGTCGGGATCGTCGATCCACTCGTGCACGTTGCCGACCATGTCATAGACGCCGTACTCGTTCGTGCAGCCCGCGTGCGATCCCGTGGGCGCGACCGTCCCTGCGAGGCGGTTGAGCTGCGGATCGTTCATGTGCGGCGTCCAGAGCGATGGCTTGCTGCCTCCGCCGAGACCGAAGATCGTCGCCATCGGCGAGCGCCCTTGATCGTTGCAACGGCTTGGCTCGTTGTGAGCGCCGTACGGATAGGTCGTCTTCGCCGGACCCATGCACGCGCGCTTCCACTCGGGCGCCTTGCAGAGCCGCTTGCCAGATCGCGCACACGCGACCTTGGCCTGCACTTCCGACACGTAGCCCTGCGGCGTCATTCCCTGCGCGCTCACGGCGCGAACGACCGGTGCGCGGCCGAACGTGCCGTTCGCGCGATCGAGCGCCTCGAATGGCGACCAGGGGCGCTCGTCTCCGTTTGGAAGGATCTCCACGAGCGCGGCCTCGAACTTGTCGATGCAATAGACGTCCTCGATGCTTGCCATCTCTGGGGGGCAGAGACCGTTGTTTGGTGCGGGACGATCCGCTTCCGACTCGTCGTCGAGCAGGTTGCCGGACGGGGAGGGGAGGAGCTGCAGCTCTTGGGCGCGCCCGCGCCTGGCGCTTCGGTTGTCCCGCCGCTGAAACTCACTCTTTGCCCCGCGACTCACCGTGGACACGCGTACCTCGGGTGACGAGGCGAGCGGCTCTGGACGCGAGCACCCAACCGCCCCCAAGCCTGCCGAAGCCACCGCTACGAGCGCAAAAGCCAGGCAAGTTGCTGCGAGGTGGGCCTTCATGGGTACAGCGCGTAACGAATTACGCAACCTTGAAGGCATAACCAGGTCTCGGGCCGTTGAGAACCCAAAATCGTCTTTGGCCCCTTAATAATAATGTGTCCCTTACGTGTGGCGGCGCCTTTCAGCAGCGTCGCTGTCGACCGCGCGAAGCGCTCGCGCGAGCCACGACGCACGAAGGGACACGCGCGCGAGTGCGACGAGCTGGTGAATGAGCGCGATGGCGACGAGCGATGCGGTGGCGCGCGGGCCGAATTGAGGATCCGCCGCAGGCGGGACGACAGCCCGAAGGGCGCTGAATTGAGGATCCGCCGCAGGCGGGACGACAGCCCGAAGGGCACTCAAGTGAGGATCCGCCGCAGGCGGGACGACAGCCCGAAGGGCGCTCAAGTGCGGCACGAGCCACGCAACGATGACGACGAGCACGAGCGACGCAAGACCCCGCCACGCCCAGGACCAAAAGATGCGCACGGGCTTGTGCCTGAACGTGACGAGGGCGGAGCGAATCGCCGCGAACGTGCCCGCACGAAAGCGCACGGCGGCGGCGCGTGCGAGATCGTGCACCACCGAAGCCGCGCCCGCGGCTAAGAGCGTGACGGCGCACGCGAGCACGGCGATCTGATCGGCGCGAGCATCGCCGAAGCGTGGCTGAAGAGACTCGCGAACGAACCCAAACGCCCATGCGGCGACGGCGAGGAGCGCGAGCTCGAGCGCCGAGCCCATCGCCTGCATCGTCACGAGCGGTCTCATGACGAGGACGACATAAGGGGCGAGGTGCCGCGGCCTTGGCGCGCGCAGATCGGGCGTCGCGTGCGAGATGGATGTGAGGAGCGCCGCGAGTGGAACCAGGCCCACGACCGCTCCGACCAGCGTCACCAGCACGACGAGGCCCCAGATCGAAGGCGTCGCGCGGTCGTACGCCGTCCGCAGTGCGAGCAGTGCCCATCCACCATCGTCGAAAAGAACCGAGTCACCACGCGGGTGCCCGCTGAACGTGGCCGCGAGCCCGCGCGAGACGGGCCAGGCAACCACGAACGAGAGCACGAGCTGGAACAGATAGACCATGATGACGGCGCCGGGACGACGGCGCGCCCGCATGGCGTCGTTCGACACGAGCAAGAGACGCGTGTCTCGCCGCACCGACTCGGGTCCCGACACATCGGGACGCGACGACACGAGGCCCTCGAGCTGCGAGACGCTCATGGCAGCACCGCGGAGAAGAGAAGCTCGGCTGCATACGTCAGGCGCTCGGTGACCCGGCTCGTCTGAGGCGGCCGACTGTTGCCGCTGCGCGCGAAGTTGTTCAGCGGATCCTGATCGATGAGCACGGCGTGATCGGGATCGACGACCGCGAAAGCGATCGGCGACTTGCCGTGGAAGGGGAGGCGCGCCCAGCTTTCCTTTCCGTCCCAATGAAGACGCGTCGTCGTGCCGTCTTCGAGCGTGAGCTCGACGTCGACCGGGAGCACGAGCGTGCCCTGCCTGGCGACGAGCACCCAGCCGTCGTACTCGGTGCCGTCACCAGCGGGGGATTCCTTGACGACCTCGCGCTTGCCGTCGCGGTCGAAGATGCCGAGCGCCGTCGTGAGCTTCGGTGAGTGGATGCCTTCGATCTTGAAGTCGACCCACCCGCGATGGAAGAGCGCGTCTTCGAGCATCGCCCGCACGTCCGGCCCGAGCACTTCCTCGTAGCTCTCGAGCAAATCTTCTGGCGTGGGGTGGCGGAAGCGGGAACGACGAGCGTAGCGACCGATCGCGCGCGCCCCGAGATCGGCGCCCCAAACCCGGTCGACCGTCGCGAAGATGGCGGCCGTGCGCGCGTAGACGAGCCCGCCGTAGTGACTGCCCGTCGGAAACGCGAAGGCCGGTTGCGCCACCGGCGTGTCGTGAACGCGCGCGCCCGGCCACGCCCCATCGAGCTCCGCATCGCCGATCTCGAGCCCGAAGAAATCGATCACGGTGCCCTGGCCCAGCCACGTTCGAAGCCCTTCTTGCTCGGCGTAGCTGTTCATGCCTTCGTCGAGGAACGGCCAGGTCACCTCGTCCGACGCGAGCATCCCGTAGAAATATTGGTGACCGAACTCGTGAATCGTGACGAGCTCGATGGCGAGAAACCCCGGCGGCCCCCACCACGGTCCGCCGGTCGTGATCAGCGTTGGATACTCCATGCCGCCGGCTTCTCCCGCGCCCTCGGGTGGGTGCACGAGCGTGAGCACGTCGTATGGGTACTTGCCGTAGCGCTTGTTGTAGTGCGGGATGGCAAAGCGCATCGTCTGGAGCTCGCGGCTCGCCGCGTAGCCGTAGCCATGCGGGAAGAGCACGCGGACGCTCACGCCTTCGATGTTCTCGTTCCGCTCCTGGAACTGGTCGAACGCCGTCCACGCGAAGTCATGCACGTCGCGTTGCACGTGTCGCTCGACGTGCATGTCGCCCTCCTCGCGGGTCTCCGTGACGGGCCCCGTCGCGCCGAGCACGAACGCCTTTGGCGCCTTCAGGGTCACGTCGTACGTCCCGAAGTCCGCGTAAAACTCCGCGAGATGGTGAAACGGGAAGTGCGCCCAGCGTCCGTCGGGCTCGAGGCGCGCGATCTTCGGAAACCACTGGCCGATCATGTGAAACGACCCGTGGTAACCGGTGCGCTCGACCACGGTGGGCATCTTGTCGTCCCACGTCACCTCGAACGTCACCGCCTGTCCGGGTGCAATCTCGTGCGGTAACGGCACGCGGGCGTCGGTCTCGTCGAGATCGGACGGGCGGCCACCGGTCTTGTCGGCCAAAGGCCAGAGATCGACGCCGTCGAGCGCGAAGCGACGCACGTCGATCGCTCCCCAGTCGGTGACGTCACCGCTGCCGCGCGACCCTGCCGCGGGCTCGCGCATGAAGGTGGACTGCTCGTTCTTGAAGGCGTTGAGATAGAGATGCAGCCAAATCTCGCTCGCGGGCTTGAGGCTCGTGTTCCGCCATGTGATGGTGCCTTCACCGTGGACGGTGTGGGCCACGGGATCGAGCTCGGCGCGCAGCGTGTAATCGACGACGTCCTCGGCGTGCTCGGGCAGCGAGGCATCGTCCTCGTACTTCGCGCCGAGGTCCTGCTGTTCGCCATCGCCAAAGGACGGCGTCGAGACCGCGAGCATCAACGCGGGTAGCCATCTCGTCCTGCTCACGCCGCGACCGTACACCGCGACCCGCTAACGAAACAGCGTAAGCTGCCGCCCCGACTGCGGGCGTTCGGCGATGGGCGCCATCACGCCCGAAGCCCCTTCTTCGCGACGTTGCGGCATTTCGAATCCGAGGCGCTTCGATACGGTGCCGAAGAGGTTCGCGATGGCGTCGGCATAAGGCCCGCGACCGCGCCCGCGGACGCCGAAGGCCGAACGCTCCGAAGGCGCGAGCCCTTCATGCGAGGCCTTCACGTGCGACATCACGCGGTCGGCCTTCTCGGGCAACGTCGCTCGAAGGCGCGATTCGAACACTTCTTTCACGCTCCCGGGCAGGCGCAAGAGGACGTAGCCGCAGAAGGAAGCTCCTGCGGAACGTGCGGCTTCGAGAACCGACGGCAGCTCCTCGTCACTCAACCCCGGGATCACCGGCGCAACCATGACCCCGACGTGCACGCCCGCCTCGGCGAGACGCTCGATGACGCGTAGGCGCCGCGCCGGGGTCGTGACGAACGGCTCGAGAGCGCGCGCGTAGTCCTCGCGCAAGAACGGCAGGCTGACCGCGACGGCGACGTGCGCCACGCGCCCGAGGGCGACGAGCACGTCGATGTCGCGTTCGATGAGCGGCGACTTCGTGATGATGTGAGCGGGATTCGCGTGCTCGACGCACACTTCGAGGCACCCGCGCGTGAGCTTGTAGCGAGACTCGAGCGGCTGATAGCAATCCGTCACACCGCTGAACATCACGAGATCACCGCGCCAGCTCTTCTTCGAGAAGGCCTTGCGCAAGAGCGCGGGCGCGTCGCGTTTGACGACGATCTTGCGCTCGAAGTCGGTCCCCGCTCCGAAGCCGAGATACTCGTGCGTCGGCCTCGCATAGCAGTAGGCACACCCGTGAAAGCAGCCGCGGTACGGGTTCACGCTGAACGAGAAGCCGAGATCGGGGCTGTCGTTCTGCGCGAGCACCGACGAGCTCTGATCGAAGTAGACCTCGAGGGCCGCGCTGGGCACGTCTTCGCCGTCGACGTAGACCACCTCCGTCTCGGCGAACCGATTCGCTGGATTGCTGATGGGGAGCGACCGCATCGCTACCCACGGTACATCGGTTCAGTCGCTTGGTGTGGAACCGTTGGCTCGGGCGCCTCGTCTCGTCAGCGGCACGCCGTATTCGTGGAGCTTGTATTGGACTTTGCGGACGCTGATGTCGAGCATCGCAGCCGCCCGAGCCGTGCTGCCCGCGCTCGCCTTCATCGCCGCGAGGATCGCCTCGCGCTCGAGGTTGGCCAGCGAACGCGCGTCGCGTCGCTCCGGGCCTTTCGACTCGAGCGCCCGCTCGACGAGGAGCTGCACGGCCGTCGCGTCCGCCGGTGACGCGAAGTAGGCGCCAGCCCGATACGCCGCGCTCATGTCGTCGACCGTGTCGCACACGGCAATGACGACCGCGCCGCCCTTGGGGAAAGTCGGCCAGTCCCCACGAGCATGAGCGACGACGATGTCGACCACCCCTTGCGACGCCTCTTGAACGTCGTATCCGCTCGCCCGAAGGGCGACGCGAATGGACTCGGGCACAGCCCCCAGCAAACCAACGCTAATGTTAATGTTCGCCATCCCAGAGTTGGATGCCGCAACCGCGCATGGGTTGCACGTGCAGGGTTAGGCGGCGACTATTTCGCTGAAGGTGAAGACGAGCTTGCCTTCTTTGGCGCTCACCTCGACTCGGCCCCCGTGTTCGAGCTTGCCGAAGAGAAGCTCGTCGCCGAGGGGCTGCTTCACGTCGTCTTGAATGACGCGGGCAAGCGGGCGGGCGCCGAAGTCGGGGTCGTAGCCCTTCTCGGCGAGGTGAGCTCGGGCACCCGCGTCGACCGCGATCTCCACCTTGCGCTCCGCGAGCTGAGCTTCGAGCTCCTTGATGTACTTGTCGACGATGCTCGCCATCGTCTCCTTCGACAGGGCATTGAAGGAGATGCGGGCGTCGAGGCGGTTGCGGAACTCGGGGCTGAACATGATCTTCAGCTCTCGGTCGGCGTCCCCCACGTTGCGCCCCCCACCGAAACCGACGGATCTCCGTGCAAGATCGCGGGCTCCGACGTTGCTCGTCATCAAGAGGATCACGTGCCTGAAGTCAGCGCTTTTGCCATTGTTGTCGGTGAGACGCCCGTGGTCCATCACCTGCAGGAGGATGTTGAAGAC
>Ga0302325_10018900_pt1 | contig 14506 bp, 15 predicted proteins | sample Palsa_T0_2_FD_201948 | JGI IMG/M metagenome (GOLD analysis project Ga0302325, IMG submission 201948) | Peat permafrost microbial communities from Stordalen Mire near Abisko, Sweden - Palsa_T0_2 | ecosystem: Environmental > Terrestrial > Soil > Palsa > Peat permafrost | place: Sweden: Abisko... | reverse complement strand
GGCATTGTTGAGAGCGCACGCTAACTCCTAAGAGCGGTAGCCTAGTATAGTAACTCAGCGTGCCTTTATTACCTCAATCGCCTCTGTCTCTTTGGCTGGCCGAGTATGGCCCGTATGAACCCAGCCCGCCACTCGCCGGCGACACCTCCGTCGATGTGGCCATCGTGGGCGGCGGCTTCACTGGGATGGCCACCGCGCACACACTGCTCAAAGAACAGCCGGGACTGCGCGTGGCCGTGTTGGAACACGAATACGTGGGCTACGGCGCCAGCGGACGCAACGGCTCTTTCTCCATGACCGTCGTGGGACTGGGCATCGGTCCCACCGCCATGCTAAAAGGCAAACAGTTCGTGCGCGAGGCGCACGCCTATATGGAGCGCGCGGTGGACGGGCTGGAAAATCTGATCCGCGAGAACCAGCTTCAGTGCGACTACATCCGCCCCGGCTTTCTGCGCATGGCCACCACGCCGGGGTACGTCAAGCGCATACGGCACGATATCGACATGGCGCAGCAGTTGGGCATTACGGGCATCGAGTGGCTGGAGCGCGACGCCGCGCGCGCCAAGGTGAATTCCGATCTGTATCTGGGCGCCTGGTGGGAGCCGCGCCTGGGTCTGATCAACCCCGCCAAACTGGTGCGCGAGGAGAAGCGCCTGGCCCTGGCGCGCGGGGCGCAGGTTTACGAGCGGACACCCGTGGTCGAAATCCAGCGCGGGGCGAAAATCAGCCTTAAGACTCCCGGCGGAACCGTGACCGCCGAGAAGATGGTGCTAGCCACCAACGCCTACTCGCACCTGATACCCGAATTGAAGAACCGCCAGGCGCCCGCCTGGACCTATATGATCGCCACCGAACCCCTCGCCGGCCGGCACTTCGCCGAGATCCGCTGGCAGGAGCGGAATGGCGTGGAGGACGCCCGCAACCTGATCCACTACTACCGCATCACGCCGGACAATCGGCTGGCGATGGGCGGCGGACCGGTGGGGCTCAGCTCAGGCGCGAATATGACTGTGGATTCCAGCGCATCGGCTTGGCGGCATTTGGAGGAACATACCCGCCTGCTCTTCCCAGCTTTGAAGGACGTGAAGGTGACGCATCGCTGGGGCGGCCCGTTTTCGGTGACTCTGGATCTTACGCCCGCGCTCGGGTACCTGGGCGGCCGCAACGCCGTCTATAGCCTGGGATGCGTGGGGCATGGCGTCTCGACCACCCACCAGAACGCCATCACACTGACCGATTTGCTGCTGGAGCGGCAGACGGAGAATACCGCGTGTCCGTTCGTGAACCGGCGGGTGATCCCCTGGCCGCCTGAGCCGCTGCGCACCGCCGCGGCGCATGCGATTCGAGCTTATTTGCGGGTGGAGGACTGGGCGTATGAGCGGAAGATGGCCAGATAGTGGGGCAGGCCCTCGGCCTGCGGCAGCCTCCCAGGCCGCCTTCTATGCGGCCCTGCGGCGGCGAAGCAGCAGGAGAACGGCAGTACCCAATCCGAGCAGGCCGATCGTGCCCGGTTCCGGCACGCCGGTGAAAACCGCAGCCGAAGTGCGATTATTATCGGCTATGGACACGGATCCTTCTCCCAGGGGAATCGAATTCGTGGCTATAAGCTCGATGTCGTAGTTGGGTCCGGCGATGGGAGAAAAATAGAAAGTGTAGCTCCGCAGGCCATGCACGCCGGGTGGCACCACAAAGGAGCCCACCACGGTACCATCGAGCATGGCATTCATGTCCAGTGAAGGACCCGTTAAGGTGTCATCGTTGTAGGCCAGATCGACGGTCATCTGGGTAACCTCGGACAATCCCGCGATGGTGAAATCCTGAGCCCAATAGTCGCCCGCCAACCAGATGTGATTGGGCGTCGCGTTGGTGCCCTGATGGAACCAAACGAAGTCCGGCGGCCCGAAGAATACGATGGTGCTGGCCGAAGCTTGAAACGCAAAGCAGCCGAGTGTAATGGCGGCGGCTGTAAGGGCCCTGCCGAAAGTGCGTACTTTCATGGCGACGCTCCCCACCGGAGATTCAATTTCGTCCGGTTTCAGAACATTGTACCCCAGGTTGCGTCCTGTCAAGCCGGTCGAACGCGATTTTTCTATGAATTTTTCATTTACGCGCCGGGACGACCGAACAACTAGCGTCTTTGGATCACCCTGGGAGGTTCGCGGGGGCTATAAGGCATGACCCTCCCGACGAGTGTTAAGCTACGTGAAAGGCGTGCCACCCGATAGCATTCCGAAGCTTCGCAAGATGCCGGCATACCTCGCCGACATCGAAGACCCTGAAGAATTGCGTTCACTCACTGCCTGGAAGGCACACACGCTGACTGGCGGCCGTAGGGGCACGTGGTTGGAAGACTACCACTAGGACTGAACGAGTAAACGCCATGCCCATGAAGAACCCGCCCCATCCCGGAGACTTTATCCGGACGGAGATTATCGCGCCCGCCGGCTTGTCCGTGACTTCAGCCGCCGCGGCGCTTCGGGTTTCCCGTCCGGCGCTATCCAGCCTGCTCAACAGCAGAACCAGCCTTTCCGGCGACATGGCGCTGCGCATTGAGAAGGCATTTGGCATAAAGATGGATACACTGATGCGGATGCAGTCCTCGTACGATATCGCGCAGACCCGCAGGCGCGAGAAGCAGATCCGCGTTCGCCGGATACCCCAACCCGCCAGCGTGGAACTGTGAATGGCCCTGTTTCCGCCGCCCGGGCTGCGCTGCGCCCGGCGGACCAGGCCTGAACGAACTACAAAAGCAGAACGCCATCATCACGGCACAGAAGGAACAGATCCGCGCCCTTGAGGAGCGGCTGGCAAGAATCGAAGCAGCGCTTGCCGGAAGCCCGGTGACATCCGCGTCGCAATAATCGCCGCCAAACCGCGCTGCCGCACAGGTATAATCAAGATCGTGAGAAGCCTCGTTCCCGTGCTCGTCTGCCTGGCCCTGGCAGGCTGCCACCACAATATCCAGAATGAAGATGCCGTCAAGCAGGGCGTGATGGATTACCTGTCCACGCGCCAGGGCCTGAACGTGGCTTCGATGAACATCTCGGTCACCTCCATGGTGTTCCGGCAGGATACGGCGGACGTGATGGTGACCTTCACGCCGAGGGGAAATGGGCCGGCGCAGCCCATGTCGATACCATACCGCCTGCAAAAACAGGGTGATCGCTGGGTGGTGCAGCCGCGCGCTGGCGCGGGACAGAATCCGCATGCCGGGGTGAGCGCCAATCCCCACGGCGGCATGGGCGCGCCGGGAGGCGAAGCTCCCGCGGGCGCGCTGCCGCCCGGACATCCCACGGTGCCCCCGGCTAGCGGTCCACAATGAAACTGGTCGCCATATTGGGCGGAGGTCCGGCCGGAGCGTTTGCCGCCGAAAAGCTGGCTTCCGCGGGTCTGAACACCGTCGTTTTCGACGAAAAGCTGGCCTGGGAGAAGCCTTGCGGCGGCGGGCTGACCTACAAGGCGTATCACACGTATCCGTTTCTGATCGAAAACAACACCCCCAAGAAGCTGGTTACCGAGACGATTCTGGCAGCGCCGCGCGCCAAGGCCGCCACACTGCGTTTGAGCGAGCCGCTGCTGATCTATTCGCGGCTGGATTTGAACCGCCTGATGCTGGAGCGCGCCGAGCGCGCCGGTGCGCGCATCGAGAAGGCGCGCGTTCTGGATCTTACGCGGGCGGGAACGGGCTGGCGCTTGCGCACCAACGCGGGCGCCCTCGATGCGGATTTCTGCGTGATCGCCACCGGCGCTCGCAACCCGCTACGGAACTTCGGCACCGAGCTGACGGCGGGTGACGCCATGTCCGCCATGGGCTACTACGTGCCTGGAGACCAGGCGCAGATCGATATTCAATTTCTGCCGCAACTGGAGGGTTACATCTGGATCTTCCCGCGCTGCGGACATCTCTCCATAGGCATCTGCGGGAAAGGCGAGCCGGCGGCTCTGCTGCGCAAGCGGCTGGAAAATTACATGTCGCACAAAGGCATCTCCTGGAAGGGCGCGGCGTTTTACAGCCATTTGCTGCCGTCGCTGGAGACCGCCGCGTGGCGCAAGAATCGCGTGGCCGGCGATGGCTGGCTGGCGGTGGGCGATGCCGCCGGCTTGGTTGATCCCATCACCGGCGAAGGCATCTACTACGCGCTGCGCTCGGCCGACCTGGCGGCTAAGGCGCTGCTCTCGGAACTGGGCGGCCTGGCGGAAAAGCTGCAAGCCTACCGGCGGATGTTGCGCCGCGATTTCGCCGCTGACCTGGAGTTCGGCTCGCGGTTGGCGAAGCGCGTCTTCTTGGGCCGTTTCCTGTTCGGCTCCGTGCCCGCCCGCATGGTGCAATTCACGCGGCGCAGCAGCCGCTTCAGCGGCCTGATGCAGGATCTGTTCGCCGGAACGCAGCCTTATCTGGGATTGAAAGACCGCCTGATGCGCAACTTGAACGGCAGCTTGTACGAGATCGCTATGAGTTTGGGGTTGAGCCGGCTCCTGCCCGGTAAAGCCCGGCCATGATAGCGCTTGTGGGTCAGGCCCTTGGCCGGAAATCGAGCCTTTGAGAGAAGATGGCGGCCTGGGAGGCCGCCGCAGGCCGCGGGCCTGCCCCACTATTTGTGCAGAATTATCATGACGCGCCCTAAATCCGAGGCGATCTTCCGGCGAGCGCAACAGGTGATCCCAGGGGGCGTCAACTCCCCCGTGCGCGCTTACCGTAGCGTGGGCGGCAATCCGCCGTTTATCGCCCGCGGTGAGGGCGCGCACATCTACGACGTGGATGGCAACGAATACATCGACTACGTAGGTTCGTGGGGGCCGCTGCTGTTGGGGCATCGCCATCCCGCGATTGTGGAAGCCGTGCGGCAGGCGCTCGAAACCGGCACGAGCTTCGGCGCGCCTACGGAGCAGGAAGTCGACCTGGCGGAAGCCATTCGCGACGCGGTGCCCTCCATGGAGATGGTGCGGCTGGTCAACTCCGGCACGGAAGCGACCATGTCGGCGATCCGTGTGGCGCGCGGGTTCACGGGCCGCGACCTTACCGTGAAGTTCGAAGGCTGCTATCACGGCCACGTGGACTCGCTGCTGGTGAAGGCCGGCTCTGGCCTTGCCACGCTGGGCATCGCCGATACCCAAGGCGTACCGAAGGGCTTCACCGATACCACCCTGGCACTGCGTTTCAATTCGGTGGACGCGGTGGAAGCCGCGTTCCGCGCGCATGGCGACCGCATCGCTTCGGCGATCGTGGAGCCGGTGGTGGGCAACATGGGATGCGTGCCGCCGCAGCCCGGATTTTTGGAAGCGCTGCGCGAGATCACCGCGCGGCACGGCGCGCTGCTGATTCTGGATGAAGTAATGACCGGCTTCCGCGTAGCCTATGGCGGTGCACAGGCGCGCTTCGGCATCCGGCCGGACATGACCACGCTGGGCAAAGTTATCGGCGGCGGTTTGCCTATCGGCGCGTATGGCGGGCGCGCCGAAATCATGCGATGCGTGGCGCCCGTGGGTCCGGTGTACCAGGCCGGCACGCTGTCGGGGAATCCGCTGGCGGTAGCCGCGGGACGGGCCATGCTGCGCGAGTTAAAGGCGCATCCGGAAGTCTACGAAGAACTGGAAACCAAATCGGCGGCCATCGCCGGCGCAGCACCCGCGGGCATCACGGTGAACCAAGTGGGATCGATGTTCACGTGGTTCTTCACGGACCGGCCGGTGACGGATTGGGAGTCGGCCAAACAAGCGGACACGGCCAAATTCGGGGCCTTCCACCGCCGCATGCTGGAGCAAGGCATCTACCTGCCGCCCTCGCAGTTTGAGGCCGCCTTCGTTTCCGCGGCGCACAGTGAAGAAGATATCCGCAAGACCCGGGAAGCCGCACAAAAGGCATTTGGCTCATCTTTTTACACCCTTTAGCAGGCGCCGCGCCGACAGGGTCACGATGGCGAAGAACACACTGAAGCTGATCAGTATCACGGCCAGCTTGCGGCCCTTCGATAGATAGCGGACGTTGGGCTGTTCCAGGAAGACGCGCAGGCGCACGCGGGCGGGCCGCGATCCGCGGTTTTCGATGGCCACGTACGTGTCCGGAGCGTGCACCAGCATGCGCAGCACGCCGCGCGGGCCGACCGGTGTGGCGCCCATCTCTTCGTGATCGCGGCCCATGCGCCAGAGGTTCAAATCCGCCTGGCTCAGCAGCACCAGCCGCACCTGGGCATCCGTCCGGTCGGATTGAAAAACGCAATCCACCTGCCCCGGCTCCTGGATCACCGCACGCGGCACATAACGCCAATCGCCGGCGGGAATCTCGAAGGTTTCGTCGATCAGATCCAGGTGCGAGAAAGCGGCCAGAAAGAGCAGCGCGGCGATCATTTCGTTAAAATAGTCACCATGGACAGTATGGCACAGCCGCCCAAGTGGAAGACTGTTTTGAGTTGGACGGGCGCGATTCTGCTGGCGCTGGTGTTTCTGGTTTCGGGCCTCTGGAAACTCACGGACGCTCCCGGCGCGGCGGTGCGCATGGCGCAGGCGAGGGTGCCGCAATCGCTCAGCCTGGCGGCGGCCATCGGCTTCGGTATCGCCGAGACGTTCGCCGCGGTGCTGCTGCTGATGCCGCGATTCCGCCGTTGGGGCGCGTGGCTGGGCGGCGCGCTGCTGGTGGCGTTCATGATTTTTATCGGCATCAACTACAATGCGTTGCGCGGCGCGGAGTGCAGTTGCTTTCCCTGGGTGAAACGCGCCGTGGGTCCGGGCTTCTTCATCGGGGATGGCCTCATGCTGGCCTTCGCCGTGGTGGCGGGCATTTGGGCGCGGCGGGCGCAAAACATGCGCAGCGCCGTTGCGATTCTGGGCATCGTCGCGCTGTTTGCGGCCGGCTCATACGGCGTGGCTGCCATGCGCCAGACCGGCACCAAAGCGCCCGATACGGTGACGGTGGACGGCAAGCCGTATTCCCTGCAGGAGGGCCAGATCTTCATCTTCTACTTCGACCCCGAGTGCCTGCACTGCCTGGACGCCGCCAAGCGCATGTCGCACTACAAGTGGGGCGAGACGCGCATCGTCGCCGTGCCCATCAACGTGCCGCAGTTTGCGCAGGGCTTTCTCGAAGACACGCATTTGAAAGCTGTGATTTCAAACGATCACAAGCAGTTGAAGCAGATCTTTCCCTACGTCAGCGCGCCGGCCGGTGTGGCGCTGGTGAATGGGCGGGAGAAGATGGCGCTCACGCAGTTTGAAGATAACGAGCCGGCCGCCACGCTGAAGAAGATCGGATTCATTCAATAGGTGGCCAAGCCCTCGGTATATCTCGAAACAACCGTTATCAGCTATCTGGCGGCTGATAGGATCAGCGCCCAACCCACCGCTGGTGGGAACAAGGAGAGGCGCAATTTCAATCTTTTTGTAGTGGGTCGGTTTGGGTTTGGAGGGCGGGCAATTCTGCCCGCAGCCGGCTTTCAGCCGGCTCTGGCCGCCTAAAAGGCGGCTGCGGCCATGATTGGCCGCCCTCCAAGTCCCAAACTGACCCACTACCGATTATTTGGTGACCTGGAACATCCGTCACATAGCGAACGCTCAAATCCGCAGGACTACGGAAAGGATACTGGAGGAACTTGGCTATGAGCGACCGATCATCTGCACGCCCGAGGAACTCTTCGGTGTGGACGCCGTGGAGCGATGATGCGATTCTGCGGGAAGTCTACGCCAATCGCGAAGCGTACGCGGCGGAGCACGGCTATGACATCCGGCGGATATATGAGGATCTGAAGCAGAGTGAGGCTAAGAGCCAAATGCGGCGGGCCACTTGACATCCGTTTAGACCGGCAGCGTAAATGAATTATCCTAAACGAGAACGTTCGTGTCAGCGAAGAAACGGGTGTCATCGTTCTTCGTAGATATTTCTAGAATGGCTGCTGCAACGGAATCGGGTAAGCCTTCAAGATCAATCGTCATCTGAGCCATATCTCCGTCTTTTGGCTTACAAAAATCGACTGCTCACTCCGGGGGATAGATAGATGCGCGCATCGTGCCGGTACCCATCAACGTGCCGCAGTTTGCGCAGGGTTTCCTTGAAGACACGCATTTGAAGGCTGTGATTTCAAACGATCACAAGCAGTTGAAGCAGAACTTTCCCGGTGTCAGTGCGCCGGCCGGTGTGGTCGCTAAGGATTTCGGATCACTTCCATCCCGTGGTCCGCGGCGAACGTGGATAGCTCCTATCGCGGCTTTTTCTTCGCCCGGCTGTCCGCCCAGCGTCCAATGAAACGAACTCCCGCGCGGGAATTGCAGAAGTTTCTCTTTCGCGGCCTGGAGCGAGACCGCGTGATACTGCGCGATATCGAATTGCCCCTGGCCGATCCCAATGAATTGGATGGTCCATGGCTTGGTCTGCCATTGCAATAAATACCCTTCGGCTTGCTGCTGTTGCTGCGGTCCCACACTCAGTTGGATGAGGCGCCGCAGCTTAGCCTCGCTGGCTAACCAAGGGAAGGCGGCAATGGGCAACGACAGCAGAAGTAACAGCGTGATGCACGTTCGTCGCATGCCGGGCTCCTTGTAGCTCTCTCATACTTGGACTCCGCCGGCGGAACTAAGTTACAGTCGCGCGGACTCAAGCTAATCCGGAAGCGTAAATAGATACGCAACCAGATTATCCATCTCCCGGGTGGAGAACCGATACGGCGGCATGAAGCTTCCCGGCGAGAGCGCTTCCGGATTGGCGAAGTGCTGCACCACCCAACTCTTGGTGCGGCGGCGCGCCAAGCCGTTCAATGGAGGGCCGATGGTCATCCCGACGCCATTCACCTTGTGGCAGCCTCCGCAATTCTTCGACTGGTAAAGCAGCCCGGCTTCGACGGCGAAGTCCGGCGCGTTGACCAGCGCCTCGGCATTGGCTGGCGTCAGTTTGAGCAGGAACGCCGCCAGGGAGTTGAGTTGCGCATCGCTCAGCAGGATTGCGGGCATGGAACTGCCGGGGACCATTGCCGCCGGATGCTTGAAATGTTCGATCATCCAGGCGGCCGATTTTTTGATGGGCACGTTCGCCAGGTCGGGCCCAATCCGTTGCTTACCGGTCCCCGCAGTATGGCAACTCGCGCAATTCTCTTTGCGGAAGTATCCGATCCCGGCCAATTCCTGCGGTGACAGACCGATCCAGTCAGTGGGCGCGCCGTAGTCGATGGCCACTACGTTGTCGGGCTTGGGGGTGGTGGCCACGGCGGCCACGGTCAACCCGGTCCAGCCCAGCAACGCGAGAACGGCGACGCCGATCGCCACGGTGCGCCGCGTAACGCGCATCACCTGGCCACGATCCACGAAGGGAGTCAGCATCAGAGCCAGCACGGCAAGCCCGGGCAGGACCACGCTGCCTACCACCTCCAGCGGCCCGTCGAAGAACTTCAACGTCTGAAACAGAAACAGGAAATACCAGTCCGGCCGCGGGATGTACGTCGTGTCGGTGGGATCGGCCAGGCGTTCCAGCGGCACGCGCACGGCCACCGCCATGACGAACAGCACCACGAAGGCGATGAAGATGGCGGCGGTGTCTTTGAATGCCTGCTGCGGGTAAAACTTCTTCTTCGGTTTGGCTTCGTCGCCGGGCGCCGGCGCGACGCCATGTTTGCGGACCAGGTAGATGTGCGTGGCGATCAAAAACGCCGTGGCGGGCGGCAGCAGCAACACATGCAACCCGTAGAAGCGCGCGAATGTCACCACGCCGATGGCATTGTCGCCGCCCAACAGGCGGCTCATATAGGTCCCCGCGAGCGGAATCCGTGTGGCGATCTGGGTGGCCACCACGGTGCCCCAGTATGCGCGGTTGTCCCACGGCAGCAGATATCCGGTCAAGCCGTAAGCCATGGTCAGCATCAGCAAAATCACGCCTACCATCCAGGTAGCTTCGCGCGGCTTTTTGTATGCGCCGTACAGGAACACCTGGGTCATGTGCAGCACCACCACCACGATCAGCATGCTGGCGCCCCAATGGTGCAGCCCGCGGATCAGGTGGCCGCCGGTCACCTCGGTCAGGATATAGCGCAGGCTGTTATAGGCGTCGCCGGGCGTGGGCGCATAGTTGAACGCCAGCAGCGCGCCGGTGAAGGCCTGCACCAGAAACAGGAACACGGCGATGCTACCGAATACCTGATGCCAGCCGCTGGAGGCCGGAATCTCTTCGTAGAGGAAGTTCCGGATGGCGGTCTCGATACCCGTGCGATGATCCAGCCAGCTCATGCGTTGCCCTTGGACTCGCGGAGCGGCCCCAGCAGCAGTTTGCCGTTCTCCACTTTCGTCTCATAGCGGTCCAGCGGGCGCGGCGCGGGGCCGGAGACCACCTTGCCATCGATGTTAAAGACGGACGAGTGGCAGGGACACACAAAGAAGTTGCGGCCCTCGTCCCAGTGATACGCGCAGCCCAAGTGCGTGCATTGCGGCCCGAAGGCGGCCAGTTGGGTGCCGGAAAGCTTAACCACCCATGCGGTCGTTTTTTCACTCTGAATTTTCCAGCCGTCCACGCGGTTCTGGCGGAATACCATCTCCACCGGGTCGCGCGGGGCGAGCTTGGAAATGTCTCCGGCCTCCACCCACTCGGGCGCTTTGCGCAGCCTGGGCGGGAACAACAGATAGATGGCGGCTGGAATGGAGAGCGCCGCCGCTATGACGCTCCACAAGCCGTAGATCAAGCCGACGTAGAACTTCCGGCGCGTGACCTCGCTGGGTGCGCTGCTGTGGTCCACTGCGGGCATGCCCTCTACGATAGGACGGAGCGGTGGGCCGGTGTGTGGCGAATTTGTAAAGTTTTGGGAAAATCGCTCGGGGAGCCGGGCCGCGGCCGCGAGCTTCGCTCGCGGGAAGAGCCGGCCTAAAAACCGGCTCTGGAGTTTGATCAATGACGTGGCGCACGCCCCCGGCGTGCCGTGTCGGCACTCTTGCCGACACAGGCGAGCATTGCTCGCCCCAGCCGGGCTACGCCCGCCGCGACCGCAAGAGTGCGGTCGCGGCACGCTGAGAGCGTGCGCCACGTCCGCGGAATGTCCAAACTGCAGAGGCGGGCTGCGCCACGTCGGCCGAAATTGCCCGCCCCACGCTACAACGGCACGTGCAAGGTACCCACCAGCCCCGACGGAATATCTCGGAAGCCGACGCTAAACCCGGTGATCCCCGGCGGCGTCTTCACGCGCGCGCCCAGCACCAGACCCTTGTCCTGTATCTGGTGGAAGACCGCCTCCGTAAAGTTCAGTGGAACGGTGGTCAATTGCTCGACCTTGCCCACCACGACCAGGAACTGGAGCGAGCCGGTCCACTTGCCGTCCTTAGGTTCCAGCGTAATGTTGCGTGGATCGATGGTCACCGACATTTTATAACCGCCCTCCACCTTATCGAGATGCGCGGTGAAACCGATACCCGCCAGGGCGATGGGGTTGGCGACCGCATCCGCGAGCGAAGGAGCCACGGCGGCTTCCGTGGTGGCCAGATAACCTGGACGGTACCGCAAGCTGACGCCAGGGCGCGCGACGGCAACTTCCAGCCGGTGATAGGAATCGTCCAAGCTCCCGGCGGCCGGATAGAAGGCCAGCGAGTAACTTACCCGCGCGTCGCCGGCGGCCTCCCGCATGGCCGCATCCAGTTCGTTGATGTGATGGAAGGCGCGGCCGCCGGTTTCGAGGGCCAGGGTCTCCAGCGTTTCATAGTTGAGGTCCGCCGCCGGCGCGCCTTTGGGCGGCTTGTTGCGTTTGCCGAAAGAGGCGCGGTCGGCCTGAAAAGGCGCCGGCGCCGTGACACCCCGAACGTCCACCGGATAGACCGCGACATCGGCTTCATTCAACGCCCGAATGGCGCGCGCCACGTCGCTCTCGAACGAGAGGCCGGTTCCCGGCAGATCCTGGACGGATGAATTCGAAGCCGATGAATTTGAATTGCCGTTGGAGCCGGCGCCGCCTTTGGCGCCGCCCGCGGGCTGTGCCGCGCCCGTCCGGCCTTGCTTCCCTGGACGGCTGGAGTCACGCGCGTTCGGATTGCCGGCGGGCGTGCTGTTTCCCCCGCCGCGCAGGCCAAGCTGAATCGGAAATCCGCCGGAGATCCAGACGAGGGTCTTGCGTCCGGGAATTCCCTGCAGGTGCGCGGCGATGGTTTCGAGCGCCGCCGCCGTGCGCGTCGCGCGTACCGTCTCCGCATAATCGACGTAGGGCTGGTTCGAGGACTTGATGAAGCTATCCCACTGCGCGGTGGTGGTGCTGTCGCCAGTCATTGAGTTGGACGAAACCGGCGCCGCAGCCGAGGCATCCGCTTCGAAGCTCGCGCGATTCGCGTGGCGGTTGAGCGCGTCCAGCAGCTCACGCGTATCCTGCGAAAAATCGTGCAGCAGGCTGAGCGAATCGCCCAACGCAAATACAGCGACCCGCTCGCTGGTGGGCAGGCTCCTCAGGTAATGCATGAAATATTTCTTGGCGAACTGCTGGTCCGCCAGCCGCGTATTCAACTGGTCGAACAAGAAGGCCGTTACGCGCGGCTCGCCTAACGCGGGCCTGTTCGTGAATGTCAGAGGGTCGGCCGGAGCTTGACCCGCGGAGGGCTGCCGCGCATCGTCCAGCGAAAACATCGCGATCTTTTGTCCCTGGCCGTTGTCCCGCAACACAAAATCGTCGCGGGTGAGGTCGTCCACCGGTTTTCCGTGCTTATCCTTCACCACCACGTTCAGGATCACCACGTGGGTTTCCGTGCGAATTACGGAAGCATCCGGCGGCGCCTGCGGAGTGAGCGCGCCGCACCACAAAAGCAATTCGATCGGGGCCGCCCAAGCAGCCCGGCGGAAGCCGCGAATCGGCATGACAGCACCTCCGTAGCGGGAGTCTTTTCAGCCATTATACGACCGGCTGCGCAGCCGGCAACTGCGCGGACTTTCATCCGCCTGTTCGCCTGGAAGCGATTCTGCACAGATAGTGGGGCAGGCCCTCGGCCTGCGGCAGCCTCCCAGGCCGCCATCTTCTCTTCGCAAAGGCTCGATTTCGGAGCAAGAAGCGGGTCCGGGGGACCCGACCCAGAGGGTTCCCCGGCCAGGGGCCTGCCCCACGGTGCAAAAAGTAAGTGACATTGGGCCACCTCAATAGCCCCGCGGGTAGCAGCCCAGAACTTTCAGCACATCGGCCAGTTCGCGCAGGTGGCCGAGGGCGTTTTGGGCGGCGGGGGAATCCACGCGGCCCAGGAAGTCCAAATAGAACAGGTATTCCCAGGGTTTGCCCCGCAGCGGACGGGATTCGATTTTGGTGAGATTCAGATCGCGCAGCGCGAAGGCGCTCAGGCAACGGAACAGGGCGCCTGGGATGTTTCTCGTGGAGAACACAAGCGAGGTCTTCCACCGCGCATTTGGGGGTACCGCTATTGGATACTTGCGGGTATACTCCGGGGTTCTGAGGAGGAAGAAGCGCGTGAAATTGCGGCGATCGTCCTCGATCGAACGCCGCAGGATGCGCGCGCCATAAATGCGGGCGGCCACAGCGGATGCGATGGCGGCGGAGTCCGACAGTCCTTGTTCCATGATCATTTTGGTGCTGCCGGCGGTATCGTAGAACGTAACCTTCTCAATCGATGGGTTGCGCGCGAAGAAATCCAGGCACTGATTCAGGGCTACGGGGTGCGAATACACGCGCCGGATGCGGGAGAAGGGCACTTTGGGAGCGGCCATCAGGTTATGCACGATGCGCACGCTGGTTTCGGCCACGATGGGCAATTCGTAATGCTGCAGGTGATCGTAATTCTCGTGCACGGAGCCCGCCAGCGTATTTTCGATGGGAATTACGGCTCCGGCGGCAGAGCCGTCTTTTACGCTGCGGAAAACATCTTCGAAGCGCGCGCAGGGGAGCACTTCAATGGCCTCGCCCAACAACTTGCGGGCGGCTTCTTCGCTGAAGGCGCCGCGCTCGCCTTGAAAAGCGATAGGCGCGGCTGGTTGGGTCCCGGCGGGGCGGCGGGTCATCGCGCGGGGCCGTCCCAGCGGCGCACGTGCTCGTCGGCCACGCCTATCAAATCGAGCGCGCGGTCCACGCTGTGATCCACGAGATCGAGAATAGTCTGGGGGCGATTGTAGAATCCCGGGATGGGCGGGGCAATGATGGCCCCCATCTCGGTCAACGCGACCATGGTCCGCAGGTGACCGAGGTGGAAAGGCGTTTCCCGCACCATGAGCACCAGTTTGCGGCGTTCCTTCAGGGCCACGTCGGCGGCGCGCAACAGCACATTTGAGGTGACGCCGGCGGCGATGGCGGACATGGTCTGAATGGAGCAGGGCGCCACCACCATGGCGTCTACCGGGTAGGAGCCGCTGGCCAATCGGCAGGAGATATCCTCTAAGGAATACGTAAAGTCGGCCAGTTTCTTAAGGTCCGCGGCATGGCTACCGGTTTCCAGGAACAGAGTTTTCTCGGCTGCGCGGGTGAGCACCAAGTGGACCTCTACAGTCGAGTTTTGGCGCAACCGCTCCAACAAGCGCACGCCATAGAGGGCGCCGCTGGCGCCCGACATTCCGACCACGATTTTCAAAATT
>Ga0302325_10018899_pt1 | contig 14507 bp, 12 predicted proteins | sample Palsa_T0_2_FD_201948 | JGI IMG/M metagenome (GOLD analysis project Ga0302325, IMG submission 201948) | Peat permafrost microbial communities from Stordalen Mire near Abisko, Sweden - Palsa_T0_2 | ecosystem: Environmental > Terrestrial > Soil > Palsa > Peat permafrost | place: Sweden: Abisko... | reverse complement strand
GTCTACTCGCAAGGACCAATGAACTCTTAGAATTAGCACACGAAAACTGCACCATGCTTGCTAAAGCCTTCCAAAAGCCATGGTATTGGTGGCCCGTCCTTGTTCCCCTTACGCCCCTCATGTTCATCGCCATCATCGCCATCACCGTCGCTGAAGGCATTGCTCTGTTCTCTGGTTGTTTTTTAGTAGCTTGGGCAGCAGGAATTCCTACTATCATCGCCCTGGGTGTTGGGCAGATGGTTAATGATTTCTCCAAGGCGCCGGATAGGCGGGAGAGCCGGTTTGTTCCAGCTGCTACGGCGATCGCGACGGGTGTGCTGGCCTTCGTGGCGTACTTCGGGTTCTTGAGTGCCACTGGAGGTCTTTCGTACGATTGTTCAACCACGGAGCAGAAATCATTTTACAATTTCTTGGGTTAGCAAAACGTGGAATATTGCCCTCGTGGGCTATAGTTGGGAATGAAACGCAAGCAAAGAGTTCTATTGACTGTCCCAACCAAAATTTATGGTTCGGTAGGTAGCCTTGAGAGAGGAGAATGAAAGATTTCTGGAGGTCGATGTCGAAATTTATTTTCCGTTCAATTAGATCTACACACTCTCCTGGTGGACATTTTAAAAAGCGGCATTGAAGTACCAGTGTTCATAGCCAAAGTTAGATATTTATCTGCAGTTGATGAGATAGACTTTGATCATTATAGATAGAACTCCCAAGACCTCGAATATGCTTCAAATGCACTATACGTAGAGGGAATATTTGGAAAGGAAGCAGTTGAAATGTTTCACTAGATTTGGTAAATTTAGCACGAGTTTTTTTTGTCTACCTGAGACAGTTTCTAGCTCCTTGCCAATGGTCTTGAAGAGGGAAAAGGCGTCTAAAACAATAACAACAACAAAACCAAGGCTTAAAACATGTATAACTCTAGTCTTAGCACATGCGAGCGCTTATTTATAGCGCGCGCGCGAGATACTTATTACGAGATTGCTTTTGGTACGGGTGGGGTAGTTCCTCAACACTTCACCACCTTGAGGTTATCACTAGAATTGCGAACCGGCCGGCTGTTCAGAACGTACTGCCCGGAGATAGTTCGATGGTATACTAAGTGGTCTAAGTGAGAGTACCGAATCATCCAGGTACATAGTCATCCAACAATACTAGTAAGCATGCGAATTGAACTGGTAAAGATGAGATAGAATTGTCAGAATTATTCTGATGTGGAAGCTGTTAGAGCGCTACTAGCACCATGAAGGCCTGCTTGCCAGTGCTTGGCCAGAACAACATCAAGTTCGAGCCTTTTGCACACACATACTGCAGCTGCAGAGCACACGTCTCCTAGCGAAGACAGCAGAGGCTCTGACTCTATAGAAGATTTCTGTTCAGAACTATCAATAGGGAAGATGACCGTCAAGTCTAAAGCCGTGTGCGAGGCCGAGTTCGACTTCCTCGATAGTACATATACCTCTAGATGGCTAAATTTTTTCCTAGGAATCTCTGGCATAGGTCAAAGGGTATGAAAAAGCCTTTTTTTTTGACTGGTAGAATAGGCATACATTTGATTAGATGGGCTTATTTTCCTGAAATTCTCAAAGCTAAATCATATCGTCGTAACAGGCTCAGTCTCAATGTCGCTGAATAAGAGAAAGGGTCAAGGCTTGGTGAATCGTGGATGAGATTTTGTCAGTTGGTTGAACAGAAGTTCAGATTCATATATAAGTGATGTAAGAATTGGGTATTAAAGCTATATAAAGTTTTTAGGGAAGTGAGGAGGTGAGGAAGCTAAGGGGCCTTACATGCATATAAATCAAAGGTTAATCCTCATATAGAAATGGTATGATCCACGTGATATTCAGCTGACAGATTTCCACACCCTACGCCGTTTCACCAATTCTCTGCACGATCGTATCTCCAATCTCTCCTGCCCATTTATCGATCTTTTCCCAGTCCCTAAAATCACCAAACTTACCGCCGAAAACGCGCCACCAGAAGTTGAACTTCGTTGTCGCATGGGACTTGAGGAACCTGCCATTGAACAACACGTGCCCTTCAAGCTTGACATTCTTCGATATTGCTGCAGCCAGCTTCTGCTCTTCTTCTTTCGATTCGAACACGCGTTGAGCAATCTTGCCCACAGCGAACGGCGTGCCGACGCTAAAGGCCCAGACGGTACTGTTGGATAACGCTGCGCCATTCGTAGACAGCCAGCTCGACGCGTATTCAACCCAGGCAAAATTATGCACTGAACTGCCAATGATTGCAAAATTGTACTTGGACGGATCGGTGACTTGCTCCATTGGCAGCACTTCCACTGTTGAGGGCGACGTGATTTTCGTTGAGAGGACCGAGCTTATGCGCTCAGCGATCTCCTTGGTTGACCCGTGCACAGAGTAGTAGGTGATGAGACACAACATTTTGAATAGAATTAACTTATGACCTTGAGGAATGTCGTGGGAATGGTGGCTTCATTGAATTATCAGGTCAGGCAAAATTTGGCTAAGATCTCAGCGCGGCTTTCAGCGCTAGCAGATTCAATGAGTGAATCTCTGCTGCCCTACAAATGGTGCCTAGTACGGCACCCGTTAAGAACAATTGGGTCATACATAACCTTATGTAGGACTAAGTCGTATCCGATTCTCAGCATGATTTTGTTCCCCATCGTCAAAGACATTGGCATTCCCAGTAGTTGACCATGTATCCTCCTTATTGGCTGCGTTATTGTTGTCGATCTTTGTGGTACTACTACTTCGATTCTTCTCGTTGTGCCATGTTAAAGGGGGATTGGAAGCCTAGAGGCTAGTACGAATGTGTGGAATGAGTTATGTGAGTAGTCAATTATTAAGGCCGACACCCTAGGCAAATAACGTATGGCTAAATTCGAACTTGGGAAAATCAAAATTATATTTATTTTAATATAAAAACGAATTTTTGACTTTTTTTTTAATAATATTAAATCAATATATAATATTCCTTTTATTAAAAATAAATTATTAATTATATACACCAAACTTAATAGCTATGATTAAGTATTAAGTATATATCCTCGCTTAATTTTATAATAAAGAATATAAATAAAGCATAAAAATTTAATTAATTAATGAAGCTGTGATATTTTCTAAATTCGATTTTCCGAAATTCAAAAAGTGCGGTGTGTCGTTTACCTAGTTACCGGTATTGGCCTCAGTAGTAATAGGCAAGGTGCACATGACTCATTCAGTAAGATCGGAGGAATGGACACCGCTGCAGTATTACAGTAGTAGCCCCTTGATCGGGCACGGGCCATAATCGTAACCTTTATGACTTTGGCCCCGTGCACGATCAAGATAGGCTGTCAGCCTCGAGGGTTGAACGTCATCTCTCGCACCTTCATAGTCCTTCATCATCGCATTGCAGCGGTCGGACAGATCTAGCGACCATGACCAGGGGGGGGGGGGGGGTTATTTAATACTCGCACAAGTCTGTTTTCTATTGAGTTCTTCAGTTGTGGTGAAATAAATGATACATTTATACTCTGCGAAAACTTGTGCTTGGCGTTTAGCTCCTGGCAAGCATGCTCTCCATTGTCTAACGCCTTGACTATTGCCAAAAGTCCTTGTCATGAATATCGTAATTCAATTCTAGTTTTGACAATTTCCTCTAGTAATAAACAACTGGTTGTTTTTTGACGCCTCCGCCCGGCTGGCTGAAGACTGTACCGAGAGCAGAGTTTGAGGCATCAGCTTCCACCCTCCTATCCCTAACTGGATTAGAGTTGAACAGAACAAATTCTAAAGCAATAGTCTACTTCAACCTTTTAAAGGCTTCCTGGGTTTCGGTAGTTCATGGGAATTTTTGAGCGCCCTTAGTCAAGTCTGATAAAGGTGCTGCAATCATGAAATAGTTCTCCGCGAGTCGGTTGATAGAAGTTTGCAAATCCCATGAAGGATTGCACTTCTATGATGGACGAAGGGTTGCGTCGGACAAAATTAATCCGAAACTTCTCATGAGTGAGTGGCAGAGCCTCGTGTAGTAGACCTGGCCAACTTCTTTGAATGGAATTTGGATATATGATCTTCGATGCGCTGATTGACAGCTTCAAGAAACTGTTCTACTTATATATATATATATAAACCTTTGCGCTCTTAGGAATCCATGGATGATAAGCTCTCGGGACTCTAGAGTCCATAATCCTATCATGTAATCTCCTGTCTCATGATACCTGGCAAATCCTCTCTAGGTTCTTTGTGCAACTAGTGTTGCGGAGACTCAGGCCTGGAGCATGCACGTGTTATATCATATGGCTAGCAATCTTTCAGTAATGAGTGCGCGGCAAACTCTTCTTTAGAAAAGTCTGCCTCAAATCATTTCAATTTCAACTGCTTAGCAAACCGGAATGCCCCGTTATCCCTCTAACTAAGTTATAGCAAGGACAAAAGGCTGTGCTTCTCAGCATATTTCAAGAGTTGCGCTGAACACCACCTACAACACAGATTAATGAAATGCAAAATTTGCACCGTGCGAATACACACCTATAGTAGTAGATCCAAAGAAATTAGATTCTCCGTATATACCAACTCCACCGCTTTCGTTGTTCCCGTAATGGGCCGCAAAATGTTGTGTGGCCTCTGGGTTGTGTGCACCAGGAGCTAGAGGCGCTGGGGGTGGAGCAGCGTTACCATAATCACCCTGTCTCTTCCTTTTCTTTGCGTCTTTCACGTAGTCTTCCAGGGCACCGACAACCGCCTTGTATCCGGCATTACTTTTGCTCCCAAATTTACAGACTTCAGAGTGGTCACCATCGATTCCCACTGCAGTCTCTCTTAGATGATCTATGACGGCATACTTTCTCGGTACCACCTTCTATTGTTAGGATTTATACATATTTAACAGTGAGGTGGAATAGCTACCTCTCCACTAATTCCTACAAATCCCGACAAACCCTTAGTTTCGTAAAAAGAGTGAAAAGAGATCTTAGGATCGTCATCCCCTAATAGCTGCAGGAAATCTTCCGACAGGTTTTCTAAAAGCTCATTGTTTGGTGTTAAGCCTTGTAATATATTGGTATTTCGGCTCCTGAGAGCAAAAAATGAGATGTTGCTAGCGAGCAAGCCCCAGTCTGCTGCCCCACTGCCGCTCTGTGGCGTACCGAGGAAGATAATCCCTATGGTAGAAGGGTAAATTGGCAAGAACTGCGGACGATTTTTTGAGCCTCGCGAACGCACTAAAGCCTGCAGACATCAGTTCAGTGACAGATGAAATCTACGATGAGATACCCACAATTTTGACGAGGAGTCCACCAAGGCTATGGGCTACGAAAATTAAAGGCCTGTCAGGCTGCTGCTCATCAGCAGAGTTGCAAGCTCTCATTTGTCTACAGGAAGGAAGCTGACATTCTTCTTACGGACCTGCTGAAGGCCCACCAAGAAATTTTGACCAAGGCGCGAGATATTTTCGTGGCTTACAGCCTTCCAGACTTCCGTAACATTACTATTATATCCCCAGGTCAAGATTCGAGCGCCACTGAAGCGGGGATCGGTGGTGAGGAAATCAAACGGCCAGAAAATCTTGCCCTTTGATGATGTAGCCTCATCAGAAGAGATGCCGGGTTGCTCTGAAGGCTTTCCAAACCACTTTAATATGTTCTTGGACTTCTTATTGAGATGGTCAGCCCGCTCTAGAGATGGTATGGTGCTAAATGTGTCGCGAGGATGACCTTGAAGGCCATGGACGAAGATAATGCTGCAAATATCAGTCAGTCCATGTTATTTTACCTGATTTCAGTATAGAGGCCTTGGAAAGTGCGAATATTTCGACAGAAAACTTACTCAACGACTGCGTTTGCTCCTTCTGCATCGCTAACCACAGAAAACCCGTCATCCTCGATCTCTGGAGACATTCTTGCAGCCATCTCTTGACTATTTAGTCAACTTTGAATATCTACACTGTGGGAAAGAAATCTGTTGAATAGGTTAAGTATCCGTTTATAGCGGTAGACTAAGGAGCATGGAGGGGCATACTCTCGGCTGAGAGAACGAGCAGCTAATTACGATCTCGATATTGAGTGCAATAGTGAAGCATCTGATACAACCCTTATCGCTATCGAGGCAGCGAGGCTGCTGTTCCCATGCAAGCTATTTTTTAATGAGGTTGAAGGGTTTGTGAAAATGTTATAGGAGAAGGCAAGCTTACGTTCAGATCAGGACCGGAGCTACGTGGGAGGAGGCTTCGGTAAAGTCCGATGATCAATTTTTTAAGCCATGGAAAGAGTCGTCCGTCACGTGTTGCAATGCATGGCCCGAGCGTGCATTATTAGGTAGGTAATGCCTGAGGCGCTGATTCACGTGATCAAACAGAGATTTCCCGCCTGTTAATCGCTGGAGTCTAACCTCGTAACCAGGAGCCCTCCATACGTTGTTCGTGTAAGCTGAGTGCGTCACGATACAGTCGAGGCAGTTCACTTGCGTCACCACCTAATTTATTAGCAAATTCGAGTCCAGCATCCTGTCACATTGTGTACCTACGAAACCGACATATCGCATTAATTGGAATGCACCCCCTGGGCTTATAACCGTGGAGCGCCCATTTATGATTCTGGACCTGGGGGTATAAAAAGCGATGGGGGTCTAACTTTTTTTAGATGCTTATTTTACTGTCAACCTTTTGATCGTATTGCCTTAAAGACCTCTAGCTTTATAATAAAAAGAAAGATAACGTATATATTTTAACCAAAAGTCGAATTATGGGACTTATTTCAAGAGATAAGACTATTTAGTATATGGCACATTTATAAGCTCATGGTCTTATAAACCGTATGGATGCCCTAAACCTATTTGGAAACTGGGGGTATAAACCGGGCGGGGCTATCGTTCGACTTGGGGGTGTATTCCAATTATTGCGGTACATCACACCATTTGGTTATCATTGAAATGTCTTCTACTCTCGACAACCTTACTGCAGCGCTAACTCCTCCTGGATTATGGCCTTGGTGCCTGATGTATTCACGAGCGTTGCCCATGATTATGTAATCCTTGTCATAATCGCATACCTCTATAGTAGCTCGATGCAATAACCCTTCTAATACTGATTGATTGATATTTATGCTGCAAAACCCATCCGATTAACCTAGACAGACACGCTCAACCCACCCTGAAAGGCGAGCTGTACCGGGTAGGCCTTACTTGTTTGCGCCCAGTGCGCTGAAGATTCCAGCTCTACCAGTCGGAGTTTAAAATTACAGCACGTAGTTCAGGACTCTTAGGACCTATAGAGCCTATTGATACTGGTTACTTATCACGTAGGGCGGGTAACAAAACAATCAGATCAATGCTTTATTATATAATACTGCTCTTAAGGTCATATATCCTAAATAGCGACTAGATGCTTCGTTCTTTCGCACCCCAATCCGACAAAGGTCCTAAACTAGCAATACAACCGTAAGGCTAGATTTCGAGGGGATGGCAAGACTATTATCAAGCCTGTGAGTACCATTGAGTTAAATGTCAAGGGGGGTGTTCTGGAATGGAAAATGGAAAATGGAAAATTTGACCCTGTCATAAGATACGGGAAGCATCGCCATGGTCTATTTTCTGTTCCATTGACCGCAGGCCAGTGTCCTCGATGGGTCGTTTGGGTGGTTATTTTATAGGAACCATACCCGGCCCAAACCATTATATTTCAACAAGAACCAGTGGTTTATGGGTACCTAATAGTTAATTCATATAGAAAAATTTAAATAATATTATTATAAGAGCGCCTGCCTTTGGAAGTGCTCTCTAGCCTTCTCCTTCGTAGTCAAATACTCAAAAAAGTCCCCTAATACTAACCCATTCCTTGACTAGCTACGTACACACTCACTGGCCTTTATACTATCTAGTTATATCTGATTCCTTGCAAGTAGAAGCATCAATTTAGCACTAGAAAAGAGACGCTTAACCTTAGCTAACATGCCGGGGATTGAGAATATATCTCTAGCCATTTAAGCTATTCGAGGGTATTCCTTCTCGTGCGCCGACCACTATGCTAAAAACCCCCCCCGATCCTCGTTCCACTCCTCTATAGCACTTGCTTAACAATATCGTGTATACTCGTCTTGTAAAGTAGAGGCTAAGGCTTGTAGGCTAGCTCTCATATAGTCTCTTAAAAGAGAAGCTTTTAGTATTAATAACTAGATAAATATTATTCCGATCCGAATAAGGTAAATATCTAAACGTATAGCTATATAAGATGAGGTTAAGACAATTAAATAAGCAATATTAACCGATTTCTAGGCGTATTCGTCATTCTACAATGCTTGCACTTTCTTTTTAGCTTTAGCAAGCTATTCTTAAGTTAAATATAACTCTATATACCGCCATTTATTCCATAGAACTAGAACTAATACTGCGAAGTATACAAGTAAAGTAAGCAAAAGCCTATATTTCAAGAGCTTTGCTTAAGCATTTAGCGTATTCGTTCTAAGCAAGCTTTACTCCTTAATAACCTCTTGATTATTATGCTCGTTAATGCTAATTAACTCGTAAGAACTAAAAGCTTGTAGCTATGCCTTAATATGCTCTTATAATAAAGTATACGCTAAGAGCATATCGCCAATATAGCTGTAAGTTCCTAAAAAGATTAGCCGAGGTTCTCCTAAAGAGTAAAACCTTATTGCTCTAGCATATAAAGTAGTCGGAATATAAATTAAATAATAAAAGAACGCGTTAATAAAAGTAGCTAAAACTAACCCGTCTCCGATTTCCCTTTAAGGTCTTTTACTAAAAGAAACATAAGCTTTATAAAAGCAATAATGTCATTGCAATAAGACTAATCCTCTAAAGTTATAATGCACCCTAACAAGTTTTTCTTATCAGATTTAGAGATTTGATGCTGTAATACGTAAAGATCTAATAAATCTTTTAATAAAATAGCACAAACAAGCATCAAGTACGTTAAGAACCATCTTGTATTATTCTCTCTAATTAGCCGAAGCATGTCGCCCTCAACTTCTGCGTTTCCGTCTATAAACACGTCACCGCGCTAAGAAGTGGCTAAAATAAATACAATAATATCATAGATTTTAGTAATAGCATTAACTAGACGCTTATATGCAACTTTCGGTGGTTTCGGTATGCTAATAGCTCTTCTAGTTTTGCGTGTTTTTAATAAATGCAGTGGTTTATTAGCAGTAAATGCTGTCGCGATTAGACTAATAATATAGCCAAAACAACGTAGCCGGTAATTAAGGCCGCTCTATATAATGCCAATAGTTGCTAGATATTAAGATATTACTAGCAAAGATGTATTGTTATCGCTAGCATTATCAAGTATACAAAAACCAAGCTTAGCCTCTAGCTAATAATCCTTAATTATTTGTACTAGAAGTATAGCTATATTCTCGCCGCTATGCGCATTATATAAAGCCTTTAATTTAAGCAAAATCGTTTAAGCTTTAAAAGCAAGATTAATAAAGTAGCACATAATGCCTAGTATTAAATATCTATTAGGAGAAGTCTATAAGTCAAAGGATATATAGACCTTAGCACGTGATTGCAAAAGCAAAGCGACGAGAACTACCCTATATATAAAGAACATCTATAAAAGCAAGATCTTAATAATATTGCTACTCTTTAGTAATATGTCGTTCCCGCGTAAGTTAAGAGACGCATATAATATTAAATCCCTAAATTCGTTATTCTTAACTATAAAAAATGGAAGGTGTAATATTGCAATCGCTTGTAAGAGCTTTAATCGGAATATACTTGCATTAAAGCTAGTATTGCTTGCCACAAGCTAATTATAAACAGAGGAGGCGTCGTCTTCCTTTATTTTATTAGCTAGAAAGGTGTAATGCTTCTTACATAAGTGGTTTCTAGCATTAGTAACTCCGTATTCTGCATTATAAGTCGTAAGCTTATTACAATTAGCACTTATATTTTGTTAATATTACTCTTAAAATAAGAATAAAAATGCTTACACAAAGCACATTGCCAAAACCTTACATTATTAACAGTAACTATTACCCCGTAATCCCAAACAAAGCTTTGTATAAAGTTAACCCTTTTAATAGAGCCTCTTTTGGCAAGTGAAGTGTGCTTTTTGCCAATAATGCGACTAGTCGGAGAAGACGTGCTAAAGGTCGCATTTGCAACACGAATATCGCGCGGTATAGCGCTAAGGTTATTAGCAAAGGTAACTACAACTTCATCCTCAAATTCAGAACCTAATTCAATAGCAGGAGAAGTCGTAAGAAGGGGTTTAAAAGGAAGAGGTGGTCGTTTAAAGCAAAGGGAGGCATTAGTCGAGGAGCCCTATATTTACTATATTAGCGAATTTGCCCCTATATTAAATTAGAGGGAGTAGTTAATATACTTTACTATGCGATAGCTAGGCTTGCATATGTGTTCTCTTTATACTAGTTGTGCGTGTAGTACGTGTGGTTAGAAGAATGGCCAATTAAGAGGCCCTAAGAGCTTTAAAAACAGAGCTATCGTCATTAAGATTTGTCGTAGTAGATGTATCAGTCTTAGTAACTATAGTAGTTTCGGTTGGGGTTAGCGATTAGGAAGCCTCCTTGCTTGGAATCGATGATTAAGACATTAAAAAGGTGTTAAGCATGCAATTTAATAAAGCATAGCAAATGGTGGAAGGAAATGGCATTAAAATGTGGGAATTACCAGTGCTTAGAGCGATCTATAGCAAGCTAACCTCCCAACTTATTAGCTCCCCTTAAAACCAATGGTTTAACCAATTAAAAGAGACCATCAACCAGACCTATTGGTTAATTAACCAATTAACTAAAAGCAGGAACTAGAACCGACGGGTTGGGTTGAATGGGCCGGTTTACCCAATTAAGACCTATCCATCGAGAACACTGCCGCAGGCTTTAAAGAGGCCTTTTCATATTATTTCAGTCTTACGGGACGAGATTGGCTTCGAGTTCAGATACACATTGAACATATAGCCCAGCTTCTTTATTGTATTTGATATGCTTATAAATACGCCTTGAAAGCACTAATCGAGGCGCGAAGCCCTTCATGCCGAGTCAATGGGAGTGTGCCAAATGGGTGTGAATGCCACCTGTTTATCGAGCCATATTTAGCATGCCATGGTACGAGCTGTCTGGGTCCTGGGAGATTTGACTCACCCACAATAACCTTTCCATCGAATTTGGTATTGCCATAAAATGCCACAGCTCCTTCAGACACGTTTCCATAGTGATTCGTTGTCACACCACTCAACCCTTTTCCATTCAAGAACTGAACGTAGTTGTGAAAAGGGGTGACAACTTCTTTGAAAAACTCCTTCTCCCACTTTTCTTCACTCATACTTGCTCTGCAATTACTGAGGCACCATTCAACCGCTGCTTGCACCTCAGGTCCATGATCGTCACCAAGATAAGTATCGCAAAGAAACTTTGCGAATCGCACGTTGAAAGTAGCATTCACTTGAGTTATGGTGGCTCGATATTGTGCGTAGAGTTTGAGTTTCTCAAGGGGTTTGCCGTAGCACAGTTCCAACAGCATGATTCCAAGACTTTCCGTGACATGTTCGCGGGTCTGCGGGACTTGAGAAAGTTCATCACCAGTTCCCATTGCTGCTAACTGCCTTCCAAATTTGTGGACCAAGTATGGTTTTTCAAAAGTCATTGGCGAGTCAAAATTGCTTCTAAAGAAAACAATGTCTTGTTTGCCCCAACTGCGATCTAGCCAAGGAGTGGAATGTAGCTCTAGTGCTGATTTAGCAATCGAATGAGCAACTGAGAAGCATTGACGTTGACTCATTCCCTTTCCAGGTTCTGGAATGAGAACCTTGTCAAGAGACACTCGCTGTGGAACTGTGGATGTTGCCATATTATTGCCTGCTGGCGATACGGAAAAGGTTAAATTTGACCCCTTCAAAGCGAAATTGAACTTAGTATGTTCAATGGTATGTGCCGAGAATGCGGCGCATAAACAATTCATGCTGTATGGCTCTGTACTAGTGCGTTTAGAGCAGGCGAAATGCCGTTGGCTCTCGTCTGGCCACGAGACTGTCGCTGATCTAAGAGAGCGAGGGTTGATAGGTAAATTCTTCAAGCTGCACGGTATTAGTGGTTTCTCGTCTGGCCGTCTGCTTGAATTATGCTAACCTTGGAAGTCCTCTTCTAGACGGGTGGTTTCCGGATGATTTAGATTTTAGTATTGAACGCGGTACGGTAGTTGTTTTGGCAATATCCTTCGGAGGGGTAGAAGATATCGCCTCTAGCGGCGGGAAAGCGCCATTGTTATCCAATTCTCGAATAATCGTCTCCTCTGACGTCCACGGTTTTGAGGGACGATTGCTTTTTCCACCAAAAAGAAATCGAATCTGAAATTGGGTGTCGTCACTTGAGTTCGTCAACATCAAATTTGCTTCGTGTTGCTGCCTGCATTTGCACTGCCATGCGTTATAAAGCAAGGGATATAGTGTCTTTGCTTGCCGCCTTAGCTTCGACGATGACGCTCGGGGCAGATTATTCCATGGTCTAGCTTGCCCAGACTCTTGAGTCAATGCGCGTACCCTTGTAGGTATATAGCGCTGATGAAGCCTTCTGTTAAGCGTTGAAAATTCCAAGAAGAAAGAGTGACGGGAATTCTGTCGGCGAAGCTGGCTAAAAAGATTTGTGCAATATTCAAAATTCAAGGAGATGGAGGTTTCAAGCGTTAAGCCAGCGATAATTTCCTGTCCCGGAGTTCAGCCTTTTCATATGCAAAAGGGCAAATGGCATTTTTACCTCCTGCAACTCATCGTTTGCACCTGTAAATGATTCTCCCATCTGCACTTCTGCTATGAGTTGGAGCACGAGTCCTGCCATTTCTTCGAGATTTTCGACTATTGATGTATGAGAACGTACGAGTATCGAATTGTCCTTCAATTTCTCATCGATTTTGCGAGCTTTCCACTCCGTTGCATCCGCTTGGTAAGCCATCCGGTCCAGATTTTGACGTGTTTCGCCAGCTTCGCCCATCAAGAGGAGGTCCAGGAGATTGAAGAGGTTCTCATGGTAGGAAAAGGCCTGGTCCTTGAAGTCCTGTTCAAATCGCAGGTATGCTCGCTTTTGTCCGATGACCCTTCCTTGCTTCTCGCCGTATTCTCCCAGCGCAGCACGGAGGTTTTCTAAGGCAGAGTGCAGAGCACAGGCTATGAAGACGTCACTCATTCTTACTGATCGTAGTCAGCGATACTGCTGCGAATGACTGACATCGATATTACATACGGTTCAGATAGTAGCGATCCGCTCTAGCAACAATTATACGGGTAGGAAAATACGATGCTGATTGCGGCTGAGTCTCCTGGCTCGGCGGCTAGGTCCGGGGGATGATACCTACCTTAGGGGGAAACCCCAAAGTATCGTCCCCCGCAACTAGGGCCGGGATCGGCAAAACGTTTGTCCAGCAATGCATGAGCTAATCCTACGGGCGACGAGAACTACCTTAGGGAAAGTTCGATTTTTTGGAAAATCAAAAATCGCGGAAAATCAAAAATCGGAATATAATAAGGCCACACAACGCCTTAATATAGCTTTTGTATAGGTAGAATTAATAATATTATATAAATATAAAAAATGTACGAATTAGATTTTTAAATTAAGCTAAATTAGTGGAAAGGTCGTATGGTAGATTTTATAAGGTGAATTTGTAAGTGAATTTGTATGTGAATGCCTTAAGCTACAATTGCTCTAGCTTAGTTTTTAGCGTCGTACAAAGCTTGGCCCCCAAACCTTAAATTTTAATCTTCCCCTCCCTCTCCTTCTCTTTCCTCCTTATAACAATAACAATAGTATGTATTCCTTTAAGTTATATATTAAACTTGTATATAATATAGCAATTTACAAGTAATCAGTTGTTACTAATATATTATATAGATAAGCAATACCACTAATACTATTACTAGTACCACCACCACTAATACTACTAACACCACTATAATGTAAGTCCCGCGATTATTTGTACGAAGCTTTTAATAACATTTACATTAATAGGGCTCTTGTTCTTTACAATGCTACCCTCGCCGCCGCTCTTGCCCACTAGGACCCGGTCCTTAGGGTCGCTAGCTAGCAGCTAGCACCCTTATGCCACAACTAGCTGCAACAAATAGTCTTGGCTATGCTAGGACGAGATATGCCTTTCGTATAAGGGGCCATCTCACCCTAGCAGCTAGCCACTCACAAGCTGTCTTATATTAACGCTATACTTATTTAACGAGCCGGCGCTCTTGTCCCTAGAACGTGCTTAGAGTGCTAATAGCGCGGCTTAACGCTATTCCCCGAGTGCAGGGTCGTATGTGGGCACTTCAGGGATGCTTGCAATAACTGTAAGTAGCGTAACTATGCGGCGAGGTGCAATGCACGTTATTATATAAGGGATAAGGCCGATGACGATAGTAATTTAAACGGCTCGCTATATAAAGATCTTTGTCACGAGCGCCAGCGTCTGGGCCTAGAAGAGAAGGCAAAGGTAGAAGGGTCTCAATTACGACTATACAAAGCTAAGGAAGGAAGGAGGAGGAAGGGAGGCCAGAGCTCCTTAAATATCCTGAGG
>Ga0302325_10018898_pt1 | contig 14507 bp, 15 predicted proteins | sample Palsa_T0_2_FD_201948 | JGI IMG/M metagenome (GOLD analysis project Ga0302325, IMG submission 201948) | Peat permafrost microbial communities from Stordalen Mire near Abisko, Sweden - Palsa_T0_2 | ecosystem: Environmental > Terrestrial > Soil > Palsa > Peat permafrost | place: Sweden: Abisko... | reverse complement strand
GCTCCCCAAGCAGCCGCAGCGCCTCGAGCCCGAACGGCCGGTTGCAGCGGTTCACGATGAAGCCAGGCCCGTCCTTCGCGTCGATGACCGTCTTGCCCATTGCCTTCCCCGTGGCGCGAGCGAGCGCAAGGGCTGCCTGCGAGGACTCGACGCCCGCGACGATCTCGAGCAGGCGCATCACGGGCGCGGGGTTGAAGAAGTGCATTCCCACCACCCGCTCGGGGCGGCTTGCGACCGCCGCGATCGCCGTCACCAGCAGGGAGGAGGTGTTCGTCGCCAGCACACACTCATCCGTCACGATCTCAGACAGCGCCCGGTAGATCTCATGCTTCAGATCGATGCGCTCCGGCACCGCCTCTATCACGAGCTCACAGGCGCCAAGCGCGCCCAGATGGTCCACCGGCGCCAGGCGCTCGGCGGCCGCCTGCGCCTCGGCGGCCGCGAGGCGACCGCGTGCGACTTCTTTCTGAAGGCCCGCCCGCGCGCTCTGCATGCCGCGCTCCAGGGCCTCGGCCACCGGGTCGTAGAGAAGCGTGTGTGCCCCCGAGCGACATGCCAGCTGGGCGATGCCCGCACCCATGGTGCCCGCACCCAGCACCCCTATCACGCTCGCAGCATCGCCCGCCGGGCCGGCCTCGCCGGCCTCCTCATCCTCCATCACTGGCTTCCGCTGGACATCGGGATCGATTCGCAGCCGCCCGCCTCAGGCGGGCACGAGCGCGTTGATCCCGGTCATCGCGCGCCCGATGATCAGCTTCTGGATCTGTGAGGTGCCCTCATACAGGGTTGTCACACGCGCATCGCGGAAGTAGCGCTCGACGGGGTGGTCGTCGACGTAGCCGGCTCCTCCATGGATCTGGATGGCGAGGTTCGCGCACTCAAGCGACGCCTCGGTCGCATGCAGCTTGGCGATCGAGGTCTCGGTGGTGTTCGGGCGGCCCATGTCCTTCAGCCAGCCGGCCCGCCACACGAGCATTCGCGAGGCGTCGGTCTTCAGAACCATCTCGGCGATCATCGCCTGCACGAGCTGAAAGCTCGCGATCGGTTTGCCGAACTGCTCGCGCTCCTTGGAGTAGTTGACCGACTCCTCCACGCAGCCCCGGCAGATGCCCACGCACCCCGCCGCGACCGAGTAGCGGCCGGAGTCGAGGTTGGACATCGCGATTTTGAAGCCGTCGCCGACCTCGCCGAGCACGTCGTCGTCTGAGACCTCCACGTCTTCGAGCGAGATCGAGCCCGTGTCGGAGGCGTGCAGCCCCATCTTGTGCTCGATCGTCTGCGCCGTGTAGCCGGGCTGGTCGGTGTCAACCAGGAAGCAGGCGATCCCCTTGTGCCCGAGCTCGGGGTCGGTCTGGGCGAAGATCAGCGCCAGCTTCGCGTGGTTGGCCATGGAGATCCACATCTTCGCGCCGTTGAGCACCCAGCCGGAGTCGGTCCTGCGCGCGCGCGTCTTCTGGTTGGCGGCGTCCGAGCCGGTGTCCGGCTCGGTCAGCCCGAAGCAGCCGAGCCACTCGCCGGAGCAGAGCTTGGGCAGGTACTTCTGCTTCTGCTGCTCTGTGCCGAACTTCACGATGCCCGAGCACACGAGCGAGGTCTGCACCGAGATCACCGTGCGCACCGATGAGTCGCCGCGGCCGATCTCCTCGACGACCAGGCCGTAGCTGAGGTAGTCCAGACCCGCGCCGCCGTACTCCTGGGGAACGATCGCGCCGAGGTAACCCTGGTCGGCGACCTTCCTGACCATGTCCAGGTCGAAGTGGTGGTTACGGGCGTTTTCGCGCGACTGCAGAACGATCTCGTTGTCCGTGAACTCGCGCGCGGTCTCCCTGATCAGCCGCTGCTCGTCGGTCAGGTCGAAGTCCATGTCTCTCCTTATGAGCCTAGCTTTGGTGTCTTCCACGGAGCGCCGATACGCCTCTCGATCTCCTCGGCGATCCCCTCGATCGGCAGGCGCTCCTGTGTCAGCGAGTCGCGCTCCCGCAACGTCACCGTCCGGTCCTCGAGGCTCTGATGGTCGATCGTCAGACAGAACGGCGTGCCGATCTCATCCTGACGGCGGTAGCGCCTGCCGATCGCCCCGCCGCCGTCGTACTCAGCCTGTACGCGCGCGCGCAACGCGCGATGGACCTCGTGTGCGAGCTCCGGCTGGCCTTCCTTGCCCACCAGCGGCAGCACCGCGGCCTTGACCGGTGCGAGACGCGGGTGTAGCCGCAGCACGGTACGCGTCTCGCCCTCGCCGGCCCCCTCGCGCTCGACGAGTTCCTCCTCGTAGGAGTCCACCAGGAAGGCCAGCGTCGCCCGGTCGGCTCCCGCGGCCGGCTCGATCACGTGCGGCACGTAGCGTTCGCCGGTCGCCTGGTCGAAGTACTCGAGCTTTTCGCCTGAGAACTTCGCGTGCTGGCTGAGGTCGAAGTCGCCGCGGTTGGCGATCCCCTCGAGCTCGGACCAGCCGATCGGGAACAGGTATTCCACGTCTGAGGTTCCCGACGAGTAGTGGGAGAGCTCGTCGGGGTCGTGCGCGCGCAGGCGCAGGTGGTCTCCTCTGATGCCCAGCTCGACGTACCAGCGCTCGCGCTCTGACAGCCAGTGCTCGAACCACTGCTGGGCCTCGGCGGGAGGGACAAAGAACTCCATCTCCATCTGCTCGAACTCCCGCGTCCTGAAGATGAAGTTGCCCGGCGTGATCTCGTTGCGGAAGGACTTACCGATCTGGGCGATCCCAAAGGGCGGTTTCTTGCGCGAGAACTGCAGCACGTTCTTGAAGTTGATGAAGATCCCCTGCGCCGTCTCCGGTCGCAGGTAGGCGGTCGCGCCGGACTCCTTCACGGGGCCGATCGTCGTTTCGAACATCAGGTTGAAGTCGCGCGCCTCGGTCAGATCGCACTCCTCGGTTTCGCCCGGATGCTTGGAGGGTTTGCGCCCGCACGCCAGGTCCTGAAGGTGGTCGGCGCGGAAGCGCTGGCCGCAGGTGCGGCAGTCGACGAGCGGGTCGGTGAAGCCAGCGAGATGACCGGAGGCCTCCCACACCTTGGGGTGCTGCAGGATGGCCGAGTCGATCGCGACGATGTCGTCGCGTTCCTGCAGCATCGCCCGCCACCACTCGTTCTTCACGTTCGTCTTCAGCAGCACGCCGTAGTGCCCGTAGTCGTAGGTGGAGCCGACCCCGCCGTAGATCTCAGACGAGGGAAACACGAAGCCACGCCGCTTGCACAGCGCGACGATCTTGTCCATCGTCACCACGTCGGCGGACGCGGCGCCGGCGGACGGGGCGTCCGCGCTCATCGGCTCGGGCCCCTGCTCATGCGCGCGTGTGTGTGTGGCTCGGTCATGGCGGGCAGCGGATGGTAGTGGAGGCTCAGCGGCCCCGAAGCCTGGCCTGCGTAACATGCGCCGCCGTGGCGCGGATCCTGATGCTCGGAGGCGGCTGCACCGGCAGACGGCTCGCCGCCGCGATGGTGGCCGATGGCTACGCGGTTCGCGCCAGCACCCGCACGGAGGCCAACCGCCCGGCCATCGAGGCCGCCGGAGCGGAGTGCTGGATCGGCACGCCCGATCGGCTGGCGACGTTGCGAGGGGCGCTTGAGAACGTCACCATCGTCTGCTGGCTGCTCGGCTCGGCGACCGGCGCGCCCGCGCAGCTGCGCGACCTTCACACCTCGCGGCTGCGGTTCTTCCTCGCAGGGGCCGTCGACACGACGGTGCGCGGCTTCCTCTACGAGGCCTCGGGCGCGACCATACCGCCCGAGGTCCTCGCCGAGGGCGAGCGGATCGCCCGGGAGGTGGGCGAGCAGAACGCGATGCCGATGGCCTTTCTCAGGGCCGGCGCCGAGGATCCCGAGGCCTGGCTCACCGCTGCGCGCTCCGCCGTGGAGGAACTGCTGCAGGGCTAGGCTCCACTGGGGCGAGCCGCCGCGGAGCGAAGATCGACCTCGTCGAGCCGCACGAGCAGGTTCTCGAGGATCCGGGCGGTGGCTCCCCAGATGAGCTGATCCTCGACGAGGAAGGCATCGGTCTGGAAGCTGATTCCGCGACGCGTCAGCCGCGTTCGCGTCCTGCTCGATCTCAGCGTCGGCAGAGCGAGCTCAAGCACCTCCTCGACCTCAGTCGCCGATGGCCTCCAGGCAAGCCCGGCGGGTATCAGCCCGACGAACGGGTGGATCAGGTAGTTGGTCACGAACGTGGAGGTCAGCGGAAGCTCCCACAGCAGGTTGACCTCCTGGCGGGGCAGCCCGATCTCCTCCTCGGCCTCGCGCAGGGCCGTCTCGGTGAGGTCGGCATCCTCGGGATCCCGACGGCCGCCGGGAAAGGAGATCTCCCCGGCGTGGCGGCGCAGATCGCCGCGGCGCTTGGTGAATACGACGTGAGGCTCCTCGGCCCCCGGGGTCAGAAACAGCGGCACCAGCACCGCAGCGTGGGTCGGGTCTGCCGGCGCTATCTGATCGATGGGGTGGGGAGGGGGCGGCTCAGGCGGCCATGTTGACGCGCTCGAGGCGCTCCTGGAACATGACCTCGCCGTCGAGCACGCGATGGACGGGGCACTTTGCTGCGATCACCCTCAGCCGCTCGACCTGCTCCTCCGGGACGTCGTCTGCAAGGCGCATCACCAGCTCGAACTTGGTGGGACAGCCGCGCTCGGCGGGCGTGTACTCGACATCGACCTCCACGTGGCCGATGTCCCAGCCCTTGCGCGCTGCGTACATCTCCATCGTGATGGCCGTACAGGATGCGAGGCTCACGGCGAGCAGCTCCTGCGGATCCGGCCCTGTGTCGTTTCCGCCGAGGTCCAGCGGCTCGTCCACCGTGAGCTGGTGCTCGCGCACCTGCACGGTATGCCGGAACGTTCCGTCGTCTCGTCGCGCTGTGGCTCTCATCCTTGTCAGCCCTCCCGAATCGGTCATCTATCTCCCCTGGTTGGATAGGTGTCATACATGGTACTCCCCGGAGCAGCCCCTCCTCACTGGAGGGGATTGAACAGCAGTCCGGTGAGCAGCTTGGGAAAGAAGTACGTGGACTTCGGGGGCATGTTCTCGCCCGCCGCGGCGACGTCACGCACCTGGGCGATCGGGGTGGGGCGCATCAGGAAGGCGGCGTCGTACTCGCCGGATCGAACCATCGCCAGCGCCTCCGCGGTGTCGCGGGCGTAGAACAGCCCGTTGAAGTGCGCGATGTCATCGTCTGAGAGGCCCAGTGCGCCCTTCAGCACCAGCGCCTCCAATACGCCGGTGTCGAGCTGACGGTAGGCCTCGGAGTATCCGGGTAGCGCGGCATCCGCGATCGCCTGATCCTTCAGCTTCAGCCGCAACGGCCGTCCATCGCGGGAGTTGATGTAGCCGAGCTCGAGCACCGCCGGCTTCTCGCCGGGCGGTGGAGCGATGTCCGCGACGGCTACCTCGGATATCTCGAAGTCCCGCGCGAGCGCCTGGGCGAGCGCCTGGCGGCGCTCGTCGTCCAGTCCTCTGACGAGCCGGTGGGTCGGGAACACGGTCAGGCCGGGGTCCTCGAGCGCAACGAGGCACATCAGGATGAAGCGGTGCTCGCCCTCGCCACCCACCTCCTGCGCATAGGCCTGCATCGTCTCGTAGCGGTGGTGGCCGTCTGCGATCAGCAGCTCGGCATCGGCGGCGGCGGCCTGCACGGCGGCGATCGTTTGCGCATCGCTGACGCGCCAGAGGCGATGGACCGTGCCATCGGAGTCGCTGACCTCCCCCCAAGGCGCCTGCTCGGTCGCCGGCGAGAGGGCGTTCCACGCCGCGTGCGACGGGTCGGAGTAGAGCGAGAAGATCGGTGACACGTTCGCGCGGGTCGCGCGCGTCAGACGCAGCCGATCCTCCTTGGGGCCCGGGTGCGTGCGCTCGTGCGGGCGAACGCGACCGGCGCCGTACTCCTCGATGCGAACGCGGCAGAAGAACCCGCGCCGAGTGAGCGTCCGCCCGTCGGGGCCGGAGTAGTCCTGGGTATGAGCCCACACCGCGGGCTCGCGGTCCCGCACGATCGCCCCCTGCAGCTGCCAGCTCTCGAACAGCTCGCGCGCGGCCGCGTAGGGGTCGGGCTCCCCCCGCGGCAGATCGACGGCGACGACGTTGAACGGCGAGCGCGCGATCAGGGCGGCGCGCTGCTCGTCGTCGATCACGTCATAGGGCGGGGCCACCACATCGGCCAGCGGTCCCACCACCGACTGGTCGTAGTGAAGCGCCCTGAGTGGTTGCACGTCGGCCATGGCGGTGGGGGACCCTACCAGCGGCGGGGGCACCGGCGAGCGCGCGGGCCTTGCACGGGGGCACGCAGCACGTGCGATTGCCGCTGCGGGCTCTACCCTTAGCTTCACGGGGCGTGGCGCAGCTTGGTAGCGCACCTGCTTTGGGAGCAGGGGGTCGCCGGTTCAAATCCGGCCGCCCCGATGAGAGAAGCGTCTGCAGATACGTGGGCTCCGCCGTCTGGCGGGTTCCAACGTTGAGTGGAGGCTTCATGTCCAACTCGGCCTTGCCGGTCCGGAAGGCTCGCAAATAGCGATGAGCAACGTGACGTGCGCAACGAGGCATGGACGTTGGGCCAGAAGTTGTTAAGCTGGCTGTCCAGCAAGGAATGAGTGGGCGCGCCCCCGGTTCCAAAGCTCCTCCGGCCGGGGACGCGCAATTTTGTGCAGCCCGGGCTTGACTTGATGTTGAGAGGCCAAGCGCGGTGTCCGATCAGCGGCGGATCATCGCCAGCATCGCCTCGAGCAACTGCGGCTCGTCGGGAAGCTCCGCCAGGCAGCCCGCCAGCTCCGCCCCCGCGTCTATCGTCGGCGCCCGAGACTCACTCAGCCACCGCGCCAGCCAGTGGCAGGCCCACGCGTCATAGGTGCTCGGCTCGGCTGCCGCCAGCGACACGAGCCTGAGAGCGAGGTCCAGCTGTATCGGCCGTCCGTACTCGCGCTCGGCATCCCTGGCCAGGGCGGTTGACATTCCGAGATCACCACGAGCGATCGCCTGTTCAAGGTCGCGAATCGGCCGCCAGGGGCCCAGTCCCATCATACGAACACATGTTCGCATACCGAAGGAACGGCCGGTTTCTCAGGGTCCCAACACCTGCCGTCCCGGGCCGCACGCGAGCCTCAACAACGCCCGAAGCCCGGACTTCTCCGGGCTTCCTTACGCAATCCCCTGTGCGTGGCCTCCATACCCCGCGGGCGGCAGCGGCGGTGGGGTTCGCTGCTGCTGGCAACAGAATACGCGCAAAATGCATGGCCGTGCGCTCGGAAACCCTCGCAAAATGCGGGGGTTCATCACCGCGCGGGCGGGCCGGCGGCGGCAACCGACTGCCGGTAGGGTCTTCATATGGCCGACGGCGCCCCCGATCTGACAGCGCCGGTATTCGCAAACTTCCAAAACGAGATCTACGCGCGGGGCCTCATGGGCGAGGCTCCGAAGCTGCCCGTCGGCTTCTCGGGCCTCGAGGAGCGCGCTCGGGAGCTCCTGAGCGACGAGGCCTTCGGCTACGTGGCCGGGGGAGCGGGCGCCGAGCGGACGATGAAGGCCAATGTGCAGGCGTTCGAGCGCTGGAGGATCGTTCCGAGGATGTTGCGCGACGTCTCCGAGCGGGACCTCAGCACCTCGGTGCTGGGCACGGCGATGCCGGCTCCGGTGATGCTCGCTCCGGTGGGCGTCCAGTCGATCGTCCATCCCGAGGCCGAGCTCGCGGCGAGCGGGGCGGCGGCCTCCCAGGGCCTCCCGTTCATCCTGAGCACTGCCGCCTCGCACACGATCGAGGAGGTGGCCGAGGCGATGGGGGAGGCGAGTCGCTGGTATCAGCTCTACTGGCCCAAGGACCGGGACCTCGCCGCGAGCTTTGTGCACCGCGCGGAGCGGGCCGGCTACAGCGCAATCGTGGTCACGCTCGACACCTGGCTGCTCGGCTGGCGCCCGCGCGACCTCGGGCACGCATACCTGCCCTTTCTGAAAGGCGAGGGGGTCGCCAACTACTTCTCAGACCCCGTCTTCCGGGCAGCGCTCGAGCGGACGCCGGAGGAGGATCCGGGGCCGGCCATCGGTCGCTGGGCCGATCAGTTCGCCAACCCGAGCGTGGCCTGGTCGGACCTGCCCTGGCTGCGCGAGCAGACCGGGCTGCCGATCGTGCTCAAGGGGATCCTTCACGCCGACGACGCCCGACGGGCCATCCAGGAGGGAGTGGACGGACTGATCGTCTCAAATCATGGCGGCCGCCAGGTCGACGGCGCGATCGGCGCTCTCGACGCGCTTCCCGAGATCCGCGAGGCCGTTGGCGGCGAGCTGCCCGTGCTGTTCGACAGCGGCATTCGCACGGGAGCCGATGTCTTCAAGGCGCTGGCCCTGGGCGCGGACGCGGTGTGTCTCGGGCGGCCCTACGTGTGGGGCCTGGCCGTGGACGGCCGGGAGGGCGTGGAGCAGGTGCTGCGCTGCCTGCTTGCCGAGCTGGACCTCACGCTCGCGCTCAGTGGCTACACGGCTCTCGATCAGCTGGACGGCACAAGTCTGATCGGCTCGGCCTGATCGGCTCGGCCTGATCGGTTCGGCCCCATCGGCTCGGCGAGCCGCTGCCGCACAGCTCCTGAATCAATCGACGCTCTGGCCGTTTGCGCTGAGCGCCACGTCGATGTTGCCGCGCGTGGCGTTCGAGTATGGGCAGACCCGATGGGCCGCTCGAACGAGCTCCACGGCCTTGGCCGGATCGCTGATCGCGGGAAGGCTGACGGCGAGCTCGACCGCCACCGTGAAGCCCCGCTCCTCGGTCGTCACCAGCATCACCTTGGAGTCGATCGCCACATCGCCGGTCTCTTCCTTCATGCGTCGGGCCACCGTCCCCAGCGCGCCCTCGAAGCAGGCGGCATAGCCCACCGCAAAAAGCTCCTCCGGGTTCGTGCCATCCTCTTCGCCGCCCATCTCCTTGGGCAGGCGCAGATCCACCTCCAGCGCGCCGTCGGAGGTACGGCCGTGACCTTGGGCGCGGCCGCCCGTCACGTGTGCTTCGGCGGTGTAGAGGGCCTTCGTCATGGCATTGCCTCCGATCGGTTCTTGCAGCGGCTGTTTCGGCTGTGGCCGCAGCGTAGCTGTCGGCGCGCGGGCGCAGGGCGCTGCGGGTAGGCTCGCCGCTGCGATGCGAAACCTGCGCGCAGATGCCGCCGCGGCCGGGACTCGCCCGTCGTGCCCTCGCGAGGGGCGTGCCGGCAGGACCCCGCGCCGATGAGCCCGCTCGCGTTTCGCGAGCGCCCCGCCTCGGGCGAACCGCAGGGCCTGCTCGTCCTGCATCACGGCCGCGGCGCCGACGAGCACGACCTGCTGGCGCTCGCCGACGCGCTCGACCCCCACCGCCGGCTGCACGTGGCCACGCCGCGCGCGCCGCTGTCGCTGCCCGGCTGGCCCGGGCACCATTGGTACCTGGTGCCGCGCGTCGGGTTCCCGGACCCCGCCACCTTCGATGCCGCCTACGGGGAACTGGCCGGCTTCCACGATGAGCTGTGGCAGCGCACCGGAATCGCGCCCGCCTCCACGGTGCTGGGCGGCTTCTCGATGGGCTCGGTCATGAGCTACTCGCTCGGCCTCGGTTCCGGGCGGCCGACTCCCGCCGGGATTCTCGCGTTCTCGGGGTTCGTGCCGAGCGTCGAGGGCTGGCACGCGGAGCTCGACGGGCGCGAGCGGCTGCGCGTGTTCATCGCCCACGGACGGCGAGACCCGGTCATCGACGTCGAGTTCGCCCACCGTGCCCGGGATCTTCTGCGGTCCGGCGGCCTCGCGGTCTCCTACCACGAGTCCGACGTCGGCCACAACATCGACCCGGCTCACGTGACGCTCGCCTCCGACTGGCTCCAGGGCATCTTCGCGCCCGACCCATCCGGGCAGGGCGCCGCGCGCTCACTGCCCTGAATCGCCGAGCGCGAACAGGGGCCAGCTGCCGGGAACACCCTTGAGCTCATGAAACCCCCGGTCCTCGAAGGCGAATGGGCCGCCCACGACGGTCCCGCGCACCGTGCCCGACACGAGCACCTCGCCGGGCCCGGCGAGGCCGTTGACCCGAGAGGCGATGTGGACGGCCATGCCGCCCACATCCTCCCCGATCAGCTCACACTCGCCGGTGTGCATTCCGATGCGAACCTCGACCCCTAGCTCGCGAGCCGCCCCGGTGATCGCCAGCGCGCAGCGCAGCGCCCGCGAGGGAGGCCCGGCGAAGGTCGCGAGGAACCCGTCGCCGAACGTCTTGACCTCGCGGCCGTCGAAGCGGGCGAGATCCTTGCGCACCTCCTCTTCGTGGCGGGCGAGCAGGTCGCGCCAGCGTCCGTCGCCGATCTCGGCGGCGCGCGCCGTCGCATCGACGATGTCGGTGAACATCACCGTCAGCAGTGCCCGCGCGAGCTCGCCGCCGCCGCGCCCGCCGGTGAGGAACTCCTCTATCTCTTCGAGGATGGCGTCGCCGTCGCCCACGAACGGAAAGGAGTCGATCCCCTCGAGCTCGACGTAGCGGGCGCCCGGGATATGCTCGGCCAGATACTGCGAGTGGCGCACGTCCCACACCATCTCCTTGGGCCGGTGCATGACCAGCGTGGGCACGCGGATGCGCGGCAGCGCGTCGCGCACGTCGAGGTCGACCATCGCCCTCGAGATGATCCGCGCCTCGCTTGGGCTGGCGGCCAGCCGCTGCAGGCGCGCAAACCAGGCGACCAGCGCCGGGTCATCGGCCATCGACGGTGCCCAGGCCGACATCGCCTCGCTGTTCTCCTCTCCCCATGTCGCGACCGTTCGCTCGCTGAGCTCTTCACGCTGCTCCCGGGTCATCGCCCAGTCGTAGTCGGGCGCCCACGATGTGCGGGCGATGGATGCGTACATGACCAGCGCCCCGATCCGCTCGGGATGATCGGCAGCCAGAATCGCTCCCACGAGGCCTCCCTGGGCGTAGGTCAGCACAGCAGCGCGTTCGCTGCCCGCGGCGTCGAGCACCGCCAGCGCGTCCTGTGCCTCCTGCTCGACCGCGTAGCTGTCGAGCACGCGCTCTGACAGGCCGGTCCCGCGGCTGTCGAACAGGATCAGCCGCCCGACGGACGCCAAGCGCTCGAGGAAGCGGCGATTGGCGGGCGCCTCCCACAGGTGCTCGATCTGGGTGATCCAACCCGTGACAAACAGAATGTCCAGCCCGCCCTCGCCGACGACCTGGTAGGCGATGCTCGCCTCGCCGCTGCGCGCGTATCGGGTGACGGGCACCATCAGTCGTCTTCGAGCTGGGCTCGGAAGGAGTTGGCCGGCTGCACCGTGGCGCCGGCTGCATGCACCCGGTCGACGAGCCAGCCGTCCGAGGTGACCACCCGGACGGCGCCGGGCTCGGTGTCGGCCGTCAGGCGGCGGACGATCTCATCGTCAGCGGAGTCGCGCCGCGGCCGCGGGGCATGGGCCACCTCGACGACGGTCGAGGTGATTGGCGGCGACGGTGGCTGCTCGAACACGACGGTGACGTCTTCGCCGGTCACGGCAACCCAGCTCTCGAGCTGGTGGACGAGGGCCACCATCGCCGCGTGGCGGTCCTTCCACCATGCGTCCGGACGTGTGCCGATCACGTTCATCCCGTCTATGAGCCATCGCACCGACATCAAGCCTACGTCTTCCCCGCGCCCGGGCGCGGGCCTCGCGTCGAGGCTCCAGATCGTGCTCCGGTTGAAATCGTGCTGGAGTTGGCGTGCACATGCGCCTTGAGGGCATCCAAACGGGAGACATCGTCGAGATCGACCGCAACGGCCGGCGCTTCTACGCGGTCGTCACCGGCCCTTCTCCCGGCGGCCTGGCCCTGCAGCCCACCGATCGGCGCGTGAACTACTACAGCGCCCGCAGCCGTGAGGTGGTCGGTCACTGGGCCAAGCGGGGAAGGCCGCGCGAGACCAACGCGCCGCTGAAGCCATCCCCACGCCAGCTCGAGATAGACCTCTGACACGGCGCTCAGCCCGCGAGCTGAGAGCGACGTGCGGCCGCGGCGTCATCGAGACGGTCATCACCCCAGAACGGCTCCTCGCCGATGATGATCGTCGGCACTCCGTAGACGCCCAGCTCAAGCGCGTCGTCGGTGGCGCGTCGCAGTGCGTCCTTGATGTCCGTATCCGATAGCGCGTCGGACATCTCATCAACATCGAAGCCGGCCCTTGTGCCGGCTTCGAGCACGACGCCCTCCTCCCCGAGATCGGCTCCATCGAGGAACGCAAGGCGCATCGCTGCAAGCCCGAGCGCCTTGGCGCCGTCGCGCATGGCGCGAGCGCCTGCGGCGTCGGTCGCCGCTCGCTGCCCAGGCGGCGTGCCGGAGCGCTCGGCGAAGGTCATCGCTCGCGCGATCAACAGATCGTTGGTGGGCCAGGGCTCGGGCCAGCGGATCGGGCCGAGCCCGTGCGCCCTGGCCCTCGCCTGGCAGTCTGCCATCCCGCCCTCGCGCTCCTCGGTGAGTCCCCAGGAGACGCGCCCGCTGGCCTTGAAGATGGCGCCCGCGAACACCCCGCGCCAGCGGGCGTCAGGCAAAAGGCGCTCGATCCGCTCGGCGGCAAACCACGAGTACGGCGACATGGCGCCGAAGAAGAACAGCGGCGAGGCGGGACGGGGCGCCATGTGCCGATCATCGCGCATCCTCGGCCGCAGCGGACCCCGCCGGGTCACCGAAGCGCCCGCGCGCGGTCAACGCGAACAGAGCAGTGAAGACGACCAGACCGATGATGTTCGTGAACAGCCTGTAGTCCACCCTCACGGAAGCGAAGATTTCCGCGCGCGTTGGCCGGGCGTGAGGGATCTCACCCGCGACGCTGAACAGCCCGTTCACCACGAGGGCACTGACCACGATGGTCACGAACATCAGCGCCACGATCCGCAGCGCAAACCGGCTGCCGTAGTACTTGCGGTAGATCACGACGATCGGCAGGACCAGCAGATCGGCAAAGACGAAACCGATCACCCCCGCGAAGGAGATGCCGCCGGACCACAGCACCGCGGCCAGCGGGACGTTGCCCACCGAGCACACGAAGCTGAGGACCGCGATCAGCGGGCCGACGAGGACGTTCTCAAGGAGCCGCAGCGGTTCGGGCGCGTGCACGATGAACAGGCCGTTGAAGAAACCGTTGCCGAGCAGTCCCAGGAAGCCGGCCAGGAAGAAGCCGATCAGCACCTCCTTGTAGACCATCCCCCAGTCGTGGCGGAAGTTCTCGCCAACTTCCGACCAGGACTCTGCCGAGGCGAGTCTTTGGCGCAGGGGCATCTGCTCGCCGGCGGCACGGTGCTCGTGGTCGCCGTCCGCCTGGCGCGCGTGCTCACGCGCCTGGATCTCCAGGCGCTCTGAGACGAACAGGCGCAACAGCACGGTCGTGATCGCGATCAGCACCAGACCGCCCACGAACTCCGCGAGCGTGAACTGCCAGCCGATCAGCACCCATATGACGAGGCCCAGCTCGACGACGAGGTTGGTGGAGGCGAACTGGAAGGCCAGCGCGCTGGCCGCGGAGGCGCCCTTGGCGAACAGCGACCGCGCGATCGCGATGGCGGCGTATGAGCAGGAGGAGGAGGCCGCTCCGAGCCCGGTCGCGGTCGCCACCGGCCGCCAGCCTCCGCCACCCAGCGCGTTCTCGATCCGCTCGCGCGGCACCCAGGCCTGCACGATCCCGGAGATGGCAAAGCCCAGCACCAGGGCCCACCAAACGGTCCACGCCATCAGAAACGCATTGGAGATCCCATCCCAGATGGTGTTGGCGACGCTCATGGTGTTCGTGGCCGGCCGGGATCCTGCCCCCGTGGCTCAGGCCGCCCGGGTCTCGCTCACGCCTGCACGGTCTCGGGATCGGAGACCGCCGGGGGCGGGGCGGCGAGGCGGCGATGGAAGTCACGCAGGCGCACGAGCGTGACTGCGCCGAGCGCACCCACGAGCACGAGGCCGGCGCCGATCAGCAGGATCTCATTGAGCCCGTCGGCAAAGGCGCGCATCGCAGCCTCGAGGATGCTCTGGCGCCCATGCGCCAGCGCCGCCGCCGCGCGCGTCCCGCCCGAGGCGACCGCTCTTGAGAGCTCCTGCTGGGGTCCCCCAAGCGACGCCTGCAGGCTCGTCCCGATGCGGTGCTCGAAGATCGCCCCCAGCCCCGCCACCCCGACGGCCAGCCCGCCGATGCGAAAGGTGTTGCTGATCCCCGAGGCCATCCCACTGCGCTCCGGTGGCACCACGCCGAGAGCGATGTTCGCGATCGCAGGGTTGGCGAGGCCGATCCCCGCTCCCACCAGCAGAAGGCCCGGCAGCAGCGCGGTCCAATGCGAGGCGGCGGTGACACCGTGCATCAGCAACAGCCCGAGCGCGGTCAGGCCGAGCCCCCCGCCGAGCAGCGCGCCGGGCGGCCAGCGGCCGGCCAGGCCGCGGGTGAGCAGCGGCACCACGAAGGTAAGGACGGTGCATGGCAGCAATCGCAGGCCGCCCTGAAGCGGCGAGTAGCCGAGCGCGTTCTGCAGGTAGAACGTCAGATAGGGGAACATCGCGAACATGCCGGCGCCGACGGC
>Ga0302325_10018893_pt1 | contig 14509 bp, 15 predicted proteins | sample Palsa_T0_2_FD_201948 | JGI IMG/M metagenome (GOLD analysis project Ga0302325, IMG submission 201948) | Peat permafrost microbial communities from Stordalen Mire near Abisko, Sweden - Palsa_T0_2 | ecosystem: Environmental > Terrestrial > Soil > Palsa > Peat permafrost | place: Sweden: Abisko... | reverse complement strand
TATTGAGGACATCGTCGATGGTCTTACCGCGGATGGTGACGTCGAGCGTTTCGCTATTGAATCGCGCACCTTTGCAGGCTCCGCAGATGACCTCAACATCCGGCATGAAATAAAGCTGCGTGGTGATGACGCCTTCGCCTTGGCACTCCTCGCAACGTCCCCCCTTTACATTGAAGCTGAAGCGGCCTGCTTTGTATTCGCGTTCCACGGATAAAGGCGCTTCGGTGAAGAGGTCGCGGATGTTGTCGTAGAAGCCGATATAGGTCGCTGGGTTGGAGCGGCTGTTGCGCCCGATGGGGGATTGATCGATGCTGACGATCTTGTGCACGTGCTCGATTCCGTCGATGGCGTCGTGCTCGCCGGGTAGAGTGCGCGTATCGACGAGATGCTTCCAGAGAGCTTTGAACAGGATCTGATTGATGAGAGTGCTCTTGCCGGAACCGGAAGCGCCGGTGATTGCGACGAGTTTACCGAGAGGAATAGCGACGTCGATGTTCTTGAGGTTGTTCTCACGCGCGCCGCGAACTTTGATTGTGTGGCCTTTGCCTGCGCGGCGTTTTTTGGGTGTCGCGATGCTGCGTACGCCGGAAAGGAACTGTCCGGTGGGGGATGCTTTGCACGCCAGGACTTGTTTCATGGTTCCCTGGACAACGACTTCGCCGCCGTGAACGCCGGGGCCGGGTCCCATTTCGACGATGTGGTCGGCGGCGCGGATGGTGTCTTCATCGTGCTCGACGACGATGACCGTGTTGCCGATGTCGCGCAGGCTTTCGAGCGTCGCGATCATTTTGACATTGTCTTTGGGGTGCAGGCCGATGCTTGGTTCGTCGAGGACGTAAAGCATGCCCATCAAGCCGGAACCGATTTGCGTCGAGAGTCGAATGCGTTGCGATTCGCCGCCAGAGAGAGTGCCCGAGCGCCGGTTGAAGCTGAGGTAATCGAGGCCGATGCCTAGCAGAAGTTCGAGGCGTGCGCGGATCTCGCCGAGCACGTGACGGCCTGCGTCGGCTCCGCGGCCGGTAGGCTTGATGGTCCCGAGAAACTTGTGCAGTTCGTCGAAATGGAGCTGACCCATCTCGTAAACGTTCTTGCCTGCGACGGTGAAGAGCAAACGTGTGGGACGGACTCTGGCTCCCTGGCAATCGGGACAGGTGTACTCCACCATTACCTTGTCGAGCCAAGCTTCCATTCCGGAACTGGCTTCGCCGCGCTGGCGGTAGCGGCGGTAATGCCTTTCGATGCGTCGCGCGATTCCGCCGAAGCCCACCTCTTTGCCTTCGGCTTCTTCGCGCTTAGTCTTGGCCTCCGGAGGCAGACGCATCACCAGCTTCTTGTGTTCCAGGCCGTAGAGGATGGTGTTGCGAGCATGCTCGGGCAGCTTTTCCCAGGGCGTATCGAGCGAGAACTTCAGCTCTTTGGAAAGGCTGTACATGATGCGGCCGTCCCAGGTATCGGGATTGTACTTGAAAGCCTCTTTGACGAAGCAACCGGCGGCGATGCTGCGGCGCGGATCGGGGACGAGCAACTCGGGATGGGTGAGTTTGTGGACCCCTAAGCCGCCGCAGGTACGACAGGCGCTTTCGGGGTTGTTGAACATGAAGTACTCGGGTTGGATATCGCCGTAGATGAAGCGGTGGGTCTTGCTGCCGAGACTGTTGGCTTTGGCGGTGTGAATCTGCATCAGGCCGTCGCCCACCAACAGAGTATTGGCGATGCCTGCTTTGATCGCTTTTTCGTGTTTGCGGCCGACTTTGAAACGATCGACCACGGCATCCATGTTGGTGACTTTGGATTCGTCGAGTTCGGTCTCGGCCGAGATATCAATGGGCTTGCCGTCGATGATCAGGATGCGGCAGCCCTTCTTGCGGAGGTCGGTGAGGACGAAGTCGAGATCCTCGCCGTACTGTTTGAAGACGGGGGCGCGCAGTTCTACTTCAGTTCCTTCCGGGAGGGACAAGATCGATTCGAGGATCTGGCTGTGGCTTTTGCTAGGCGTCGGTTCGCCAGTGCGTGGGCAGTGCGGTTCGCCGATGGTGGCGTAGAGGAGGTTGAGGTAGCTGGCGATGTCGGTCATGGTGCCGACGGTAGAGCGTGGGTTATTCGCGGTGGTTTTCTGCTCAATGGAGATCACGGGCGAGAGGCCGTAAACGAAATCGACATCGGGCTTAGCTACCTGTGAGACGAAGCGCTTGGCGTATGTGGAGAGCGACTCCATGTAGCGGCGCTGGCCTTCGGCATAGATGGTGTCGAAGGCGAGGCTCGATTTGCCGGAGCCGGAAAGGCCGGTGACGACGATCAGCTTGTCGCGCGGGATTTCGAGTGAGACGTTCTTCAGGTTGTGAACGCGCGCGCCTACGACGGCTATGGACGTCCTAGGACTTTTAGAACTCATCAGGCATGTCTCCTATAAGGACGAAGGCTAGTTCTTGCACCATTACGTTGCTCATCTTGGTGATTTGTACCGGAGTCGAGACCTTGGCGATGAGTTTCTGATCAGCCAGATATTCGCAGGCTACGGTCGCGCCTGAGATGTCGAAGTTTCGCTTGAAGTGGGATTCGATTTCGGTGGCCGAGCGGGCTTCACCTACTTCCGCGAGATGGTCGAGCAGCAGTTTGAAGAGAGTGAGCGCGCGTTCGGCGAGATAGGCATCGATGGCGTCGAGAGCGGCCTGCACGTTCTTCGCGGTCTTTTTGTTGTTCAGGAGTTTCGAATAGACGGTTTCGAAGAACGCGGGATTCAGCTTCATGGCCTGCGGCAGGACTTCGCGGTCCGCGAGCAAACCTGCTCCGATGACTTCGATGCGGGCCAGGCCCGTGGCTGAATAGAGGATCCAGAGCGCGGTGTAATCCAGATCGCCGCGGGTCACGAACCATTTGTGGGCCTTATCGATGGGCGCCAGAGCTTGGGTTGCGGCGTTGAGGAGTTGGATTTCGGTATCGCGCTTGCCGATGTCGCGGAGCCTGTCGCAGAGGACTACAAGAGTCTCATCGTGCGTATAGAGGAGGCGGCCTTTGGCCAGGAGCGAATGCATGAACGAGTTACGAACTACGCCTTCGACGGTCTTTCGGAACTCCAGGCGCGGCATCAGGAAGGCGTGGACGTTGACGCCATCCGCGTTGAGCGAAAGGCTGGAACGGTCGGCCTTCTTATCGTCGATGGTGATGAGAGCCAGATCGATATCGGACTTCTCCCAGACGGTATCGTGCGACAAGCTGCCGCATAGGATTGCTGCCAGGATGGAGCGGTCGCGTTTGAGCTGCGCGACAAGTTCGTCCAATGCCTTGGAGAATTTGGCTTGAATGGTCAGCGGCTTCGTCATTGCGAGGGAGCGGTGTAACCCAAACGCCAGTTTGCCTGCAAAGCCGGCAATCCGGGCGGCGCGGTGACTTTGACCTGCACCTTTCGATAACTGCCGTCGCGTTCCTTGTTGGAGGGGGAGTAGCCGAGTACGTACTGGTTGCGCAGTTCGATTCCGACTTTGCCGGCGAGCGCCGGGAGGTCATTCAGGCTGCGCGCGGGATAGGCGCGGCCTCCGGTTTGAGTGGCGATTTCAGAGAGGAGTTCGGGGCCGGACTTCTCTTCTTTGGTGCGGCCGATTTTGAAATCCGGTTCGAAGACGCCGATGGCGTAGATCTGGACGTCGGCGTCGCGAACTACACCGGCAATATCGGCTCCAGTGAAACGGCTGTGGTTATCGCCGCCGTCGGAGATGAGCAGCAGGGCTTTGCGCGGGTTCCTGGCTTTGTGCATTTCGCGCAGGCCGGTATGCAGGGCGTCGAAGAGAGCGGTGAGCCCTTTGGGTTGCAGGTGGTCGAGGTTTTCGTCGAGTTCCTTGAACTGATTTGTGAAGCCGTGCATCATTTCGACGCCGTCGTTGAACTCGATCAGGAAGCCTTCGTCCTGATCGTTCATGGTTTTGAGGAACTCGCGCGCGGCGGCGCGGGAACGGCTGAGTTTCATGTCCATGCTGCCGCTCGTATCGACCAGGATGCCGATGGAGAGCGGCGCGTCTTCACCGGAAAACTCGGTGATCTTTTGTTCCTTGCCGTCTTCGTAGAGCTTGAAGTTCTCTTTGCCGAGGCCTACGACGAAGCGGTTGAGCTTGTCGGTGACGGCGACGGGGATAAGGACGAGAGTCGTATCGCTGCGCAGGGTTACGGGTTCCTGCGCGAAGACAACTAGCGCGCTCAACGCAAACATCCGCCACATCGGTGATACTATGCTCTCATGCCGGTACGCTCCATGCTCCTGGCGACCTTGGCCGCTGTTGCCGCCTACGGTCAATCTGTTGTCTCCGTTCGTTCTGGTCTCATCAATTTCTCCGAAGGTGAAGTCTATCTGTCCGATCAGCCTGGCAGGCTAGTGGAACAGAAGGCCGGTAAGTTTCCCGAGGTTCGCGAAGGCGTCGAGCTCTCGACCGAAGCGGGGCGCGCGGAAGTGCTGCTGACACCAGGAATGGTGCTGCGCCTGGGTCCGGATAGTGCGATCCGGATGGCGTCGGCTAGCCTGATCGACACGCGGGTGGAATTCCGGCGAGGATCGGCGGTAGTTGAGATTTCGGAAGAGCCGAACGGCACGATGGCGCGGGTGCTCTACCGGGATTATGCGATCCGTTTCCCGAAGCGCGGGCAATTCCGGATCGATTCCATGCCGCGGGAGTTTCGCGTGATGGATGGCGAGGCGGAGGTTTCATACCTGGGCGAGAAGTGCACGCTCGCTAAGGATCAGAAGGTTTCGCTATATGGCGGCCTGGAGGCGCAGACGCTGCACCGATCGATTACGGATGGACTGGATGAATGGTCCATGCGGCGGGATACGCAGATGGCGGCGGATAATCCTCCGCCCGGGGATCTGAACGGCGATCCTTACGACCCGATGTTTGTGATGCCGAGTGGCGCGTTCTATGGGTTGTCGGGTTATTCTTCGCCGATTACGCCCTATACATATTCGACATACGTTTATTCTCCTTATAGTTCCTTTCCGGGGCTTAGCCCTTATGGGTTTGCGCCGCTGCCGATCTACATTTATGGGGGCACTTATGGGCGGGGATACGGGTCGGGGAATCCGATCATTTACCGTCCGCCGGTTCGGTTGCCGATACGGAGTCCGATACTTGGATATCCGCGGGGAAGTTCACCTGTTGTTGGCCGTCCGGTTACACCGTTGCGGCCGGTTGTGGTGGGGCATCCGAAGTAGTCCGGGGCCAAGCGCCGAGATGAGTCTCGGCGCTGCAGACTGAAGTCTGCGCCACGAGGTACGTGATAGGCTAACGGCCATGTTGGCAATTTTGGTTGTGCTTCTTTTGGCTCAGAGTTCTAAGGCTCCGAATCACGACGACGGATTCAAGGACACACCGATGCTCCCTGGTTTACCGTATCACGTGCATGATTCGGATCGGCCGCATCCCGCGGTGGTAACCCCGTCGAATCAAGCAGGTGGAGCTCCTTCAGATGCTGTGATCCTCTTTGACGGGAAGGATCTTTCGGCTTGGCAGGGGCATCCTAGTTCAATTACGAAAGCCGGGGCTGTGGGTCCGCCGGAGTGGAAATTGGAGAACGGGTACGTCGAGATCGTGCCGAAGACGGGGGATCTGGCGACGAAGGAGAAGTTCGGGGATTGCCAACTGCATGTGGAGTGGTCGGAGCGTCCAGATATAACTGGGACTAGCCAGGGGCGCGGGAATAGCGGCGTTTTGCTGATGGGGCTGTATGAGGTTCAGGTGCTGGATTCTTATCAGAGTAAGACGTATGCCGATGGACAGGCTGGGGCGCTCTATGGGCAGTGGCCGCCGCTGGTGAACGCGATGCGGAAGCCGGGGGATTGGAACATCTACGACATTGTGTTCGAAGCGCCGAAGTTTGAAGGGACCAAGCTGGTGAAGCCGGCGTATCTGACGGTGTTTCTGAATGGGGTGCTGCTGCATAACCGGAAGGAATCGATGGGGCCTATGGTGTACCGGCAGGTGGCGCATTATGAGCCGCAGCCGGCGGAAGCGCCGCTGGTGCTGCAGAATCACAATGACCGCGTGAGGTTCCGGAATATTTGGATCCGGCGCGTTGGCGGTTACGATCAACCGGAGAAATGATACTTCGCTGGTTGTTGGCGCTGGCCGCAGTTCCGGCTTGCGCGCAGGACTTAGACACTTTCGTGAAAGAGGCGGCAGCGAAGACGGTTGCTAATTTCGCTCCTTCCTTGAAAGCGGATCACTTGGCGATTAGTGTGATGGACCTGAGCGATGGGGCATCGGGATCTTATCGCGGGGATGTGGCGGTTTATCCGGCTAGCGTGGTGAAGCTGTTCTATCTGGTGAATGCCGAGGCGCAGATGGAGGCGGGAACGCTGGCCGATACGCCGGAGCTTGAACGCGCCTTGCACGACATGATTGTCGATTCTTCCAACGACGCCACGGGTATGGTGGTCGATTCTTTGACGGGGACAACCGGGGGGCCGGAGCTGGCGGGGGTTGAGTTTGCTCAGTGGATGGAAAAGCGGAATCTTGTGAACCGGTACTTCGTGGGGTTGGGGTATTCGGGGATCAATGTGAATCAGAAGGCGTTTGCGGAAGGTCCTTATGGGCGGGAGCGGCAGGCGCGCGGGCCGCACTTTGAGAATAATAACCGGCTTACTACTGACGCCACGGCCCGGTTATTGAAGAGCATTGTGGAGCATTCGATTGTGACTCCGGCGCGATGCGATACCATGTTGAAGCTGCTGCATCGGGACTTCTCCGGCGCTTCTGGGAATCCGGATGACCAAGGGCACGGATTCTCCAGCAAAGCATTGCCACCCGGCTCGCAGTATTATTCGAAAGCCGGGTGGACTTCCACCACTCGACACGACGCAATATTCGTCGAACTGCCGAATGGCGCAAGGTATATCGCCGTCATCTTCACGGTGGACAACGCGAAGAATCCGGAGATCATACCGTTTGTTTCCAAGCTGTTAGTGGAGCGGTTTTACCGGCGTCCGCCGCGAGCCGCACCAACGGCTCCTCTAGCACCACCGGCGTATCCGCCACGATAGCCGCCGCCGACATAGCCACGACCGCCATAATAGCCGCGGTATCCGAAACCAACGCCACCGTAGTAACCGCCGTAATAGGCCGGGCCATAAGCGTACGGATAAGGATACGGGTAGGCGGGATAGCCGTAGGGATAGGCTGGCGCAACGTAAGCAACCGGGGGAACCACGTAGGCAGGGCGTCCGTAGCCGTAGCCGCCGAAGCCAACGCCGACGAATACGCGGCCACCAGCTAATGCTGAACTTGCCGCTAAGAGAAAGAGCGCTAGGAATTTGGTTTTCATTGTCTTGCCTTCTTCGGTTTGGGTATATGCAAGTCTCATGCCGCTGCTAAAGTATTGAAAATACAGGGCCGGGGTTTGGAGCGATGGTTCTTATTCACCTGATTGGTGGATATCGGCCACCGGTGGAAGCGCTGAGATGAGTTTCGTCGCGGCAGACTAAAGTCCGCCCCACCAGCGCATCCACTAGGATGAGGTTATGACTATTAGAGCGGAACAGCGGGAACACCTGAAGGTGGTGCGGCTGGCGCTGCTTGACCTACATAAAGCGTTGCTCGACCTGGAGCGCGAGTATTACGAGAAGGAGCATGGCGAACTGGGGTCGCCCGGGGAGTATTTGCAGTTGGTAATCGGGCATCCGCAGTTCGACTGGCTGAAGAAAATGTCCGGAATCATTGTCGACCCCCACGAACTGCTGTCACCTCGGACCAAACAGGGGGCGGATGAGGCTGACGCGACGCTGGCAGCCGTGCACCAGCTGCTGGTGCTGGACGAACACGGGGACGATTATCAGAAACGGTACTATGCGGCCGTGCAGGAATCGCCCGATGTGCTGATTGAGCACGTGAAAGCTACGCGGATTCTTTAGTTTGCTCTTAGAGCGATCAGAGCCGGGCGGAGATGATTTCGCGGAGTTCGGCGATCTTGATGGGGTCGGTTTCGGCTTCCATCTGGCACATGAGGGCTTCGGTTTCGTCTAAGAACTTGGTGTAGGCGCTGGGTTCGGCGGGCGCGGAATGAACGAAGCCAATTTCGGGGTCGGCCTTTGTTTCGTTCGACTTGGCAAGAGCTTCGGCGCGTTGCTTGGCGGCTTGGGCTTCTTCGAGGGCGGCGAGTTCCTCCTGGACGGACTTGGCGGCGCGGCGGCGGCGGCTTTCGTAGATGCTGAGTGTGTTGAGAGTGCGGGCCAGGGAGGCTACGGCTTTGGCGGTGGCGAGCGGGTCGCCCGAATCGTGCAGGTGGACGGCGTTCATGAGGTTCATGACGTTGGATTGCTCGACGAAGATCTGGTGGATGGACCAGTGTAGGTCGGCTGACTCCTGGACCAGTTCCTTGTGCTTGTGGTCAGTGGGATTGTGGTGAGCCATGTAGTGGGCTACGTGGGCTTCGTAGGATTCTTTTTCGGCTGGTGTTACTACGAGGGATTGGCCAGTAAAACCGTGTGTGGTGGCGTTCTTGGAGGAACGTTGAAGGCCGGCATCTGAGACCGGACCCGTTGATTTTTGAGAGTTCTGTTGGTTCGCTTCGATCTGTTGTTTGGTTGCCATTTGTGGGGCTCCTTGCGACTACAGAGTAGCTGGCGTGGGGTGGCGAAACGGACAGCAGAAATGTGGGGTGGGCTGTAAGTTATTGAAAAAACGAGAAGAAATACTTAAATGTTTTTTTGGATCGCTTGTGACCGGCTGAAATGGCTGGATCGGTTGGGGCACCAAGCGTTCACATGATTGTGAACGCTGCACGCCGCGGGCGGGCGCAACAAGAGCTCACAAGGGCTTTGGGGAATGGTTGGGTTTTTTATCCTTTATTGGTGTCTTCGCTTATTTCTACGCCGAACTTCTTGGCTGCGGTTTTGATCCGTTTCCAGGCTTCGGTGCGTTCACTTTCAGTGACGCCCTCGACTTGATTAAAACGGGCGATGGCGTTTCTTACGTGGGCGGCGTCGTGGATGGGTTCTTTGCGTTCTTTCGGGAAAGCAAAATGTTCGCTCGTGATGTGGTCTCGGGTGGCTTCTTTGATCTTCGACATGCCACTTGATGTGCAAGATGGTTGCCAGTGTACGTCTCACTTCAAGGGATTGAGCCATTGAACCCCTGGAAAACGCAGAAAGTCCGTGTCAGCGGTATGGATCGTACCGCGAAATTCGACGGCTAGAGCAGCCAGGTGGGCATCGGTGGTGAGATTGCCGCCCTTACCTTCTGTGCGCAGAAAATCGAAGAGAAATTCCGAGTGACGCGGACCGGGATTGAGGGGCTTTACGATTCGACGGTTCAGCCAGGACTCCACGTGGGCGGCGGCGCGATCGACGGGCATGGGATTGGCAAAGACGCGCGGGCTGGTCCAGAGACGGACGAATCCCAGCGAGACCACCCAGGGGATGCCAACGGGCGTGGCGCCGGATAAGCAGGACGTCCACCATTGGGCGGCGCGTTTGTGCCAGGGTGAGGTGGAATCGTAGGCGTAGACGAGTAGATTGATGTCTGGGATGATCACAGGACGCGGTCGTCAAGTTCCCAGGCCAGTTCGTTGAAGCGTCGATCGTCGATGCCGGGGTGCAGGTTTCCGGCATGAGGTTGCAGATGGAATTCGGGTTCGGCCGGGCCGGAATCGCCTAGGCCACGGCGCAATACCTCATTCACCACGACCTTGAATGGGCGATGGGACTGACGAGCCTGATCGGCTAGACGATCTGCTACGTCGTCGTCGAGAGTGAGAGTGGTTCTCATGGAGACATCATGATGCCTGATAAGGCTGATGTCAAGATGTCTCAGCCTGCGGATGCTGAGGTTAGGAGTCGAGTTCAGCGAAAAGGTTAGCTAAAGGAAGCTCGATGGGGGTGGTGGGGGCTTTTAGTTAGTACGCCGGTTAGGACTTCGTGGAATCCGGCGCGGTCGCAGATGTAGGCGACGCGGGAGGCGGGGGTCGAGGATCCAGATGTTGGGAGCGCCGAAGATGAGGTAGTCGTCGATGCGTTCTTGCAGGCCCCGAAGGGTGTCGTCTTTCGAGAGGACTTCGATGCAGATCAGGGGCGGAGTGGTGAAGACGGGCTCGACAGGCTGGTCGCGCGAGAGGACACAGATGTCGGGAATACGGTAGCTCGTGGCAGACACGCGGATGCGCTGTTCGAGGACTACGCGAATGTTCCATTCACGTTCGTGCTTGTGGAACCAAAGTCACAAGGCCAGTTGCAGCCGGCTGTGTTCGTACTCGCCCACGTTGCGCTCCAAGAGCCCACCATCGATCCATTCGCGATCCGGGCGGTAAGTGGCGGTGAGGTATTCGTTCGCGGAGATCAAAGGGGCCGAGGGCATGGCTCTAATGTGATACCGCATGAATAGTAACGCTGTTGTGAAGTGGGCAGGGCGGGATTGCCAATCCCGCGCCGGTTACCAACCGGCCCCACAGGCGCGCGGAGGAGCGGTTGACTAAAATCCTCGCCGCTTGCATGGAAATTGATGTCTTGTAGTACATTTGCTTTTCAAAGATAATTGCGGTCTTCACGCATGGCGGAAAGATCGCCTTCCCATAGATCGGAGCCGAAGAATTCGGATAACTTGCTGATCTTCTCAATGCGCAAGGCTTCCGCTATTGACTTGATCGTCCGACCCAACACTCGTGTGTTCCATAGCATTCAGGGTAGCGCGAAGTCTAGGGTTTTTCGTCGGCGGAGGGGCCGTACATGCCGGGGACAGGGATGTCGTGCAGGCGGAGGTAGACGCTGAGTTGGCCGCGGTGATGGATCATGTGGTTCATTACTACGCTACGCAGGAGTGCGGTGCGGGGCATCGAGATGATGACATTGCCCATGTATTCGAGCTCCCAGATTTTCGCCAGGTGGTCGTCTGTTGCGCCGGCTAGCGCGGCGCGACCGGCTATTAGGTTCTTGTCGAAGGTTTCCAGAAGCTCGGCGCTGGTGGGGGCGTTGAAGGGTTTCATCTCCGGGCCGATGACGAGTTTGTCCATGGTGATGCTGTGGTCGGCCCAGCTGGGCATTTCGGCTACGTGGCTTGCGAGGCGGCCGAGGGTCATGGATTTTTCGTGGGGCTTCCAGGTGAAGAGAGCTTCGGGGACGCGTTCTAGGATTTTGCGAGTTGCGGCCATTTCCTGATCGAACTCGGGGAGAAGGGATTCGCTGAAGGACATGTGGGGAATGTTAGCAGGACCGCTCCTTCGAAAGTACAGGTCCGGCGGGCCTGGCAGACTGAAGTCTGCCCCACCAAAGGCATGCCTCTAGGGCCCGTAGGGCCATCCCGGCTTGCTTTCGCGCGCGGCTCTGAACGGACAGCGGTTGAAATGGGGGCCGGAGACGAGGTTAGTTAGAGGTCGGCGGCGGATTCCTTGCCGGCGTAGAGAGAGTCTACTACGTCTTTAAAGTTGGCCAGGACTTTGGCGCGGCGGACCTTCATGGTGGCGGTCATTTCGCCGGATTCGATGGAGAAATCGCGGGGGAGTATGCGGAACTTGCGGATCTGTTCGAAAGGGGCCAGCTGCTTGTTGACCTTCGCGATGAGGCGCTGGACTTCCTTTTGGACAGGCTCGGATTGGGCTAGTTCTTCTAAGGGCTTGCCCTTTCCGGCTAGCGCTTCGGCTGGCTGGGGATGGATGGTGAAGAGCGCGTTGATTTGGGGCTGGCGGTCGCCTACTAGAACAACTTGGCTAATGAGCGGTTCCAGTTTGAATAGGCCTTCGGCGCGGGACGGGAAAACTTTTTTGCCGCTGGATAGGACGATCAGCTCTTTTTTGCGGCCGGTGATGTAGATGTAGCCTTCGGGGTCGATGCGGCCTACGTCGCCGGTGTGGAGGAAACCGTCTTGCAGGACACTGGCAGTGGCTTCGGGGTCGTTGTGGTAGTGGGAGAAGAGGCCGGGGCTCTTGACCAGGATTTCGCCATCTTCGGCGAAGCGGATCTCGACGCCGGGGAGGGCCTTGCCAATGGAGCCGGCAATGGGGCGGGCGATTGGGTTGAAGACGATGACGCCGCCTTCGGTGAGTCCGTAGCCTTCGACTAGCGGGAGTCCAACGGCCTCGAAGAATTCGGCTAGTTCGGCACCTAGGGGCGCGCCGCCGGAGATGGCTACGCGCAGGCGTCCGCCGAAACGTTCGTGAATTTTCGAGAAGGCTATTTTGTCGGCTAGGGCCAGGGGGAGTTTGAGGTGGAAGGGGATGGACTTGCCTTGGCGTTTGTAACGGGCGGCGGCGATTCCGATGCCTAGAGCGGCGAAGAAGATCTTCTGGGCGATGGGCGGGCGCTTGTTGATCTCGGTGCGAATGTTTGAGTAGATGCGTTCCCAGAAGCGGGGAGGGGCTACGAAGATCGTCGGGCGAACGGACTTCATCTCGCCGGGGAGTTTGGAGAGGCTTTCGGAAAACGTGACGGGGATGGCGCTGTGGATGGGCAGAAGCTCCATGACGACGCGCTGAGTGATGTGGGCCGAAGGGAGGAAGGCGATGGTCATGTCCGTGTGGTCGGCGGGAAGGACGGCCGGACCCATTTCGATGTTGTGGACAAGAGCGCTGTGGGTGACCATCACCATTTTCGGTTCGCCGGTGGCTCCGGAGGTGAGGTAGAGGATGGCGTTGTCTTCGGGTTTGATGTCGCTTGTGGGCGCGGGGGCGGATTCGCGGCCTTTGGTGATGAGTTGATCGAGGGTGAGGGCGCCTTCGACTTCGCCGGTTAAGAGGATGAAGTGTTCGACGGTAGCGGTCTTGAGGGCCGCGAACATTTTGGGATTTTCGACGAAGAGGGCTTTGGCTCCGGAGTTGGCGATGGTGCGGAGGAGGTCGGCGGCGGGGTAGCTGTGATAGAGCGCGGCGGCTACGCTGCCGTTGGTCATGATGCCCAGGTCGGCGAGATAGAATTCAGCGCGGGTTTCGGAGTTGATAGCGACGATGTCGCCGGGTTGAATGCCTAATGCGCGAAGTCCGGCGGCGATGTGTTCTACGGTTTCGAGGTATTGGTTCCAGGTCCAGGTGCGGTATTTGCCGCCGCCGATCGGCTGCTGTAGGGCGACTTCAGTGGCGTGCGCGCGGGCTGTGTCGCGCAGGACTTCGTACATGGTCCGGGAGCTCATCGATAGCAGGCTAACACGTGGGTTGCGGTACGGGACGCTCGTTTAATGCTTCGGAGATTTTTGCGTGGAGCGCGGCGGTGAGGTGGTCGCGGTCGCGGATGGTGAGGTGGGAGGTGTCGATGGGGTCGCAGATGATGAGCTTGGCGGAGCCGGGGCGCACGCGGCTGGTGTGCATACGTAGGATCTCACGAGTGCCGACGATGGCGACGGGAACGGCGGGAACGCCGGCTTTGATGGCCATGTAGGCGGCGCCTTCCTTGAACTCTTGCAGGTGGTCGAGCGAGCGGCCGCCTTCGGGGAAGACGAGGACGGAGGCGTGTCGTTCGGCGATGGCTTTGGCTGCATCCGACATGCTCTTGAGAGAGGCGCGGGGATTGCCGCGGTCTACAGGGAAGTGGCCGGCGCGGCCGAGATGGGTGCCGAGCAGAGGGATGGAGAAGAGGCCTAGCTTGGCGAAGAAGCGGAACTGGAGGGGGATGTTCGCCATGATTACGGGCGTATCCATATAGCTCTGGTGGTTGGCGGCGAGAACGTAGCTGCGGTTGGGGTCGAGCTTTTCGAGGCCGATGACTTCGGTGCGGATGAAAGAGAATTTGAGTAGAAGGCGCGACCAGCTTTGGGCGATGCGATGCAGCTTGTTCTCATGCGCGCCGAAAAGGGATGCGATGAGGGAGACGATGCCCATGGCGATGGTGCATCCTATTACGGCGGGGGCGATGAACAGATAGGACAGCAAAAACTGCATGAATCTCTATGAGAAGACATGCGAGGGTTTGACGCAAGCTCAGGGTTTTATGAGTTGCGAGAGGAGTTGCTTTGAGAGCTTGGCGACTACGTTGACTTGGGGGTCTACGATTTCGGCGATGTCGTAGCGGATGGAGGAGCCGAGGATCATGGCGGATTCGTTGGGGGTGAGCTTGTAATCGTGCTCAATCCAGCGGGCGAGCTTGGTGGTGGCCTGGCGCAGGGCTTCGGGGAGCGAGCCGGCGATGCCCATGGCCATGATGAATTCTTCGCTTTCGGCGCGCGGGAGGCCGATGTCCTGACCGGCGAGGATGTTGACGGTGAATTCCACGTCCATGGAGGTTTCGAGGGCGTCGCCGGTGAGTTCGCCATCGCCTTGAGCTGCGTGTCCATCGCCGACGAAGAGGAGCGCGCCTTCCTGGTTGACGGGGAGATAGACGGTGACGCCTTCACGGAGGCCGTTGAAATCCATGTTGCCGCCGAAGCCGCCGAGCCAGCCGGCCTGGAAGGTTTGGTTCTGGGCAGGGGCTACGCCGACGCAGCCTAGCATGGGCTGGAGTTTGATGCGGAAATTCTTGAGGCGCTCGGTGGGCGCGGCTAGCATGGCGTATTCAGCGTCACGGTCGAGCTTCCAGGTACTGTCGAACTTGTCGTCATATTTGGCATCGCGGTTG
>Ga0302325_10018890_pt1 | contig 14510 bp, 7 predicted proteins | sample Palsa_T0_2_FD_201948 | JGI IMG/M metagenome (GOLD analysis project Ga0302325, IMG submission 201948) | Peat permafrost microbial communities from Stordalen Mire near Abisko, Sweden - Palsa_T0_2 | ecosystem: Environmental > Terrestrial > Soil > Palsa > Peat permafrost | place: Sweden: Abisko... | reverse complement strand
CGGCGGCTGCGGTTTGAACAGTTGTTGCTGCTGGCGACAAGGTGTCTGCTCCTGCTGCTGGCGGGATTGGCTCTTTCGCGACCGCTGGGGTGTCAGGACAGCAGCCTGGCGGATTTGGCGGGCCAGCGCACGGGGCTGCATGTGTTTGTGATCAACACAGGTTATTCCATGGCGTACGAGGCCGGCAGGGCCGGCGCAAAAACGCACCTGGATCAGGCGAAGATAATTGCCAAGGCGCTGATTCATCGACTGGCGGCGGGGGGAGAATCGGTGGCGATCGTGACGGCATCCTCGCCGCCCCAGCCGATCATCGCCTCCCCGATTTACGATCTGAAAGCCGCCGAGGACGCCGTCGATCGCATCCCACAATCCTGGGGGGCCACCGATGAGGCGGGGGCGCTGGCGATGGCGATGGACATCGCGCGCCGCGAGCCGGCAAACGCCAACAAAAGCCTGTATCTCATCGACGACTCGACCCGCGTGGCATGGGAAACACGCGGCGATGTGATTCGCGAGCTTGGGCATGAGGCCGCCGATTTGTACAAATCGGGCATCACACATTTCAATCTTGGCAAGCCGGGAGAATGGAACCAGGCGGTGATCGGCCTGACGTCGGCCGAGTCGCTGGTCACCAGCCGATTTCCGGCAAATCTGGTTACGGATGTGCGGGGATTTGGCCCATGCCCGATGGATCCGAAAATGGTTTTGAATCTCGACGGCGTGGGACTACCGCCCGGCGCGATATTGGTGGCGGCAACGGCGGCGCCGTCGCCGCGGACGATCACGGTCAACAATCTCACGCCGGGAATTCATGTATTCACCGCCTCCCTCGCCGGCGACAGCCGGCTTCCGATCGATGATGTGCGATATCGGATCGTCAATGTCGTCGGGCAAATCAAAGTTCTCATCGTCGAAGGGGAGCGCGGCGTCGGAGGCCAGGGATCCAGCGGAGCATTTCTGGATGCGGCCCTGAATCCCACCGGATATGCTGCAACGAACGATTCCAAATCCGCCGGTTATATCGCCACAGAACGCATCAGCGACCTGGAACTTGGCGACAAGATTCTGAGCGATTACCGCTGTATTTGCCTGTGCGGGGTGGGTCAAATTCAGGAGGCGGAGGCGGCGCAATTAGAGCAATACGTTCGGCAGGGGGGCACGTTGATGCTGTTCATGGGGAACCCCGTGACAGCGGAGAATTACAACGCCACGCTTTACAAGCACCACCTTCTTCCCGGTCCGCTGAGCAAGCGGATCATGATTTCCGGGGATCAGACGCCGCGGCGATTTGATTTCGATCCGCATCGCCCGTTGAACCGGCTGCTGGCGGATTTCCAGGATCAGGAAAACACCGGGATGGATTCGGCGGAGGTTTACAGTTATTGGCAAATGGATTTACCAGCGGATTCACCCGCGGAGCGCGTGCTGAATTTTTTACCCGCCGACGGGGCCGCCGGTCAACCCGAGGATCCCGCGATCACGGTTCATTCGCTCGGAGCCGGAGAGGTGGTGTTTTACGCCACAAGCGCCGATCCCAACGCGGAGTGGACAACGTTCATGCCGCATCCGGCGTATCCGGCGCTGATGCACATGCTGGTGCTGGGGACGACCAGTGGCAACGATTCATGGATGAACATCACGGTCAATCATCCGCTGATGATTCCACCCTCGATCCAAATGACGGCAACGCCGGTTCTTAAGGATTCCGGAGAAACAGAATATCCGATGGAACTTCAAACGGTTTCCGATCCCAAGTCGATTTATTTCGGACAATCGGCCTACATAAGCAAGCCGCTGGCGAGGCCGGGCATCTATTCCATCTCCACCGGAGCGGACAATTACAAAATTGTGGTGAATGTTCCGGCGGCCCAGGAAGCGGATGTGCGGACGATCGGCGATGCCGAGGTAAGAAAATCGCTGGGCGATATCGAGATGGACATGCAGGGCGATTCGGTACCCGCGCCGGCTGAGCTGGCCGAACAGGGGAAAGACCTGGGCTGGGCGGTCATGTGTGGGGTCTTTGCACTGCTGGCGATGGAATGTGTAATGGCGATGCGTTTTGGCCATCATCGGCGGAAATAAATGATCCAACGATTTCTCGAAATCCTCCTCGGTTTGCCCGGCGGATTTTTGAGCCGCCCGGGACAGTTGACGGTTCAGTTCAATCCGACCTGGCCGCTGCAGCAATATGTCGGCGGGGCGGCAGTGTGGAACTTCGTTCTCGCGGGATTGGCGATGGGGCTGGTGGTTTATGTCTATCGCCGCGAAGCGCGGACGCGAAATCTGCGGCTGCTGCTGGGCGGATTACGCGCTGCAATTCTGGCATTGGTGTTGCTGCTGCTGAATCGGCCCGTGCTGACATTGGGGCAGGAGCGTCGCGATCCATCGGTTCTGGCGGTTCTGATCGACGACAGCCTGAGTATGAAGGTTCCCGACGCGGTTGCGGCCGATGGAAAGCCGGGCCAGCGTCTTGATGCGGTGATCGATCTTCTTACCGGATCGGATGGCCAATTGCTTCGTCGGCTGTCATCGGTGCACGATGTGCGGATATACGATTTCAGCCGAGGGGCGAAACAAATCGGCACGATCGCCGGGTCCGGCGATTCGCGAAGCGTGGCGACGACGCAAGGCTCCAGCCCCGCGATTGACGATGCGATCTCGGCCGTGCAGGGCTTGAAGCCGGAGGGTGACGGCACACAAATTGTAAACGCACTGACCTCGGTGCTGCAGGATGTTCAGGGACAGCGCGTGGCGGGGGTTGTGGTCTTCACCGATGGCCGGGAGACACCCAGCGAGTCTCCGCCCGAGGCGGTGGCGGCGTTGAGATCGTACGGCGTGAATATTTTCCCGGTGGTGACGGGATCGGATCGAATGCCGCGCAACATCGCGGTGCAATCGGTGACGTTTGAGGACACGGCTTTCGTGGATGATTATACGAATTTGCATGTGACGCTTCAGGCCTCGGGGTATGAACCGAATCATCCGGTGACACTGGCGCTTTTGCGTCAGGTGACGGAAGGGGGGCACATCATAAACGTCCCGGTGCTGGACGACTCCGGCAACGAAATTACCAAAACCGTGGAAGCGGCCGATGGAAAGCCGTTCGATGTCGATCTGCAATTCAAGCCGACCGCCGCGGATATTCCCGTGGCGAATCTGGTTGTCGAGGCCAGACCCCAGCCGGGCGAACTGGACGAATCGGATAATTTTCATCCGGCGCGGATCGACGTGCTGGATGACAACATTTCTGTCCTGTACGTCGACGGATATCCGCGCTGGGATTACCGGTATCTCAAAAACAGTTTGCTGCGGGACAAGACGGTGAAGTTGAGTTGCCTGCTGACCAGTGCCGATCCGGACTTTCGGCAGGAGGGGAGCGATGACCCCGACCGACCGCAGTATCAAAACTCGTGGCGCATCACGGCGTTTCCCGACACGATGGAGCGGTTGCTGGATTACGATGTGGTGATCCTTGGTGATGTCGATCCGCGGCAATTCACGGATGCGCAGCTTCAACTGATTTCGGATTATGTGAGCAAAAAAGGCGGCGGTCTGGCGATGGTGTCGGGTCCGCGCTGGTCGCCGCAGGGGTATCGCAACACTCCGATTGAATCGGTCCTGCCGGTCATCATCACGCATGTTGAAACGGATGATGATTCGACGAGCATCACAGAAGGTTTCCATCTGATATTGACGCGAGCGGCGGCGAACTCTCCGATCTTCCGGTTTTTCCCCGAATGGGCGGATGACGAAGAACTTGTGCAAAATCATCTGCCGCCGCTGTTCTGGTATTGCCGGGGAATCATGGTAAAGCCCGGGGTTGGGATCACGCTGGCCGAGCATCCGAGCGACCTGGGCCCCGACGGGCGGAAAGCGCCGATCCTGGTGATCGGGACGTACGGCACCGGCCGCACTATCTTTTCCGCGATTGATGATTCATGGCGATGGCGTTTCTACACCGGCGAGTCGATATTCAACACTTATTGGGTGCAGCAATTGAGGTATCTGGCGCGGGGCCGGAAAATCGGACAGCGTAAGATGACATTTACCGCCGACCGGGACGTTTACGAGCTGGGGGGACAGGTGAATGTGCGGCTTGAGCCGCTGTCGCCGGATTTGATGCAGCAACTTTCACCGCCGGTGTCCGTCCAAATAGTCGATGATGCCACCGGGCAGCCGGTGCGGCGACTGGATTTGCAGCGGCAGGATTCGGCAAGCGCCATATACAGTGGGTCTTTTACAGCCGACAAAATAGGACAATTCAGCATGAAATTGCCCCATTTGACGGATCGTGATCCGTCTATTTCATTCAAGGTGGCCGAACCGCAGATGGAACTACGCCAGCCGCAGGTGGATACGGCATTTCTAAGCCGGCTGGGCGCTGGGGCGCCGATCCCACTGGCGGATGTGGCCGCACGGCTCTTGGCCATTCGCTCCGCGGCGAGGATCATTCCCGTGGATACCACCCAACCGCTTTGGAACGCTCCGCTGGTTTTGGTCATTTTTGTGTCTCTGATTACGGTAGAATGGATTGTGCGTAAGATGGTCGGGTTGGTTTAAGAGTCGCACGCGGGCAGGGAGAAACGAAGGGTGGAGGGGGACCGATACGGAGTTGTTATGCCGCCGAGTGCGCTGATTGGGACGCTGGAATCGCTGCGGCGCCGGGTGCGGCTGCTGAGCGTGATGTATGGGGCCGGCCTTCTTGTCGCCATCGGGGCCGGGCTTTTGCTGGGCACGGTGCTGCTGGATTATTTGCTGAACCTTCTGCCGATTCCGCGCATTGTGCTGATGCTTGGGGCGCTGGGATGTCTGGCGTTTTGTCTGGCTCGGTGGGTGATTCGACCAGCGATGACCGGGCTGCGGCTTTCGGATTTGGCGGGCAAACTGGAACACGCGTTTCCCGATTTCAAGGATCGGCTGCGAAGCAGCGTGGATTTTTTGACAAAGGGGACGCCCGGTTCGGAGGCGATGAAGAAACGCGTCATTGCCGAAGCGGCGGAACTGGCGGGGCGATTCGATCTTTCCGCGGCGGTCCGGGCCAAGCCGGTTTGGGAATCCTTCGCTGCCGGCGGTGGGGCGATTCTGGTTTTGATTCTCCTGGCAGCGATGGCTGGACGGGATTATTTGTCTCCGGCAATTTCGCGGCTGATCATGCCGTTCGAAAACCAACCGTGGCCGAAACGCGTGGAAATCGAGATGGTCAGCGGTCTGCCGTCCCGCGTGCCGGTAGGTCGACCGGTCGATGTGCGCATTCGGTTGATCAAAGGCGACAGGGCTTCGCGCGAAGCGCGGATTTATTATCAGTACGGAGATGGGCGGACTCAAACCGAAATCATGACCCGGGGGGCTGACGGCGTCTATTCGGCAAGTCTGGATGCGCGCGTGGATGCCGCCAATGGAAACGGACAGATGATCGTCTGGACAGAATCCGGGGACGATGCGACGGAGCACAAGACGATCGCGATCGTGCAGCGGCTTTCCGTAACAGCCGCGGAATTGATGGTTCAACCGCCGCCCTACGTGAATGAGCCGCCGACGCCGATGGCGATTGATTCCACCCCGGCGACAGTGACGTACGGCTCGAGCCTGACGATCAAGCTGACGTTTAACAAGGATTTGGATTCGGCGCGGTCGCCGGTGGTTTCGGCGGGAGAGCAGGGGGGACCGCTTCCTGTCATCGCGTGGGATGGCGCGGTGGGGAATACGATCACCGGCCGCTGGATAGCGCGCGACTCGGCTTCGTTCCAGGTCCAGGCATTCGACCGCGATGGTTTTGGCAGCGACGACGGGGCGAATTACCAGATGATCGTTCGTCCGGACCAGATGCCATCCGTGCAGATCACGCGACCGGCCCGCAACGAGGAATGCACAGCGGAGGCGGTGATTCCGTTGCGAGCCGTGGCGGAAGACGACTATGGGATCAAAACTCTGAGACTGGTAGTTTACAAAATGGCCGAAAGGCCGGTGCCGCTTTCGGTGGTGAATTTGATCGTCGATGGCAACGCTGCCGCGGCCGCGGTGGTTTGGAACCGGCAGGAGGGGTCGGGGGACCTGCGCCGGTGGCAATTGGACTTTCCGTGGAATCTATCGCAGATTCCAGCGCTGAAACCGGGGGATGTGCTGGAATATCATCTGGAAGCGCAGGACAACTTTGCGTTTGAGGGGAAATATCACGATGTCGTATCAAGCGGGAAATACCGCATCACGCTGATGAGCCAGGACCAATTTACGTCACTCATGAACGATCTGGTGGCGCAGGTGCGCGAGCAGATCAAGGACATTCGGAACAGCCAGCGCAGCATAAGGGGCGAAACCGAAGACCTGCAGCAGCAGACTGCCAGGCAGTCGCAGTTGACTCGCGCCGACAGGCAACAGGCCCAGGAATTGGTGGCTCGGCAGGCAACGGCGGCGTCCCAGGCCAAACAGGCCGCCCAGAAGCTGGACGATCTGGTCTCGCGAATGGAGGAAAACCAATCGACCGCGCGGGAACTGATGGAGACGGCCGGGAGCGTGCGGGATGCTTTGAATCAGGTTGCGGAGCATCCGATGAAGGATGCCGCCGGAGAGATTGACCAGGCGCGCAGTGCCATGCAGGGCGCGAACGCGCGCAATGGTGAGCTGGCGTCAGCGCAGACGAATCAGCAGGATGCGGCCGATCGGCTGGATCAGATGATCGCGCGCATGGGTGATGCCGGCGGACTTTCGCAAACGATCGAACAACTCAAGTCGATTTTGAATCAGCAGCGGCAAGTAAGCCAGACCAGCAACGACATCGGCTTGCGGAATCTGGGGAAGCAACCGGACCAGATGGATCAGGTCGATCAGAAGGCGCAGCAGGCGAACGCGGATGCGCAGGCGGCGCTGGCGGACCGTACCGCCCAGACGCTGGATAAGATGCGGCAAACGGCTGAGCAGCTTGCCAAGACGGACCCGGATGCGTCGCAGGCGATGCGCCAGGCGGCGCAGACCGGCGAGCAGCAGAATGTCTCCGCGCAAATGCAGGCCAGCGCCAATGCCCAGCGGCAAAACCAGCAGGCGAATGCCCAGCAGTCGCAGGCCCAGGTCGAGGTGGGATTGCAAACGATGATTCACCAGTTGGAAGAGGCCCAGCGACGCAAGCTGGAGGAACTCGCCCGGCAACTGGCGGACATGCAGGAGCAAATCGCAAATCTTCTTCGCCAGCAATCGGGATTGAATTATGACAACCTGGCATTGCAGGGCGATCCGGCTTTGAAGCAGGTGGACACCAAGCTGCTCGATCATTTGCTGGAGTTGGCACAGCGCGTCAAGGATCATCTTCCGCCGACGCCGGATGTGGATACGCAGACCCGTCTCCAGGGGCAGACCGAAAGGAACACGCGCGGCGTTTCGAAATCGGCGGAGGCGCTCCCGGAAGGATCGGCGATTGTTTCAGATTTGAACCGCGCCGCCGACCGGATGGGTCGTGCGATCAGCGCCCTGCGTGAAGACGATGGCACCGACCAGCAACATCTGGCGGCCGCGTATGAACCGCCGCAGGTGGAAGCCCTGGCGGCTCTGGAGCAGGCCAGGGAACTGATCGATCAGCAGGCCGCCAAGGCGAATCAGGCGATCGAGCAACAGAAAAAAGATGCGATTCGCGCGGCTTACCAGAAGATTCTGGCCGCACAGAAGAAGATCGATGCCGATACGCTGGCGGTCGACCAGGCCCCGCGCTCGCCGGATGGTCAGCTTGGCCATCGCGAAGCCATTTTGCTGGATCAGCTTCCGCCGCGGCAAGGTGTGCTGGCGGACACCGCGGCGAAGCTGGACGATGATCTGGCCGCCCTGAACAGCGTGGTATTCGCGTGGGCCAATCACGACATCGTGGATTCCATGAACTCGGTGAAGGATTTGTTGTCCAAGCCGCAAACCGATGCGGTGACACAGGCGGAGCAGACGCGGATTGAGGATCAGCTTCAAGCAATGATCGAGAGCCTTTCGGTCAAGCCAAAGGAAATTCCCTTTGCCAACAAGGGTGGCGGGGGCGGCGGCAGCGGGCAGCCTAAACCCAACTTGCCGACGGAAGCGGAACTTCGGCTGGAAAAAGCGCTGCAGCAGGCGCTGAACAAAGCAACGACAACGATCAGCCGGCGAACCGGCAACCAAGATGCCGCGATGGTTGCACTGGGCGAGAGGCAGGAACAGCTTCGCAATGTTTTGGATCAGCTTCTCCGAAAGGCCAGCCACGGACAGGCGAAACTCGGCCCCGAGCCTGATCCGAAAGACAGGCTGCCGGAGGAGGCATCGACCGATTCGATGGACGACCAGGAGATGATGCAAGATCTCTTGAAGGGTGATGGCTCACCCAAGCCTGATCCGATGAAGAACGATCTCGATCTCGTCGGGCAGCGCATGGGCCGGTCCCATCAGCGACTATCGCTGGACAAGGATGGGGGCCAGGTCACGCAGGATATCCAGAGCAGAATCCTGAAGAACCTTGATGCGCTGATTGACCAGGCCCGAACGCAGGAGGCGGAGAGCAAATCGCAGCAAAGTCAGCAGAAGCCGCAGCAGGCCAATTCCGGGCAGACACAGCCGGGCGTGCAGACCCAAAACAGTGATCCGAATGGCAAACAGGCCCGTAATGCGGGACACACTCCCGCGGCCGTGAGCGTTGCAGGCCACGATGTGAACACGGACGGCACGCCGACGACGGACATCACCCAGAGCATGAAGGAATGGGGCGATCTTTCGCCGCGTCAGCGAGCGGCGATCATCGAGGCCGGCACCGAAAAGCCGGTGCAGAAATTCAAGGAATTTATCGACGAATATTACCAGGCGCTGGGGAATCAGCAGTCCAAATGATGTGGGAGAAGAAGGAAAACCATTTTTCTCAGCGGCAGTCTCGGCGTCTGGGCGTTTTGTCGCTGGCGGTTGCATTGTTATTGCCGGCGGTCCCGTATGCCGCGGCGGATTCGGCGAATCCGCCGCATCGGTCCGATCAGCCGGTGAATGAGATCACGCCCGAACAGCAGGCCGCGGTGGAAAAGGGCCTGGAATTTCTTGCCTCGCGGCAGACGGCGGATGGGTCGTTCGGGAGTTCGGTTTCATACGGGGCGACTGCCGCGATCACGGCGCTGTCGGGCATCGCATTCATGGCCGATGGGAATCTTCCGGGCCGCGGGAAATATGGGGACAACGTGCGAAAGGCGGTGGATTTCATCGTTCGCAATCAACAGGAATCCGGCCTCTTCACCACCAGCGCTTCGCAGGGCGAGATGTATTCACACGGCTTTGCGACGCTGTTCATCGGCGAAGTCTATGGAATGAGCGGCGACGATCAGATCAAGGAGAATCTGCAAAAGGCCGTTCGGCTGATCGAGCGGTGCCAGAACAGCGAAGGCGGCTGGCGCTATCAGCCCGCCCCGGTCGATGCGGACATTTCCGTGACGATTTGCCAGATCATGGCCCTCCGCTCAGCGCGGGATGCGGGAATTAAAACCGATGCGGGGGTGATGGACAGAGCGCTGGCGTATGTGAAGAAATGCCAGAACGGCGATGGAGGTTTCAGCTATCAGGCGAACGGGGGTGAAAGCGGTTTCGCCCGCACGGCGGCCGGAACGGCATCCCTGTACTACGCCGGCAAGTTTGAGGACAACGGTGTGGCGCGCGGGCTGGACTATCTGTCGCGATTTCTTCCCGGGCGCGATCAGGTGGACGAGCAGGGCCATTTCTATTACGGCCAGTATTATGCCGTGCAGGCTATGTTCCTCGCCGGGGGCAAATATTGGGCCGACTGGTATCCGGCGATCCGCGAACTGCTCGTGTCGCGGCAGAACAAGTCAACGGGGGACTGGGAGGGCGAAGTCGATCCCGACTATTGCACGGCGATGGCGCTAATTATCCTGCAAATGCCGAATCGGTATCTGCCCGTGTTCAACGGCAAGGGACCGGGAAGCTAAAAAAAATGGGAACCCCAGATTTGATTCGTCATTTCAGCCGAGGACTCGGGGCATTTTGCTGGCTGGCGCTGTTCATTTCGCAATCCCGCGCCGGCACAACATGGAATCTGACGGATGCCGAATTCAATTCGCGCACGATTTCCATCGACTCCATCGACGCCGCGGGGATTCACAGCGGCTCGGATTTACTGGCGTGGAACGATGTGCTCGAGATTTCGCAAACAACCAATCCATCGCCGGAGGCAAACGGGCGTCTATCGCTGGTTTTCCGCGGCGGGGACAAACTGAATGGCGCGCCCATTTCGTTCACTGGCGATACGCTGCAATGGAGCAGCGCACGCCTGGGGCCGATCGGCTTTTCCCTGGATTCGTTGCTGGGCATTCTGCAAAGCGGATACGGCGGAGGAGATCTGGATCAGGCGCGGACGGATGACGTCGTTCACTTGGCCAACGGGGATACGATGCACGGCATCATCAGCGGGATCGCGCCGGCGGGCGTGACGATCCAGATCGGCGATGCAACGCCGACGCTGGGCTGGGATTCGATCAGCGCCGTGCTGTTTGCCACCGCGCCGGGTAACCCGGCGGAATCGCAGCGGCGAATGTTCCGGGTGCGGCTGGCGGGGGATGAAGCCGTCGATGTTGCGGATGTGTCGCTGGCCGCGGACCAACTGACGATTACGCTTGAGGACAAAACCACGAGGCGGCTTGACCCGGGGATCGTCGCGGGGATCGAACAGCTCAACGGTCCGATTCAGTGGCTAAGCTCCCGCGAGCCATTGGAGAACATTTACAAACCATTTTTTTCGGAGAATTTTCCAACGCGATTCGATCGAACGGTCGCGGATGGAACGCCGATTCATGAGAAGTATCCCGGCTTTCATCACGGGATCGGGTGCCATTCCTATTCAAAGCTGGTGTACGATCTGGATGGGGGATGGGCCGGGTTTCGGACGCAATTTCGGATCGATTCGGATTCCCCGCTGGCGGATGTGACCGTGCGGATCTATCTGGACGACAAGCCGGCGTTTGAGCGGAAGAACGTGAAGGCGGGTCGAATCTATCCCGTCGTGGTGGTCCCGCTGAATGGGGCGAAGACGATTTCGCTGGAGGTGGATTACGGGGAAAACTACGCGATGGAGGACCGATTCGTATGGCTCGATCCAGCGCTGCTGCGAACGCTTCCGCCCGCGACGACACAACCGTAAGCGCGCAAAAAAGAGGCCGGTGCTCGCCGTAACACCGGCCTCCTCAATCAGGCTGCCCGACCTTTTGAGGTCGGAGACCCACAGCCTCAGCGTTATTATCGGAGAAGCACCCAAAAAATCTTTACCGGGATTTAGCGCAGCGTGGGCGATGGGCGGCGTTTCTCCTATAATCCGCGGCCAATGAAGCAACCCGTGGCCAAGCTCGCGCTGGAGGATGGAACCGTTTTCACGGGCCGGGGGTTCGGCTCGGTCGGGACCAGCGAGGGGGAAGTGGTGTTCAACACGTCCATGTCGGGCTATCAGGAAATCCTGACCGATCCCTCTTACAAGGGCCAGATCGTTACGATGACCTATCCGCTGATCGGGAACTACGGCGTCAATCGACGTGACGTAGAAAGCCGGCGGCCGCATGTGGCCGGGTTCGTGGTCAAGGAGCTTTCGCCCGTCTATTCAAATTACCGCGCCGATTTGTCGCTGGATGAGTATCTCAGATCGAACAACATTGTCGGAATCGAGGGGATCGATACACGCGCGCAGACACGCCGGCTGCGGATCGGCGGGGCGATGCGGGGAATTCTCAGCACCGAAATGCTGGACGACGGCGCATTGATCGCTCGTGCCCGCAAGTCGGCGGCGATGGAAGGCGCGGATTGGGTGCAGGCGGTGAAGCCGAAATGTGAATATCCGTGGGATCAGGACCAGGGCGACTGGCGGCTGGGCAAGGTAGAGCGCGGCGATGGGCTTCATGTCGTTGCTCTGGATTGTGGCGCGAAAGAGAACATCTTGCGCAATCTCAGCGAACGCGGGATCAAGGTGACCGTCCTGCCCCCGGATGTGACCACAGATGAGATTCTCAAGCATCGTCCCGATGGGCTGTTCGTGAGCAACGGCCCGGGCGATCCCGCGGTTCTTGATTACGCTGTCAAGCCGATTCAGGGGGCGCTCGGCAAAGTGCCGATTTTTGGAATCTGTCTGGGGCATCAGCTCCTTGGCCGGGCGATCGGGGCCGCGACTTACAAGCTGAAATTCGGACACCGCGGCGGCAATCAGCCCGTCAAGAATCTCGATACGGGCCGGGTGGAGATCACCAGCCAGAACCACGGCTTCGCGGTCGATCGCGAGTCGCTGGAATCCCACGGCGGCGTCGTGACGCATATCAATCTGAACGATCAAACCGTGGAAGGGTTCCGGCACAAGACACTGCCGGTGTTTTGCGTGCAGTACCACCCCGAAGCCAGCCCCGGCCCCCACGACGCGGCTTATCTTTTCGATGCGTTCGTGGAGATGATGAAGACGAAGAAGCCACCGACGGGTGATCGGCTCAAGGAATTACAGAAGCTTCGGGATTAAATCGTGGCGCCGCCGAAACGCTGGCGAAAGATATCCAGCGATTCGATTCCGGCGGGCAGCCTCGCCTCTTCCGGAAGCATGACGGGGATGCCGTTGCGGACGGGATAGCGGAGGCCGCCGACTTCGGCGACTAAAAATCCATCTTCCAGCCGGAGCTTACTATGGGTTACCGGACAGCGCAAAATGGAGATCGTTTCTTCGTCGATCAATTGAGGGGATATCGCCTGGTTCATGGGGGAAAGTATAGACAGCGGAAAGACGTTCGTCACAGCAATTTTTCCTGCCGCATCCAATCCACGAATCGCGTCAGACCTTCGCGGACGTTTACTTTCGGGTCGTATCCGAGGAGGCGTCGCGCCTTGCTGATGTCAGCATAGGAGATCATCAGTTCCGACAAGGGCGTTGGCGTATCGACGATGTTGGCCTTGCGGCCAACCAGTTCTTCCAGAATCTGGATAAATTCGAGATTCTCCACGGGCTGCGAGCAGCCGAGGTTGATGACTTCGTAGTCCAATCCCTTGTCCAGAGCGGAAATGAAACCGGCGACAATGTCGTCGATGTAAGTCCAGTCGCGTTTCATTTTTCCGCCGGCATATAGAGTGATCGGCTCGCCCCGGTGGATCATCCGCGACCACATCCAGGGCATCATGTCGGGGCGGCCGTGGGGGCCGTAGACGTTGAAGAACCGCAGGATCGTGATGGGCAGTTTCCAAAGATGATGGTATCCATGGGCGAACATTTCCATCGCGCGTTTGCTGGCTGGATAGGGGGCCAGCGGATGATCGGCGGGGGCCGATTCCTTAAAGGGGACAGGCGTGTCCTGGCCGTACGTTGATCCCGTCGAGGCGAGTACGAACCGCGGCGTTCCCAAATGTCGGGCGGCGTCGAGAAGATTCATGGCGCCCTGCACGTTCACCTGCCCGTAGATCAGCGGATGCTCGACGCTGTATCGCACTGCAGCCATGGCGGCGAGATGGGCGATGGCGTCGGGACGGTGGGTGGAGACCAGTTCGCGAAGGCGTGGGGCATCGCACAGATCGCCTTGGATGAAAGTGAATCGCTTCTCCGGCAGCAGGTCGGCGAGATGGCGCTGTTTATGCTCCAGCGCATAGTATGTGTTCATGTTGTCGAAGCCGGTGACTTCGTCGCCGCGCTGCAGAAGCGACTTGGCAAGCCGGCTGCCGATGAACCCGGCCGCTCCCGTAAGAAAAACTCGCATAGAGCCTCCTGGTCCTTCAGTTCTCTGCAAACCCTCGCGTGCGCAACCATTTGGCGGCCACGCCGGGCCAGATATTTAAAATCGGATTATCTCCGCCGAGCCCGAATCCGTGGTCGCCATTCTCAAAAACATGTAACTCAAAGGGGACCTGTTTTTCCTTGCAGGCCATCGCGAATAACAGGCTGTTTTGCACCGGAACGGTCCGGTCATCCGCGGCATGAATGATGAAACAGGGCGGCGTTGCCGAAGTTACCTGCAACTCATTGGACAGGAACTCCAGCAAAACTGGATCGGGACTATTGCCAAGAAGATTCAAACGCGATCCAGAGTGAGGATAGATGTGCATCATCGAAATTACGGGGTAAAGGAGAATCGCCAGATCGGGTCGGCAGCCGGCGCGGTCGACCGGATCGGACGCCAAATGGTTGCCATCGTCAAAATGTGTCGCTGCCGTCGAAGCAAGGTGTCCACCGGCGGAGGACCCGATGACGCCGATTCGCTTTGGATCAATATGCCATTCATCGGCGCGCGATCGGACCTGGCGGATCGCGCGTTGGATGTCCTGCATTTCGACGGGATGATGATATTTGGGACCGAGTCGGTATTTGAGGACGAACGCATGAATGCCGAGCGTATTGAGCCATTCCGCGAACGGCGCGCCTTCGTGGGCGGCCAGGTTTTCGTAGCCGCCGCCGGGGCAGACGATGAACGCTGGCGCAGAAGCATTTTTCTGGTCCGGGGCGAAAAATGGTTTCAGCGTGGGGATGTCCGCCTCCGCGCACCCCTGGGCACCCGGTGCGTCGTACTCCC
>Ga0302325_10018888_pt1 | contig 14510 bp, 12 predicted proteins | sample Palsa_T0_2_FD_201948 | JGI IMG/M metagenome (GOLD analysis project Ga0302325, IMG submission 201948) | Peat permafrost microbial communities from Stordalen Mire near Abisko, Sweden - Palsa_T0_2 | ecosystem: Environmental > Terrestrial > Soil > Palsa > Peat permafrost | place: Sweden: Abisko... | reverse complement strand
TGCGACGTACCGTACCGACGCGCTGACGCAAGCCCCCGCGCTGCACGCAGCGATTGCACGGCTCGGCAGTGCAGATTATGCAAGCCGCATCAATCTTCGTCCTCTCGAAGCCGGCGACGTCCGCGCGCTGATCGACGGGGCGCTCGGCGCGATACCGCTCAGCGCCGACGTCCGGGCTACGGTCGCAAGCCTGTGCGAGGGCAATCCATTCTTCACCGAGGAACTCCTCAAGAGCGCGCTCGAGCGGCGCGAAGGCCCCGGCGAGCCTGCCCTCCCCGCTACCATCAGCGCCGCGGTGATGGAGCGGCTCGCACCGCTGAGCGGCGACGACTACGACGTTCTGGCGCAGGCCGCCGTCGTCGGGCGCCGCTTTACCATCGCGGCGCTCGAGGCCACGCTGACCCTCGCGCCGGATCGCATACGGCACGCCCTCCGGCTCGCGCGGGATCTACGCGTGATCGCGGAGGACGATGGCGACGAGTTGCGCTTCCGGCATGCGCTGACGCGTGAGACCATCCTCGAGGGCTTTCTTACGGCCCAGCGCATCGAACTGCATCGGCGCGTCGCGGTGTATCTTGAGGGGCTGCCCGACGCGGCGCGGTCGGTCCAGGGCCTGGCCTACCACTGGTGGGCCGCGAACGATGCAACCAAGGCGGCACACTACGGTGCGCTTGCCGGCGATGAATCGATGCGCGTATTCGCGTACGAAGAGGCAGTGCGGTTCTTCCGATACGCCGCGCAGTTCACGGAGCGCGCCTCGCCGCTCGGTGCCGACTTGCGCGCAAAGATCGGGCACGCATACGCACTCTGCGGCGAACGGAGCCAGGGCCTTCGGTTCATGACCGAGGCAGCCGATCTCCACCAGCTCCTCGGTGACCTCGAGCGGGAGGCGGAGTGTCGCATCACCTGCGCGGCGTTCTCGTACGATCTGAGAATTGCCGAAGCTGCGCAGCCCCTCAGCGAGATCGGGCAGCGTCTTGAGAAGGCGGGGCTCGCTGCCGCGCTGCGCCGCGTCGAACTCACGCGCGCCGAGATCCTGAGCGCGCAGGGAGCCTTTGCCGACGCGCGCGAGATCCTCGAGCGTCTGAAGGAGCCTCCGGCGTCCAGTCCGCTTCTCGAACGCATGCCGTACTTCGCAGCCCGAGCGCGGCTGTTGGCGCAGGAGGCCGACATCGACGGCTATATTGCGAACGCAAAGACCGTCCTCGACATGATCGGCGATGAACTGGCGTGGCTTCGGGCCATTGTGCTCAACAACGCGACCAACGTAACGATCGAGTTGGGATACCTCGCGCACGCACGAGTTTTTCTCGGCGAGGCGGAGCAGCTCGCAACCGATCACAAGCTCCGCGTACAGATGGCGTTCGCGCTGGGCTACCGTGCCCGGATCCAATACCTGAGCGGGAACCTGAGCGCAGCGAAGGCGACGGTTGCGCAAGGGCTAGCAATCGCGACAGATCACCGCAACGCGCGGCTCGGCATCGTCGCCCAGGGCACGCTTATCGCGTTGCTTCGCGGTGACGACGAGCTGCTCGCGCTCTGCAGCGATGGCGATCTCGTCTCCGGCGACGAGGTTCCTGTGATGGTTGCCTTCGCTCGTACCGAGCGCCTGAGGAGCGCCGGCCGGCCGGACGAGGCGCGAAGGGCGCTCCGCGCGGTGTTCGACCGCGAGTCACACCGCAGCGTTCCCTTCGAGATTCCGCTCGCAGTGGCACGCTTCGGATCCATGAGGGACGTCGACGTTGTGTGGTGCGCACTCGAAGGACGCGCAGGAGCCGGTCGCGACCTCGCGCTCGATGCAATGCGGTACCTCTTCGAGGCGATCGTCCTCGAACGGCGCGCCGACGCGCGGGCGCCGGCGCGAGCAATCGAGGCAGCAGACGCCTTTGCTGCCATCGGCTACCCGCTGTGGCGTGCGGATGCCCTGCGGGTCGCGGGGCGTGCGCAGGAAGCCGTTGCCGTCTACCGGTCGATCGGCGCGGTCGCGCGTCTGCGCGACGTCGCGGGATCGGGGTTGCTGGACCCGGCGCCCGTCCCAAGCGCTGCGACCGTGACCGGCACGCTCACGCCGCGTGAGCGCGAGGTCGCGAAACGCGTGCGCGCCGGAGCGTCGAACGCCGAGATAGCGGCGGCGTTGGGCGTCAGCGTCAAGGGCGTCGAGAAGCATCTGGGGGCGATCTACCGCAAGCTGAACATCGTCTCGCGGGCCAAGTTGATCGTCCATCTGAAGGGCGCGACGCCCGAGGGACAAGGCGCGGTGCCGGGCGGCTGACCCTACGGTACCGACGGCTGACCCTACCGTAGGGGTTCCTCTACTACTCTACCCCCGCAGTCCCCGATTAGACTCGCCTTGCACACGGGCCATGCGAGCTCGCGTCCGTCGCGAGTGTCACCACTCGGAGATAGCACCAATGCTCTTCCTCCCTCGTCCGTCGGGTGTTCGCGGCCCGATTCGCCCGTTCGCGAAGTCGAAAGACATCAACACGTGCGAGTACTACGGCAGCGACTGCGCGACGTACGCAAATGCGAACGGCGTGCTCACGTACGGGTCCTCACTCACATCCGGGCTCGTCAATCCGCAAGGCACGGTCGCCGACAGTGCCGGCAATTGGTACATCGCTAACACCGGCGCGTTCAACATCCCGGTGTATGACAAGGGCGGCGTGCTGAAGAAGACGTTACTCGATGCCGGGCAGTTTCCCGGAGACGTCGCCGTCAACACCGCGCGCAAACTCGTCGCGGTTTCGAATCTCTTGACGACGAACTTCACCTCGGGCTCCGTCAGCCTCTACGAGAACGGCGCCAAGAAGCCGAACGGGTCGCTTAGCGTCACGGACCAGGCCCTCGGCATTGGGGTCGCGATCGACGCTGCGGGCAACTGCTTCTGGTCCTACAACGACGAGACCACGAGCGGTGGCTTCGTCGTCGAATTCTTCGGCTGTGGCGGCAGCCCGACGACGGTCGCCTCCGGCCTCGGTGACGCCGGAGGCGTCGCGATCGACAAGGCCGGCAATCTCCTCTTCGTCGACCAGGATGCCGGTGTCTATAAGTGCTCTGGAACCTCGAACTGTACGCTCTTCTCGACGGGCTACGGCACCCCGCTCAACCTCAACTTCGACGGCACGGGCAAGACCCTATGGGTCTCGGATATGACCGGGTACGTCGATGCAGTCGATCCGACGACGGGCGCGATCGAGGTACAGAATGCGGCAAGCGGAGGGAGCAGCGATCCGCCGCTCGGCGTCGCCCCAGACCCCGGCCTCAAGCTGTAGCCGAACCACCTCGAGGCGGGCGCTTCAGCCCGCCTCATCGACGCGTCTCGAGGACGAGCCGATCGGAAGCAGGCACATGGTGCACGTCGAGCCGCACGGGATCGTCGTCAGCGAGGCGGCGTACCTGGCATTGGTTGGCCAGAACCCGAGGTTACGTCTCGAGCGCGCGCGTGACGGGACGCTCATCATCATACCACCCGACTGCGGTGAGTCGGCTCGGCGCAACGCCGAGGTCACGCGGCAGCTGGGTAATTGGAACGACGTAACCGGGACCGGCGTCGTCTTCGGTCCCCGCGCAATCTTTCACCTGAAGAACGGAGCCGCGTCGTCGCCAGACGCCGCTTGGCTTGCGAACTCGACATGGCTGTGCCTGAGCGCAGAACGGCGCCGCTCCCTCGCATCGGTCTGCCCCGACTTCGTTATCGCGATCGCCTCGGCGAACGAGCCCGCGTCGCAAGGGCGCGAAAAGGTTCTCGAGTTCGTGGAGAACGGCAGCGCCCTCGGCTGGCTCATCGATCCGCTTCGGCGCGCCGTCGAAGCGTTCTGTGCGGGCCGAGCGCCGGCGGTATTCGACGCCCCCGCGACGATGAGCGGGTCGCCGGCGCTGCCCGGTTTCTTGTTGCATCTGGCGTCGGTCTTTGATGGCCCGACAAACCTGTGACCAAACTCAGCTAGGGCGAAAACTCGAAGACCGTACCGCCTCCGCTCGGACCCGAGAGGCCTTCCTGGGTCGTCGTTCCATAGAGCGCCCCCTTGTCGAGAAGCAGTCCGGCTTCCGGGTTTCCACCGCCGCTCCCGCCTTGGAAGCGGAAGACGACGCTCTCGTGTCCCGATGTGCTCACCTCGAAGATCGTGCCGTCTCCGTGACTGCTGGGAGTACCATTCCCCCCAAAGTACGTCGTGCCGTAGAGAGCGCCGTTCACTGCGGTCAAGCCCGATAGGGGGCTTGCGCCATCGCTCTCGCCCTGGAATCGGTACAGAATCTTCTCGGCTCCTGAGAGGGAGACGGCGAAGACAGTCCCGTTGCTGATGCTCGGGTCGCTCGAACCACCGTACACCGTCGTGCCGTAGAGCACGCCGTTCAAATCGACGAGCGGTGCGCCCGGCGTCTCGCCATCTCTCTTACCCCTAAAAGTGTAGAGGACACGTTCGTCTCCGGACGTGCTACACACGAAGACCGTGCCGTCGAGGTTACCACCGCCGGCGGTCGTCCCGTAGAGCATGCCGTGTACCGCGATCAATCCCGCCAGCGGATACGCTCCGTCCGGCTGGTCTTTGAACGCGTAGACGACGCGTTCCGCGCCGGACGTGCTGATCGCGAAGACGGTCCCACCGCCTCCAGTTGGACCACCGCCAAACTCAGTCGTTCCATAGAGCTCGCCTCCAACGCTGATGAGGCCTGCGTACGGGTACTGACCGTCCGACCCACCTTGAAAGCGGTACAGGACCTGTTCCGAGCCGGAAGTGCTCACCTCGAACACGGTGCCGTTGCCGCCGCTCGGACCCGAACCACCGAAGGTGGTCGTGCCGTAGAGTTCTCCGTCGACGTCAAGCAGGTTCGCTTGCGGCTCCGCGCCATCCGAGCCGCCCTTGAAGCTATAGATCACGCGCTCCTTACCGGTCTTGCTCACTTCAAAGACGGTGCCCTCGCCGTGTGCACCTCCCGAGTAGGTGGTGCCATAGAATTTGCCGTGCATGGCTATCAGGTTCGCCTCCGGAAACTTGCCGTCCTTACCGCCTCCGAAGTTGTAGAGGGTCTCGAAGCCCGAACTCGTTTGGTGCTCTTGCGCTAGTGCGGAGTCCGAACGGAGCGCAGCGAGCTGGCTCGCCGTCGCGGCACTCGGCGCGGCATCCGGAAAAACGGAGTGGCCAGGCGCCATCGAGCAGCTCGTAAGGGCGCTGCACCAGGCCACGAACAGCACGGTCCTCCCGCGCTCGGCTGACGTTGACATCACGCTTTGCTCCTCTCCGCTGGCAGCGAGGTCTGGTGGCGTCAATACTCCGTGTGCGCCGATCCTCCGCTCGCTCGGCCGAACATCGGCGGCCCCGTCGTTCCGAGCCGAAGGTTGGCAACGTGCTCGTGAGGCGACGTCGTCGAGATGCTCTGATGCAGAGGTCGTTGACGCTCCCGAACGAAGCGTCAGAGCCGGGCCTTCCGAAGGGAACGCATGGCTAAGAAGCGCACACCTCACCCGCGATTCGATGCGGAAACCGTACGTGCGTGCGGCGAACTGCTCAGACACGTTGACCAGGCGCGAAGTCTTCGTGCGAATGTCATCGTCGCGCAAATGTCGCCGTCAGTCGATCACCGCGATATTGCAAAGACGGTTCGGGCCGTCCTCGATGAGCTCTCGGTGCGACAGCGTGAAATCGTCGTCCGTTGCGATGTCGGGGGTGAGTCCTACGCCTCAGTCGCCACGTCGTTGAATGTTTCCGAGCGACACCTGTTCCGGGAGCGACGAGCCGCGCTCAGTCGCATCGCGCACGCGCTTCTCACCGAGGAAGCTGGGAGGAGGGAGCCGAGGGTCACCGTCGCGCCCGGCGCGATCGACGTTCGCTTGGGGTTCAGCGGAGCTCTCGAGAACAGCGGCAACTGGCAGGCGGCAGCTGAGAGCCTCGAGCGGCTGGCCGCTGACCTCGCTGCCCCGGAGCTGCGTGGGGTGATCGAGGTTCGTCTTGCGCGTCTGTATCGGAACGCGGACCAACTCGCGCCGGCCCACCATCACGCTGACGTTGCGAGGACGCTGGCGGCACGGGCGACGGTCGACGGCGATTTGCAGCGTGTCGAGGCCAACGTCGCAATAGCTGCAGTCGCTATGTGTTCGGGAGATTGGAAGCTCGCCGACGAGCTCGCGCAGCAAAGCATCGTGCAACTCCGCATGCGGACCGATCGAAGCCTCGGAACGCGTGTGCCCAACGCACTCGCCCAAGCACTCCTCCTGCGGGCCGAAATGCTCGTCGATAACGACGATGTCGCTTCGGCCTTCCACCTTGCCTCCGAAGCGAGCAGCATCGTTGGCCGGAACGCCGCGGACTCTTTACTCGAGATCAATTCGCGCGAGATGGCTGCGCTGACGAGCCTGTTTCTGGGAAGAGACGTAGAACGCTGCGAGGAGGTCCTGTGGGACTGTTGCCGCGCCGCGCTCGCCCACGGTGTGATCCGCGAGTCGTTGAGCATTGCCATCCATCTGTCGGTGTACTACCGCCTGTCCGGGCGCTCGGCCGATGCGTTGCGAGTGCTGACGCCGCTCCTCGGTACCGCGCGCATAGCCGGGGTCGGCTGGGTGCGAGCCGCCGTGCTTTGCGAACTCGTGCACGCGAACCTCGATGCCGACAACCTGGAAGCGGCCGCCGCTCTCGCGGCCGAACTCTCTCCATGCGCGGCCGACAATGTGGCTACCCGGGCCTGGATGGAGATATCGCGTGCGCGCGTCCATCTCGCCCGCCGAGAGTTTGTGCGTGCGCGCGAAGCCGCTCAGGAGGCTGAGACGGTCTACGCAAGCATCGCGCCCGGTCGGTTCTTGGGAATCGCGCTGCGGATGCAGGCCGAAGCACTCCATGGGCTGGGAGAGTCAGACCTGGCGCATCGGACCATTTTTCGAGCAATCGACTCGCTCAAGCGTGTGAGCAACCCGCGCCCCTTGGCGAGCGTATATCGCGTGATGGCGACGATCAGTGGCCGCCGGCGATACGTGGACATGGCGCAGAAACTGCTCCGTGACGCCGACGCGTCGTCACGGCGCGCCTCGGGCGAGAGCGCTCGCTAGCAAATCGGAGAAAACTGGTCAGCGCACTGACACGACTGCGGGGACAGCTTTTCAGGGTTCTTTCAGATTTCGGCTCGAACGTCGAATCGTGTAACGCTCCTCGTGAAGCGACCTTCTGTCACTTGCACCGTCTTGCGCAGACGGTTGTCCGTCTACACCGGAGGACCCAGTTCATGCGTTCAGCTCTCCCGATCTTGGCCGTGCTCGGCGCCGGTGCCGTTGCCCTCGCCGCTGGATGCGCCGAAGGCGGATCACAAGGCTCACCACCCACGCTTTCAGCCACGAGCGCGAGTCAGGCGGTGGGTCGCGCCGCGAACCGCAGTGGATCGTGGATGCTGCCCGAGACAAAGACCGGGAAGTCGATCCTTATCTACGCCGCGCCTGCGGATACGGACGACGTCAACGTGTACGATTACTCGAGCGGCGAGCAGGTCGGAGTGCTGAGCGGGTTCTCGGCGGCCGCCGGGTGCGTCGACGCAACGGGCAATGTGTACATGGTTTCGCCAAACGGAACTGCGTTCGAATTCGCGCACGGCGGCACGACTCCAATCCAAACGTACAGCCCGGGTGGCGATCTGGTGGGGTGCTCGGTCGACGCAAAGGGCGACCTCGCCGTTACTGCGGCCTCCCCAGGCGTGCTGACGATCTACGCAAAGGGCAGTCCCAGCCAGAGTAGGACCTACAGCAACTCCGAATGCGAGATCATGTCGGCGATGGGTTACGACGATAAGGGAAATATCATCGGCGAGGGGCAGTACAACGGCACGTATATCTGCGCCGTGCTGCGGGGAGCAAGACAGGAAACCACGCTCGCGACCAGCGGCATAACGATCAATGCGCCAAACGGCTCGATGTGGGACGGCGAATACTTCGAGGTTGGAGACCAGGAAGCCGGCAGCGGCAAGAGCCTAACCGGTCTGAACGAGGTGAGCCTCTCCGGAACGACGCTCACGTCCCGTGGCGAGACGATGCTCACCGATACCTGCTACAGGGGCCTCGTCGACGTGCTCAATCCGTTCGTGGTCGGCGAGAAGAATACCCCGATCAATAAGCATCAGGGTCGCGTCGTCGTCGGCAGCAACAGGCTCTGTCCCCCTTCGAACGGCCTTGGCATCGAATTCTGGCACTATCCTCAGGGCGGTAATCCGTTCAAGACGTACGGCACGACCCAGAGCGTGAACGTCCTGGCCGTCAGCATCGGAACGTAGCCGTCTTCCCCGCCACCCGCAAGCGGCCTCGCAAATCGCGAGGCCGCTTCCTTGCCGGTGGGGCACCGTGTGCGCGAACTCGACGCGATGCCTCGATCCGCGCGTCAGGGGCTGCCGGCGGGCGACGCCGGGGGCCCGGCGGCTCTCACCGCGATCCGTGGACCTCTTCGCGGTGCCAGGATTTGTGACATGCAGCGAGAAGGGCGCATTGCAGGGGTGAAACCGCAATCGCCTCAAAGCGGACGTTCATGAAGCCACTCGCCCTCGGAATTGCCGGCGTCGCGCTTGCCGCCGAACTGTGCTGGAGCAGCGCAGCGTGGCCGCAGAGCACGCAGAAGACCTATCCTGCGATGGCGCCCGTCTCGCAATACCTCATGGCGACCCGGGAAGATGAGATCTCCCTCTCGCGCAGCGCGGCACCGCCGTCGATCTCCGCGGACGCGAGCGTGCTGGTGCTTGGCGCGCGCGGCTACGAACCCGCGGCACGGGGTACGAACGGTTGGGTGTGCTTCGTCGAACGCTCGTGGGCGGCCGGCTTCGATGATCCGCAATTTTGGAATCCGAAAACGCGGGGACCGAACTGCTTCAATCCAATCGCCGTCCGCACGGAGTTGCCGCGCATCCTCAAGCGCACCGAGTGGGTGCTCGCCGGAGCCAGCAAAGCGCAGATGATGCAGCGCTCGAAAGCCGCGATCGCGGACGGCACGTTCAAGGCGCCGGAACCTGGCGCGCTCACGTACATGATGTCGAAGAACGGCTATCTCGGCGATGACGCGGCCGGCCCGTGGCTTCCCCACATGATGTTCTTCGTGCCGAACGGACAAGGCGCGAATTGGGGTGCAGGCAAGGACGGCTCACCAGTGATCGCCGCAGACGGTACCGCACTCGACACAGCGACCCTCCTCGTACCCGTGCGCAGATGGTCTGACGGCTCTCCCGGGCCGCAGCCGTCCGTCGTTCACAAGATGTAGGCCTTAGCAGCATCGGCGCCGCTCGCGCCCGCCCTTGACGCCGCCTCTGCCCGCGATTTCTTCCTGCGTCGAGCGAGCAGGACACGGAGCCCGCCACGGTGCGCTCTTGTGCGTCCCGTCGACGTCGATGCCGAACGGGAGATCAGCGCACCGCTGCGGGCTCCCGCAGGGCCGAAAGCAAGATCGGCCCGGACGGTGCCGATCGCGCCTCAGACGCCGGCAAGATACCCGTGCTCGCCGTTAGGGCGTATGAGTAATGTTGAACATCGCCTCGATCCACTTGACGTAAGCGTCGTTGATTTGGCCCGGCGTGAGGGCGTGGCTCAGGTCCGGCCCGTGCTCCATATGCGAGCTGGCCTGACCGATGGTTTCCATCTTTCCGTTGCTCATCTTCAGTGCCATGCTGACGACGTGACATTCCAGCGTGGCCCCGGCCGTCATCTTTGCGTTCGACGGTCCGCCCGCGGCCGCGGGTCGGCAGATGTAGGTCGCGGTCGCCTCGTCGGCCGCTCGAGCTTGCAGGGTCAGGGCTGCGAGGGCTGCGGCCAAAGTCACCACGAGCGAGGCTGCGATGACGCGGAGCGTAGGCGTCGATTTGCGAGTCACTTCCGACATGTGTTGTTCCTTTCTAGACTGGTAGCATGTAACTAAGTAGAGGCACTTCGTGTGACGTGCGAACTGCGTAATTCCGGCGGGTCTTGCTGCGCTAGGGTCCGACCACCTCGACTGGATTGCTAAACTACCTCAAGCGCAGCCACGCATCCTCGGGGTACGCTCGCGAAAGACCTACGCTGCGCTCGACGGCCTCCATATGCGCAATGAAGACGGTCCCTTCTCACCTGGAACGATCCATGAACAGCGCGAACTGTCGGGCAGAGATCGGGTCGGAGACGATCACCCCGTGGAAGGCGCTTGCCACTCCCGCTCGCTCGATCTCGACGGTGAACATGGGGGCGTTATCGACGACGTGCCCGTCCCACAGCAACTTGAAGGCAGTGCTGCTTGCGCGCAGCCGGTCGATGAGGTTGGCAAAGTGGCCGTTCTCGACGTCCCGAGCGTGATTGCGACGGAGCAGCGCCACGAGCGCACCACCGAGCGCGTCGGCACTGCGATACCTCACCGCTCGGCCGGCGCAGAAGAAGACCTCGGCAAGATTCGCGCCCACTTCGATACCGAGCAACTCTTGCGCCAACGGATTTGCTTCATTGACATCGAGCCACGCAGTCAGAGCGACCGCCGGCCCGCGCTCGAAACGCCGCACAAATTCGAAGATCGCCCCCTGCCAGGCCGACGCGCTGTCGGGTGCCGCGCACTGCGGCCGCTGCGCTGCCTTCCCTGCCAGCGTGAAGAGGTGAACGGCTTCGATCTCGTTCAGTTGGAGTGCGCGGGCTATTGCCTGCAGGACCTCGAGCGAGACGTCCACCGTTCGACCTTGCTCGATCCAGGTGTAGTACGCCGTGGAGATTCCAGCCAGCGCGCTGACCTCTTCGCGACGCAGGCCCGGGAACCGCCGCCGCCGGCGGAAGTGCGGTAGTCCACAAGATTCGGGCAGCAGGCGGGCTCGTCTACTCGTCAGGAACTCAGCTAACTGGGTGTGCCGGCTGAGTCGCGCGTCGGTGTGTAGCATGCAGAACCTTTTCCTGAAGCTATGTCGTGAACTGAGCCTATACCAGCCGGCCAGCGCAGACTAGTAACTCTCAGTGGGTGTTAGCGCTCGGGCCCCTAGAACCGACGGTCCAGGGTGTGTATAATGGGGGCGCCTGAGACTCGCAGCTAGGCGCGGCCGAGGTGACGCTGTTGGATCCTGAACTCGAACTGCCCACGTTTCTCGCCGCCTCGCGGTCGCGGCTCCGTCCGGAGGACGTCGGGTTGCCGCCCACGAGGCACCGGCGTGTCCCCGGATTGCGACGGGAAGAGGTTGCCGAGTTGGTCGGCGTTTCCCCGAACTGGTACGCCGCCTTCGAAACGGGGACGAGCGATCGGAACTTCTCACCATCGTTCGTACAGCGCGTTGCCGAGGCGTTGCGGCTCGATCAGGGCGAGCGCGTGCACCTCTTTCGGCTCGCGTTACCCGAGGTGGCCACCGCCGCCGAGCACTTTGAGACGATCTTGGCGTCGGCCGAGGAGTTGGTGCGGGAGGCGCGAGCGAGCGCCGGACGCGCGCTCGCCGGCATCATCTGTCAGCGCCTCATCACGGAAGAGTCACTCCGCGAGGTCCGCGCAACCGGTGGACGCGCGCTCGCCTCAGCGATCTGCCGGGAGATCGCCGCTCGGGATTCGCGATAGGGCTCTCCATGCAGAGTCTGCTGACATCGGACGAGTGCCGGCTCGTACAGGCCAGCTTCTTGCAGCTCGAACCGATCTCCGACCGCGTGGCCGCGACGTTTTACGGACGGTTGTTTGAGTTGAACCCAGCCCTGGTTCCCCTCTTCAAGTCGGACATGGAGCAGCAGGGCGCAAAGTTCATGGAAAAGCTGGCCGTCGCGGTTACCGGCCTAGAAGATCTCAGCTCGATCGAGCGCTTAGTTCGAACGCTGGGGCGCCGTCACGCGGGCTACGGCGTCGCACCGGCGGACTACGCGACGGCGCGCGAGGCGTTGCTCTCGGCCCTCGGCGAAGCCCTTGGCCCAGCGTTCGACAACGCACTGCGGGACGCGTGGTCAGCCGCATTTGCGGCTCTCTCGACGGAGATGATTCGCGCGGCCGAGTAACCGCGTCCGTCCTGCGCCGGATGGTGCTAACCGTATTTGGGTACTGGCGGATGCTGGTCAAGATTTGCTCGGGCATCTAGCCTAGACCGATGGAACCTGCGTCAGCTGCCTCCCGTACGCGTTTCCTCGCACTACTCGCCGGGCTCTCCGGAGCCGCGATGGCATCGACCTCGGGCCGAACGCAAGCTCAGCAGCGATTGAAGGGAAAAGCCATGAATATCGTTCTCGTGCACGGTGCGTGGTCGGACGGATCCGGCTGGTCGAAGGTCATTCCGATCCTTCAAGCGGCCGGTCACAACGTCGTCGCGGTCCAGAACGAGATGCGCACACTCAAAGCCGACAGCGACAATACGCGCGCTGCGATCGATGCACTCTCAGGCCCCACGCTTCTCGCCGGCCATTCGTACGGCGGGGCGGTCATGACGTCGGCCGGGCGCGACGCCAAGAACGTCGTTGGCCTCGTGTACATCGCTGCATTTGCTCCCGACGAGGGGGAATCGTTGAACGATATCAACGCGCGCTTCGCTCCGGCCCCCGGCGGAAAGGTCGTCGTCCCCGATGCGCGCGGTCTTCTCTTCCTCGATCGCGCGCAGATGCCGGCCTTCTTTGTGGCGGACATACCGGCCGCCGAAGGAGCAGTCCTAGCTGCCGTCCAGCGTCCGGTTGCCGGCGCGATCTTCACCGATAGGGTGGGGCCGCCGGCATGGAAGCAGCACAAGTCGTGGTTTGCGGTTTCCGAGAACGACCTCATGATCGATCCGAACGCCGAACGGTTCATGGCGCAGCGAGCAAAGGCGACGACCATCTCGCTCAAATCGAGCCACGCGTCGCTCGTGGCACACCCTCGCGAGGTCGCCGAACTCATACTTGCCGCCACCAACGGCTGACTCACATGTCGGAACAGGCGAACATCAATCGCCGTCGCTTTTCCGGTGGCATCGCGGCGGCGCTTGCCGCCGGTCCGCTGGGTCTCCTCGGTTCTACAGAAAGGGCTAGCGCCATGGTTGAAGTTGCGCAACAGACAGGCAGCGATACGGCCGCCATCCGTCCGTTTCCACATCTGCAGGTTCCCGAATCGGACCTGACCGAACTGCGCCGGCGCATCAACGCAACCAGGTGGCCCACGCGTGAACTGGTCAAGGACGACACGCAAGGCGTGCAGTTGGCGATGGTTCAGGCGCTAGCCCGCTATTGGGGTACCGACTACGATTGGCGCAGGTGCGAAGCGCAGCTCAACGCGATTCCGCAATTCATAACCGAGATCGACGGAGCGGACATTCACTTCATTCACGTTCGATCGAACCACGAACATGCGTTGCCGTTGATCGTCACGCACGGGTGGCCGGGCTCGATTATCGAGCAGCTCAAGATCATCGGGCCGCTCACCGATCCAACGGCGCACGGTGCGAGCGCGTCAGACGCATTCCATCTGGTGATCCCGTCGTTGCCCGGCCACGGATTTTCGCCCGAGCCCGCTGTCCTCGGCTGGGACCCCGTGCGCATCGCAAAGGCGTGGGCCGTGCTCATGGAACGCCTGGGTTACGATCGCTTCGTCGCGCAGGGTGGTGACTGGGGCGCGAACGTCACGCAGGAGCTCGCGCTGCTGGCGCCCATGAAGGCGATCGCGATCCACACGAACATGCCGGGCACCGTTCCGGCGGACATCTTAGCTGCAGCTAAGTCCGGCGCCAAGTCACCGGTGGCGCTGTCGGGCGACGAACTTCAAGCGTTCGAGCAGCTGAGCTATTTCTACGCCAAGGAACTCGGTTACGCGGTCGAAATGGCCAACCGCCCGCAAACGCTCTACGGGCTCAGCGATTCGCCGATTGCCCTCGCTGCTTGGATGCTCGACCACGACAAGGACAGTTACGAGATGATTTCGCCAGCGTTTTTTGGGCGCCCGGGCGGTCTCTCGCGCGACGATGTCTTGGACAACGTCACGCTCTACTGGCTAACGAACACGGGAATCCCGTCGGCGCGCCTCTACTGGGAAAATAAGCTGGATTTCTTCGATGTCAAAGGCGTTACCGTACCGGTTGGCGTGAGCGCGTTCCGCTACGAACTGTATCAGGCGCCGCGCAGCTGGTCCGAGAAAGCATATAAGCTCGTCTACTACAAGAAGCACGACGTTGGCGGCCATTTTGCTGCTTGGGAACAGCCGCAGCTCTTCTGCGAAGACGTTCGTGGGACGTTCCGCTCCGTTCGAAATTAGAAGTCGTGATGCGTGGCCCAACGCGCCGTCACTGTTCCTGCGCTGCGGCAGCGACGCTTGCGATGGCCCCTCTCGGTCCGCTCGGTCTTACAGGAACGACTGCAGCCATGAGCGGAGTTGCGCGACAGATGAGCCGGCATACGACTGCCATTCGTCCATTTCGCGACAACGTGCCGGAAGCGGGCCTGACAAGTGACGCCGGATCCTCTCGAGCGGGCTACGGGCCGGCTTTCGATCACTTCGCAAACAGGCTAGCAGAGGATTCGCCTATGTTGATTCAGTCGATTCATTTCACGTTCAACCCGGAGGATGCCGACCGGGTTGTCGGGTTGTTTCGCGAACTACGCGACCTCTCTCGTCGGGAGCCCG
>Ga0302325_10018887_pt1 | contig 14511 bp, 13 predicted proteins | sample Palsa_T0_2_FD_201948 | JGI IMG/M metagenome (GOLD analysis project Ga0302325, IMG submission 201948) | Peat permafrost microbial communities from Stordalen Mire near Abisko, Sweden - Palsa_T0_2 | ecosystem: Environmental > Terrestrial > Soil > Palsa > Peat permafrost | place: Sweden: Abisko... | reverse complement strand
TGGATTCATGCCCAGAAAAATCACCTCCTTGGGCGTCGCGCCGAACCGCTCCAAATAGATTTCATGCGCGGCGCGGGCGTAAAGGAGGGGATTGTAGACGTACGAGACGGGCGCTCCGAACCGGAGCGCGTCCGCCCGCCCCGCCAGGTCGCGGGCCGCTGTTATGAGAGTATGCATCACAAGCCGAAGGATGAAGTATGAAGGATGAAATATAAAGTGAAGAAAAGCCTGCTTAGGTTCAATCGGACGAAACTTGGCATTTTCAAGTGGAGAGAGTTAAGGGTGCGCGCCACTCTTTCAGATTTGGAAGTCATTCAAAAGGCGTTGGATCGGCTCAATCAGTCGCCTCAGGCCAATACGGACCCCAATGCAAAACCATAAAAATACACCAAAAACTTGACTTTACAAAGTTGTGTGTAACCTTACGCACTTGGCCGACGTCTCAGACTCAGCCAGAAGTTCTTTGAAATTTTGCAAATTTCCGGGCGGCTCTCAGGCCGATCCGGGGCGATGCCAGCCGGTGTGGTTTTTGCTCAAAAAAAGCCTAAAAATGTCGGTAAATGTCGGTTGAGCAAAAAAATAAATAAATAAGCGCGGAGCCACTATTCCGCGATCCCCCGGGCCGTATTCCGCATCCCCGCAGCCTGTCGCAGTGCGCCCTCAAAGCTGGTCAAGCCTGGTCAAAGCTGGTCAGGGCTGGTCAGGGCTGGTCAAGGTCTGCCTTAAGTTCCTCTGTAGTCCACCTTGTTTAGATGCGTCCGCCCTGACCGTTACCCTGCTCCACTTGCGCGACTGGATGTTGTGCCCTAAATTCCACGCTTGAATTTGACTCGATCAAAAGAACGGGCCCTGCTGGCATTGCTGGCGGCCATCCAATTTACAACGGTGCTGGATTTCCTGATCGTCCTGCCGCTGGGGCCGCAGTACATGAAGATTATGCACATCAGCCCAAGCCAGTTCGGGCTGATCGTTTCCTCCTATGCCGTCAGCGCGGGCATTTCTGGCATCGCGGCCGGTTTTTTCCTGGATTACTTCGACCGCAAAAAAGCGCTGTTGGCGCTGTTCGCCGGCTTTGCGATCGGCACGCTCTTTTGTGCGGTGGCGCAGGGATACCAATTGCTGGTGTTGGCTCGGGCTCTGGCGGGAGCGTTCGGTGGCGTCACGGGCGCCTTGATCCTGGCCATCGTCGGCGATGCCGTGCCGGAGGAACGGCGCGGAGCGGCCATGGGGATGGTCATGTCCGCCTTTTCCCTGGCCATGATCTGCGGAGTGCCGTGCGGATTGTATCTGGCCCAACTTTCGAGCTGGCACGCGCCGTTTTACGGGCTGGCCGGGTTGAGTGTCGTCATTCTGGCGGTGGCGGCGTGGCTGCTGCCGTCGATGCGCGGACATTTGGCGCACGCGCGCGAGTCGCATCCGGCGGCCCGCGTGTGGGCTGTTTGGATGGAGAGGGACCATCAAATGGCGTTTCTTTTCATGGCGGTTCTAACCTGCGCCGGAATGCTGGTTTTTCCCTTCATCGCCACCTACATGGAATTAAATGTAGGATTGACCGATAAACAATTGCCTTTCATTTATCTGACAGGCGGAACTTTCACCCTGGCCAGCATGAATTTGATCGGGCGTTGGGCGGATCGCGTGGGCAAACCGCGTGTTTTTTGGATCATGTCCTGCTGCGCGACCGTGCCTGTGCTGATTTTCACCAATCTGCATCGCGTGTCCTGTGTCGCTGCCATTGCGGTGACGACGCTGGTGATGATTTGCATGTCGGGCCGCTCCGTGCCCGCGATGGCGATGATCACGGCCAGCGTCAAGGCCCGTTATCGCGGCGGCTTTATGAGCGCCAATTCCTCCGTGCAACAATTTTCCATGGGCCTGGCCACCTACGTCAGCGGCCTGATCATGGGACAGACGCCGCAAGGCGAGTTAACGCATTTTCCGGTGATTGGCCTGATATCGATTATTTGCATCTTTGTTGGCATTTACTCTTCGCGCTATCTCAGGCCCGCTGCGGAAGATCCGCTCGTGCCGGCCGCGCCGATCATGGCGGAAATGGGGTAAGATTCAGTCGCTCCCATTTTTTTCATTGGGCGGATCGAAATTGTGCGGAAAAGCTCTTGCAAAAGGGTTTTCATGTCGGTAGAAACTCCTCGCAGGCGAACTCAAGCAAAGTGCCACGAACGAATATAATGACAAAGGAATGATTCATGCCCTCCACCAATAACCTCACTCCCTTGGCCGGCAGCACGCGCGCTATGCGTCCTGGCTCCCGACTCATCGGCCCTTCGAATCAGCAAGATCAATTCCAAGTCACCGTGCGCTTGCGCTCGCGCGACAAAACGCTGGCCCCCGCCGCCAAGCTTGGGGCGCTCCTCCCTCTCAAACGGCGCTATCACAGCCGGGAAGAATTTGCCGCGGCTTACGGAGCCGCCCCGGCGGATGTGGCTAAGATCAAATCCTTTGCCAGCAAGAATAAGCTGACTGTTGTGTCCGCCAATCCCGCCCAACGCAGCGTGGTTTTGTCCGGCTCCGTTAAGGCACTCTGTGCGGCGTTTGGGGTCAAGTTGCAGGACTATGAGCATCCGCAAGGCAATTATCGCGGACGCATTGGGCCCATCTACCTGCCCGAGGAATTGATTCCGGTAGTGGTAGGGGTTTTTGGACTGGATAACCGCTGCATGGCCCGTCCCCACATCGCCTGGCCGAAGCGCTCCAAGTCGAAGAAGCCCGCACAGGCATCCAGTTTCACCGCTTTGCAACTGGCGCAGCTTTATAATTTCCCGACCGGGCTGGATGGCACCGGTCAATGTATCGGCATCCTGGAATTTGGCGGAGGTTACAACGCGAGCGACCTGGCCACGTATTTCAAACAACTGGGAATCACCGCTCCGAAGGTTTCCAGTGTTTCGGTGGATGGAGTCAGCAACAGCCCGGGGACCGATACCGATGCCGACGGGGAAGTGGCGCTGGACATCGAAGTGGCCGGCGCGCTCTGCCCGGCGGCTAAGTTCGTGGTCTATTTCGCTCCCTTCACCGAGCAGGGATGGGTGGACGCCTTGACGACGGCCATCCATGACACGGTGAATAAGCCTTCGGTGCTTTCGATAAGTTGGGGATACGCCGAAAGCGAGGCCGTGCAAGGTTTTGAGTGGACGCAGCAAGCCGTGGAAGCCGTCAACGAAGTATTGCAGGCTGGCGCGGCCATGGGCGTAAGCGTCTGCGTGGCCTCCGGCGACTCTGGCTCAAGTGAAGGGATCAGTGACGGCCAGGCGCACGTGGATTTCCCGGCCTCCAGCCCTTACGTTCTTGGATGCGGCGGCTCGTCTTTGACGGTTGTCAATAATAAAATTACGAGCGAAGTGGCGTGGAGTGATGGAGGAGGGGGCATCAGCGCGCTCAACCCGCTGCCGACCTGGCAGACGGGCATCGTGCCGGCTTCGGTCAATACAGGCCATCCGACTGGCCGCGGTGTGCCGGATGTTTGCGCCGACGCGGACCCCAATTCGGGTTATCAGATTTACTACGAAGGAGAAGCTAGCGTCGTGGGTGGCACCAGCGCAGTGGCGACGTTCTGGGCCGGGTTGCTGGGCCGGTTGAATCAGAAATTGGGCACGCCGGTCGGATACTTTAATCCGTTGCTTTACAGCACGCTGGGCAAATCCAGCGGTTTCAATGACATCGTCAAGGGTAGCAATGGCAGTTACTCGGCTGGCGCAGGTTGGGATGCCTGCACTGGGTGGGGCAGCCCTAACGGAGCCAATTTGCTGCAGGCTTTTTCCACCAAAAGCACGGCGCCTTGAAATCGCGTCGTTCAAAAAGCAGTGGCGCTGTGAAGGGCAAACCATCCCTTGCTAGCGCGAACCCGGCCCCGGGCTTAATGCAAATCAATCACATCGTGGTGTTGATGCTGGAAAACCGTTCCTTCGATCAGATGCTCGGTTTTCTCTATGCCAATCAGAGTAACAAATCGCCTTCGGGCCAGCCCTACGAAGGGCTGATGGGCAACGAATACAATCTGGATAGTCAAGGGAACAAAGTGAACGTCTTCCAGATTCCGGCCAATGATCCTGATCTTTATTATTACCCCAAGGCGGACCCTGGCGAAGGTTTTGCCAATACCAACGCGCAACTTTTTGGCACGACCACCCCGGCTGCGAGTGCGCAAGCCACCAACGGCGGTTTCATCACCAATTTTGCAGCCACCTTGAAGATTCGACAAAACGAAACAGGCGGCGCACTGCCAGGCACGGTGGAAACGGATATCATGGGAATGTACGCCCCGAGCCAACTGCCGGTCTTGTCCGCTTTGGCCAAGGGGTACGCGGTTTGTGACTTCTGGTTCGGCTCGGCCCCCACTGAAACACTGCCCAACCGCGCCTTCACACTGATGGGAACCTCCCAGGGGCATCTGGACGACAGTGTGCGCGTTTACACTGCGCCGAGCATTTTCACGCTTTTGAGCGCGCACGGCTGCACTTGGACGTTATACGGCTACGACCAGCAGCCTATGGAGAAACAATTCGTGTCGGACATATCCAAAGCGCCCGCGGCCAACTTTGGCGTGTTTCAGGATTTCAAGAATGCCGTGCAGGCAGGCACGTTGGCGGATTTTGTTTTTCTCGAGCCATCATGGGGCAGCAAGGGCAACAGCCAGCATCCAAATTACGACGTATCAGCCGGCGAAGCGCTCATCAGCCAGGTTTACAATACGCTGTTCGGTTCCAAGGTTTGGAACCAGACCTTGCTGATTATCACTTACGACGAACATGGAGGCTGTTTTGATCACGTGCCACCGCCTGCCAACGCCACGCCGCCGGATAATCTGGCCGGAGAATTTGGCTTTCAATTCACGCGCTTCGGCCCTCGCGTTCCAACAGTCCTCGTCTCACCTTGGATCGCGGCGGGCACGGTTTACCGGGTGCCGCAGAGCGGCAGCGCCACGCCAACGCCCTTCGATCATACCTCCATTCTCAAGACCGTCGAGAATCGCTTCGGCCTGCCGTCGCTGACCAAGCGGGACGCGGCCGCGCCCGATGTCAGCGGTGTCTTGACGCTCGCCACCCCGCGCACCGACAATCCGCTGGCCGGGGTGTCCCCTCCGGTTAATCCGAGTCCGAATCTCATTGCTGACCACGTCACGCACCTGCAACAAGTCCAGGCGCAAAATTTATCGGAAATTCCCAGCAAGAGCGAAAAGAAAGGCATTGAGCATCACGATGGCTACCCGCGCTTTAAAACAGGCACGGAGGCGGCCCAATTCATCCGGACGCGCGCCAATGCAGTCAAATAAATCCTTGCTGGCATCTCCGTGTCCTGCATGAGTCATCTCTCCACCGCGCCGCGCCGCCTCATTGTCAATGCGGATGATTTTGGCCGCTCGCCATCCATCAACCAGGCGGTCCTTCGCGCCCATCGTGAAGGGATTTTGACCACCGCCAGCCTGATGGTCAACGAACCGGCGGCGGATGAGGCGGTGCGGTTGGCGCGCGAGAATCCAAGGCTGGGCGTCGGGCTGCATCTGGCGCTGGTTTGTGGCGCAACGGCTTTGCCGCGGGAGCAGATTCCTTGTTTGACAGAAGAGGACGGGCGGTTCTCCGATAATCCCGTTGCGGCGGGCTGGCGCTATTTCTTCAGCGCCCGTTGCAAGGCGGAATTGCGGGCTGAAATTGAAGCTCAGGTGACGAAATTCCAAGCCACCGGATTGCCGCTGGACCATGTCAATGGCCATCTCCATATCCATCTGCATCCGGTCGTTTTTGGAATTCTGATTGACAATGCGGAGCGTTGGGGAATTCGCGCCATGCGTTTAACGCGAGATCCGTTTTTCCTGAACGCACGGCTGGCTTCCGGGCAATGGGCCTATCGCGTCAGCCACGCCGTCATTTATCATCTGCTGGCGCGCCGGGCGCGGCGTGCGCTGGCGCGGAAGAAGATTCGGCACACGGCGGCTGTCTTCGGTTTGTTGCAGAACGCGCGGGTGGACGCGGCCTACGTGGAAAAACTGTTGCCCAGGCTGCCGGCGGGCGATTCGGAGCTTTACTCCCATCCGTCGCTGGACCAATTTAAGAATGAATTGGACGCACTCCTGGACCCGGCAATTCGGAACCTGTCGCAACAGCTTGGCCTCCAGTTGATCCGTTACCAAGACCTTTGAATTATGGCCAGAATCATGCTCGTTCTCATCGTCGCCGCCATCATTGAATCCGTCGGCGTCATCATCCTCACTCGGGGACTCAAGGAAGTCCAAGGCGTGAAAGAGATCACCGTAAGCGAAATCGCGCGCGTAGCCAGGAGCGTCATCAGCAATGGCAAGATCCTCGGCGGCACGGCGTTGGAGGCGATCTTCTATGCCGCTCTGCTTTACATGCTGTCCAAGAGCGACGTGAGCTTCATCTGGCCGTTGACCTCGCTGGGATTTATCTTTACGACGCTTGCGGCGGAGGTGGTCCTGCACGAGAAGGTCGCGCCGACGCGTTGGGCGGGGGTGCTGTTGATTGCCGCTGGGGTGTGTCTGATAAGCTACAGTGAAAAAGTGAAAGGACGGGAAGCGCCGCCGCCGGGCAAGTTGGGAGCCGTGGCGAAATAATCCGCTTTTACGAGCGCATTTAACGTTTTCCCATGAAGTCCGTCACATCTTGGCCAGTTTCTTGGCGCAGAAGTTGTTAAGACTCTCGCCGGACGCGAGCGCCTTGGCCGCCAGGCGCCGATGCAACGCCGGTTCAAGTCGCACCACAAATTTTCCGCTGAATTCCTTGCGCAACGGCTCCGGCCATTCATCGCCGTCTGAATGAATCAATTCCACCATTTCCTCGACCGCCTGGCACAATTCGGCGTATACGTTGGCTTCGTCACCGCCATGCACCCCGCCCGACATCAACTCCGGGCAACGACCAATGAAACACCGATCTTCAGCGCTCCACTCGACAAATTTCGCGTATTCTGCCGCCTTCGTTTTGATTTGCTTGCGCGTCATAGTTCAATCCTGCTTGGCCGCCTCCAGGGCGCGCCGCACGTCCCGCTCTTGATAGTGTTTGGCGTCATCGCCGGCCGCGCCGCTTAAAATGACCCGCAATCCTCTGGGATGCGTGAAATTTCGATGGCTGCCCTTGCCTCCCCGATTCACGAACCCAGCCCTCTCCAAGTCACTAATCAATTGTCGCACTTTGCGCGGCATTCCAGTATCAGACTAGTATCACAAGTTGCCAGCCAAGTCAATCCGCTCCTGGAAACAGATTTTCCCAAAAAGGCCATCGTCATTCATGAGACACCATAACCCTCTTCATTCGCTCCCAGGCCTGGTCGTGCGCTTTTTTGTTGGCTTGGTTGCCTTCCGGGTCTTCGCCCGCCCGCATGAAACCATGGCCCGCACCCTCGTATATCACCGCCTCGTACGTCTTGCCCGCCGCCTTCATCAACTCCTCGGTTTCGGGAACGCTCGCACTGACGCGATTGTCGTTGCCTCCGTAAAATCCATAGACGGGACAATTAATTTTGGCGATTTCCTTGCTGTCCTTCGGTCCCGTTCCGTAGAAGACGAACGCCGCCTTCAAATCCGGCCTGTTGCAAGCAAAGCGAAACGACTGTCCGCCGCCCCAGCAAAATCCGGCCACGGCCAATTTGCCGTTGGCCGAGGGCAGTGTTTTGAGGTAATCAGCCGCCGCGTTAAGATCGCCCGTGATTTGATCCGGCGGCAATTTCTGAATCGCCCGGCCAATTTCCTGGCTGGCCAATCCGCTCGTGCCGTTGCCGTTGGTTCCCTGGCCCGAAAGCAAATCCGGCGCGATGGCGATGTAACCTGCCGCCGCCAATTGATCGGCCGTGGAGCGCGCCCAATCTGTCAATCCGAAAATCTCATGGATGACAATCACGGCCGGGGCCGCATTCTTGACTTCGGGATAGACGATGAAGCAATGCACGCTGCGCGCGCCGTTTTTCACATCCACCCACTCGCCGTGGCGAGGAGACTTTTCCAATTTCTCCCTGGCCCAAGGCTGGGCGAAAGCGGTCGAACAAACCAATCCCGCCCCTAGCAAAGCGGACCAAAGAAGAAAGCGTGTTTTCATATGATTCACAGGATTACCAGCGCGAGCAAAACGTCAACCTCAAAAATGCCCCCCAAAAGAACGAGGGCGTGATTCAATGTGGGTGAGGTTCCGAACAGTGATCCGGCAGAAAACTGGAAGATGATGGGAATGGAACGCTTGGGCTGTTCCGTAGGAACAAGAGAGAATAGCCCGGCGATTTATCGCCGGGAAACCAGGCAAGACCACCATGCGTCCCGCAGGGACGGCTGAGGTTTGGAGGCTCTAGTGCTTGATTGCAAAAATAAGCGATATAGCCGGCAGGCCATTTGGGCGGCTGGCGCGGCGCGAGCGAGGAGCATCCCCGAAGCGGGCTGTGACGAGCGAGCAACAAAGCCAGCCGCCCAAAGGGCTAACGGATATATCGCTTATTTTTGCAATCAAGCACTAGTCCTCAGCCGTTCCTTCGGAACGTTTGCGAACAATCCACCCTTCCCGGCGATAAATCGCCGGGCTATTTTCGGGCCATCCCACCGGGATGAGCGATAAACAAGACCATTGCCTCACCCACTATTAATCACACCCCATGAACGAAATTGGCTGTGGCGTAGTTTGGCGTTCGCCGCTAAATTATTGCCGACGATATGAAACCCAAATCCATTCGACTGTTTGTCAAACCGTGGTGCGGTTGGTGCTATCAAGCCGCCGACTGGCTCAACGAGCGCGGCATCTCCTTTGAAACGCTGGATGTTTTCGCCCAACCTGACGCCCGCCAGGAAATGTGGCAATTGTCCGGCCAGGGACTGGCGCCGGTCATCGACGTGGATGGCCAGATTTTAGCTGACTTTGATACCGATCAACTGGCAGAATTTTGGAAGCAATTTGAACAATAAGATTTTGCATGAACGCCGCCATTAAACCCGCCCACAATGCTCCTCGCCAGCGTTTGCCGGAATGGCTGCGCCTTCCCTTGCCGACCTCCCAAAGTTTTGCCCGCACGCGCGCGCTGCTGGATGAATTGAAATTGCATACCGTCTGCGAAAGCGCCAAATGCCCCAACCATTGGGAATGCTGGAGCAAAGGCACCGCCACCTTCATGATCGCCGGAGATCGTTGCACCCGCGCGTGCGGTTTCTGCGCGGTTGCCACCGCCAAACCTCTGGCGCTGGAAGCCGACGAGCCGGCTCGCGTGGCCGAAGCCACCCGCCGCATGCGCCTTCAACACATCGTCATCACCGCCGTCGCCCGCGACGATTTGCCCGATGGGGGCGCGGATCATTTCCGTCAGACCATCGAGCAAGTTCGCCGGCTCAACCCCGCCATCACCATCGAAGTCCTGGTGCCGGATTTTTTGGACAAGGACGAATGCATCGAGACTGTGCTGGCGGCCAACCCCCATATTTATAACCATAATCTGGAAACCGTCCGTCGCCTCACACCCGCTGTGCGGCATCGCGCCACTTACGAACGGTCGTTGAGCGTTCTGGCCAAGGTCAAAAATCGGCGAGGCGATTCCATTCACACCAAATCCGGCTTGATGCTCGGCCTTGGCGAAACCGCAGAGGAACTGCTCCAGGCAATGCAAGACCTGCGGCGCGCGCGCTGCGACATTCTTACTCTGGGCCAGTACTTGCAGCCGACGCTGAGCCACTTGCCTGTCGTCGAGTTTGTACCGCCGGCGGTGTTCGCGCGCCATAAACAAACGGCGGAGGCGATGGGTTTTGTTCACGTCGCCAGCGGCCCGATGGTGCGCAGTTCCTACCATGCCGACGAATTTTCCGGCGGCGGATTGCGCGGAAATGCACCTCAACTTTTTTAGAACGCCATGTTTGATCTGGATTCACCCAACTTCCTCGGACTATGCAACCGGGTCTTCCATCCAGGAACCCGCAGCAAGGGCGAATGGCTCTACCGGGAAAACAAGGTGGTCCATTGCGAAGTGACGAACGAAGGCGCCCGCTGCGAGGCCACAGCCCAAGTGCAAGGCTCCGCTCCAAAGCCCTACACGGTGACTTTCGCATGTTGGCAGCAATCGAAGGCGACCGTGGTGTTCAACGGAAGATGCACTTGTCCGCTGATCGAGAACTGCAAACACATTTACGCGGTCATCCTCGTAGCGCGGGACAAAGCGACGCAAGCCCCGAGCGCCCGTTTCAGCGCGCAGACGCGCACGCTTTTCCCCGTGCCAGTGCGGCCGCCGCCGCCTCCTCCGCCACCGCCTCAGGCGCAATTATCCCCCGAGTGGAAGCAATGGCTCAAACGCGTTACCCAGGGCGCCCCGGAGGAATCCAAGGAGGAGACCACCGCACTCGGCGAAGCCAATCCCATTCGCAGGCTGCTTTACGTTCTCAGACCCTCGGGGAATCGGGAATGTCTCTCGCTCGAATTTTTTGATGTCCGCTTTGCGCCCAACGGTTTTATCAAATCGAAAAATCAAGTTCAATTGCTCAACCTGCTTCAGTCACCCGCGGGCGGCTATCTGCTCGCTGCGGACCTTTCCCTGCTGCGCCGGATTTTTCTTTCACAAGCGGAGGGCCAGTTATTCGGCGCGGAACTCAAAGACCGGACGGGGACGGAGTTGCTCCCGGAATTAGTGGCCACCGGGAGATGTTATTGGATGACCCCGCGCAAGAACAGCCGCGCCCTGTCTCTTGGCGCTTCCCGCGCGGCCAAGCCGGTCTGGCGCACGGACCAACGCGGTTGGCAGGAGCCGGTTTTGGAGGCGACGCCGCCGGTCGCCGTTTTGCCGTTGTCGCCTCCCTGGTATGTGGATGAGGCGCAGGCTTGCTGCGGGCCATTGGAAACGGGCCTCTCGGCGGAAGCGGCCATCGCCTGGCTGCAGGCCCCGAAATTATCTCCCGAACAATCTCCCTTGCTTTCCCAGGTTCTGCCCGAACGCACCAAGATTGCGTTGCCTATGCCGGTGAAGATTGAGATTGAGACGGTGCCGGCGGCCGCGCCCGTGCCGTGCCTTCGGCTTGTCAGCGACGACCGGCCGCCAGAATACACTTACTTCGACGAAGTTGAACCGGAACAATGCCATCTGGCGCACTTGGATTTCGACTATGCCGGCCACCGCGTTTCTCCCCAGAACAAGCAGGCCGTCCTGGAGCAATTCGCCGATGGCCGCCTGCGCCGCCTCACGCGCGACCTGCGCGCCGAACGAGCCGCCGTGCTCGAACTGGAAAGCATCGGCATGGCGGACGCGCATGGGGTTTATTTTATGCGCACCGATAATTTGCGCGATGCTTTTGCTTTTCACGACGATACCGAATGGATGGATTTTGTTTTGCACGACGCGCCCAAGTTGCAGGCGAAGGGTTGGCGCATCGAGATCGATGAGAGCTTCGCCTACCGCGTGGCCCACGCTGAAGATTGGTACGCGGACGCCCAACCGGAAAGCGGCATGGATTGGTTCAGCGCCGAAATCGGCGTGCAAGTGGACGGCCAGAAGATCAATTTGCTGCCCATCCTGCTGCAACACTTCGCCCGCAACCAGGACCTGTTCGGGCCGGCCGTTTTGTCGCAACTTGACGATAAGGGGCACGTCCTGGTGCCCTTGCCGGATGGCCGTCGCCTGCCCTTCCCGGTGCCAAGGCTCAAAATGATGCTCGGAGTCCTAATGGACCTTTTTGAACCCAAGGCCCTGGATGACAACGGCCATTTGCGCCTGACGAAGTTGCGAGCCGCCGAATTGTCCGGCACAACGGGCGCCGCCGCGTTTCGCTGGCTGGGAGGCGACTCGTTGCGCGAGCTAAATAAGAAACTGCGCGACTTTCGTTCTGTTCGCGCGGTGCCGCCGCCGCCGGGATTGCAAGCCAGCCTGCGCGGTTATCAGCAGGAGGGACTCAATTGGCTGCAATTCCTGCGCGAGTACAATCTGGCCGGCATCCTGGCCGACGACATGGGCCTGGGCAAAACGGTGCAGGCCCTGGCGCACTTGTTGGAAGAGAAGCAGAGCGGCCGCGCCGACCGGCCCAGCCTGGTAATCGCTCCCACCAGCCTGATGACCAATTGGCGGCAGGAGGCGGAAAAGTTTGCGCCAACTCTCAAGCTGCTGGTGCTGCACGGGCAGGAGCGCAAACAGTATTTCGAGAAGCTCAAGGAATACGATCTGATCATCACCTCCTACCCCTTGCTGCCGCGCGACGAGTCGATTCTGGTCAACGAACCGTTTCATTTTGTTATACTTGATGAGGCGCAATACATCAAGAACCCGAAAACCAAGTACGCCCAGATCGTCTGTCTGTTGCGCGCCCGGCATCACCTTTGCCTGACGGGCACGCCCATGGAAAACCACCTGGGCGAACTTTGGTCGCAATTCAACTTTCTGCTCCCCGGTTTCCTGGGCGGCGAGGTTCAGTTCCGCCGTCTCTTCCGCACACCCATCGAAAAAGGAAACGACGCGTCGCGGCGGGAGATTCTGGCCCGGCGCATCGGGCCATTTGTCCTACGTCGGCGCAAGCAGGACGTGGCGGCGGAGTTGCCGCCCAAGACGGAAATCCGCCATAACGTGGAACTGTCCGGCGCGCAACGCGACCTCTACGAAACCATCCGTCTGGCCATGCACGCCCGGGTGCAGGCCGAAGTGCATAGCAAAGGAATGTCGCGCGCGCACATTATTATACTGGACGCCTTGCTCAAGCTGCGCCAGGTCTGCTGCGACCCGCGCCTGGTCAAGCTCGAAGCGGCGCGCAAGGTGACGGAATCGGCCAAGCTGGAATTGTTGATGGACCTGGTGCCGGAGATGCTGGCCGAGGGGCGCAAGATACTGTTGTTCTCGCAATTCACCTCCATGCTGGCGCTCATCCGGGAACGATTGGCCGCGGAGACCATTCCGTACGTTATCTTGACGGGCGAAACCACTGATCGCGCCACGCCCATCGCGCAATTTCAGGGCGGCAAGGTTCCTTTGTTCCTTATCAGCCTCAAAGCCGGAGGCACCGGCCTGAATTTGACGGCGGCGGACACGGTCATCCATTATGATCCGTGGTGGAACCCGGCCGTGGAAACGCAAGCCACCGATCGCGCCCACCGCATTGGCCAGACGAAATCGGTTTTTGTTTACAAGCTGATCACCGTCGGAACGGTGGAGGAAAAGATTCTGGCGCTGCAAGACCGCAAGCGCGGCCTGGTGGAAGGATTGCTGGACGAGCGCCGCAAGGACACTCCGCAGTTGACCGCCGACGACCTGCAAGTGCTCTTCGCTCCGCTAAGTTGAGCGCGTCAGTCTTTCTTTGCGCCGCTTTCGACCATTTTCTTGAAATCCGCCGCCGAGGACTTCACCAAGTCCTTTGGCCCTGTCATCTTGACAAACACATCGCCATCTTCGGATTCGAGGATGGCTCCCAGGAGCGCGAAACCAGGCTTCTGCGTCGTATCACCGCCGGGCATGCCGTCCTTGAAGGTTCCTTCGGCCGAGACATACGTCACCTTGGTTTTGCCAACGGTGGTGTTCTCAACTTTGGCGTTGATTTGGTTGGTCGGCTCGACGAACTGTTTGAGCCAGCGGTCCACATTGGCCTGCACTCCCCCGGCGCCCATGGCCCCGAAATGATAGAACGTCACGCCCGCGCTGGTCTTCGTCGCCTCGTCGGTGATCTTCAACTGCGCCTTGCGCATGGCCGAGGTGGACTCGACCCATTCCCATTTGGCGGGACGTGTAAACGTAAAGTCGCCGGCTGGGAAAGTGGCATGTTCATCGGCGCGGAGGCCGGTCATCGAAACAAACAGCACGATCATGCACAAGAGACGCGATGGAACGCCCGTGATATATTTCATAATGCTGGCAGCATAGCCGCCTACACCCGCTATGTAAAGCAGTTAAAATGCTGAGTTCGACAATCGGGCGCAAATCTTTCTCGCCCGAAAAAGCGCAGTTTCATAAATCTTTGTAAGATCCTCGCCATCAATACCTAATGGATCCTTGGCCCCTGCCAAAAAACGTACTGACAGCAAAAATGGGCCTTTTTCCGGTCGTTTTGGCAGGAAAACAGGGCATTAAGCGCGGGAAAAAAACACTTTATTTTACACTTTTTCACGTTTTGGCGGTTTCTTGCGTTTACAAGTTGTTGCCTGGCAAAACCTTACGGCGAATTCGCGCCGCCAAAATAAATCGTGCCAAAAAACCTACCGTAGGTTTCTTGTTTTTGGGAGTTGTGTCATAATCGTGTTATGAATGATGAAAATGATGAGATCATGCGCCCCTCAATCCGGGGAGCGCACGCGCCCCGCGTGTGCCAGCCGGCGCCCTCGCCGACTGGTTTCGATGTGCTCGGCGCGGGCGCCGACCACCACGCGCGAGGGCGCGCGTGCTCCCCGAACCGGCTTCAATCCGAGCTAATCCGACCTAATCCGACCTAATCCGACCTAATCCCACCTATGGCGAAAGTTTTTTGTGAGACGCGAAAATCAAAACGTGAAAACCTGGAATAAAGGATTTCGCTAACGCCTAATAACGCCTAGCCAAAGATATTTGAAATTTTCTGAA
>Ga0302325_10018884_pt1 | contig 14512 bp, 13 predicted proteins | sample Palsa_T0_2_FD_201948 | JGI IMG/M metagenome (GOLD analysis project Ga0302325, IMG submission 201948) | Peat permafrost microbial communities from Stordalen Mire near Abisko, Sweden - Palsa_T0_2 | ecosystem: Environmental > Terrestrial > Soil > Palsa > Peat permafrost | place: Sweden: Abisko... | reverse complement strand
CGGGCGGCTTCGCTGGAGGCCGCCACCACGCGCAGCTCACCGCGCGGATCGGCCAGCAGCAGCCCGGCGGCGGAGACGTCAAGCAGCTGCACGCTGCGGTCGGTGAGCACGTGCAGGAAGTCGATCACGTCGAAGTCGGCGACCATGGTGTCGGTCAGCTCGACGAACGTCGATGCCAGCAGTTGTCCGTCCATCCCCGCTCATCTCCAAGGAAACGCGGCAAGATCGGTTGCGGGAGCCCATGCAGGCGCGTGCGCTCTGGCGCAGAGCACGCACGTCACGCCCCACCATCCTGGGAAGGGTCGGGGTACAGCCGCAGGCGGCGCGCGACGATGTCACGCGCAACATCGTTGAGCCGAAGGTCATTAACGAAAGCATAAGCCCGCAATCGCATAAAGGCGCTCGCGATGCCGGTTCCGAGCTGCTCGGTGAGCATCCCGGTGGCCTGGTCGATCTCGGCCCGGTGCAGTGCGAGATCCGCAGGCTGCCCGCCGGGGCCGGTTCTCGCCGAGGGGTTCCCCGGCGTGTATTCCTGGCCGTCGAGCAGCAGCAGGGTCGCGGTGTCGGCGAAGACCAGCGCGTCACCCAGCTGGAGTGTGCTGAGCGGGCCGGGCCAGGCCCGGTACAGCCCGAGCACGCCGACCCCGATCGCGCCGATCCGCAGCGGGAACACGAAGATCGCGCCGGCTCCGGCCTGACGTGCCGCGGGGGCGAAAGCCGGCCAGCGGCGCCCGGCTTCCGCGGTGCCCAGTTCCGAGGCCAGAACAGGGCCGCCGGAGGCGGACGCATCCAGCGATGGTCCTTCTCCCAGGGTCAGCTGGAGTTCGGCAAGCTGCTCGCCGACCGCATCGGTCACCCGCATCAGGTGACCCGCTTGCCCGTCGCTGGCCGCCGTCAGCCAGCCGCCGGTGACGCTGACCGCGGCCACGGCCGCCGTGCACGCATCCGCGGCGGACACGCGGTCGCCCCGGCGGCCCGCCTGGGCGGCGACCAGGCCCCAGATCCGGCCCACCCGGCTACCTGTCATGCGCGCAGCCAGCACGGCAGGCCCGTGCTGCAGGGCCCGGCGGGGCCGCGTGGCATGCAGCGAACAGAAGGAGCCAGGCCATCCAGGATGACCACTGACCATGTGGCGCGGGAGCAGCAAAGCTCTCGCCCCTCCGGCTTGCCTTCGCGGGTAACGATGCCTCCCTCCCTGATTCACGTTCCTGACTACGTGGCGGCGGGCGCGGCCAGCGTATGTAGCTGAGCCACCGCGACAGCACTGGCACCGGCGGCCGCTGGGAGCGCCCGGCGCGGCGGTACCCAACCGCAGAGTCAGCGCTTCGTGCATCGCCACACCCGCGGCGGAGCCAGGATCTGCCACTAGCTCCTAGCCGTAGTAGCGGTCCTTTGGCCCAGGAGTCCTTCTGGCAGCAATCCGTGCCGCTGGGGAAAGAAAAAACTCCGGGCCCCCTGCGCAGCCAGGGTCCAGAGCAACACTTCCACTATATGCCGTGGAAAGCCGTAGGCACAGGGTGGGCGGGCCGCCGCCTGACGGCTATGAGATGACGTTCGGGTCTCGCGCCTGCTCAGGCAGCCCGGGCCCGCGCTGGGCCCGATGAACTGCCAAATGACAGAACCAGGTCAGCATCTCGCCCGGCGCCCGGGGCATGCCAGACAGCAGAGCACCCTCAAGCCCGCTGAAACGCCAGGCTGACTAGCGAGCTGGGTCAACCCCGGGCGGCCGCTGCCCAGATCGCTCGCCGTGTAGGGACGGCGGTCTCGCGCTGGTCAATGAGGTCGGCTATGCGTGAGCCAGAACGAGTGCCATCAATGATCCGTTCGGCGGCTGGCAAACCCGCGGCGGCCGGGCTAAGGCTGGGGCGAAACGGAGCCTGAGGCCGAGGCTGCGCAGCGCCGAGCAGCCGTGCGAGGACGGCTCGGCCGTCCTGCTGCGGGTCCTCTCAACTCCAGCACGGGGGGTATCAACTGTCGCGTTGCTCCGAGAGACTAACAGTCGCTGATCGGCCGTCCGGTCCTCTGTTAGATCGTCTAACTCGGGTGTGCTCGGAGACCGCGGGCCTGCCCGCTTTGCGGTGCGGGCAGCAGGGTCAAGACGAGCGTCTCCAGGCGAGTCGTCCGCCGAGGACCGCAGGACCGTCCGATGTCCATGGCGCAGCTCGTCCAGCTGGCCCGGACGGGTGATGACTCGCCGTTGCTCATTGAGGCCTAGCGTAAACTCGTATGATATTGGGGTGTCCTTTGAGAATCCGGTCGCTCGTGGCGAAACGGATCGTCGAAGCCGGTTTGACGAGTTCGCGCAGCGCGCATCCCACTTCGCGAGCTCTCCTGCCTTCTTCGCGTTCTGCGTGGCGCTGGTGCTTGCCTGGCTTGGAGGCTACGTCGTGGGCGCCGGCGCCGCCTACGAGCAGGCAGCCGGATCCGCGCTCACCGCCACGACTCTTCTGCTCGTCGCCCTGTTGAAGAACGCGGAACTGCGATCTGAACACGCGATTCAAAGCAAGCTTGATGCGCTGGCCACTGGGATGCTTGAGGCGATCCGGAGTGAGGGGGGCGATGCGGATGCGATGCTTCAGCGCGCCATCCGCATCGACGAGCAGATCTGATCTGATCTGATCTGATCTTTGACCGCACGCGGATGGCAGGTGTCCGCGAAACAGGAGCATAAGTATCAATTGCGGCCGACGGGTCGACCAAGGACCGCGAGTTCTCCGTCTCGCCCGTGGGCAGGCCTGCCGGCGTATCCGGACTCGCTCCGCGATTTTGATGCGGAAGCGACCGCTATGACCGTGGCCCGCAGGGCGAGCCGTTGTTCCGCGGTCCTACGCGAGGGCGACAGCCGACCAGAGTGGTGCTGTCTTGAAAGCAAGCCTCAGGTTGGGTAGTGCTCCCTCGTGGCCCTGAAGTTCCCACGGCGGCCCCGCCCCCTTCGGCATCTTTGCCCGGCGGGTAGGCGTAGCCCTGACGCGTCTAGGTTTCGCCTGGCTGGGGGCGCAGGCCGGTGAGCAACATCGCGTCGTCGTTTGACATGCCGTCGATGGGCTCGCCGTCCCAGTTCATGTCGCCGGCGATGGCGACGAGCTGGCCCATGTGCTCGCGGAAGCTCTGTCCGGCGGAGTGGCAGATCGCCAGCGCCGAGTAAAGCGTGGGCAGCGGGTCGTGCCAGCCGCTGCCGGCGTCGCGGACCTGCGCAAGGTCGTCGATCGTCTCGGGCGGGCGGTCCAGGCGATCCGCGAAACCGTCGGCCAGCACGGCCAGGGAGAGCTGCACATGACCGCCGGGCTCGAGCACGAACGTCTCAGACCGCGGGGCGAGCAGGCCCGCCGCGAGCTCTTCTCGGGGCATCAGCAGCAGGCCGTCAGTGGCGCGCGGATTGCACTCCACGAAGGTCAGGCCATCGTCGGTAACCAGGAAGTCGAAGGAGATCTGGCCGGTGTAGCCCAGCTCGGTCACGATCGGCTGGATTAGCTTGAGCGACTCAGTGGCGTCGATCGCTTCGAACTGGATGCCGGTGCTGTGCTTGCGCTGGCGAGGGATCCGGTACGTCAGATGCGAGCTCACCCTGCCCGCGTGAACGGTGCTATAGGTGCAGACCGTTTCGCCCTCCACGAAACGCTGCACCAGCCACGGTGACCCCGGCGTGGGGTGGACCTCGTCGATGTCCAGCGCGTCGGCCAGCGGGCCGGTGTTAGTCAGGCAGCAGACCCCGCCGCGTGAGAAGGCGCCCCGGGCAAAGTACCTTTCCAGGCGATCGGTCGCCTCGCGCAGCTCGTCGTCGGAGGTCACCACGACCGTCTCGGGGATCGGAAGCCCGAGTTGGGTGACCAGCCGTGCGAAGGCTCCCTTGTCATGCAGACGGGCCAGCGTCCTGAACGGCGAGGCGAACACCTTGGCGGACTGGCTGAGCCGCTCGAGCTGGGTCGAGATGTAGAAGACCTCCTCGAAGGCCGGCACGATCACGTCGATCTCGTGCTCTCGGGCGATCCGCTCGAGCTCGGCGAGGAAGTCCGGCGTGTCGCTGCGCGGCGACGGATAGACGAAATGACCGGCCAGGTACTTCGAGTGGTTTCCCGGCGACAGCAAGTGGTCATCGGCGGCGTAGATCTCGTGGCCCTCAGCCGCGAGCTTTCGCACCATGCCCAGCGCGAACGGCATCCGCGAGCTGGTGATCAGAACCTTCATAGGTCCACCTCCACCGTCGACAAACCGCGACGAAAGGGACAGGCGCGAGCACGAGCAGCCTACGGCAGCGAGTCACCGGGCGCGGCCCGGGCGACCGCTCATGGCTAGCTTCCCGCGTTGGCCGGGTTGCCGTCAGCACGACGCCGTAGAGCAGATGATCGCCAGCGAGCGCGACGCGGTCGACCGGTCGCGCACGCTTGGCCTGACTTAAGACCAGGACGGGCGCGATCCCCAGCTCGAAGCCCAGCCACACCACCAGCCCGTAGACCGGCCCCGCCCAACGACGGCGGCGCCCGTCGCGGGGCACCGCTCCAAACGCCGCGCCGCCCCCCGCACCAAACGCCCAGTGGGCAGCCTCGATCATCCCGCGACGCTGCTTGCGCGGCGCGCGCCGCAGCAGCGGGCGCATCCCGCGCGCCCGCTGCCGATGAGTTGGGCCACGACCGCTTCGGCGCCGGAAGTCCTCGCCTGCTGGTGCAACCTCGGCCGGACATACCCGTCACCGACGGCGTTGCCGGTGGCGTCACCGGCCGCGGTGTCATCGCTCAAGGGGCGCAGGGCGCCCGCCAGCGGGCCAGGTGGCCCAGCATTCGCGTCGCGGCGTCGCGCTGGCGTTGCCGCGGCGCGCATCGGCCCTGGTCGTCGAAGTCCTCAAAGAGGTTCAGGCCACGTGGGGGCCAACGCGGGCCATGCCCAGCTCGGCGGTGATGGCCCGCAGGTGCTCTACCGCTCGGACACCACCGTCGACGCCGTATCCGACGAAGCCGACTGCCTTGTCGTGCCACTCCCGGTAGAGGTGATCCAAAGCGTTCTTGAGCGGCGCCGTCGTGGAGTGGTTGTACTCAGGCGACACCAGGACATAACCGTCAAGCCGTCGATCAACCTCGACCGTTCCCGGGTGTGAGCCAGGGCGTAGCCGCCGAACGCGGCCGGGCTCGGCTCGGCCAGCATCGGCAAATCCATGGCGTCTAGGTCGACGAGCACAAGCTCGAGCCCGTCGAGGTGTTCGGCGCAGATCCACTCGGCCACATGAGCGCCCGTCGCTTCGGGCGGGTGCTCCCGGCCAGGACTGCGATCTGCAGATCAGGCGATGTCATATGTTCGGCACCTTACGATCGGCCTGCACCAACACGACCGCCTGAATCGGCCTGCCATCCGGCGCAGACAGATGGCGTCGCACCGGCGTGCGCTTACGCCGGTCCACCGCGTCCGTGTCGCGGATCAAGTCCGCGGGTACCGGCCAGGACGCCAGCTCGCGCCCGCACTGTTAGCCGGAGCCAGTGGCCCTCTCGCGAAGTGCGCCGGCAGCTGCGAACCACGGGACATGCTGCCTTGCCCCGGGCTGGCGGGAGCGGGTATCTTGCCGGGGCTGCCGCGACGTTTGCCGCCGGGCGAATCGGGTATTGCAACACATAGGTCTATCGTCCTCATCGTGCCCGCCCGCACGTGATTGCGATTCTTGCTGCTCTGGACCCCGGCGGTACCTGACGGTTCCAGGTGAGCCAGGTGGGGCATCATGACAGCACCTATCCGCCCGCGGATCCCGCTGGCGGCCAGCGATGCGCGGGTTATCGTGCGGCGCAGCGCCGCCAGGCATGACCGGGCTGTGGCCGCCGCTGCCGTGCTGCCGCCGAAGCCGCGGCATGCAGGGTGCGGCCCGATCCCACTCCCGCGCCTATCAGCCCATGATCACGACGACGTGACCCTGGTGCGCGTGCGCGGTGAACTGGATCCCTCAGGCACGGCGGTTCTGCATACGCAGCTCAGGGACATCCGGTGGCGGGCGCGGGCGCCTTCCATTGCTGACCTTACCGGCCTGCCCGTCCCCGGCCGCGCCACCCGGTCACCCGTGTTTCCTGCGATCCCCGTCCAACCCACGATCCCGCTCGTGGCGCAACAGTGCATACCGGCGCCGTCAAGTCCGCTATCGGAGCTGGACTCCGTGAGCGCGGCTCGGCACGAGCGACGCCGCCATGTTCAGCCTCGCCACGCTCATGACCGCATTCCCGGCGCGCACCAGCGTGGCGTCATCCTCCCGCCCTGCCCGGCATCGGGCCAGCGGCGCGGCACTTTCTAGCGAGAAAGCAGGTAATCCTCATGTCAACCGGGATCATCGTGGTCATCATCGTGGCGGTCGTCGTGGTCGCAGCCCTCGTGGCCGGCGGGATGGCGATCATGCGCCGCCGCCGGCTTCAGCAGCGCTTCGGCCCGGAATACGACCGGGTAGCAGGTGAGCGCGACAGCAAGCTCACAGCGGACTCGGAGCTGGCGGAGCGCGAGCGACGCGTCCGGGACCTTGACATCCAGCCGCTCACGAACGCGGCGCGCGGACGCTGTCACAGGCTCACAGTTGCTCGTCACCGCCGTGATGACCGACCGCGGCTACCCGACCCAACATCAAGACCAGGTTCTTGCCGACCTGTCCGTCGAGTACTCAGGCACCCTCGGCCGCTACCGGGCGGCCGAGGAAATCAGCCAGAGCGCCGCTGCGGGCACGGCCTCCACCGAAGACCTGCGGCAAGCCATGATCCATTACCGTGCCCTCTTCGGTGACCTCCTCGGCGAGCCCGCTGACGCGGGGCCCGAGCCCGCTAACGCGGGGCCCGAGCCGACGGCGACCGAACCCGAGCAGCTCATCGCGGCGGATGCCATGACTCCCAGGGACGGTGACGTGTACGCCGCGGTAGCCCGCGCCAAGGCCGCCGACGATCTCGTCGCCGCCCGCCAGCATGTCAATGGATCGGACGCCCAGGAGCCGACGAAATGAACTCACCAAGTGAGACTGCAAGCGCTCACCAAGCCGTACCGCAGGATGACCAGAATAGGCCAGAACCCAGCTGGGATCCGGCCGGTACCATACCGGAAGGCGATCCCCGGTCAGCTGCCCCAGCTGCGTCCGGGTATCAGGGGCGTTTCCGCCGTGGGCGGCGCCACAGCTCCGCAGCGGAGCCGGGCCTGGCCGGCCGGGATGATGCCGCGGCACCCTTCGCCTCCTCCGCGTCCCCGGCCGCCGCGCCTGAGCCAGCCTCCGCAGTGCCCGCGGCCACGGACAGCACAAGCCGGAGCACACGCTGGCAACCAATCCAGTCGATGTTCGTCGATGATCCGCACTCATCTCTCGAGCTGGCGGCCGACCTGGTCGACGACAGCGTCGAGTCGATCGTCATGTCCGTCAAGGAGCAGCAGCATTCACTGCTGTCCGCCTGGCAGGGCGATGATGCGGCAACCGAGGAACTGCGCACGGCACTACGGCAGTACCGCGCATTCTGGAACCGTCTCGAGGATTTCTCCCGTGAAACCTGATCATCCCTACTGGCGCTGCGTCGTTGAGCACGTGGCCAGCTCAGATGCCAGACTGGTGCCAAGATCCCGGGCGCCAGGCGCTGCGCCTGTGAGCCTGGCCCGGTGTCCGGGCTGCTGGCCGTCAGGGGATGTAGCCAATGGCGATCAAGCCTGAGGAGGCACCCACAGCGGCGGCGGCCAAAGCCAGTACCGGCCAGTCATCAAGGAAGAGATCGGAACTCGATCTCACCAAGGGGAACGTGGGACCGGTCTGGCGTCAGTACCTGCGGGCCATGGGACCGGGACTGGTTACCGGTGCGTCCGACGACGACCCGTCCGGGATCGCCACCTACTCCCAGGCAGGCGCCCAGTACGGCCTGGCGTTCTTGTGGACCGCCCTGCTGACATTGCCGTTGATGGCCGCGGTCCAGGAGATTTGTGACCGCACCGCCCTGGCGACCGGAACGGGTCTCGGCGAGCTGGCCGTGCGGCACTTCCAGCGGAGCGGGCGGGTGATCCTCGCCGTTCTCCTGGGCGCCCTCATCGTGGCCAACGGCCTCAACATCGCCGCCGACCTGGTCGCCATCGGCTCCGGCATGCAACTCCTGCACGCCGGGCCGACCTGGCTGTGGGCGCTTACGGCGGGCGTCCTCATCACCGCCCTGCTGGTCCTGGGCTCCTTCGCCCGCATCGCGCTCGCCTTCAAGCTGCTGTGCGCAGCGCTCTTGTCCTATCTCGTCGTGGCAGTCCTGGTCACCCATCAGTGGGGCAGTGTCCTCAGCCACACGCTCATCCCCCATATCGAGCTGAACAAGGCCTACCTGGTGCTCCTGGTCGCTGTGCTGGGCACGACCATCTCGCCGTACCTGTTCTTCTGGCAAAGCGCCCACCGCCTCGAAGAGATGCGCGACGAACCCGAGGGCGGCGCCAGGGCACAGCCCCTCAGGCGGCAGAGCCCTCAGCGGGCCCGGCGCAAGCAGTCCACCAGCCGCCTGGACGTCTTCACCGGCATGACATTCTCCAACCTCGTCATGTTCGCCATCATCGTGGCCACCGCCCAGACCCTGCACACCCACGGCAAGACCAGCATCCAAAGCGCAGCCCAGGCCGCCGAGGCGCTCAAGCCCTTCGCCGGCCACTTCGCCAGCGCGCTGTTCGCGCTCGGCTTCATCGGCAGCGGGCTGCTGGCCATCCCCGTACTCGCCGGCGCCGGCTCGGTCGGCATGGCCGGGCTCCTCGGCAAACAGTGGGGCTTCGAGCGGTCCGTCCGCAAGGCCCCCGTCTTCTACGGCCTCGTCGCCCTGGGCACCCTCGGCGGCACCGCGCTGAGCCTGCTGCACGTCAACCCGATCAAACTGCTCGTCTTCGTGGCGGTCATCAACGGCGTAGCCGCCGCCCCCTTCCTCGTCGTGGTCATGCGAGTATCGGGCAGCCGCCGCATCATGGGCGACCACGTGAACGGCAACGCCGCCAAGATCCTCGGATGGCTCACCACGGCCCTCATGGCCGCCGCAGCGATCGCCCTGTTCGCCACCGGGGGAATCAGTATCTGACCCGGACCGCTTCATGCCCGCACAGCCGGAAAGGCGCAGGCTCGCCGGCCGCCAGCCGTCGGGCAACGCCCGTCAACCCGTTGAGTGACTCCAGCTACTCAGCCGGTCTCCCAGTGGTGCCTGCCTGAGATTCTGAGCACTCGTGCCGACGCTCCAGCGTGGGCAGGCAGTTCCGCGCTCGGCCGCTGTGCCCAGATCGGGCCGTCACGGACGGGGTGAACGGTTGCAAGAAGGTCAGGGCCTCCGGCGCGGCGTAACGGCCTGAAGGTCCCGGCGGGGGACCAGGCGCCCCATCGATAGATCGTCTTGTGTGTGCCTGCTGACGGCTCCACGTTTACCGCGTCGTGCGAGTCTCCTGCCTTCGTTCGATCTCTTGCCTGCCTCGTTGGGCCTGCCTCCCATGCACCATCCGATGAGCATGGGCAGTTCCGCCGCTCCGGCTGGCGGGGGATTAGCCGGTGACGGTTGTCGCGACCCTAAGCAAGGGATACGACCTGGACTACATCTGGCAGCAAGTCGACCAAGGCCCAGCCAAAGACGCAGCCAGCTATTACCTCCAGGCCAGCGAGAGCGGCGGTGAGCTACCCGGCCGCTGGTGGGCCCAGGCGCCCAAGCCCTCGGCTTTGGCCCCTGGCAGACCGTGCGAGACGGGCCAGTGGATCAAGGACCTGGCCGCTGCGCACCGTGAGTTCGGTGAGCGGCTCGCCGACCGGCAGAGCCTGCAGGTCCCCGCAGCGGATCCCGACTGGGGCGACCTGGGTCACGCCTTCCCGCCCTGGCCGGGATCAGGTAGCGGCGCGATCTTGCAGCCGCCCAAGCCGGAGATCCGCCGTCCCCGCACATCCTCGAACGCGCCGCAGACCGCGACGCTGACTGGGAAGCCGCCGACTGACCGCGTCCGTGTTGCTCCTAAGGAATGCGAGGTCATGTACCGGATGACGGCGGCGGCGTCGCCGCTCTCGGCGTACAGGTCGGAATCCGGATCATCCTGGAAGACCCTCCAGACCCCGTCCTTCTTGTCCCAGCAGGCAGACCAGCACAGGTGCCCGGACAGGAACGCGGCGATCCGGGCGGCGGCGTAGGGGGTGGGCAGGGTGGTCATGCGAGCCTCCTGACCTGCCGCTTGGCTCACCTCAGGGCGGCGTGCCAAGCGACACCCGTTCAGCATGGCATGACACAGTACAGCGTGCTATAGCACGCTCTAGCAGGTGGGGGTTTGTCGCCTCTCGGTAAGGTCGGGTCATGCCGGACCGCCAGGGCCACATCCCGCCATGGATGCAGGTCAGGGACGCCCTGCGAAACAAGATCCTGTCCGGTGAGCTGGCCCCAGGCGCGATGGTCCCCAGCATCGTCACGATCCACCAGGACTACGGCATCGCCAAGACCACCGCCCGCAAGGTCCTGGCCGCCCTGCGAGATGAAGGCCTGATCATCACCACCCCCGGCTGGGGCAGCTTCGTCGCCGGAAATCAAGACAAGCAAACCTGACCCGCTGGCACCGGTATCCCTATCCGGATTCGAGGATCATCTAGCCGGTTATCTCACCGTGCAATATCGCCGTGATATTGGGTTCCCCTTTCCGGCCTGCCTACCGTCATGTCACAAGGCTCACCGGTGCGGGAAAAGGGAGTGGTCCTCATCGCGAACAGCCCGGATCCGGCATCGGCCGACCGGCGCCGGATGACCTCGGCCGCTGCCAGCAGCACGCTGCCGCCCCTCAACGGCAAGCAAGAACCAGACTCAGCGGAGCGGCTCGCCTACTCCATCGATGAAGCAGCCCGCCTGACCGGCCCGTCCCGCGACCTGCTGTACGACCAGATGCGCCGCGGCAACCTGACCTACGTCAAGTCGGCCGGCGACGGCTCATCACCCGCCACCACTTGCAGCAGTTCCTCGGAGATGCCCCCGCGCAGTGAGCCTCGCCCGTGCCCTTTGGGTGAAATATTGGGCTTATGTCAGCGACAACCGCCAGCCAGGGCGGCTCCGCGGTCTTGGACGGGGTCCTGGAGCGGGTGCGTTCGCCAATCCGGAGACCGGGTACACAATCGCCCGGATCGCGCCGGAGCGGGGCGGCGCGGAGCTGGTCACGGCGGTAGGGCCGTTGCTGGGCGCGCAGGTGGCGGAGTTCCTGCGGCTGCGGGGCCGGTGGTCGTCGCACCCGAGGTTCGGCCGGCAGTTCGAGGTGCACTCCTATGCCACGGTGCTGCCCGCCACGGAGGCGGGCATCCAGAAGTACCTGGGCTCGGGGCTGATCAACGGCATCGGCCCGGTGATGGCCGAGCGCATGGTCGCGCATTTCGGCGTCGACATCATGCACGTCATCGAGGACCAGCCGGACCGGCTGATCGAGGTCGACGGGCTGGGGCCCAAGCGCACCGCGAAGATCGCCGCCGCTTGGGCTGAGCAGAAGGCGATCAAAGAGGTGATGATCTTCCTGCAGGGCCACGGGGTATCCACGTCCTTGGCGGTGCGGATCTACAAGAAGTACGGCGACGCCTCTATCTCGATCGTCCGCAGCGAGCCGTACCGGCTGGCGGCCGACGTGTGGGGGATCGGGTTCAGGACTGCGGACACCATCGCCAAGGCGATCGGCATCGCCCCCGACAGCCCGGAGCGGATCAAGGCCGGCCTGGCCTACACCCTGTCCGAGGCGGCCGACGACGGCCACTGCTACCTGCCCGCGCCCAACCTGGTGGCTGACGCCGCCAAGATCCTGGAGGTGCCTGCCGAGCTGATCACCCCGTGCCTGGATGAGCTGGCCGCCGCCGAGGGGTGGTGCGCGAGGCGGTCCCGGCTCCGGCGCAGGCCGCACCGCCGGTCCCCGCCGTCTACCTGCCGCCCTTCTATCAGGCCGAACGGTCCCTGGCTGCTGCCCTGCTCCGGTTGCACGCCACGCGGGCCGACCGGCTGCCCGGGTTCACCACCGTGGACTGGGACAAGGCATTCGCGTGGCTGCGCAGCCGGACTGGTGCGCAGCTGGCAGCGGAACAGGCCGACGCGGTCCGGCTGGCCCTGACGTCGAAGGTCGCGGTGCTGACCGGCGGGCCCGGCTGCGGGAAGTCGTTCACGGTGCGGTCGGTGGTGGAGCTGGCCGCGGCCAAGGGGGCCAGGATCGTGCTGGCCGCGCCGACCGGCCGCGCGGCCAAGCGGCTGGCCGAGCTGACCGGCCACGAGGCGGCCACCATCCACCGGCTGCTGGCCCTGCGGCCCCGCGGCGAGCCGTCCTTCCACGCCGCGAACCCGCTGGAAGCGGACCTGGTGGTGGTCGATGAGACCTCGATGGTCGACCTCATCCTGGCTAACAAGCTCATCAAGGCGGTCGCGCCGGGGGCGCACCTGCTGCTGGTGGGCGATGTGGATCAGTTGCCGTCGGTCGGTGCCGGAGAGGTACTGCGTGACCTGCTGGCCGCCGGGTCGCTGCCGGTGGTACGGCTGACCAAGATCTTCCGGCAGGCCCAGCAGTCCGGCATCGTCAACGCACACCGGATCAACGCCGGGCAGCCGCCCGCGCTGACCGGGTTCGGGGACTTCTTCTGGTTCGGCTGCGAAGACACCGACCAGACCGCCGAGCTGGTCACCGACATCGTGGTGCGGCGGATCCCGGCCCGGTTCGGCCTGGACCCGCGCCGCGACGTGCAGGTGCTCTGCCCGATGCATCGCGGCCCGGCCGGGGCGGGGAACCTGAACCTGCTGCTGCAGGAGGCCCTGACCCCGTTCCGCGACGGCGCGCCGGAACGCCGCTACGGCGGCCGGGTGTTCCGGGTCGGCGATAAGGTCACCCAGCTGCGTAACAACTACGACAAGGGCGTCGCGGGCATCTTCAACGGCACGGTCGGCGTGGTCACCGGGATGTCCCTGGAGGAGCACACGCTGACCGTGCGCACCGACGAGGGCGAATCGGTCGACTATGGGTTCGACGAACTGGACGAGCTGGCCCACGCCTACGCGGTCACCATCCACCGTTCCCAGGGCAGCGAATATCCCGCCGTTGTCATCCCGCTGACCACCAGCTCGTGGATGATGCTGCAGCGCAATTTGCTCTACACCGGGGTCACCCGAGCTAAGAAGCTAGTCGTCCTGGCCGGCTCGCGCCGCGCCCTGGCCGCCGCCGTCCGCACCAAGGGCGCCGGCCGCCGCCACACGGCCCTCGTCCACCGGCTACAGGCCGCGTAGCGTGTACCGCATAAGAGCTACGCTGCGGTACACTAGATCGCGAAGGTAAACAGGGAGGTAACCATGGCCGCGAGCACCTCGTTCCGGATCAGCGACGATGCCCGGGCTCGCCTGGCCGCCCGCGCCGTCCGCGAGGGCGTGACCGCGACCGCGCTGCTGGATCAGCTCATCATCGAGGGGACCGACCAGCTCGACTACCCCGGCATCGTCTTCCGGGGTCCCGCGCACGACCGCCGCGCCGGGCTCGCGGCCGGGCCGGACGTTTGGGAAATCGTCGCCCGCCTGCAGGAACTGGACGGAAGCGAGGAACAGCGGATCAGCCTCCTGACCGCTGAGTCGGATCTGCACCCCCGGCTCATCCGTGTCGCCCTGGATTACGCGGCGGAACACGCCGGCCAGATCCGCGAGCGGATCGACCGCAACCGGGCCATGGGCGAGCGGAGCCGCCAGACCGCAGGGCAGCGCGCCGCCCTCCTCGCGTGACCGCTTTCCTGGTCGACGAGATGTTCCCGGCAGCTGCGGCCGAGCTCCTGCGCACCAGGCACGGCCGTGACGCCGTTCACGTCACCGAGGTTGGCCTCCGGGGCGCCGACGATGCACAGGTCGCGGCGGTGGCCCGGGCGCAAGGCCGGGCGGTGGTCACCGAGAACGTCGCGGACTACGCCGCCGAGCGCGACCTGGTGCTGGTGTTCGTCCTGAAGAAGAACTTGCCAGCGGGAGGCGCGCAGGCGGCGGCGCTGGCCAGGATCCTGGACCGCTGGGGCAGGGATCATCCAGATCCGTATCTCGGTCATCACTGGCCCGCGGTGGACTGACAGTTCTTACCGTCGAGCAGTGCCTGACGGACTGGCTGGAGACCCTGAACACGCAGGCACAAAGCACCGTGACGGGCTACGTCCAATTCGCACTTGGCACGCTGGCCGAGCGCCTGCCGGCCAGGGGCGTTAGGCTGGCCCGGATGATCCTGATCCAGGCCATCCGGAATGCGATGGTAAATGACCTCGTGGTCCGGAATGTGGCAGATCTGGCTGCCGTGCCAAGACCGAGAGGTCGCGACGCGTGTTCCAGCTTCCCGAGATCGCAGTGGAGGCGTTGCGCGGGCTGACTGGACGCCAAGGCTTTGATGATCAAACGAGATAGCCTATGAGTAGCAGAAACAGTAGGGATTAAGAGTGGACCTGTTTGAGTACCAGGCGAAAGAACTGTTCGCCGAATACGGCGTCCCGGTGCAGGCCGGCAAGGTCGCCACGACCGCCGAGGAAGCGCGCGATATCGCGGCCGAGTTCGCCGCCGCGGGCCATTCCCTGGTCGTGGTGAAG
>Ga0302325_10018882_pt1 | contig 14512 bp, 14 predicted proteins | sample Palsa_T0_2_FD_201948 | JGI IMG/M metagenome (GOLD analysis project Ga0302325, IMG submission 201948) | Peat permafrost microbial communities from Stordalen Mire near Abisko, Sweden - Palsa_T0_2 | ecosystem: Environmental > Terrestrial > Soil > Palsa > Peat permafrost | place: Sweden: Abisko... | reverse complement strand
CCGCGACCGGAGCCTACCGACCACGCCCGCACCCGCGCTCGAGTCCGACCCGCCGCCACTCAGGCCACCGCAGCCACCCGAACCCGCCAGGGCACGCCTCGTCGGGCTGGGGCAAAGCCCCGTTAGGCATAAAGGGAGTCTCTCCTCACTACGCGGTGTGCGCGATCGTCCGCCACAGACGCGCGCACCCCGGGCGGACGAACTATATATCCATGAATCTCACAGAGTCAACTCGACTTCTCGAAGTATGCCCACCTGCCTGAGGCACCGCCATCGGGCTGAGCACTTATCGGGCTGAGGGCTTGCCGATTCTGCTCCGGGGACGCCTCTGTTCCGTAAGCCCGGTGACGCCGGTTCTTATCTCGATCAAGCGACGCTGCGCGTAGTCCAGCTCGGACCAAATCCCGACGACGCGGGCGAGGATCCTGCTGCTGCGTGATTGACTCGTGTTGCTCATGCTCTGACTCCTTCGTGGTTCCGATGTTCGGTCCGACCCAGGCCGGGCGCGCTCTGCTCTGCTTCACACACGATCGCCTAAGCCGACGTGCGTCGCATCGGCAAGTCGCAACCGGATTCGGTCCGCCTTCCCTTAGGCGTCCTGCGATCGCCCTTAGCGCCGGACACGGCGGGTCTTGGGTTATCGCTCGGACGCCGGCTGTTACCGGAGCTCCCCCCGGCAGAGCTGCGCGCCGATGACACGGTCCAACTGCCTGGTGCCGAGCTCTAGCGAACGCAGGTCAATCCGCTCCTGGAGGGTGTGCATTCCGGAGCCGCGGGCGCATCCGATCGAGATTGCCGGAATGCCGAGCGCGGCCGCGGCGTTGGCGTCGGTCGACCCCGAGCCGCACTTGTCGGGCAGCCCCAGCACCCGCCGCACTTCGCGGATCGTGCGAACGAGCGGGTGCGCGGGGTCGATCCGGCCGGCCGGCCGGCGGCCGACGACGTCGCAGTCGAGCGCCAAGGGCGGCGGGACCAGCATCGCTCGGCACTGCTCTTCGAAGACGTCCAGTTCGGTCTGCTGAAGCGAGCGTCGCTCCACCAACATCTCGGCGTGGCGGGCGATCGCGTTCACGGCTTCGCCTCCGGCGATCGTCCCGATGTTGGCGTCGCCGCCCGCAAGTTGATCGCCGATCTTCACGAGCGCGTGGATCGCGCTCGGGGTACCGCGGTCCGACCAGGAGTGGCCACCGGGCCCGCTGACTGTAAGTCGGACCCGGACGCTCCCGACATGCTCGGTTGTGACCTCGTCGAGGCCGTGGCCCTCGACCGCGATCGCCGCCGTGGGTCTCAGCTCCTGGCAGGCGTGGAGCGCCCCACGGAGGTTCCCGAGGCCCTCCTCGCCGACCGTGAACACGACGGCGAGCTCGGACGGGATGGCCGGCGAGGCCTCCAGCGTCCAGACGAGCGCCATTACAGCCGTCGCGTTGTCGCCGACTCCCGGTCCGACCAGGTCGTCACCGTCTCGCGTTGTCGCGAGCGGCGTATCCGCGGCGAAGACCGTGTCGACATGCGCCATGATCAGCAGCTCCGGAGCCTCCGGCCCGAGCCGCCACACGAGGTTCCCGGCGCCGTCGCGGTAGCGCTCTCCGGGACGCCCCCGCAGGCGTCGCTCCAGCCACTCCAGCCGGGCCGTCTCGGCGCCGGTCGGCGCCGGTATGGCTGCGAACATCGCGAGCTCGTCGGGGTCGATCACGGTGGTCAGCCAGCCGCGCGGCCTTCCAGTGGGATCACCGCGGTAACGTCGATCTCGACCAGCCATTCGGGCCGCGCCAGCGCGCTCACCACGAGGCCGGTCGAGCAGGGGTGGACCCCCCGCAGATACTCCCCGAGCACCCGGTAGACCGGCTCCCGATAGCGGACGTCAGTCAGGTACACGACGATCTTGCAGATTTCCTCGAGCCGCGAGCCCGCTTCGTCGAGGAGCAGCTCGACGTTCTGCATCGCCTGCCGTGCCTGCGCGGCCGGATCGCCGATCCCGACACTCGCGAAGGTCTCCAGATCCTGGCCAACCTGTCCGCGGAGAAAGACCAGGTTCCCGGCGACCACAGCCTGACTGAGGTCGTTGTCGAGGGCCTGCTCGGGGTAGGTGTCCCTGGTGTTGAACGGGCGGATGCGCGTGTGCGTCATCGGAGGCCTCCTCATGGGTCGCTAGGCGACGTCCGTCGCGTGACGGTTACGGGTGCTGTGGACCACTTCTCCGGCGATGATCACGTCCGCGACGACGCTCTGTCCCACGGCCAGACAGAGCTCGTTGGGGTGCTCGACGCCGAGCACCGTGAGGTCGCCCCGCTTGCCCGGATCGAGCGAGCCTCGATCGGCCTGGAGCCGCAGCGCATATGCGGCGTTCAGCGTCGCGGCGACGATCGCCTCGCCCGGCGCCAGCCGGAACCACGGTGCGGCGATCGCGATCGTGCTCGCAAGCGAGGTGGCGTGGATCGACGAGCAGTAGTCGGTCGCCACTGCGACCGGAATGCGCTGCTCGATGAATAACCGCGCGTTCGCGCGCCGGTCGGTCATATAGACGAGCTCGGCCTGGGGGAGGAGCACGGCGATCGTGTCGGTCTCCGGGGCCTCGCGGATCTCCTCGTCGGGGGTGTAGGTGAGGTGCTCGGCCGATACCGCACCGCCGGCAACCGCGGTGCTCCAGCCTCCGGAGCCGGCCCAGGCATCCGCGTGCGCCTTGGTCGCGAGCTCGAGCTCGCGTGAGCGCTCGAACAGCCGACCGGCCTGCGCGGGAGTGAACACTCCCTGCTCGCAGGTGATGTCGTGAAACGCGCAGAGGCCCTGACCGATCACGCTCGGCAGGAGCTCGAGCAGCTCGCTGACGTAGGCATCGGCCTCGATGCCGGCCGGGACAACATGGGCGCCGAGGAACGAAATGACCAAGCTCAGCGGCGTGAGCGCCCGGCTCCGGTCCAGAAGCTCGAGCTGTCGCAGCTCGTGAGCGGGGGTGAGCCCGTAGCCGGACTTGACTTCAAGTGTCGTGGCGCCGCCGGCGAGGATGCGCCGGTACGCCGAGCCGACATGGTCGAGGAGCTCAGCGTCGGAGGCCGATCGGGTCGCCTCGACGCTCGCCCAGATGCCGCCGCCGCGTCGGGAGATCTCCGTCAGGCTGGCGCCGGCCAACCGCTGCGCATACTCGGCGTGGCGCTCACCCGCGAACAGCGGATGAGAATGACATTCGACCAGGCCCGGCAGCACCGTCAGCCCGGTCGCGTCGAGCGTGGGAGCATGCCCGTCCCAGTCGCGGAGCAGCTCGTCGGTCGCGCCTACCGCGACGATCGTCCCGTCGCGGATGATCACGGCGCCGTCCGCGATCAGATCGAGGGCGCCCTGGGTGACGCCGCGCCTCGGCTCACCGCAGTCGCTGATCCGAGCCAGCTGCGAGGCGTGGATTACGTTGAGGTCGCTCACGCGCGCCCGCCGCCGGCCTCGTGCGCCTGACCGGCGTCGGTTTGAGCGTCGGTCTGAGCGACCGGCGCGGGCGCGAGCCGTGGCTCGACCGCATGCTCGAGGCCCGCGTAGCGGCGCACGAGGTCCGCGGGGCCCTCGAAGTCGTAGTTGTTGTAGACCGCCAGCAGGTGCGAGAACGCCGGAGCCTGCGCAAACAGCTGGAAGGTGAGCCGGTGCCCGGCGTAGTCGGAGTTGAGCAGATCGCGAGCGAACGCGAACAAGCGGCGCCGCTCCTCGGCGGAGAACTCGCCGATCGCCAGGTACTTGTGTAACCAGGGCCCGGCCTCGGGATCGTCGAACGTGGCTGCACTGGGGGTCACGCATAGCTGACCGCCGCACAGATCACGGGCGAGGTGCATCATCGCCGGAAGGTCCGAGCAGGCGAGGACGCGGCCCGAGTAGAGGAGTGACTGGTTGGGCATCGTCAGGCCGCCTGGACTGAGCTCGGCGAGCTCGACCGCCGCGGTCAGATGGGCGTTGATGCCCTCCCGGTAGCAGACGAGCTGCGCGAGCTTCTCGCGTACCCCTTGGTGCATCTTGATGCCGGTCTGGGCGGCGTTCGTATAGGCCAAGCCGACGAGCAGATCGGCGAACCGCAGGTGTCGCTGGACGAACGGGAACATGCTGTAGCGGTGTAGCGTGGCGCGGATGAACGCCGCCGCGCGCGTGTGCCGGTAGAAGAACACGTCCTCCCACGGGATCTCAACGTCGTCGAACACGATCATCGTGTCGACCTCGTCAAACCGGCTCGACAGCGGGTAATCGGCGGGTGCTCGATTCGCGAACGACGACCGGCAGATGTGCCTGACCCCCGGTGCCGCCATGCTGGCGATGAAGCCGACGGCGTAATCAGAGAGCTCTGTGGTGCCCCAATCCCCGATCGTGGGCTTTACGAACGCCTGGTGGGCGTAGGCCGCCGCGGTCTCGAATTTCGCACCGCGAACGACGATCCCGGTGCTCGTTTCGCCTACCACGTGAAGGAGTACATCGGGGTCCTGCTCCTGCGGACGGCGTGATCGATCGCCCTTCGGATCTGTGTTCGCCGATACGTGGAACGGGTCGGCAACCGCGGCGTGGCGGACGTGGCTGCGAATGTGCTCCGAGAACGCCGGGTTGATCGCGTCGAGGACATCCTGCCCGTCATATAGCGACCACATCTCGCCGACCGTCTCGTCGCCCACACGGGTGACGATTCCGCCGAGCTCGTCGAGGACGCAGTCGACTGCCGCCCGCTTGGCGTACCAATCTTCCTTGGTCACCGGCAGCTTCGAGCCGGTTGGGCAACGCTCGCCCGACTCGGCGTCGAGGTGCGACATGACCTCCTGGGTGGCCGGCTCGTGAGCGAGGTCGTAGATCCGCGCACGAGCGTCGACGATCGACCTGAAGGCGGGATGCGTGGCTACCTCGTCCACCCGCTCGCCGTCGATCCACACCCTGCGCCCATCCTGCAGCGATTCTCGATATTGGTCACCAGTCCTGATCATCGGTCTCGGCAGTTTCCCGGATCGCGCGAGGCTTCAACCGCACGGTCTATGCCGTATGCGACGGCGATGTCGCGATCGGCGGCCACCGGGCCAAGTCGCGGGGAGCAGAGTCTGGACGGAGGGCCAATGTGCGAGTCGGGCCGCGACTTGATGATGCCCGGCGTCGATGTGAAACGTTGAGACAATCCCCGGGAGGTCGAGCCGCAATGGCGATCGTGGAAGCACCGCAGGCAACCGAGCCGGCCGGGGGCGCAACGACAGCACAGGGGATCGAGGTCCGCTCGATCGACTGGGTGCCTCACGAGGAGCGCCACGGAAAGGTCTGGCACCTTGGCGCGGTGTGGTTCTCGGGTTGTGCCGAGCTAACCACGTTGGCCACCGGCGTGGTGGCGATCTCACTCGGCGGCAATCTCCTCTGGACCTTGATCGCGATGCTCTTGGGGACGATGTTCGGGACGTTGTTCGTCGCGTTTCACTCCGCTCAGGGGCCCCAGCTCGGGCTGCCGCAGATGATCCAGTCGCGAGCTCAGTTCGGGTACCTCGGCGTCTCGCTGCTGGTGCTGCCGGCGGCGTTCGTGATGTACGCCGGCTACAACGTCTTCAATGGCCTGCTGGCGGCGCAGGCGCTTCACAGCGTGGTCAAGGGGGGGACCGTACCGTGGCTCGTGGTCGTCACCTTCGTCGGGTTCGTCTTCGCGCTCTGGGGCTACGACCTCATCCACCGCAGCCAGCGATATCTGAGTGCTCTGTTCATCGTCCTGTTCGGCATCTACACGATCGGCGTACTCACGACGATCAGCCTCCCAGCCGGCTCGTTTGCGCTCGGAGGCTTCAAGGCAACTCCGTTCCTCGGCGCATTCGCGATTGTCGTCAGCTATCAGATCAGCTGGGCGCCGTACGTCTCCGATTACTCGCGCTATCTGCCGTCAGCGGTCGGCGTCCGGTCGACGTTCAACTGGACCTACTGGGGACTCGTCAGCAGTGGAGTCTGGATGTTCTGGCTGGGGGCGATCATCGCCGCGCCGATCGCGTCCCAGTCGCCGAGCACGGTGGACGCGATCCGCTCGACCGGTAACGCGCTGTTCCATGGCTGGGGTTCGATCGTGCTGATTGGCTCGGTCCCGGCGCTGATCTTGATTCTCGCGATGAACATGTACGGCGGCTCGCTCGTGCTGCTGACGATCATCGACTCGTTCAAGCAGATCAAGCCAACGATCCGGCATCGCGCGGCCGGGATTTTCGCGGTCGCGGTGGTCGGACTCGGCGGCGGGATCCTCTCGAACTCCAACGCCGCGTTCCTCACCAATTACAACAACCTGCTGGTGATTCTGCTCTACCTGTTCTCTCCGTGGACGGCGATCAACCTGGTCGACTACTACCTGGTCAGGCGCGGTCATTACGCGATCAAGGAGATCTTCAAACCGAAGGGAATGTATGGACGCTGGGGCTGGCGAGGGATCACCGCCTACCTCATCGGCTTCGGGGCGAGCGTGCCATTCTGGGTCGTCGGGACGTGGTACACGGGACCAGCCGCGAAGGCATTGGGGAACAACGACATCTCGTTCTTTATCGGCCTCACCGTCTCGGCGGTCGTGTACACGGTGCTTACTCGCTCGCTCGACCTCGAGGGTGAGCGCCGCGTCGAGCGAGAGGAGGGCACGCTCACCGCCGCCGAGCTTCTGGAGGCCGGTAGCCCGCTGCACTCCTGAGCGCGACTCCGTTCCGCCTGACGATGTCCGCCGACGCCGGTCTGACCGGGAGAGAATCGTGTCGAATCTGATTGTCGGTCGAGCCGCAGTCCTCGTGATTGACATGCAGCACGACTTCGTCGATCCGGGCGCCGCCTGCTATGCGATCGGAGCCGAAGAGATCGTCTCACGGATCGGCTCAGTCGTGGTCGCGGCGCGCCGGGCCGGCATCCCGGTCATCTTCACGCAGGAGGCGCACCGGCCCGGCGGCGTCGATGCCGGACGGGAAGCTGACGGCGGAACGGGAGATCTCTACTCGAGCGCCAACACCGGGTCGGCAGTTCCCGCCCACTGCGTGGAAGGCACGGCCGGAATCGAGATCGTCGACGAGCTCGCACCAGCGCCCGGGGACCTCCGAATAGTAAAGCGGCGCTACAGCTGCTTCCTCGGCACGGATCTTGAGCTCCTACTCGGCAATCTCGAGATCCAGACTCTGATCGTGTCAGGCGTCTGCAGCGACGTGTGTGTGCTGTGGACGGTCGGTGAGGCTTTCCAGCGCGACTACCATGTCCGGCTGCTCGAAGACTGTGTCGCCGGAACCACCCGTGAGGCTAGCGACGCGGCGGTCAAGATCATGACCGGACTGATCGGATGGGGTGGACTCACCGGCGATCGCCTCGTTCGGGAGCTCGGCGCAGCTTCCTCGCCGATGGCATCGGCGGCGGCACCGCGTTAGACTCGGTCGGCTGCTGCGACTGGCGTAGCGAAGGTGGAGCACCACCGGGGAGCGGCAGCCAAGAACGCCGCGCGCCTGGGCATTTCAGCGAACCGTTGGAGGTGCCCATGAGTGCTCTTGCGCCGACCGAATCCTCGCTTAGGAGCGTGGATCCAGCAGTTGCCGGGCTGATCGACGAGGAGTTGCAGCGTCAGTCGCAGACGATCTGCCTGATCCCGTCGGAGAACTACGTGTCGCGAGCCGTGCTGCAGGCGATCGGAAGCGTGTTCACCAACAAGTACTCCGAAGGGTACGCGGGGCGGCGGTACTACGAGGGGCAGCAGATGGTGGATCTGCTCGAGCCGCTCGCCGCCGAGCGTGCGAGGCGACTGTTCGGGGTTGAGCATGCGAACGTCCAGCCGTACTCGGGTTCGCCCGCGAATCTCGCGATCTACCTCGCTTACTTGCGGCCCGGCGACGTGGTCATGGGCATGTCGCTGCCGATGGGCGGACACCTGACCCACGGCTGGGGCGTCTCGATCACAGGCAAATGGTTCCGCTCGGTGCCCTACGGGGTTCGCCGCGACACCGGCCGGGTCGACCTCGACGAGGTTCGCGCGCTGGCTCGCAGGGAGCGCCCGAAGCTGATCTTCTGTGGCGGCACCGCGATTCCGCGGACGATCGAATTCGACCGGTTCGCCGAGATCGCGCGCGAGGTCGACGCGATCCTGGTCGCCGACGTCGCGCACATCGCCGGGCTGATAGCCGGGGGAGTGCATCCCTCGCCGGTCGGGCATGCCGACGTGATCTCGACGACAACGCACAAGACCCTCCGCGGTCCCCGCGGCGCGATGCTGATGTGCGGCGAGGAGCGAGCGTCGGCGCTCGACCGCGCCGTATTCCCCGGGCTTCAAGGCGGCCCACACAACCACACGACGGCGGCGATCGCGGTCGCGCTCGAGGAAGCGTCGCGGCCAGACTTCGCCGGCTACGCCCGGCAGACCGTCGCGAACGCGAAGGAGCTCGCGAGGGGACTCTGTGAGCGCGGCTTCGACCTCGTCTCGGGCGGGACCGACAACCATCTGATTCTGGTCGACCTGACGCGCAAGGACGTGCCAGGCAAGCTCGCCGCCCAGGCGCTCGACCGGGCACGGATCGCGACGAACTACAACGCCGTCCCGTTCGACCCACGCAAGCCGTTCGACCCGTCGGGCATCCGCCTCGGAACACCGGCCGTAACCACGCGCGGGATGACCGAGGCAGAGATGCAGCTGATCGCCGGCTGGATCGACCAAGGCGTCGATGCCGCCAAGCACCACGACGAGCCGGCGATCGAGCGGATCGCCGGCGAGGTCCGCGAGCTGGTCGAAGCGTTCCCGATCCCGGGGGGCTCGGTCTGACCAGCTCGCTCACGTATCAGGAACGCGCGCCTCGCCTCTACTAGTGAGCACCCGCTGCCTCGATTTGGCGCACCGCGGGCACGGTAGGCGGCGGGCTGATTAGTACCACGATAAGGGGGGGCATCAAAGTGTTGGATCAGGACTGCGTGGCCGCACTCAGGTATGCGGGACCAGGCTCAGAACGGGAGTGGTACGCGCGGCTGCACCTGCACCTCGCGGTGGCGTCGATACCGGTGCTGGCGATCTCGGCGCATGTCTTCATGTCCGTGTCGCTGCGGAGCGTCGGGCTGGGGGTGCTGCTCCCGCTCCTCGCGCTGCTGGCGGCGCTGGTAGTCGTCCGGCCGCACGCTTCAGACCGTGTTCTGCTGGCCGGCTTCTTGTGGGGGCTCGTCGCCTGCGCAGGTTACGACGCCGTAAGACTGCCCACTGTCTATGCCTTCCACTGGTGGCACGACTTCTTCGGAGCCGTCGGTGGATCGGCGACCGGCACGAGGTCGAACTTCATCGTCGGCTACCTGTGGCGCTACCTCGGTGACGGGGGAGGCATCGCCGTCGCGTTCTTTGCACTGGCGGCAACGCTGGGGGCGCAGGCGTGGTCGCGCCGCATTACGGTCCTCGCCGGCGTCGTCTACGCCGTCTGCCCGGTGTGGACCGGACTGATCCTGACCGACGCGCTCGCGCCGCGCGGTCGGGAGCTGTTCCCACTCTCACCTGCAACTCTCGCCCTGAGCGTGGGCGGTCATCTGGTCTACGGCGCGATCCTGGGCTTCGGCTACTGGAAGAGCCGCCGCCTCGAGGCCGTTTGGCCACTCCGTCGCGGCGCGCCGCGCAAGCCGTGGGCCGGATGGGGGGCATTGCCAGGCATGAGCTACCTGCTTCAGAACAACTCGTGACTCGACTCGCATTGATCCGCTAGCGATTTGAGGCCGCGAGCTGCCATCGTTCACGGCTATGAGAACGGCTGGTATTGGTGGGGCCGAGATCGTTGGCTCTGCGGCGAGCGTGCCCGCGGACCGTGGAACGGTGCGCTCGGGTGAGGGTAGTCGTCGCCGGCTGGCCGGTAAGGGCGCGGGGTGCTCTTTGCTCGCGATCGTGCTGACGCTGGTAGCGCTCGCCGGGCATGCGGGGGCGATTACGGTTCGTGACCGGATCCTCGGCGTCGCGGCCGGCCAGCTTGGCTACAGTGAGCCGGGCAACTACTGCTCCAAGTTCGGGCCGTGTGAGGAATGGTGTTCGCTGTTTGCGACCTGGGTGTGGGAGCAGGCGGGGGTTGCAGTGCCGAGGCTCGGGTTTGTCGGCGATCTCTACGACTGGGCGCAGGCGATGACCTACGTCGAGGATGTGAATCGAACGCCGACCCCGGGCGACGCTGTGCTGTTCGGCACCGGACCTGAGAACGTGGACACGAGCTTGCACGCGGGCATCGTCGAGGACGTTTACCGTACGGGCTACCTGGTCACGATCGAGGGTGATGTCATCCACGGCGTACGACGCTTCGTGGTGCCGATCGATGATCCGCAGCGCGTCGGGGAGCCGGGACCGATCTACGCGTACGCCTCGCCGGTCGGCCGCGTCGCCGGTCGCGACGCGGCTGCTTCTGCGTTTGCCCCGCCTCTGCCTGCTGCGCCGCTGTTAGATCACACTTCGTCCCTCGGCGTCGACTGGCCCGCGGTCAACCGCCGCCAGCGGCGCACGATCCGGTCGCTGCGCGCGTTTCAGCACATGCCCTACAGCGCCGGGAACGTCCGCGTCGACTGGACAGGAGTGGATCGCCGAGGGCTGGTCGAGGTTCGAGTGAGGAGCGCCATGCACATGTCGCGAGCGCGCGAGGCGTGGCAAGCGTTTCTGCGGCGCTTCCATGACTCCGGCCGCGCCTACGTCGTGACCGTCCACGCGCCACCCGACGCACCCGTCGATCGCCATCCGCCGTCGATCTCCGGAACAGCGACCGAGGGGCAAGCGGTGACCGTCTCTGACGGCGCGTGGTCGAACCATCCAACCTCCTATACCCACCAGTGGGAGGACTGCGACAGCTCCGGCCTTTCATGCTCGGCGATCGCCGGCGCCACCGGCCAGACATACACCCTCACCGCGAGCGATGTCGGCGACACGATCCGTGTCGAGGAAACCGCGAGCAACGCCGGCGGACCGGGCCAACCGGCAACGTCCATCCCAACGACGGTAGTCGCCTCCCCGCCCCCGCTGCTGCAGCCTGAGCAGAGCGAAAGCTCCAGATCGACTTGAGCGGTCGGCGAACGACGATTTGTGGCGACGAGATAGTCTGAGCGCGATGAACGCCGCTCTGGCTGCTCGACTCATCGCCGCCGGGCGGCTCGGCTTCGGCATCGCGCTGATCGTGTCGCCCGGCCGCATGACCGAGCGGTGGCTTGGGGACGACGCCGGCCGTGCCGGCACCCAGGTCGCCGTCCGCGGGCTTGGTGCTCGTGACGTGGCTCTCGGCGTGGGCGCCCTCGCCGCCCACGGCTCCCAGCTTCAGCCGTGGGTGGCGGCGGCCATCGTTGCCGACACTGCGGACTTGGTGTCAACGCTGGCCGCCGGCGACTCGCTGCCGCTCGAGGGCCGGGTCCTGGCTGGCGCCATGGCGTTAGGGGGAGCAGTTGCAGGCGTGATGGCACTTGCGGCGCTGCGGTCGCGCTCTCTGAGCTCCTGAGGGCTCGCGCGTCGACGAGCGCTCGCGACCTATCAGTAGGGCGCGATCGGCGGCGGGTCGGCGAGGGCCTGTGCCCGAGCGACTGGTAGCCTCTCGCGCGTGCACCTTGTCGGCGAGGTCACGAGCGCACGGCTCTATGGGCGCGCGCCGGTGGAGGAGGATCTGAAGGATTACGTGCGGTTCTGGACTGATCCGCGCGCGTTCCTGAGGACGCCTGGCCTTCGGAGACCCGCACGGCCGATGACGCCGGTCGCGTTCTGCGGGCGACGATTGCACATTGGGAAAAATGGGGGTTCGGCCCATGGACGGTCGTTGAGCGTCAGAATCGGGTCGTAGTCGGGCGAGTCGGACTCAGGCACACGCACGTGGCCGGGCAGGCGGAGGTCGACGTGGGATGGTTTCTCAGTGGCGACGTCTGGGGGCGGGGATACGCCACCGAGATGGCGCTCGAGGCGATCCGTACCGCGTTCGAGCTGCTCGCACTCGATGATCTCGTGTGCTTCACAACCCCCGCTAACGTGGCTTCGCTGGCCGTGATGCGCAAGCTTGGGCGCGGCGCGTGGGGTGATCGGCCCACGCAGATGTCGGTAGCGTGGACTTGCTCCTCGGGCAAGCCGACCCCGAAGACTGATCGGTCATCAGGGCGCGCCCGCGGTGCCAGTTGGGTAGTGACGGCGGAGAGGGACACGGCGCCGCGTCCGGGCGACACCTGATCGACCCGAACCTGCACCGTGTCCCTCGCTCCGCTCACGCCGCGACGGGCTCGGCTCCTACGAACGGCGCGTTCTCGCGCTCGAGCGCCTTGGCCGCACCGCTGCGCCAGCTCTCTGCGATCGACCCGGACATCGGATCGGGGAAGATGTCCTCCTCCCCGTTCTCCACCCCGTCGAGGATGGCGCGGGCGACCGACTCTGGAGACGCCTTTGGTATGTCGAAGCCTCGGGTCATGTCGGTGTCCGTGGGCCCGGTCAGGACGGCATGCACCGCGACGCCGCGTCCCGCCAAGAGCGCGCGCCACGACTGCGTCAGGTTGAACGCCGCCGCCTTCGAGAGCGCGTAGGCCGGAGTGAGCGGCAGTGGGGCGAGGGCCATCATCGACACGTTGTTGACGATCGCTCCCCGAGACTCGGTCAGCAACGGCAGGAAGGCATGTGTCACCGCATACGGGCCGAAGAGATTGACCGCGAGGCTCTGCTCCAGCGCGGCTCGATCGCTGAGGTCGTCGTAGAGCGCGATGCCGGCGTTGTTGATCAGGACATCGAGAGACCCGATCTTGTCGACGGCTCTCTGGATCTGCGCCGCGTCGGTCACGTCCAGCGGCAGAGGCGCGACGCGCTCATCCGAGTGGGCCAAGGGCTGACGCGTACCGGCATACACCCGCTTGGCGCCTCTACTGAGGGCTTCCTCGACCAGCGCCCGTCCGATGCCGCGATTCGCGCCGGTGACCAGGATTGTCTTTCCTTCGATTGTCATGACGTCCTCCTAGTGGATATGGACCGTCCGCGTACGCCGCGGTTTCCAACAGAGATCCGGTCGCGCAGAGAAATCCAACGCTGGCACCGGAGCTCGCCAACCGGCGCTTCCGTGCGACCGTTGGATTTCGGGACGCGACCGGATCTTTATTCGCAACCCCGGCGCCGGTGCCCGCGGACTGAATGAAAAGACAACGGGGCGACACGGCCCCGCGATCTGAGGAGGTCTTCGCATGCCACTTCCAGAACTCACGAGTACGCCCGCGCTGGTGGCGGGAGCCGAGCGCCGCGACTTCTCGCGCAGGACTACGATCGTCGTCGGTGCGAGCCGCGGCCTGGGCCGCGGGATCGCCACGGCGTTCGCCGAGGCCGGCGCCCCAGTGGTCGCCGTGGCACGGACCGCGGGGGCGTACCCTGAACAGGCCAATGGCGCCGGCACCATCCAGCCGGAGATCGCCGATGCCGGCGACGCGATGGTGGCTGGGAGTCTGCTCGACCGCTATGACCCCGATGTCGTCGTTCTGGTGGCCGGCGCGAGCCCGCTCATGCGTCCGCTGCAGCACCAGACGTGGGAGACGTTCTCGGTCAACTGGCACAGCGATGTCAGGATCGCGTTTCAGTGGCTGCGCGAGGCACTGCTCAAGCCTCTGCGGCCCGGCAGCAGGGTCGTCGTCGTCAGCAGCGGCGCCGCGGTGGCCGGGTCACCGCTCAGCGGCGGGTACGCCGGAGCCAAGGCCACCCAGCGCTTCATCTCCGCGTACGCCCAGGACGAGGCAAGGCGTGCCGGCTTGGGCATCACGTTCACGGCGGTCCTGCCCCGCATCACGCCGCTCACGGACCTCGGTCGCCCGGCGGTCCGGGCGTACGCGGCGCGCAGTGGACAGTCCGAGGAGGAGTACGTCCAGTCGATGGGCAAGCCGCTCAACCCAGAGGTCGCCGGCGCGGCGCTCGTGGAGCTTGTCGAGGCAGATGCCGCCACCGTCGCCGCCGAGTACCTGCTGACCGGCGCTGGGTTGCAGAACCTCCCCTGACCTGGCGCACGTCACGAGCAGGGGCCATGACGGGCGGGCAACGAATCCTCCTGACGAGGGTAACCGTGCTCGGAGCGCATCCGCGCTGATGCTGACGGCTATAGACCGGCTCGCGCGGTTACTTCCAGACTCGCGCCGCCACGAGCACGTCCTAAGTCGCTCTTGCCGAGATGGGACTGGGTCGTCCGAACAGGTAGCCCTGGGCGTAGGTGACGCCCAACTCTCTGAGCACGTCGGCAGTGTGCTGATCTTCGACGCCTTCTGCGATCGTCTGCTGACCGAAGTCGCCGGCAAGGGCGACGATCGCCCGGACGACGAACATGTCGCGCTTGCTTCGGGCGACGTCTCGCACGAAGTCAATATCGATCTTCAGGTATTGCACCGGAATTCGCTTGAGGTAGGTGAAGCTGGCGAATCCGGTCCCAAAGTCATCGAGCGCAAAGTTGCACCCCAGCGCGACCAGGTGCTCGGCGAACATCGTGGCACGATCTATGTTTTGCATGACGGCGGTCTCGGTGATCTCGAACACCAGGTTGCTCGGATCGGTCTCGTTAGCGCCGAGCGTGCGCTTGATCGCGCTGAGCACTCGCGGATCGCC
>Ga0302325_10018881_pt1 | contig 14513 bp, 19 predicted proteins | sample Palsa_T0_2_FD_201948 | JGI IMG/M metagenome (GOLD analysis project Ga0302325, IMG submission 201948) | Peat permafrost microbial communities from Stordalen Mire near Abisko, Sweden - Palsa_T0_2 | ecosystem: Environmental > Terrestrial > Soil > Palsa > Peat permafrost | place: Sweden: Abisko... | reverse complement strand
CCTCGAAGCACATTGACGGCAATTGATGGGAGATGACGCAAATGGATTCTAACTTCAAGCAGTATGCCACACAAGGTTTACCACGGAAAGACTGGTGTCGTCTACAACGTTACAAAGAGTGCCGTTGGTGTCATCATCTACAAGAAGGTCAAGCACCGGTACATCGAGAAGCGAGTCAACCTGAGAGTCGAGCACGTTTCGCTGTCCCGTTCGAGAGAGGAGTTCGTTCGCAGAGTCAAGAAGAACGCCGAGTTGAAGAAGAAGTCGAAGGAGGATGGCACCCACGTCCACTTGAAGAGACAACCCGCCATGCCACGAGAATCAAGGACAATCTCGATGAAGGACAATGTACCAGAGACCGTGGTTCCGATCGCCTACGAGACAACCATCTGAGCGTTCTGTCTTTGGGAGTTGCTTGGGTTTTCTTTCCGGGACGATCATGATGGCAGAGGATTAGCATTGCATGATACATGGATTTGTGCATTATCTCGGGGAATGAGAGCTAAATTCAACGCCAATTTCTGTGCCTGGTGATGTGATATGCAGTGATGGTCCTATGAGGTGTATTTGGTGAGGTTTTATGGATATATGTGCCGTGGACCTCTGCCTCGTGACAGATTTCTTATCTGGAACCGTATTTTCCATGCTTGGGATGAAGACTCCCTTCTCCTCTGTCCCTCACAAGTGTTTCCAGAAGGAAAGTGACTGGTGGCCTCGAGCAGACGAGTTCTCTTTACCTAGTCCATTCCTCGTTGGTATCACATGCCCTATTGGCCTCTGTTCCTGAAGTTCCATTGGTCGCTGTTAAACGTTCGAGCCATTAAGATGATGATGCGGCCAATGAACTTTATTGTCCTTTCATTTGGCTTCTCAAATACTTTTTAGTCTGCAAATCTGAATTGGTGTTTGACTTCCAATATACATAAGAATAGAATCATCCTTCTTCCCAAAGATCTGCTTATTTTCCATCTCCCCCAAACCCGGCAAACTTTCACCAGCGCAACCATCAAATGAAAGCCATTCCTTGTGCGCTATCTGGCACCCCAGTCGGGCTGAAGTTCTGAATCTCTTTCGCAGCTACATTCAATTAGCATGTTGTCAATTCATTCTTAGAATCATCACTTACTTCCTCTCCCACCACTGACATCGAAAACTGCCACCGCCGCCTTAACACTCGCGTTGCCCGGACTCAATGCATAAACAAAGTTCCCTGCACTGACCAGATCAATCATCCCCGGATTTCCATTCGTTGAATTCAACTCCTTGATCAGTGTACCAGTCGCAGTGTCGACTTCAACAAGATGGTTCACGGCAACGTCCGTAACGAAGGCTGTTCCCGTAACATCAGAGAAGGCTGCCCAGCAGGTAGCTTTCTGATCAGCGATGGGGGTCTTTGCTACCACGCTCGCAATGTTGTTTGCGTCCAGCGAAAGAGTAGCCGAGCCAAATGAAGCATCCGTCACAAATATGTTGTTGTTTTTCAGAAGTGCCGTTCCGAAAAGCACAGCTGTACCAGCTGGCGACGAACGAGTTTCTTTCATTGAGACAGCGCCATTGGCAACAGGGAATACGGAGAGGAAGCCAGTGTTGTTGACCCCTGGGTTTCCTTTGACGGTGGTGAGGAGAGCAGAAGAGTCGGCGTTGAAGAATGTTTGGGAGACGGTGTTGAGTGGTCCGCTTGGGGGAGTTGTTTGACCTAAAGCAAAGGGGCGGAGGGCTGTGTCGAGGGGTGCGAGTCCGCTGGCAGACATGGTGAGGCAGGCTACGCCGGCGCGAGCTCCAGAGTTGGCTACGCAGGCGACGGAAAGCTTTGTTGAGAGACTAACAGAGACTGGGAAGTCGCCGAGTGTAGATTGGGGGCTACCAAGGCAAGTGAGCTTGGTTGGGTCGGTTGGAGAGATGCTGAACATGGAGAGGGTATTTGAGCCTGGGTTGACGGCTACCAGGAACTAAAATTTTTAGCTGGAAGACATCGAGAGAGAAATAGAGACTTACATTGCCAGCTACTTTAACAGCTCCTTGGGAGAAGAGAGAATCAGGAGCCGCTGGAGCTCCAGTTGAATCAACCCCACTCATACCTGCTCCTCCTGTCGGTGTGATTGATCCATCAGATAGCGTCCCATCAGCTGCTACTTTCAAAGCTACGATCGAGTTCTCGGCCGCATTGGTGATGAAGTAAATTGCCTTAGCAGCTGACGGAGCTGCCGTCGAGTTGGAAGATGCTCCTCCCTTGCCGTGGTGTTTTTTCCCTTCATGTTTGCAGACTCCACGAGCATTGAGAGCTTGACTGAGGTTGATAGATTGTCCGTCAACGGAAATGGTTTTACCATCTTCGCTAATAGAAAGAGATTGACCTGTTGTTCCTAAGGGAATGGTAACTGGCATCGCAGAGGTGGCGAGAAGCAATGCCAGGCATGTAAACACTGAAGTGAAGCGAACCATATTTGATAATGATCGAAATTGAACGAGTGTAAAGATTTGGACAAGATGATGTAAGATATCTACAAGAACCAGCTGAAGATATGTTGAAAGAACTGAAGAGCCTGCTACAGAACGAAATACAAGAGAAGGGATACTCGAACCTTATATTCCCATGACAGCTACATGAGCAGACGGAGATCTCCCGACTTCTCCTCGAATGCTGCACCCTCGCTTCATTGATTCCATATCACCCAAACCTCCACCTCCCTTGAAGCAAAGAATCTAAGTCTCCAAACACCCCGTTCTCGCTGAAATTCATCTGATAATTTTATGATCCCATGTCTAGTGGCAGATCCTTGTCAAGCGATTGGTTCTTAACAGGATCAGACGAATGGATCAACTGGAATCTCGAAGCATCTTATCAGATGGAACAGAACTTTTGGAATCATGTCCGACTAAAGTAGAATAGCGCTGTTGGTGCCCGGGGCTTGAGAGCTGTCAAACTTGGTTAGATGTTTCAGGATGGAAAGGCGGTTTCAGACGGACACCAGCCATGTGACCATGGTCACGTGTTTATATTCGAGGTCTGTTGCAATGGATTGACGGGTCACTTAGCTAAGTCGAGGAAGACATTCAAAGACAGATATCTGAACTGATTTCTTCTCGTACCGAAGTTCACTAGGGTGAGCTGTATTTTGCGCAGCTTGGGGCCATGTCTAACATGTTACAGAGTATTCTCAAGTCTATGATCGGTAAAGACATGACGAAGATGACTCTCCCAGTCAATACAATCAATATGTTTCTTAGACCAAAAAGTAATTTCCAATTGTCAAAATAAGGATAAGACAGGTAAACCCGAATTCAACTTCCGGGGGCCAAGAAGGACCATATGAACGATAGCGCCCACTACATGTGTCCGCGAATTACATCTTCAAAGTTGACCATCGTGATTTTAAGAAGCTACATATGTATAGAGAAAGTCCACAACTAACTCTGGTTATACCATTTGTCTCAAATCTGACAGTAGCCTTTTCAACCCCCAAGCAACTCCCGCATGCCCCAAGTTTGCTACCATGAGGAGAACCACCATAGAAATCATTGGTGACAAGAATAATCACTCAACTCAGCAGTGTGTCATCCAAAGCGGCTGCTGGCATAGGGAATAAGAAATGCCAGAATGGTGATTCCATCAAGTAGGTCAACTTCATTTAATCGAGTATGGTCCAACGCCTCGTGCTTCTCAAATAGAATATCTCTGGCTCCTTCGACTTGTGTTTTGACAAGTTGTGAGACAGTGACGGCATTTTGAGGTGTCATGAAGTAGCAAATGTCACTCAGCCCCTGATGGCGTTTGGAATTCGTCTCGACGTTTCAGACGAAGGGATCTTCAGACGGATAATTGACTGGTCAGGTGATGATCCAACAATCTGTAAGATTTCCTACCCTATAGTCATTGCCGTTTGAAAGGTTCTGATCTTTTTGGTTTTGTATCCCGGCTCTACCAGCCATCTTTGCACCTTGACGAATAACTCTCATACTTTCGTGCAGCAAACAGCTGCCGATTTTCTACCCTTCGTATTTGCACAGAAGCTGGTGTTCTGCGGTAACCAGGAGATCTGCGAGTTTTATTGTACCCGTTTGCTAGAAAGGTACTTCCAACAGGCACTTATATGTATACCGGAATGGGCTTGCAAGTGTAACCTCGTACAACAAGAAGAATACGAGCTGCAACTTCACCACGTGGCCCTTGAAACGCATAAGTCCACATTAACACGTTTGTACTCAAAACAATAAGGCGCACGAGAAGAGGAACGAGGATCATTCATTCATTCTCCTATTCTCAGCGACTGCATGAACGCATTGACTACGGCCGCGTCCGCGAACAAGCTTAAAATCCCCGAAAATTGAGAATTGCATGACGATCTACAAACATCCCCAACGGATCGCACGCTGTGTTTGGGAAAGCGAGTTCCTCCCATGTTTCTTGACTGCTTGGGAGGGGAAGGAAGGTAAGATAGAGTTTGAAAAGTTGGGATTCTTGAAAGATTATTCATCCGCGCCAGTCTGATCGTCCAACTGCCGCTTCAGAGGACGGGAGCATTTGAACTCGAGGTACAGGGAAAGGGAAACTACTGCACCGTATCCTCGTATGGTGGACGGCATACCTAGAGCGTGGAGGTTTCAACTGCTGCAGATATCTGTCCGGTATCCGTATCAGCAGCTGGGCAAGTCGGGGGGAAAAGGACGAAAGGGTACTTGGGGCTTGTGTGAACTTGGGGATTTGCAGTTGCAAAGTAGAACCAGCGTGGAGCTGTTAAGAATTAATCCGGAAAGGAGGCTGTCAGAATTCCAAGCTGAACTTTAGGGAGAAGTGGGGGCTACCGTAGACAACTGGGGGGCTTTGGTCAGGGAGCGGGTCGAGCTCGGCAAGACGAGCAAGAAACGAGAACGAGAAGTGCAGGGAAACGAGAATCAATGGGTTCTGCCAGAAGAGAAATCAAGGAAAGAGAGGGGTGCTTCGTATCCTCTTGAAGAAACGCATAAAGGCTGTTCTGTACTTTGCAGCTGCAACTGTATCTTCGGAGAACATTGCCATTGGGTCCTGATCCGCCGATGCTCCCGGGGAAGTTCTGCAGGTCTGCCACAGTGCCACTGACACAGCCAGTCAGCCAAACGGAAAACTTCTGTGCCGCACCGGTGACGCGCTGTTTCTTTCGCCAATCAAGAAGCCTTCGCGGGTCAGCAGCGGCTGCCCTCTCTCCACTTTCCATGTCCATGTCCATGTCCATGGTCCACTCTCTCTCCTCATCTTGATCTAGACTGACTGGACACAACCTCTTTCGCCGCACTTCAACAGGTAGACATAACAATCGATCCTCGACTGTAAAAATGTCTATTCCTCCTCTTCATAGAAGCGCTTGATTGTCGACGCCACGCCTCACCCCTTGCGGTCCAAGACTTCTCAATTTTAAGGTGGTCTAGCCGGCCCTCCGCGAAGGCTCCTTCCCACTCGAGCTGTCTTTGAATCTATCGAGGCCGAGAACCTTTGGACGAGCCAGCTGAAAATATAATATGGCAGAGTTGGTCCAGCCCAGTCTCTTAATCTCGAAACTATTGTATTGTTTGCTAATGGTCCGGCAATGATAGACTCGCTGGATGGACGCAGCACCCGACAGCTCAACGCTCCTTAGGTCACCTTCGATCCTTCTCTTCCGCGTCTTCTAAAACAACTCAAAGACCACCAGCAAGACCAGTTTCGAAATCAATATCGACCTCTGCACTGAAGGATACCATGGCCGCGGTAGCAAACGCGCCTGGAATTCCTGGGCCGAGGAATCTGCATCCTTACGATGACGAAGATGGAAATATGAGCACCTTACCCGATCCTCGAAGTCGAACAATGTCGCCCGCGAACGACAGTGGGCCTCCAACCCCGTCCCACCACCCAGAATTGAGCAATGAAGTTGCAACTCTAAGTAACAAATTGATAAATGCTATAAATCACCAAACCAACCTGGACGATACCCTTTCGGCCACACGCCACGAACTGGAGGCCGCAAGAGAACGAATAAAACAACTTGAGCAGGTCAATCAGGAGTACTCGGACATGGTGAAGCGTGGGATATTGATTAAGAAGTCGACTGCTGAGATGGAGAAAGCTAAGCTCATGGCTAACTTGGAGAAAGAGAGGAAGGAAAAGGCAGAAATCGAGAGTCAGAAGAAGAACATTGAGCAGGAGCTCGAGAATCTGACCACGGCTTTGTTTGAGGAAGCAAATAAGGTAGGGATGGATTCCACGATTGTCTCTTCTTTTGCTGATTTTAATAGATGGTGATCACGGCTCGAGAGGAGGCACAAAAAGAGCACGACATTGTGCAAAAGAGGAATGATCAATTGAAAGCCCAACTAGTGGATATGGAGAGCTTACTGAAGTCGCATCAAGAGCAGCTTGCAGAATTGAAGCAGGTTATTGAGCAGATGACAGAAGAGCGGGAGGATCAGACAAATCCGACTGCGCCTTCGACTCCAGGTCTCAGCAAGTTTGACAGCAAGGATGAGAATATCGATTCAGATGCGGTGCATTCAACATCTGTTCCCGAGCCTGTTTCGCCAACTTATCCAACGAGCCTCACCCACCTCCTGCAAACAGTTCTCCGAACGGACCTTTCTTCATACGACGACTTCACATCTTTGCTTCGCATGTCCAAGAACGTTCCAGCTAGCAGAACTTCAAGTGGTTCATACAGTCATATTGGGCTAGGACTCGGTTTGAGCAACTATACGCAAACAACCACTCATGCAGCGCCGACGAATGGATCCAGTTCTTCATTATCTACTACCGCAACTCTGAATTCTTCGCCAGTAACACCAACTACACCTGCATCGACTATTAGTACGTCCTCGACCAATGGTCCGAATTCGTTGACTCCACTCAAAGAAACAAAGTTTTACAAGAGGGCAGTAGCTGAGGATATTGAGCCAACTCTACGTCTGGATACCGCACCAGGTCTTTCGTGGCTGGCTCGGAGAAACGTATTAAATGCTGTTTGCGAAGGCACTCTTGTCGTGGAACCAATGCCAGCTTCGACGAAGAACTTCGTCTTTGCATGCTCACTTTGTGGGGAAACACGCAAGGATCCAGACCATATTCGAACCCACCGATTCCGGACCAGCGAGAACGACAATGCTCAGCGGTATCCTCTGTGCAAATACTGCCTTGGTCGTGTTCGTTCTACCTGCGATTTCTTGGGTTTCTTGAGGATACTGAAAGATGGTCACTGGAGAGCCGATGACGAGGAGTCTGAGAGAGCTGCTTGGGAAGAGAGTGTGCGTCTCAGAGAACAGATGTTTTGGTGCCGGATTGGCGGAGGAGTTGTTCCCGCGCATCACAGCCACACAGACGTCGTACGAAGCCCACGAGTAAGTGAGGATCAAAGAAAGGAGCAGGAGAGAAAGTTGAGCGAGGAACTGGAACGGACCAGAGAATTTCAGCCGAGAGACATCACACCAGTACCCGAACCAAGTCTAGTTGATGTATCCAACTCTTCAACGACAGTAAAGAGGACTAGTAAAGCCTCTGCCAAGGCTGATACAGCGGAAGAACTTTGGAAAGCGGCACAGGAAGACGCAGCTGTGCCTAGTCCCGTCGAGAAGGCGTTTGAAGCTGTCGACGCCCCTGAAGAAGTTGTCATGGAGAAGCGTGACACAACAAGAGATTCCACGCAATCATCTTCGTCGTTGCAAGTTGCTTCCGGTGCTGAGGTTGAGAAGGATGAACCGAAGAGGCTCTCGATTACGATCCCGGGTTCATTTGAGTGAGCGGGTTTTGACTACGACGGATACAATGTATAATTTCATGGGATGGCTCGGTTTCTGCAAAAGTGGATGGCGTTTTGGGTTTGTGAACAAGACCGGCGTGTCAGCACCTGACGGGATAATGGCCAGGCGTTCGGTGCTTGGTAACTACATTAACGGAACATAATTATATATGCAGTCAACGGAATAGGCGGACACTCGCTCATGCATGAGGCGGGGAAACATAGATTAGAGAATGAGACAATAGACTCCTTCAGTGTCAATATTTTGATATCTTTGTGCGAGTAACTTCGAAAGTAGCTCCTTGATCACAACAATTAAAGAATGCATTAGCAGTATGAGAACGTCTGATAAGATGATCCAATGCAGCCATTGCTTAATTTATATTTAACAAGGAGCTGCACTCGCTCTGCATGGCATCGGAATGGAAGGCCACAGCGTTGATTGGCCAGTTTCGGCGAGGCAAGGCTGCAATTTTCTTAGCGTACACTCCACCCTCGATTTCCCATCAACAGTCTGCTATCCACGACTCAACTCGTCAGTTCCTGCAAGCTGCGTAAAATGGCTTCATCAGCTACTAATGGTGATGCCATCGCAGCACTTGAGGAGATCAAGGCGCCTCCAGGCGTTGTTCTGCCTCCTCGAGAGATCAAAGGTGCGACACCCAATCTTCACTCAACGACCACAGCTAATGTTCTTTCTAGCCATCCTCGAAAAGACGGCAGGATATGTAGCACGAAACGGAATGGTCTTTGAAGGTAAGCATCTGCTCTCGAATTGTATAGAACTCAGCTAACAACCATAGACCGCATCCGCGAGAAAGAAAGAACGAACCCGAAATTCTCCTTCCTGAGCCCGAACGATTCCTACAATGCCTATTATCTATGGCGACTCAGCGAGATCAGAGAAGGTCGAGGCACAGCAGTTGCTGCTGGGCGAGCAGGCGAAGTTGCAGCAGAAGCAGAGAAGCCCAAAGGACCGCCTGAACCACCAGAGTTCCACTTCTCAGCGCGCATGCCGAATATCAGCGCGCAAGATTTAGAGGTTGTGAGGTTGACTGCGCTGTTCGTGGCGAAGAATGGACGGCAGTTTATGACGACTTTGAGTCAAAGGGAGACGGGGAATTACCAGTTTGACTTTTTAAGGCCAAATCATACACTACACAGTTTTTTCCAGAGGTTGATTGATCAGTATACGACGCTTCTACGGGCTGGAGGGATGGATGGTGAGGGTGGAAAACTTCAGCAAGAACGGATCAAGGAGTTGCAGGCCAATGTCGACGATAAGTTTCATGTTCTTGGGAGGGCCAAGCAGAGGGCGGAATGGTTCAAATTTCAGGACGAGCAGAAGCAGAAGAAAGAGGAAGAAGCTGAGAAGGAGAGAATGACATATGCGCAGATTGACTGGCATGATTTCGTCGTTGTTGAGACGGTGGTGTTTACGGAAAGTGATGATCATACTCAACTACCTCCGCCGACTTCTCTGTCGACTTTGCAGTTTGCTTCGCTGGATCAGAAGGCTATGATGTCTGGGAGTGCGTCGGCGAACATGCGAATTGAAGAAGCAATGCCGGAGGACAACGATTATTATAATAACTATCCTCAGCAACCGACACAGATGGCTCCTCCACCCGTCCCTCAACAAGCATATCAACCACAGTATCAAGATACGCGTATGAGGAATACAGACGAAGAGGATGAGGAAGAGCAACGTATCCGAGAGAGAACTGAAGCGAGACAACGTGCTCAGCAAGCACAGGCTGACGCAAAGGGAGGTGCTGCGCCGATGAGAATTAAGGAGAACTATGTTCCGAGAGCAGCAGCAAGAGCGGCTTCCAAGCAGAATATGGTCTTGTGTCCAAACTGCCGTCAACAAATGCCCGTCAATGAGCTCGACGAACATATGAGAAGTAAGAAACCTTTATCCCATCACAATTTCACCTATTAACAATACTACAAGTTGAACTCCTTGATCCTCGCTGGAAGGAGCAAAAGGCCAAAGCCGACAGCCGTTTCGCTACCACGAATCTCTCGACTGCAGATGTTGCTAACAATCTGAAGAGATTAGCAAGTCAGAGAAGTGACCTGTTTGATAGTACGACAGGGCAGCCCATCACAGAAGAGGAATTGGCGCGGAGAAAGAAGGCGGCGATGGGTAGCTATGATGGGGTGCCGTTGGAGAAGGGAGATCCCAGGCGGATGGAGGTCATGCAGAATGTTAATGTGGAGGAGCAGATTAGGGCTATTCACCAGAAGTTTGGTGACAAGAAATAGGGACCTTGCATGGAATGGGAGGCGTTATGGCGGCTCTGTAGAGTATCATGGGACTTTGGGAATTTCAACCCCTGTTGTACTACCAATTTTGGTTGGGAACTGAGAGATCAATCTAAAAAGGCTTCTGCAGTCCTTTGTGGGGTGCACAAAATAATCTGTGATATGTAAGAGCCGCTCAGACACCTCAGATCGTTCAAAATCTCAGGAGTCACATCTTCCAAGGATCTCACGAAGTCGTTACCGATACGGACGGCATCCTCCATATGACTGCAAGATCTTACCCCTTTTCAGCCAAAGATCCCATTCCGTTCATATTCTTCTTGAGCCCAATTTTATGCACACCGGCGACATGGTCCACTTTAAGAGTCGAAACATCAAGCTGGTCCAGGCGGGCGCCTGGGAAGCGTTCTCCCCTCCAGCAACGCTTCCCCTCCCGCGGCTTGCCGTCGTAGGCAGAAAGCTTTGATCTCGATGGGGGCCATCTGCCTCGCTTACAGCGCAACAGGGTAGCCTTCCAGGGGATGGCGAAGTGTGTCCGGGGGCTATTTCTGCACTCCATGCTGCTTCTCGGCTCACCACCCGAAACTGGACGTCGCTCAGCATGATTCGCCTGAAGATGTGGACATGAGCCTATATCCAGCATGTCATGCAGGCTGGTGCATGCATGCCCGTTGTGCTGCGAGATTAGGTCCCGAGGCTTGTGAGCTCTCTATTGCGGAGAAGTTGGACGCCATGGAGCATGGAAGCCCTGAGATGCCAAATGGGTGGAAATGATTAAGTATGCCGTCTTCCGCTCTGGATTATAGGCTATATTTGAGCTGTGGTTCTTTTCTGCTCTTGGTTGAGTATATCGAACATCATTCGTTCGTTCATCTGTCAAAATGCGGTTCTCAAGCATCGTAGCAGGAGCGCTCGCCGTACTACCGGTCTTCACGTCAGGACTTACTATATCGGATACGACTGGACGATCCTTGAATGCCCTTAGCAAGCGGTCCACCGTGTCGGATATCTTATCGGATATTGAGCACGCAGCGAGTTGTTCGGCATGTGAGGTATGCCACAATTAGTCCTTCTAGAGTGAGGTGGGCTGATGAATCATTCTAGGCTCTCTTGGTGGTGCTGAAAGTTCTAGCTCATACTGGCAATGATAACTTTGTTACTGTAATCACCGAAATTTGCGTTCTTGCTGTAGGTATTCCAAGCGCTTATTCAAGAATATCTGCTAATTTACGAAGGGAATCGAAGATAAAGATGTCTGGTAAGAGCAATTGCTTTAGAGCTTGATCTCAACTGACTTCTTCAGCGCTGGAGCTATTGGACTTGAGGGTCCCATTCTCGCCCATGACCTCCGAGTCATGACAGTCGGCACCCGAACCTCTCAACTCTTCTGCCTTACAGTATTTGGACTCTGCCAGTGGCCAGCTATCGAACCTTATACTGTTTCAATGACTCCCAAGCCGGCCACCTCCCGCCCAGCTCCCAGCGGAAAATCTCCCCTTCAAGTGGTTCACATTTCGGACATCCATGTTGATTTGAGCTATGAGACTGGTGCAAGTTACAATTGTACGAAGAACATTTGCTGCAGACCATACACAAGTGCAGATGCGCCAGGAAATAACAGCTATCCAGCTGGAGCATATGTGAGTATCCGTTTCTCAAATGGAGAATGAAACTGATTGGATACAGGGAGAGCATACTTGTGATTCTCCAGTTACTCTCGAGGAGAGCTTGTATTCTGCCATTGAATCTCTTGTCCCAAACAAATGTTTCACGTGGGCTCAAACTTTCCAAACTTAGAACCAAAACTAATGATGTGCAGCATCTTCACTGGAGACGTAGTCGAAGGAGCTGTATGGCTCGTAACTGGTAAGTCTTTCACAGTATATACTTGAAGCTTCCTGACAAGCTTTCCAGATACCGAAGTGACGAATGATCTGAATGATGCCTACTCCAGAATGAAAAGTTTGGGTCAAGCTTACGCGGTTGTGGGTAACCATGATGTTAGTCCAGTCAACTCGTTCCCTCCTGGAGCAGTAGACACAACGATATCCTCGCAATGGGCCTATGATACCATGTCTTCCGATTGGTCTTCTTGGATTGGAGCAACTGCAGCATCGCAAGCTGATTCGAACTATGGCTCCTACTCTGTGTTGACATCAGAAGGTAGTAATTCCGTACTGCCATTATACCAGTTTTCGAACAAATACTAATTCGACTGTAGGACTTCGAATTATCAGCGTGAACACCAATTTCTGGTATAAGGTAAGTCATTCGTATCTTTTTGCGAGACCAGCTTGTAACATTGAGAATAGCAAAACTTCTGGCTCTACGAGCAAACCATGGAGAGAGACCCTTCCGGACAACTGGCCTGGCTTGTGACTGAACTCGAAGCTGCTGAAAAAGCAGGAGAACGAGTCTGGGTAATGGGACATATGCCTCTTGGTACCAGCGATGCATTCCACGATCAATCTCAATACTTTGGTACCTTCCAATCTTAGCTATCCCATTTTCAAACCACTGACTTCAGCAGATCAAATCATTCAACGTTTCGACGCAACTATCTCTGCAGTCTTCTACGGACATACACATCACGATGAATTTGAGATTGCTTACTCCACACCAGCAGCACCAACTGCAGCAACTGCTGTCATGGTTTCATATATTGCACCAGCTCTTACGCCGACATCTGGAAATCCAACATTCCGAGTCTATAGCGTGGATCCAGTGACATTTGCAATTCTGGACTACACAGTCTATTACACCGACATGTCATCTCCAACATACCAATCTGGTCCAGTTTGGGAGAAGCTCTACAGCGTGAAAGAGGCCTATGGTTCTTTATTGACTCCTCCTTACACCGATCCCACTGCCGAGCTCACTCCGGCATTCTGGCACAACGTAACTGTACTGTTCGAGAATGACGATGCGGTATTCCAGACTTGGTATGCAAGACGTGGCAGAGATTACAGTACTGCAACCTGTACTGGAACTTGCAAGACGGCATTCCTCTGTGAATTGAGAGCTAGTCAGAGTCAATATAACTGGTACTTCCCATCTCCTTCCTCTCCCACAACGGCTAACATTGGACAGTGGTACCGTCTCCCCAGGCATTAACTTCAAGCGCGATGATTCGAACCCGACCAGCCTCAAGAGCACCCACAGTGACTGTGAGGGTTCCGCGATTCTCCCTATTCTGGGCGCATTTACGGCGAGTGGAGTGACGGGGCTCACAAATGCGTTGGTTGACAGATTGGGAAGCGATTTGTTGGATACTGAGGTGCCGGCGAATTATACAGCTGCTGGATGGAATGCTACAAGTTCATAGGAGTAAAGCTAAATAGAGGGCAATATTGCTTAATTTCAATGTGTAATAAAACTGATTTGCTCTTGAAGATATGGGTGAAGTATAAAATCAGAGTTCCAACAGTGACTAATTGGCGATGCTACCAGAAGCAAACCAAAATTTCCCCTTCCGCTGCAAGGATACCCATAAAGATAGCGGATACTATAACGTCCGGGTGTCTTGCAAGCAGCGCTAAGAATTATTATGCTTTGCCCTTCGAGTGCTTCTTATAAAAGTAGAACGATACTTATTTTCTTACTTTATTGACAAAGGATCAAATTTGGCAACAAAGAGACATCCCTGCTTTTTCTCCTTGAATTTTGGCCTCCGTCAAAAAGATCAAGTGCTCTGAAGGAGGCCAAGGAGCCGTCACATCGCCGTCAAAGTAGTATTTAGTCTTACAGATTCCTTGCTGTCCGCTTCACCGTAACCTTGCTCCTGTGGGAACCCTAAGTGGGTCATTGGGGTAGACGAGCGAACCGCTCGCTTTATGCGAAATGCAAAGATAGTGTGGAACTTGCAAAACAATCACAAGAATGATTTGGCATGCCGAATAGTTTCTCCGGGCAGAGAAGTAGCAGTTTCGACAGTTCTAGGATCTTGACCGGGGGGTTCGGGTATTTATATGCTCAGGGGGTGTTGAAGTTCTGTAATGCACCGGGAGTTTGGCATAAGATAGTACTTGAAGCCTGGGAAGGAGATTGAAGGACGTCTTGGAGAAAGATACCCATAAAAATATTAGAATAATGGGATTATGGAAATACTATCTATCTCTTTCACTCACAGCACTCTGCGAAAAGTTATAGGACTAGTTATTGTTACAAGAGAGACGACCTTTGACAATAACTTCTTTCAATCCTGGAGAACACCTCTTTCTGAAGAGACCGCTCTATCAAATATAATTGATTCTTTGACTCTTTTGAGAGAATGACAACAAAACTCGCTAAGATTTGCACAAAACATATATCTGCCCAATTTGCCCGCAAAACATACGGTAGTATATCCGTCTTGGAGCTTTTCCAGATCTCCCCTTACCGGTCGCGGTATTAGAGCATCATTGATAGTGCTGCTCAAGACACCCAAAAGCATTGTTTGCGTCGTTTCCTCAAGTGATTTGCTGTGACAAGGATCTTGGTTCAAAGCCCAGTGCTATATATATG
>Ga0302325_10018880_pt1 | contig 14513 bp, 13 predicted proteins | sample Palsa_T0_2_FD_201948 | JGI IMG/M metagenome (GOLD analysis project Ga0302325, IMG submission 201948) | Peat permafrost microbial communities from Stordalen Mire near Abisko, Sweden - Palsa_T0_2 | ecosystem: Environmental > Terrestrial > Soil > Palsa > Peat permafrost | place: Sweden: Abisko... | reverse complement strand
TGCCGGGCGACCACGTGAACCTGGTGATCGATCTGATCACGCCCATCGCCATGGACAAGGGGTTGCGGTTCGCCATCCGCGAAGGCGGACGCACGGTGGGCGCCGGGACCGTGACCGAAATTCTCGAGTAATGATGGAGTAAAGAAGGAACAAAAGAAGGACAGGGAACATGGCACGCGAGATCATCACTTTTCAATGCACGGAATGCAAGAACCGGAACTATTCGGGCACCAAGAACAAGAAGACCACTACGGAGCGGCTGGAGATGAAGAAGTTCTGCCCGTATTGCCGGAAGCACCAGCCGCACAAGGAAATCAAGTAGAATTAGGTAGGGCACCGCGCAGGGATGTCCCGCCGGCTTGTGATTAGGGGCGTAGGTTTAACGGCAGACCAGCGGTCTCCAAAACCGCGAGTGGGGGTTCGAATCCCTCCGCCCCTGCCAATCCAGATCTGGCATTTTTATGATGGGGTAGCGTTGGGAGGCGAGCGAGCATGGAAGGCAGCAATTTTCTCGAGAGCGTAATCAGTTGGCCCACGCGGACGCGCGATTATTTCAACGAGCTGAAGCTCGAGATGAAGCGTGTGACGTGGCCGAACCGCAAGCAGGTGGAGGGTACCACAGTGGTGGTGATCTTCACGGTATTCGCCTTCGCAGCCTTCTTCGCGGTGGTGGATGCGGTGCTGACCGACACGGTCACGCGCATGTATAAGGCATTGTCAAAGTAGCCGTATGGACGACGAAAACGTGCATTCTGTGGATCAGGAAACGGATCAAGAAGAGATTCAGGAGGCGCCGGAGAGCGGCGCTTTAGCCGAGGAGCCGGGCGACGAAGAAGCCGCGCCAGTCGAGCAGGCTGCCGCCGAGACTCCCGTCGAGGCAGAGGACGAGCCGGGCGACGAAGCGGCGGAAGCGCCCGCCGTGGCGGGCTACGACGAGTCCTCTCCCAAGAAGTGGTTCATCATTCACACTTACTCCGGGTTCGAGCAAAAGGTGGCTGAGTCGCTGCGCAGCCGCTCCCAGGCGTTCGGCTTCGCCGACAAGATCGGGCAGGTGCTCATTCCCACCGAGGAAGTGGTGGAGTTGCGGGGCGGCAAGAAGGTCACCAGCAAACGCCTGGTTTACCCCGGATACGTGCTGGTGGAAATGGAAATGAACGACGAGTTGTGGCACGCCGTGAAGGCCACGCCGCGCGTGACGGGGTTCGTGGGCGGCGGCACGCAGCCGGTCCCACTCAGCGCAGACGAAGTGAACTCAATCCTGTATCGCCAGAGTTCTTCGGCCGAGCGGCCGCGCCCCAAGACGACTTACGAGAGGAACGATGGCGTGCGCATCGTGGATGGTCCGTTCGCCAACTTTCGCGGCAAGGTGGACGAGGTCAATACCGACCGCGGCACGCTACGCGTGATGGTGATGATTTTCGGGCGCGCCACGCCTGTCGAGCTGGAATTTCTCCAAGTAGAAAAAGAATAGAATAACGATCGCAAGGATTCTCAGATGGCAAAGAAAGTTACCGGTTCCGTGAAGTTGCAGATCCCCGCCGGGAAAGCTACCCCGGCGCCTCCGGTGGGCACCGCGCTTGGACCACAGGGCGTCAACATCATGGATTTCTGCAAGGCGTTCAACGCCAAGACATCGAGTAAGGACCAGGAAGGGCTGATCATCCCGGTGGTGATCACGATCTTCTCGGACCGCTCGTTCACCTTCATTACGAAGACGCCGCCGGTGCCGGTGCTGATCAAGCGCGCAGTGAACCTGGCGAAGGGATCGCCGGAGCCGCACAAGACAAAGGTCGGCGTGATCACCGAGAAGCAGGTGGAAGAGATCGCCAAAATCAAGATGCCGGATTTGAACTGCTTCACCGTGGAAGCCGCCATGAATTCGGTGAGGGGCACCGCGCGCAGTATGGGTGTGGACGTGGTGGCGTAGGCGGGCCCGCTTACTGGATTCGCGGCACAAGCCGCTCGGAGATCCGGAGCGGAGCATATTCCGCGATAGTATCTGAGGTACCCACCAGAATCACTTGCGTCTCGGCCGTAGGCGAGCCGTGCGGTCTGCCCGCATCTTCGTCGGGTTGCCGCGCCAGAGGTTGCTTCCGTGGAATTCCGCCGGTCCCTCGACCTTTCGGATTTGCGAGATTTCCCTTAGCGCACTTGGACTCCCAGCGTAAACCTTGCAACACCTCCTGTATGATTGTGAGACCCAGATCCCGTGTGGCTTCTTCCCAAGAGCTGCTCATCCAGCACAAGACTTGTGCGTTTCATGTGCCAAAGGTCGGTAGCCGCGAGTCAGCCCAGGATAAAGAACTGGCTCTTCGTGGCCGCTATCGCATCGAGCTGTACCTCGTCTCGCGGAAGTTTGTTGAAATCCCGCGCGCCGACTAGCTTCTGCTGGGTAGCACGGAGCTCATCGAGATCCGTGGCCTGTGCGGCGGTCACTGAGACAACTGCCAGCGCCAGGTATTTCATGCCAATTGTACGAGGCTCGTCTTCATGGCGGATGTCTTCTCAGCGGCCACTGCCTTCACCTTGGCGATGCTGGCGAGCTTGATGCCTTCATAGCCGCGGATCTGTGTGGGCAGCGCCACTATCTCCTGTGCGAGAGCCAGGCTGTCGGGAGTGACGCAATCCAGGCACTCGCGCACGAGCTGCTCGTACCAGCCGACCAGCGCGCGTTCTTCGCTGCGCACCTCGGCATAGCCGAAGACATCGAACGGCGTGCCGCGCAGTCCCTTCAGCGAGGCCAGCACGCGCAACGGTCCGCGGAACCAGCCGCCGAGTTTCAACTTCTTCTTCAGACCCATGGCACGGAGCAGCGGGGGGTACAGATTGTAGCCGATCGATTCCACCTGCTCCCACATGCCGCGAATCTGCGCCTCCCGCTCGGGATTCGTCAGCAGGCGTGCGACTTCGTACTCGTCCTTGTAAGCCATCAGCTTGTAGAGATTGCGGGCGACAGCTTCGGCCAGGGCGGGCTGGCGCGCCTCGACTTCGTGGACGAACGCGGCATAGCGCGCGGCGTACGCGGCGTTTTGGTAGCGCGTGAGATCGGCAGTGCGGCGCTCGACGAGTGACCGACCGTCGACATGCGCTACGGGAGGGGCGATCAGTGACTCGACGGCCTGCGCATCGTGATAATACTTGCGGCCCCAGAGGAACGCCTGCACGTTGCGCTCGGCGTCCACTTTGTTCAGCCGGATAGCTTCCTCGATGGCCGTGTCTGAAATGGGAATCAGGCCGCCCTGCCAGGCCGCACCCAGCAGGAAGATATTCACCGCCATGTGACTGGCGAAGAGACCTTCGGCCAGGCGCGAGGCGTCCAGGAACAGGTTGCGGTCTTTGCGTGTGTAAGTGTTGATCAGATCGACGGCCGCGCCAGGGCCAGCAAGGCGCGCACCGCCGCGTATGGCGTCGCCAGTGGGCACTTCGGCCGTGTTCACGACGGCCACGGTACGCGACGGATGGGCACACTTCAGGTTACTGGCGCTGCCCGCGCCGAGCAGATCGAAGCCCAGCAGCAGGTCCGCGTTTCCGTATCCGATCTTGGCCGACGCGTCGATGGGCCGCTCGCTCAAGATGATGCTGGACACCACCGCCCCACCCTTCTGCGCAAGGCCGGTCTGATCGAGCGTGATTACCGATAGGCCGTCGATCCAGGCGGCGGTGGCCAGCAGCGCGTTCACCGTGACCACGCCGGTGCCGCCGATACCCGGCATCAGGATCGAGTAGCGGCCTTCGACGGAGACACGTTCGCGCGGCGGGGGTACCTCGGCCTCCGGCAGCGCCGCAATCTGCCGACGGCGCTGCCCCGTGCCCGGCTTCAGCTTCACCGTGACAAATGACGGGCAATCGCCCAATACACACGAATAATCCTTATTGCAGGACGATTGATGAATGCGGGTCTTGGGGCCGTATTCCGTCTCCACCGGGTGCAGGCTCAGGCAATTGGATTGCGTCACGCAATCGCCGCAGCCTTCGCATACTTCTTCGTGGATCACAAGGCGCAGCGTAGGTTCCGCGAGCTTGCCGCGCGCGCGCAGGCGGCGCTTTTCGGCGGCGCACTGCTGGTCGTAAACGATGACGGTGACACCGGGCAGTTTCTCGAACTCGCGCAGCACATCGGGCAAATCGTCGCGATCGCGCAGCTGGGTATTGGCGGCCAGCTTGACGCCTTCGTATTTCTCCGGATCTTCGGTCAGTACCGCAATTTGGCGCACGCCATCAGCCGCCAGCTTGTGCGTCAGCTCGGGGACCGGTACGGCGCCCGCGGCCTGCTGACCACCGGTCATGGCTACGGCGCTGTTGTACAGAATCTTGTAAGTGATGTTGACGCCCGCCGCGATGCAGGCTTCTACAGCCAGCGAGGCAGAGTGAAAATAGGTGCCGTCGCCCACGTTCTGAAAGATATGCGGCCGGTCGACGAAGGGGGCCATGCCGATCCACGGCGCGCCCTCGCCGCCCATGTGGGTAAGGAAGGTGTAGGCGTGATGCGAGTGCTGAAGCTGCGCGGCCATGGCGTGACAGCCAATGCCGCCGCCGGCCATCTGGCCTTCGAGCAGCAGCGTGGAGCGATTGTGCGGGCAGCCCGAGCAGAAGTTGGGCGAGCGTGCCGGAATCAAGCGGCGTTCGCGGTTGTCGATTTCGTCTAGGAGGTCGAGGCGGGGGGAGGGCCGATCGATAAGCTGGGCCAGAACACGGGCGATCAGTTCCGGATCGAGTTCACCGGCGGCGGAGAACAGCGGCGCGGCGATTGGATCGCCCTTACCCAGGATGGCCGGATGGTCGGAAGAGTTGTACAGGGCCTCGCGTAACTGCAATTCAAGGAAGCTGCGTTTCTCTTCGACCACCAGGATAGTCCGCAGACCGCGTGCGAAGCCGGCGGTGAAATCCGGCTCCAGCGGGTAGGTCATCCCGAACTTGGCGATGCGTATGCCGATGCGCGCGAGATCGTCGGCGCGATCGAGGCCGAGATCGGCGAGCGCCTGCATCAGGTCGTAATACGCCTTGCCCGCGCTGGCGATGCCCAGCCATGCGCCGTCAATTCCCACCGGCGCGCCGAAGCTTCGGTTCACCTGATTCAGGCGGGCGAATTGGCGGGCGGCGTCGAGGCGGCGGTAGAGTACCTCCGGCTCCAGCATCAGCGTCATGGGAATCAGCAGGCGCGCGTCGATCTTCTTCTCGTAGCCTTGCGGTATGCGAATGGCGAGCCTCTCCGGATCGACGTTCACGGTGCCGCCCGCGTCGCACACGTTGGTCACCATCTTCATAGCCACCCACGCACCGGAAAACCGCGAGAGCGCGATGGCGAGCAGCCCGTAATCCAGCGTCTCCTGGGTGTTACCCGGATAGAAGATGGGCATCGCCAGATTGTAGAAGCTGAGATCGCTCTGGTGCGGGATGGTGGAGCTCTTGGAAACGTGATCGTCGCCGCCCAGCACCAGCGCCGCGCAATTCTTTCCCGTGCCCGCGATGTTGGCGTGACGGAGGATGTCGCCGGACCGGTCGACGCCCGGCCCTTTCCCATACCAGATGCCGACCACGCCATCGTAGCGCGACTGTCCGAGCGAGTGATGAATCTGGCTTCCGAAGACGGAGGTGGCGGCCAGGTCCTCATTGACGCCCGGCACGAAATGGATGCGGTGCCGGTCGAGCAGGGGCCGCACGCGCGCTAGAGCCATGTCGTAGCCGCCGAGGGGCGAACCTTCGTATCCGGAGATGAAAGCGGCCGTGTTCAGACCAGCGTGGCGGTCGCTGCGCATCTGGTCCATGGGCAGACGCACCAGCGCCTGGATGCCTGTCAGATAGACTGCGCCGTGTTCCTGCTCATATTTGGCGTCGAGCTTCATTTTGACAGCGGAGAGTGCTATCGCATTATATAATGCTGGACGGTGAGGGCGGGCCGCTGCGGCGCGTCCCACCAGATGCGATATGACGTCCGGCCAACTGGAAAGCTGAAGCACCCCCGGCCTGGTCGGATCCGCAAGGCTTAATGATATAACAGTTATATATAGACAATGCGCTTCCAGTTCGACAAAGAGAAGAGCAGGGAGGTCAAGCGGAAGCACAGGGTCAGCCTGCAAGAGGCGCAGGAGATCTTCGATCAAGCGTACCTGGTCGACCAAAAGAGCGACGATCCGGAGCAGTTTCGTGCCATCGGTTGGTGCCGCGCTCTTCTGTGCTCCGTCATCTTTGAAGTCAGGTACGACGCTGCGGGCGAATTTTGCCATTTGGTCACGGCCTGGAAAGCGACGAAAGAGGAGGCACAAAGCTATGTCGAGAACATCTAAGAAAACCGCGACAGCCGATGAAATCGCGGACATGGCATCGCGGGGAGAAGATATTTCGGCCTATTTCACCAATCAGTTCACGGTCGTGCGGCCGGTCCGCCGGGTGAATCTCGATCTGACGGAGGGCATGCTGCGCGAGCTGGATCACCGCGCGGCCCGCCTGAATATCAGCCGGCAGGCGGCCATCAAGACGCTGCTCGCCCGCGCGCTGGCGGAAGAGCGGGCCGTCGGATCGCGGAGGAAAAAAGGCGGGTCTGGAGACCCGCCTCAGGCCTAGAGGCCTGCCCCGCATGTCAAACTATCTGGCTTTCGATCTGGGCGCGGAGAGCGGACGCGCCATGCTGGGCACGCTGCGCACGCAAGATGGCGGGCGGATCGAGATCGAAGAACTGCACCGCTTCGCCAACACGCCCGTGCGCGTGTTCGACGCGCTGTATTGGGACACGCTGCGGCTGTGGCACGAGATCCAGCGCGGCTTGGCCATCGCCGGGCGGGAACGGCGGCTGCGCCTGGATGGCATCGGCATCGATACATGGGGCGTGGACTTCGCCCTGCTGGGCGCTGACGGCGCGCTAGCCGATAATCCGCGGCACTATCGCGATGCGCGTACCAACGGCGTGATGGAGAAGGTCTTCAGCGTGGTGCCCCGCGCGGAGGTGTTTGCGCAGACCGGTATCCAGTTCATGCAGCTCAATTCGCTGTACCAATTCTACGCGCTGAAGCTGGCCGGGTCGCCCGCCCTGGAGGCCGCGCGCACGCTGCTGTTCATGCCGGACCTGCTGAACTACTGGCTGACGGGCGTGGCGCGCGCGGAAGCGACCATCGCCAGCACATCGCAGTTTTACGACCCGCGCAAGAAGACGTGGGCGCGCGATCTGCTGGAGCGGCTGGGGCTGCCCACGCACATCCTACCCGAGATTGTGACGCCCGGGACGCGCTTGGGTACGCTGCTGGATTCGATGGCCGAGGCGGCCGGCCTGGGCGGCGTTCCGGTATACGCGACAGGGTGCCACGACACGGCGTCGGCGGTGGCCGCGGTGCCTGCGGAGGGCGCGAACTGGTGCTACATCAGCTCGGGTACGTGGTCGCTAATGGGCGCGGAGCTGGACCAGCCAGTGATCAATGAGCGAGTGCTGGCGCAGAATCTGACCAACGAAATCGGCGCGGGGGGCAAGGTCCGGTTCCTGAAGAATATCGCGGGACTTTGGCTGCTGCAGGAGTGCCGGCGCGCGTGGGCGCTGGAGGGCGCGGAGTACACCTACGACGAGCTGGTGCGGCTGGCCGGCGAGACCGGGCCGGCGCAGGCGACGATAGATCCGGATGCGTTCCTGGAGCCCGGCGATATGCCGCGCAAGATTGTGGAGCATTGCCGGGCGCGCGGACAGGCGCCGCCGGAGACGCCCGGCGAGTTCACGCGCACGATTCTGGAGAGCCTGGCGGAACGCTACCGGCAGGTGCTGGAGAGCCTGGAGGCGCTGGCGGGGCGGCGGTTCGAGGTGATCCATATTGTCGGCGGCGGGTCGCGGAATGTGCTGCTGAACCAGTTGGTGGCGGATGCCACGGGCCGGACAGTGGTTGCGGGGCCGAGCGAGGCGACGGCGATTGGGAATGTGCTGATCCAGGCGATTGGGGCGGGGGAGTTGAGCGGGCTGGAGGAGGCGCGGGCGGTGGTGCGCCGGTCGTTTGCGGTGCAGGTATATAGGGGCTAGTCCTCCGCCGCAATCCTTCCCGCTTGAGCGCTTTGCCTGCGAGTGGGGCAGGCTCGCAGCCCGCCACGCGCGCCGGCGCGTCTTTCTGGTCCCCGGTTGTGGCCCGGACCATGAGTCACACGCCGAACTCCCGCCACCGGCATGCTATGCCCAGTCCGGGATAGGTCCTTCACCGGACGTATTGTCACGGAATGTGAAACCAAAAAAACCAAACAAACCCAAGCCGACCCCTGTTTACCGGAACCGCGCCGCACCCCCGAATCGCGAAAGCGACAAAGGTAGACGAAATGCAACCCCTTCCAGCTTTTGCAACGCGCCGCCCGCCGGCTGGCGTAGGGTCGCAAGCGGCTTGCCAGCGCTGGCCGCCTGGCACGCCCTGGCCGCCGAACAAGCCGAAGGAACAGGCGCGAACCATGGCGATGCATCAGGTATATACTGGCCCATAACCGTTGCCGAGACGATTTCGCCGGAAATTTGTCCGGCAAACCGCAACTAACGCCGCTGCACCGTGTTTAAGGTATAGTGGGCCATCGGACTCACCGATGAAGTGACCCGTTGAGCAGCGCCACGCGCTGCCTCTCAAGGAGGAACATGACGATGAATTACACGAAAAAATATGGCGTCGAGGCCCGGGGGGGGGTGGCCAAAATCTCCCTTTTTGCTCCTAGCTGCGCTGGCGATTCTGATGCCAAGCGCCAGTACAGCCCAAGCCACGTCCTACCACGTCCTGTATAGCTTCAAGGGTAACCCTGACGGGGCGGAGCCCGAGGCAGGACTGGTAATTGACAAGGACGGCGCGCTTTATGGCACGACCTTTGCCGGAGGCACATCCAAGCTTGGCACCGTTTTTGAACTGACGCCCACCACGGCAGTGCCTTGGGAGGAAACCGTGCTCCACAATTTCGGCGGGGCCGACGGCGAATACCCCGCTTCAGCTTTAGTCTTCGGTAGCACGGGAGCGCTCTATGGCGCGACGGGCGGCGGGGGAGGCGGAGCTGGCGCAATTTTCGAACTGGCGCCACCATCCACGACGGGCGGCGCTTGGACGGAAACGGTCCTCTATGCCTTTGGTGGCGGCCAGAACGTTTATCCAAACGGAGGCGTGCTTATAGGTCCTGGCGGAACGTTGTACACGACGACCCGAGGGTCGGCCGTCGGTGGAATCGGTCCCAACCTCGGGCTGGTAATCGCCTTAGCACCTCCCGCGACGCCAGGAGGAGAGTGGACTGAGGACCAACTGTATACCTTCGGCTACCCTCAAGGGGAATTGCCATTAGCAGGCGTAGTGGCTAAAGGCGGATCTTTGTTCGGCACCACCTGGTACGCAGGGGACGTAAATTGCGGCCTTGGGGGGTGCGGCACTGTCTACGAATTGGCCGCTCCGGCAACTGTGGGCGGTGCTTGGACTGAGACGACGATTCACACGTTCACCGGACGACCCGGCGATGGCGGCGGATCGGCAGCCACCCTCACAGTGGGCCCGGGCGGAGTGCTTTACGGTACGACAGCTTACGGTGGCTCTGGAGCGTGCACCACTGGCAATTCCGGTCTTGAAGGGTGCGGCACGATCTTCCAGTTGACGCCGCCGGCGGAGCCGGGTGGGGCATGGACAGACTCCGTGCTTTACAGCTTTACAGGGATTAACGGTGACGGATCTTACCCGGTGGCGAGCGTTGTAGTGGGTAAGAACGGAGCGCTTTACGGCACGACCCAGTATGGCGGTAACGTTACTTCGGTTTGCCCATCTTCATATTACGTGCTTGGGGGATGTGGCATCGTATTCGAGTTGACGCCGCCAACCGCGCCGGGCGGCGCGTGGACAGAGACAATCCTGCATGACTTCACGGGCCAGAACGGCGACGGTGCCCTACCCGTGGCAAGTCTGGCGCTGAGTTCGACCGGTGTGCTCTATGGCACGACATCCGCGGGCGGCGCCGCAGGTAAGGGTACCGTATTTGCCGTCAAGCCCTAAATGATCGGAGGAAGAATATTATGAAGAGCTATTCGTTTCGCTCCGTGCCTCTCGCCGCGCCGGCGCTTCCCCTGCATCGTCCCGGCGCGAGCTAGGCAATGGGGACGGCGCTTTCGTAACGACCCCCCCCAAGGTGTCGGCCCAGGGGCGGCTCAAATCGTGCCAAAGGACCTGCACGGCCAGTCGCCCAACGCCCACCTGCCGGAAATCGTCGCCCCTGGGACAGCACCGGAGGCGTAACGGTCGCCTTATCAACACCACGAAGTAAGTGACTTATTGGATTGGTTTGAGTCACATGCCGTACTCCGCCTCCTATGACTTGAAGACAAACGCCCAGATCCAATCAGCCAACCAAACTCTCGCCGCCGGTATGCTATGCTCAGTCAGGGGTAGGTTAGTTCGCCGGCGTAGAGTCACGTAATGTTACAAGAAAATCAAGAAAGTACGGCCCTGTTACAATCCGCGGAAGTCCGTCGAAGCCAAATCGAAAAAACCGAACGAACCCAATTTTCCATTTGTTTTCAACAAACGCTCGAAAACGGACCCCAATCCCACCCGCCGCAGGCCGCGCCGCACTCCCGAATCGCGAAAGCGACAAAAGTGGACGAAATGCAACCCCTTCCGGCTTTTTCAACGCGCCGCCCGGCCAGCCGCCGAAGGCCCATCTGCCGGGCATCGTGGCGCCGGACAGCACCGGAGGCGTAACGGTCGCCTTATCAACACCACGAAGTAAGTGACCTATCGGATTGGTTTGAGTCACACGCCGCGCACCGCCTCCTATCACTTGAAAACAAACACTCAACTCCAATCAGTCCGCCGAACCCGCGCCGGAGGATGCTATGCTCAGTCTGGGGTAGGTTAGTTCAGCAGCGTAATGTCACGGAATGTTACAAGAAAATCCAGAAAGTCCGGCCCTGTTACAATCCGGGGAACGCCGTCGAAGCCAAATCGAAAAAACCGAACGAACCCAACCTGACCATTTGTTTTCAATAAACGCTCGAAGACGGAGCCTAAATTCCTCCCGCCGCAGGCCGCGCGCACTCCCAAATCGCGAAAGCGACAAAAGTCGACGAAATGCAACGCGTAGCGCGTCTTTTTCATGGCCCGTCATAACCGTAGGCGTGAACCATTCACAAGGCAATTGAGTATAAATTGATCCGTCCGAAATGGGTCCGTGAAGGGCATTCCGTCCAGCGGCTGCTTTCCGGATCTCAAGCGGTCTATCTGCGGTGGAAGCCAGGGGATTGAGGTCGCCGTCCTTGGCTGCCCGGCGCCGCGTGGCGCGCGCAGCCGAGCAAGACCCGGGTATCGGCATGATGGCCGTCTCCAAGGGGGGTTATTTTCGTCTAGTGCAAGTCGGCGCGCAAAGAGGCCAAGGCCGGGCTTCGCCGGCTGACTGAGGCAACGCTCATGGCGGAATCCGATCCGGAGGTTATGCGCGCCGCGCCAATGTATAGGGGGACTCGGATTCCCGTGCAGGCGATCACCCACATGCTTCGCAAGGAGCGACGGTGGCGGCGATTCTGGATGGCGAAAATCCGCGGGGAGGATTACGCGTTAGTCACGAGCCGGGCGATCGCATATCGGCAGGCGGTATTTTGGTGAATGCGGTCTTGGGGGCGGCTTTGGCGGACGCGGCGGTGACTTGCGGGAGTGTGCCAATCCCCTGCCGTAGCTCGATGATTGGGTTGCCACGCCGGAACCAGTCACAGGCCGGCGGCTAAGTGCCGGACCCACAGTAACATTTCACACTTTCCGCGCGTCTATTATCGTGACTGATGGCGATGACAGGTAAGGAGAAAACACTCCATGTCAAGAGCTCTGGCTCTATCCTTGTTACTATCACTGCTGGGATCGGCGCCGCCGCTGCTGGCTCAGGACGATCCGTCGAATCAGACCTTCTCTCCCGATCAGCTGGATAACCTGCTGGCGCCCGTGGCTCTCTATCCGGACCCGGTGTTGGCGCAGATTCTTCTAGCCGCTACCTTTCCGGACCAACTCGATGAAGCGGCCCGCTTCTGCCGCGGCGGCGCCAATGCCGACGATATCGACACCCAGCCCTGGGACGTGAGCGTCAAAGCCGTAGCGCATTACCCCACGGTCCTTTATATGATGGCGGACAACCTGGATTGGACAACCGCCCTGGGACAAGCCTACGTCAACCAGACCGGCGACGTGATGGCCGCCGTGCAGCGGTTACGGCAGGAGGCCCGCAACGCCGGGAATCTGGCGAGCACACCGCAACAGGACGTGGAGGTAGACGACGGCGGCGACATAGAGATCTGGCCGGCGCAGCCGCAATACTGCTACCTGCCCGTGTACGATCCGAGCCTGGTGTTCTTCGGCTCAGGGGGTGTTTTCGGCGGACCAATCGTCACCTTCGGCGCCGGCCTGCCCATAGGCGCCTGGCTAAACAACGATTTCGATTGGCGGCATCGCCGGATATACTATCGCGGCTGGAAGGACAGACACGGCTGGATTCCAATGTCCCGTCCCTACATCCATATCAACAACGTTTACGTGAATGACAATCTGAAGAATATTGCCGTTAACCGGAGTGTGACTGCGCGGCCTGTAAACTACGCTAACCTGAATCGCTATAACAGTGTTCATCGGGACGCGGAATACGGCAACGCCCGCAGCACAGCCTCAGTAAGCAATGCGCCGGGTAACAACGTGAATAACAAGATCATCCAGCGCAATGGAAACGTAAACGATGCGCGGATCGATTCCTATAGAGGGCGCGCAGCGGATCAGCCCACGGGCGGACAGCCCACCGGCGGACAGGCCTCGCCGAATCGTGCGGCGCCGCCGCCCGCCACGGAGCGCACAGGCAATGCCGCGTTTGGCGGCAACCGCAGTAACATCGATACAAAGGCATCCAGCCAGCGGGGCCAAAGCAGCCGCGCGCAAGCTTCCGCTCCGGCGAGGTCATCCGGCGGAGGGGGATTTCACGGCGGCGGCGGCGGAGGAGGGGGCGGAGGCGGATCTCACGGCGGCGGTGGAGGTAGGCACTGATGAATCCGCGGAAACATTCCAAGACGATAGCGCGCTCGATATCCCTGGCGGCTGCCCTGGCGCTGCTGTTGTGCAGGCCGGCGCCGGCTGCGCAGGAGGCTCCGGCCTCCAGGCAGACCCTTTTTGCAACTCCCGAAGAGGCGGTCGAAGCTTTGGCGCGCGCGGCCGCGGCGAAGGACCAGGCGGCTTTGACGGCTATCTTCGGTCCGGACCAAAGCAAACTCTCGACCGGAGACGCCGTGGAGGATAACAACGCTCTGGAGCGCTTCGGCGCGAACCTGCGGAAGTCGCACAAGCTCGAGAAAGTGAGCGACACCAAATTCACCCTCCTGGTGGGAGCCGACGATTGGCCGTCGCCTATTCCGATGGTCAAGGACCGGAACCAGTGGCGCTTCGATACCGCCGCGGGCCTGGAAGAAATTATCAACCGGCATATCGGCGAGGACGAGCTTTCCTCCATCCTGACCTGCCGCGCCTATGTGCTGGCGCAGTGGGAGTATTACACCCAGGCTACGGGAACTTCCCAGGATGGCCTGGCGGTCTATGCGCAGAAGTTCGTCAGCACGGCGGGCAAGCGGGACGGCCTGTATTGGGAGACGCCTCCGGGCGCCAAGCCCAGTCCTCTCGGAAGCCTGGTATCGCAAGCCCGTGCCGAGGGTTATCCGGCAGGTCAGGCGCGTCCCAGCGGAGCGGCCAGGCGTCCGTTTCACGGGTACTACTTCAAGATCCTCAAGGGCCAGGGTGCGCATGCCCCGGGTGGCAAGTTCAGTTATGTGATCAATGGCAATATGATCGCCGGGTACGCTCTGATCGCTTATCCCGATAAGTGGGGCAGCTCCGGTATCATGACTTTCATTGTCAATCAGCAGGGCCGCGTGTATCAGAAGAACCTAGGTCCGCGAACCGCGCAGGTAGCCGCGTCGATAGCCCAGTACGATCCGGATACAAGTTGGAAGCTGGTCACGGATTAGGCACTGATTAAGAACGTGCGCCACCACGGCCGGCTATCGCGCGATCGATCCGGGATCGAGTCCGGTTGCCAGATTGAACCCGCCACCGACCGCACCCACCGCGGCCGTTTTCCGATCGAGGCCGATCAGTTGGCGCAAGCGGTAAACGGCTTCAATGCCGGTGCAGTGCGCGCCCAGCAGGTTCTGTAAGCCGAAATCCTTCAGCTTGGACGCGGTCCAGGCCAGTGTTTCGTCACTAGCCTGATAGAGATGGAAGCCGCCCAGCGCGGCGTAGAACGGCGCCGCTGAGATTTTGGCGCGCGCATAGTCCAGTGTGTTGACGATGCCGGCGTGCCCGCAGCCCGAGATCAACACCAGACCTTTGCCTGTAACAATGACCAGCGACTGGTCTTCGGGCAGATTGTCTTCCGTGGTCTTTCCATCTGCCAGGCTCAGCATGCGTCCGGCGCTCCAGTTCTTCTCCGGATACTTGCGCGGGACCGGCCCAGTCAGCCAGACGCCGGGATACAGCTCACGGGTTTGGCTGTACTCGATGAAGCTTCCGCCGGCGCTCTCATAG
>Ga0302325_10018877_pt1 | contig 14515 bp, 7 predicted proteins | sample Palsa_T0_2_FD_201948 | JGI IMG/M metagenome (GOLD analysis project Ga0302325, IMG submission 201948) | Peat permafrost microbial communities from Stordalen Mire near Abisko, Sweden - Palsa_T0_2 | ecosystem: Environmental > Terrestrial > Soil > Palsa > Peat permafrost | place: Sweden: Abisko... | reverse complement strand
TGGCCTCGCCGCGCAGGGTATATTCGCGGGCCTGGTCGCCGTGGAACCGCATCAGTCTGGAGCCTCCCACCCACAGGCTGCCGTCGTTGTCCGCAAAGATGGCGTGAACGGCGAGAGCGGGAATTCCGGGCACGGCATCCATACGCACGAAGCGTTCCCCATCGAGCCGCAGCAAGCCGTTGTCGGTGCCCGCCCAGATGGCGCCGCTGCCGTCCTGCACCAGGGCGCGGACAAAGTCGTTGCTTATGCTGTCGCGTGGATTACTATCTCTCGCCGTCCATGAGCGGAACTGGCCTTTGGCATAGCGCGCCAGCCCGCCACCTTCGGTGCCAATCCACAGTGCGCCATCCTTTGAGACCATCAAACAGAAGATGTTGTTCTCATGCAATGCAGGCGTGTTCTGCCGGTCGAAGAGGGTAAAGCGCGCGCCGTCAAACCGCAGCAGCCCGCCGGTGGTGCCAACCCACAGGAATCCGTCGGGAGTCTGCGCAAAGGCCTGGACGGTCTGCTCGGGGAGCCCGTCGGTAGCTTGCCACACTCGCCGTGTGTAGCCGTCGAAGCCCTGCGCGCCGGATGGAAGGAAGCTCACGGCAAACCCGAATACGGCAACCAGCAGCGAGCAGGCGAGAACGCGCAGCCTCCTTGCGGCAAAGAAGCGAGCCGGCAAATTCGCCCGTACCTTTTGTTCAAATCGCTGCATCAACCGCCAAACCAATCTCGGAACCCTCATCGTCCCCGCGTTGCACCGCATCGCGCCGCTCAGTATAGCCCAGGAGTTCCATGATTGAGGATAATCCGCGTGGAATCGGCCCCAGTCGTACTTTCGTCGGATGGAGCTTTAAGAGCGAGCGAGTACATTGGTTTTTCCGTCGTAGTAACGCACCAGGGGCGCGATCGGCAAGAAAGCGGGCGATGTGGTACCGAGGCGATGACTTCTCCTATCCGATCCAAACGCACTCTCTCGCTGCGCGGAACAACGCTTCTTTCATTGCTGTGCGGTTGTCTGGTTTCATCGGGCCAGAGCCCAATCCAGAACCCGCCTCCCATCGTCATTGACGCCGGCACGCCTGCCACAAATCCTGAGCCTGCGCGTTACGACGAAGGCTCGGCGCGATCCCCCTCCGGCGAGGTAATTGGCTTGAACAGCCGATTCCTCACCATGAATGGCAAGCCGTGGCTTCCAGTAATGGGAGAGTTCCACTTCTCGCGCTATCCGGCGTCCCGGTGGGAAGAAGAAATACTCAAGATGAAGTCCGCCGGGGTCAACATTATCGCGACCTACGTAATCTGGATTCACCATGAGGAGATCGAAGGCCAGTTCGACTGGTCGGGTCAGCGCGACCTGCGCGCGTTCGCAAAACTCTGCGCCAAACACAGCATGTACCTGGTGGTGCGAATCGGCCCCTGGGCGCACGGTGAGGCGCGCAACGGAGGGTTTCCAGACTGGCTGCTGAGCAAGTCCGCCACACGCCGCAACGATCCGGTCTATCTCAGCTATGTGCGCGCCTGGTATGGGCAGATCGGCGAGCAGCTCCAAGGAGAACTGTGGAAAGATGGCGGGCCGGTAATCGGCATCCAGCTCGAAAACGAATATGCGCTGCGTGGACCGGAAGCCGGCGAAGCGCACATTCTCGAGTTGAAGCGCATCGCGCGTTTGAGCGGCCTCGATGTGCCGTTCTACTTTGTCACCGCGTGGGACAACGCGGTCGTGCCTGAGCCTGCGGTGCTTCCCGTCGAGGGCGGTTATCCCGATGCGCCGTGGGACGCGTCGCGTGGCCCATGGCCTCCTGCCGAGGTGTATGCGTTTCGGCTGCATAGCCGGGTGGCGGCAAACATTGCGCCCAGCTCGGGCGACCCGCCTTCGGATCCGGTTCCATTTCTCACCGCCGAATTGGGCTCCGGCATCGAAGACACCTATCACCGGCGGCCGGTAATTGAGCCCGACGATGTTGCCGCCATTGTGCCGGTAATGCTGGGATCCGGGGTCAATCTCTTCGGGACTTACATGTTTCAAGGTGGCGAAAACCCTGATGGGCAGCGCAGCACGCTCCAGGAATCGCAGGGCACAGGCTATCCCAACGATGTGCCCGTGAAGTCCTACGATTTTCAAGCGCCGCTGGGCGAATTTGGCCAGGAGCGACCCTCATTCCGCAAGCTGAAGGTCTTCAATTACTTTCTCAATGACTTTGGTCCCCTGCTGGCGCCCATGACGGTGCATGCGCCGGACAAGCAGCCCACAGGACCCGGCGATCTCTCCACGCTGCGCGCCACGGTGCGGTCCAGCGGCGATGCGGGTTTCATCTTCGTCAACAACTACACACGCGGCGCTACCATGCCCTCACGGCCAGGCACGCAGTTTGAAATTCGCCTGCCGGACGCAACCATTCGTGTGCCGCAAAACCCGGTGAGTATTCCGTCCGGAGACTACTTTGTCTGGCCGTTCAATCTTCAGGTGAACGGCATCACGGTTCGCTACTCGACCGCGCAGTTGTTTACTCAGTTGCAGAACTCAGGGACCGTAACGCTCTACTTTGAAGCCGTCCCTGGAATCCCGGTGGAGTTTGCCATCGACTCGGGTCATGCGAGGCTGGAGCAGACCGCGAGCGGTGTGGTCGCGAGCGAAGGCAGCGCGATCTACGTGCGCGATGTGCGGCCGGGCATCGATTCCGTAATGGATTTCGTTTCAGATCAGGGCACGCACCTGCGCCTTGTGACTCTCAGCCGCGAAAACGCTGAAAATGCATGGAAGGTGCGATTCGACGGCGCTGACCGGCTTTTGGTCTCTGCGCAGGATTTCTTCTGCGACCCCGACGCGAAACCACCCCACATCTGGCTCCGGAACCGCGGCGCGCGGCAGTTTGCGTTCACCATCACGCCTCCTCCTGCTTCTGTTCCACACGCAAGCCTGCCTTTGCAGCAGGTGTCGGCCCCCGCCGCGGCAGTCGCATTCATCGCGCAGGCGCCTCCGCAACCCTGGGATTTGAAAACGAACCTTCTGCAGCCGCCCGGCCTTGCTCCGCCGGTAAGGCTCGGTCCGCCGCGCGAAGGCACGACGCTCCGGGTTGCACAGGCGCCTTCCGACGATGAATTCCGCAGTGCAGCCAGGTGGTCTCTCGCGATCCCGCCCGGCCCCATGGACGGGCTCAGCGAGTTGTTCCTCGACGTGCGCTACAAGGGAGATGTGGCACGGCTCTACTCGCCTGCGGGCCTCCTGACCGACAACTTCTATAACGGGCAGCGATGGACCGTGGGGCTCAGCCGATTCCTCGATTTCTCTCACCCCAACCGGCTGGAACTGGAAATCCTGCCCCTCCGCTCGGACGCGCCGGTCTACATCGAGGCTTCCCGAGAGCGCGGCCTGCCCGCCACCGGTCAGGTTGACACATTGGAACGTATAGAGTTAGTGCCCGAGTATCAGCTTGAAATTGGCTCCCATTGAATCCTTCCCCGCGGCCAGTTCAAAAAATCCGTAAGAAAAACGCTCAGTCCGACTTTCGTCGGATTCGCATGCTCAATTCATGCGCGTACATTTGCTCCGTAATGTCGAGAGCGCATCAAGGTGCGGGCTATCTGTCTGGGTTCATTTGCTTTCGCCAGGGGCCGAAGCCTGGGGCCAGCTCTAGCACTCGATCTATATCCGGCACACGACCAGCTCCGGCAAACGAAACGACAGCGCGCTCGCGATAGAGCTTGGCAAGACTTGAGGAGGCTGAAAATGAGAATCATTCGCACCCCGCTCATGCGGACGTTGATGACCATCCCGCTGCTGGCTTTTGCGGCACTGCCCCTGTGTGCGCAGAATACAAATACGGGCGAGATCAAGGGATCCGTCACCGACCCGTCAGGCGCGGTGATTGCCAACGCCAAGGTCACCGTCACTGACGTGCTCACAGGCGTCGTCACCGTGGTCGAAACCAATAAGAGCGGCATATACGATGTGCCTTCGCTGCTGCCCGGCGAATACACCGTCGCGGTGGCGGCCGCGGGCTTCAAGGACTACCTGCGCAAAGGCGTCGTCCTCCAGGTTGAGACCGTAGCCATCAATGCAACGCTCGCCGTGGGAGCGGCCGCCGAACAAGTGGTGGTCACCGGAGAGGTGCCGCTGCTGCAGACCGAATCCTCTGATATGCACGTTATCTTCGATACGCAGCAAGTCCAAAACGCGCCTACTGTAGGCGGCGTCTGGTACAACGAGCTCACCAACGAGCTGCCCGGCGTGAACCCCGGCGGCGGAGGCGCGCAAGACGCTTCCGGCCAGGGCGTCGGCGTAAACGGCACACAGGGCTACATGGGCAACTGGCTCATCGAGGGCTCTGACGCAACCGAGCCTCGCGACGTAAACGCAAGCGACAACTACCCACCCATCGACTCCATCTCCGAGGTGCAGGCAGTGGTGGGCAACTTCGGCGCGCAGTACGGCACCGGCGCAGCGGCGTTCAATGTGATTCTAAAAAGCGGCGCGAATGCCTGGCACGGCTCCGCATTCGAGTTCATTGAAAACGACGCATTCGACGCCCTCAACTACTTCACGCCCGCCGGCGAAAAGACGCCCCTGCGCTGGAACGAGTTTGGCGGCGGCGTTGGCGGGCCAATCAAGAGAGACAAGCTCTTCTTCTACTTCACCTACCAGGGAAATCCCAGCCACTCTTCCTTCGTTGAAACCTCTACGGTACCCACCGACGAGATGAAGAGCGGCAACTTTTCCGCACTGCCGAATGCCATCTACGATCCCAACTCGACTTCGTGCGGCACTTACGATGGCTCACCCTACTGCTACCGGGGCACGCAGTTCACCAACAACACCATCACCACCGGCCTCGACCCGGTTGCCCTGGCCATCCAGAAATTCTTCCCCGAACCAAACTCCGTTCCCACCGGCTCCGCTGCAACCAGCGCCTCCGATCCCCTCAATACCTATAACAACTACAAGGTGGTCGTGACAGAGCCCAGCGACTCCAATTGGTACGCGGGCAAGGTGGACTACAACATCTCAACCAACCACAAGCTCTCCGGATCGATCCTGGAGTATCCCATCTCGCTCATCAACAGCATCGACGCCTTTTGCCCGCTCGGCTTCGATTGCACCAAGGCGCCGCGCAACCTTAACCAGGACGCGCAGATCACCGAGACCTGGACCATCAGCCCGACAACGCTCAACGAGGCGCGTTTCGGCGCGGTGCGCGAACTGGACAAATACACACCGGCCAGCTACGGCCAGAACGACCCGACGAAGCTTGGCATTGAGCCTACCTACGGGGCAAACGCTCCGGGCAACATCTTCCCCGACATCACCGTCAACGGCGGAGACGGAGCGGGACAGATCGGCATTGGTGGGGGAACCCACGCGGTGCTCGCCGATGGCGCGTTTGTCGAGGGAGATATCGTCACCCTGATCCGCGGGCGTCACACCATCAAGCTCGGCGGCGAACTGGATAAGAGCTATCAGAACTACACCAATTGGGGCGATGTAAGTTCCGGCAACTTCCAGTTCAATGGCATCGGAACAGCCCAATTCTATTCGGGAGGCGATTATCCAAACACTGCCGGCTGCACGGTTCAACAGGGCTGCAACCCGCCAATCGCGCCTACCGGCTCACCCTATGCCGACTTCCTGCTCGGCCAGGTCTGGGGCTGGTATGTATACGATTACGAGGAAACCGGAGCGCGCATGTGGAACCTGGCTGGTTTCGGCCAGGACGACTTCAAGATCTTGCCCAACCTCACGCTGAATCTCGGCCTCCGCTATCAATTCCAGTCCGGCTGGGGCGAAGTACTCAATCGTTTCGGCAGCTTCGACCCAACACTCACGAACTCCGCAACCAACACGCTGGGAGCGATGATTTACGGCGGCCAGATGGGCAGAAACAAGATCGAGGACGGCGTCAACGAGTGGGACCCGCGCGTCGGCTTCTCCTGGTCGCCCTATCGGCGCCTGGCAATCCGCGCCAGCTACGGTGTATTCGACGCGTTCCGCTCCGCGGAGTCGTACACCGACGGTGCGCTCGGACTGGGCCTCAACCCGCAGGGGTCCAATGGATACTCCTCCAACTTCACCACCGGCATCACGGCGGCCGAGACCCAGCTCAACTACTATCCGTACACCTGGACGCTGCAAACCGGGCCGCCCGCAGGCTCGGTCATCTATCCGCAAGAGTCGGCCTTCAGCAACGCAAAGTACAACGGCCAGGGCGTCTACTATTACCCGCAGCATATGCCCATCGAGTATTACCAGGAAGCCCTGCTCTCGATTCAGCAGGAGCTTCCGCAAAACATTCTGCTCGACGTCAGCTACGTGCACACCAAGGGAACACACCTCAACTTCGAACGCGATATCGACCAGGTGCCTGAAAGCGAATTGAGCCAGGGAGCATCGGCAGAGCCGTATCCTCAATACAAGTACATCTGGGGCGCAATCTTCGACGGCAGGTCAAACTACGACGCCCTGCAGCTGCGCGTGCAAAAGCGCATGTCGCATGGCATCAGCTTTATGTTGAATTATGCCTGGTCAAAGAATCTGGATACCGGCACCAGCAACGGCCATTACGAAACCATCGACGTGTGGCAGAACGCCTACAACACGGCTGCCAACTACGGAATCTCGCAGCTCGATGTGCCCCAGAGCCTGAACGGCTACGCCACCTGGGAATTGCCATTCGGCCAGGGGCGCCGCTTCGCTTTGCATGGCGCCGCCGACGAAGCGCTCGGAGGCTGGCGCTTCACCGGAGTCTTCCAGGCCCACTCCGGCATCGCCTTCACTCCGACCGTCGGCACAGCAGACATGAGCAACTCGCAGGCCAGCCAGTGCTACTGCGGCTTTGCATGGCTGCCCAACGTGGTGTCGGGCGTCAATCCCAAGCTCTCCAACCCGACCATCTCGGAATGGTTCAACACCGCAGCCTTTACCGTGCCCGCAGCGAACACGTTCGGCAACGTGGGACGCAATACTCTGCGCGGCCCCGACTGGCGCGATGTTGACTTCAGCCTCGGAAAAACGTTCTGGCTCGGCGAATGGGCCGGAGCGCAAACTCACCTCGAAATCCGCGCCGATGCCCAGGATGCGCTCAACAATCCCAACTTCTCGCAGCCGAGCACAGCTGTGGGCGTGGCTGGAGGCGGTGTCATCAGCAGCTCCAACAGCAACCGCATCATACAACTCGGCGGGCGATTCATCTTCTGATCGAAGGCGCGCGCATCGAACGAATGAATCGAGCACCAGGAGCCCGGTATCGGAAGCAGCCCCTTCCGATCCGGGCTGGCTGGTCACTAATAAACCTATTCAAGAGGACGTAGAATCGTGCTGACAGTCAGCGCGCCCCGCGCCATGAGGCAAAGCACGCAATGAAGTCCACGATCATCCTTCGCAGGCACTTACCCCAGCAAATGCGCATCCTTGTACCGGTAATGCTTGCTCTGCCGATGCTGGCGATCTTTGCTGTTGCCGCAACCGCCCAGGCAAATTCCCCAGCCGCAAGCAACCACCTCCGCGATGGCGAAACAGCGCTGGGGGCGAACCACCCCGTTGAAGCAGAGCGCGAGTTCCGCGCCGCGCTCGCCATCGATCCGCATAACGCTCGCGCGCTCGCTGACCTCGGAACCGTCGAGTGGATGCGCGGCGATTGCCCCGCATCCCGCCAGGATCTTCGCGCTGCCCTCGCAGCCACGCCGTCGCTCGTGAAAGTTGAGGGGCTGCTCGGCATCTGCGAAAAACGCCTGGGAGATTCCGCAGCCGAAGCGCATCTTCAAGCGGCTTTTACCCGGCTTAAAGAGCCCAAGCTGCGAATGGAGGTGGGCGTTGAGTTGGGCGATCTCTACTATCAGCGCGGCGATCTTGACAATGCTGTTCCCGTCGTCCGCGAGCTGGTTGCTCTCAGTCCTGAGAACACCGACATTCTCTTCTTTGCCCAGCACGTTTATCAGCAGATGGCTGACGAAACCATGAACAAGCTGGCGCTTCTCGCGCCTGGCTCCGCCCGCATGCAACAGGTGATCGCCGAACACCTCGTCAACGCCGGCGATCTGAAGGGCGCGGCCGATCACTATCGCCAGGCGTTGCAGATCGATCCATCGCTTCCGGGTGCGCACTTTGAACTGGCCGAGGCCGTCGTTGAAGCCGCTCCGCACGATAGTGCCGCACAGGCCGAGGGCCGAAATGATCTGGAAGCGGCTCTCAAATTGGACGGGGAAAGCGCGCGCATCGAATGCGAACTCGCGCGGGTTGCCGATTTAGAGGGCCAGCCCGATCTTGCTCTCGCGCACTATCAGCGCGCTTATGCATTGAATCCGAAAGAGGTCGAGGCGCAAATGGGCATCAGCCGGATCCTGTTGACAAAAGACAAGCCGCAACAGGCGCTCCGTTACCTGAGCGAAGCGGTCGAACAGGACCCGCTAAACGCTGAGGCGCACTATCATTACGCACGCGCGCTCAAGGCCCTGCATCGCGATGAAGAGGCGAGCCGCGAGATGGGAATGTTTGAGACCGTCCGCCGCGCACAGGCCAAGGTGATCGATCTTTACCGGCAGATGAACAAGCGCCCGGAGCTGCGCGACGACGAGCTTCCGGCAGCGGAGGCAAACGAGCCATGAAGACGCAAACACAACGGCTGGCCTTTGGACGGCTTTTCATTCTTGCCGCGATCCTGGCCGCGACACCCGCTCAACCATCGTCCGCACAGCAATTCGCCGTCGGCGCGGACGTATCGTTCCTGGCCAGCGCCGAGCAGCAAGGCATCGTGTTTAAAGAGAACGGCACGCCCAAGCCGGTACTCCAGATTCTCAAAGACCACGGCTACAACTGGATTCGCCTTCGCATCTTCGTTCATCCCACCGACCTGCCCAACAATCTCGATTACACAATCGCTCTTGCACAACGGGCAAAGCAACTGGGCTTCCGCATCCTTCTCGACTTCCACTATTCCGATACCTGGGCCGATCCCGGGAAACAGTTCATTCCAGTTGAATGGAAATCTCTCAAACACAAGGAACTGGTTGCCCAGGTCTTCGCTTACACGCGCGACACCATCGCCGCATTTCGCCAGGCGGGCGTCATGCCTGACATGGTGCAAACCGGCAACGAGATCACTAATGGCATGTTATGGCCCGACGGCAAGCTCCCTGACAACTGGGATAACTTTGCCGATCTTCTACGCGCGGGAATCAGCGGCGTGGACGCAGGGCGCGGCGACCTTCCCCGGCCGGTGATGATGATTCAAATCGAGCGCAGCGGCGACCCGAAGGCGGCAACTGCGTTCTTCGACAAGCTGAACAGCTATAGCCTCCCATGGAACGTGATCGGGCTCTCCTACTACCCGCGCTGGCATGGAACCATCGCGCAGCTGCGCCAGACGCTGCACGACTTGTCATTCCGCTATGGCAAGCCGATCATCGTGGTCGAAACCGCCTATAACTGGACGCCAGGAGATTTCATCGGCAAGAAAACTGACTTTCCCGAAAGCCCCGAGGGGCAAAAAGCATTTTTGCAAGCCGTAGACAAAGCTGTTCGCGAAACACCCAGGGGCCTTGGGCGTGGCGTGTTCTGGTGGGAGCCGGCGGTTGCGGGCGGGCCGATTGCAGGCCGAGCGCTATTCGATGACAAGCACAACGCGCTGCCTGCGATCACCGCCTTTGACAACGACACGCCAACACCGGCAAAGTGAGGGGACCATGCAGGAACAGGCAACCAGCACAGCATCGGCAACAGAAAGCACCGCGCAAGCATCCGCGAAGATCAAGGTCCTAGTCGTCGACGATCATCCCATCATGCGCTTCGGCATCGCCGCCATCATCCAGGCAACGCCCGACATGACCACTGTAGCCCAGGCCGGAAGCGGCGAAGAGGCAATCGAGCTCTATGAGAAACACCTTCCCGACATCACGCTGGTCGACTTGCGTCTGCCCGGCATCAGCGGTGTCGAGGTCATCCGCGCCGTGATGGCGCGCCATCCCGAAGCTCGTTTCGTGGTGCTCACCACGTATGAGGGCGATGAAGACATTCATCAGGCGCTTGAGGCCGGAGCGCGCAGCTACATCATCAAGGGGATGCCGCACAATGCGCTGGTGAGTGCTCTGCGCCGCGTCCACGCAGGGGGCAGGTTTCTGCCCACTCCGGTCTCTCGCGCTCTTTCATCCCGAATGCCCGACTCCGAATTGAGCTCTCGCGAGCGTGAGGTGCTCAACCTGATTGTGCGCGGCAAAAGCAACAAGGAAATAGCCACCGAATTGGGAATCACGGAATCCACGGTTAAGTGCCACGTGAGCGTGATTCTTATGCGCCTTAACGTGAGCGACCGTACGCAGGCGGTCGTGACTGCTCTGCAGCGCGGGCTAATTCATCTATAGGGCCGCAAAGATCTAGTCCGTCCTCACAAGGTTATCCGTAATCCTTTGACCGCTTCGAATGAACTAACTCCAGTTACACTCAAAAGTTTCCTTTGCCCCCAGGGCGCTCATGCTGCTAGATTGGCGTGATAGCGATCTCCGATAACTCAATGGTCGGCTACGATCGTGCACCTGCCCTGAGGTAAAGGAGAGACTAAGTTGGCCGAAGCCGGCGATGTTCGCGTTCGGGCAAAGACAAAGCCCAAAGAACGGCTTCAGCCAATCAACCGCAAGCCCACCATGAGCGATGTCGCGCGGTTGGCTGGCGTGGGAGCCATGACCGTCTCCCGTTTCCTGAGCGGAACAGTTCCCGTCTCAGCAGAGACTGCCAAACGCGTACAAATCGCAGTCGAGCAGCTTAAGTACCGTCCCAACGAGTTAGCCCGCGCATTTCGCGGCCAAAAGAGCAGGTCGATCGGCGTCATCATCCCCTACCTCTACGATCCCTTCTTCGCCACCTGCACCCACGCCGTCACCACCGTCGCCCGTAGCAACGGCTACTCGGTCCTCATCACAACGTCCAATGAAGACACTGATACAGAATTCGACGAAGCCGAACATATGCTGCAGCACCACGTCGATGGCCTGGTCGTAATTCCTGCGCGATATCGTCAGACCAGGCTCACCCGCTCTCTCTTCGGCCGGACCCCTGTGGTCGTCTTTGACCGCCCCATTCCCGATGAGTCCTTCGACACCGTCCTCGTTCAAAACACGCCCGGATCGCACAAGGTCGTCGAGCACCTGATTGGCCATGGCCATAAGCGCATCGTCTTTATGGGCCTCAGCCGCAGCCTGTTCACCATCAACGCGCGCTTCCTCGGCTATCGCCGTGCGCTTCAGGAAGCGGGCCTTCAAGAAGACTCATTCTTCGGCTGCCAATCGCACGAAGACACCCTCAGCGCGCTCGAAGAACGGATGCGATCCGCCAATCCTCCAACCGCCGTCTTTGCGTCCAACACCCTCGCCACACGGTATGTCATGAATGCCCTGCACCACATGGGCCTGCGAATCCCCGCGGATGTGGCCTTCGCAGGCTTCGACGACTTCGACGGCGCCGAGCTAACCTCTTCACCGCTGACAGTCATCCGCCAGCCCGCACAGGAGATGGGCCGGGTTGCAGCCAATCTGCTTTTTGAGCGCATTTCGCGTGGTGAGTTGCCCACCACTGGCACCAAGGTCACGCTTCCCGTTGAGATGGTGATTCGCCGCTCCTGCGGATGCAAGCACCGCACGCCAGTGCTCGTCAGCGCATAAGTCAATCCATTCGTTCAGAGATTCATGCGCCCTCCTTTCGCTTTCAACGTTCATAATCGTAGAGAGGATTCCTTCGTTGTCCACAAGCCCAGCTTCGCTTCCGCTCGTGCCCGAGCCCTTCCGCATCGCACCTCTCTTCGTCAACCGCGTCTGGGGATGGACTAGCCTGGAACCTTGGTTTGCGCAGTCTTCCCCTGCCAATCCCATCGGCGAAGTCTGGCTCACCGGCGATGACTGTGTCGCCGACACGGGTCCATGGGCGGGCCACAAGCTCAGCGAAATCTTCGCCGATCATTCTGACTCCATGCTCGGCCCATCTGTACGCGGCGAGGGCTCTCCCCTGCTCATCAAGGTTCTCTTCGCCCGCGAGAAGCTCAGCGTGCAGGTCCATCCCGACGACGCAATGGCGCATAAATACGGCTTTCCACGAGGCAAGACCGAGTGCTGGTACGCACTCGCCGCCGATCCTGGGGCGCAAGTTGCCTGCGGGCTCAAACCCGGAGTCACCGCGGAAACTGTCCGTGCCGCCATCTCCGACGGCTCCCTCGAACAGGACCTGAATGTCGTTCCAATCGAGGCCGGAGAGATGATCTTCGTTGACTCTGGAACGGTTCACGCCATATGGCCTGGCTCCGTCATTCTTGAAACGCAACAGAACTCCGACATAACCTATCGCATGTTCGACTACGGCCGCCCCCGCGAACTCCACATCGAGAAATCCCTCGAAGCCATGCGCCTCTCAACCCACGCCGGCAAGGTCGAGCCGCGCGTCCTGCCCGACCGCACCATTCTCCTCGACGCGGATTACTTCCGCATCGAGCGCATCTCGGTGGAACACTCCATCACCAGCGCCACACTTCGCGCCACCGATGGAGCCACGCCTCGCCTGTCATATCTCTTTGCCTCTACCGGTTCCGGCGCCATCACAGGCAGCTTCGCCCCAGTCAGCTTGCCTGCCTGCGGCATCGTCGCAGCCCCTGCCCACGCGTCCGATTTCACCGTCACCAGCATCGATGGGCTCGAATTAATCCGCATGGTTGCAAAGTAATCGAACGCGAAGGCAAAGCGACGCGAGGCCAACAAAGCTGTCATCCTGAGCGAAGTTTGGCTCGTTTTTTGAGCCAAACGAAGTCGAAGGATCTACGGTTGTTCTGGGGCTGTACTCACGCGAAAACCAGGCTCACGACACTACGTACCCACAACAATCGCCGGCCTCTCACCGCGCGTATCCGCGTCCGCCACGTCCGTCGTGATCGTCTGCCTCTCGCCCGACATCAACGCAATGTAGTTGTCCGAGTAAATCGCCGGAAGAATCCTGTCTCCCGACTTCTCGCCCACCGCCTTCACCCTCACCATCAGCGCCGGCCCGCTTCCCGCGTTGCGCAACTCCGTCGTCAGCTTCCAGCGGTTGCCGCTCTTCTCGGCCTTCGTCGACGCATCAATCTTCGGCTTCGGCAGCTCGCGAATCGCGCGCAGGTTTCCTTCTTCGAGTCCCCGCATGTAGAAGTTCGACGACACCACCTCATCGCCCTTCTTCAGCCGCAGCCGTATAAAGTGCACCGCGCTCGCATTCGCCGGATAACTCATCTTCCAGCAGGTCACAGTCGAGTCCTCTTTACTGTCGACGTTGCTGCTCTTCCCATCTATCCGGCTGCCATCCAGGTTCAGCAGTTCCATCTCCGCCGTAAGTCCCGTTTGATTGCCTGCACTATAATTCACCACCTCAATCGTCTCATCCAGGCAATTCCACTGGATGTGAAGCGGCTCCGATCCCTTCTTGCAACCAAAGTACGCCGCAGTCGGCTCGAAGTAATAGTCGTACGTCTGCCAAACAAACGACGGCCAGCACGAGTGGCTCATCCACAGCAGCACGCCCATCCTGTGCACGCTCTGCGCCTCAAACATTGCGCGATAGGTTTCATAGTTCACAATCTGCGCCAGCCTCACCCACTCCTCCACGTTGACCGCGCCGCCCAGTTGCGAATCGATCATCGCGCGAAAGCCCGCGCCGCCCTGCGCCCCTTCGAGGCAAAAGTCATGCAGACCCCAAGACAGTCCCTGCGGCCACAGATCCTTCGCCGGCATCATCAGCCGCACGCTCTCAATCGGCGGAATATTCGGCGCTCCAATCTCGCTGTGCATCTTCACATCTGCCGCGCGGAAATAGAAGCTCTTCGGCATCGCCTGGTACGGCCCATGCCCGCTAACCGTTCCATCCGCCGAGCTCGGAATGTAATGCAACCCTGCGTGCAGATCGCCGAGAATCTTGCGTATCCCCTCCTCCAGCGGCTTCGGCGGAAACCCTTCGTTGCGTCCGCAATACAACCCAATCGACGGATGATTCCGAATGCGCAGTACAAAGTCCTGCACATTGTTCAGGAACATCGCGTTGTCATCCGGGTCCGGACCGTCCCACGGGTTGGCCAGCCAGAAATCCTGCCACACCATCACGCCATGCAGGTCGCATGCCTCCCAGAACTCATCGTCGCCAATCTGGCCCACCCAGTTGCGAACCATCGTGAGGTTCATTTCCTTGTGATAACGCACCGCCGTGTCGTATTCGCGCGCCCGGTAGCGCAGCATCGACTCGCCAAATCCCCAGTTGCCGCCGCGCCCGATGAACCGCCGTCCATTTACCCAGAGCCGCAGCTGGCCGCCCTCCTCGCTCGCAGTCATCTGCCGAATGCCCGACTTCATCGCCGTCCGATCCACGGGCTTGCCGGCCGCAGACAGCGTGAACGCCACATCGTAGAGATGCGGCTCGCCGTAGCCCGCCGGCCACCACAGCTTCGGATTCTCAAGCGTAAGAGTCTTGCTGACGATTGTGGACGCGGAGGAGTCAATGCTGACCGGAATTTCAAAAGCCGTGTCGCCGAACTTTCCTTGA
>Ga0302325_10018875_pt1 | contig 14516 bp, 19 predicted proteins | sample Palsa_T0_2_FD_201948 | JGI IMG/M metagenome (GOLD analysis project Ga0302325, IMG submission 201948) | Peat permafrost microbial communities from Stordalen Mire near Abisko, Sweden - Palsa_T0_2 | ecosystem: Environmental > Terrestrial > Soil > Palsa > Peat permafrost | place: Sweden: Abisko... | reverse complement strand
ACATGATCGAATGGGATGGCATTCTTTCGGCGTGGAAGCCGAAACCGGTGAACGAACCGTACTGGTGGCGCGGCACGGTCGAACCTCTGGGAACGACGACGGGATTCACCAGAACTGGGGTTCGTCCCATCTGTCACCTGCAGGTTTGGACCAATTGGAACTGGCGAAACGCTGGTGGAACCAACGGAGTGTGACGCACTCCATATCGAGCCCGGTACCGCGTGCCATCGAGACGGCTAACCGCCTATGGGGCCGCATTGACGAGTTGGATGCCGCCTGGGGAGAACGAGCCGTTCCGGCGGTGGAAGGCATGACTCACGAAGAGGCTCACCGTCTCCATCCCACCTTGTTGCAGCCCGACGGATGGGTCAGCCCTGAAGCTCCAATGAATGCGTTTGTCGAATCGAGCGCAGCGCTGGAATCCCGAGTGCAGGCTGCCCTGCAGCGTGCGGCGAGTGCCGTCCCGGAGGCTCACGTCGTTGCCGTGATGACCCATGGGGCCCTGCTCGCCGCAATCCTCACCATGTCGGCGGAGTCTGATTCGCACGGCTCACTGGAGGCATCGGTGCGCTGCAGCAATTTGGCCGTTCTCGAGGTCGCGGTTGACCCAGCCAAGGGATGGAGCCTTCGTCAGAGGCACAGCCCGATGACTTCCAGCTAGACGTCTCGCTTCGAAGGCGAAGATGACGTCCAACGCCCGTCGGGCCCAGCTGCACCGAAGCGACCTCAAGGGTGATTTCTCGGCGTGCATACGATTCGCTGAATTGCCAATTCCTTACGACCACCAGAGTGCGATAGTCCGGAGCATCACAGTTCGCCGGTCGTGCCCTAGTGCCGAAGCGTTCCACTTGACTGACGAACGGCGGCACCGTTGTCGGGTGTGCCTTGTCGGGTGTGCCTTGTCGGGCGTGCCTTGACGGGTGATCGGAGCGGATCGGAAGCTTTGGCGATTGCTCAATTCATGGACTAGGCGGCCTTCTGGATCACACTGGAGTCCGCCTGGTTGACACTTTACGTACGATTCTGACCGTCACCGCACGACGCCCTAAGGTCTACTGGCATGCGTGCTGCGGTACATCTCCATATCAACGCGTCGCCGGACAAGGTCTGGGGACTCGTCAGCGACATCACAAAAATGGGCGAGTACAGCCCCGAGGTCCGCGAAGCCGAGTGGATCGATGGCGCCACCGGTCCGGCGGTCGGAGCGCGGTACCGGGGTCACGTGAAACGGAACGAGAACTGGCCTGTCCTCTATTGGACCACGTGCAAGATAACCCAGTGCGTGCCCGGTCAGGTCTTCGAGTTCGCGGTCATCATGCGCGAGCGGCCGGTGAACACCTGGCGCTATGAGTTTCGTGCAACCGACGATGGAGGCACCGATGTCACGGAGTCATTCGACCTCGGTGACAACCTCTTCACCAAGATATGGCGCCCACTCGGCGGATTCCTGCGGGAGAGCCGCAACCGGCGGGATATGCTCCGCACCCTTGAACGAGTGAAGGCAGTCGCCGAATCGCCGTGAAATCCATCTCAAGCCTAAAGGGGGATAGCGCGGCCGGCCGGGTGGCCGCGAGCAGGACACCCAGAAGGTGGCCACTACACCCTCGACCTTGAGGTTCGGCGGAACTCGCCACCCTTGTGCTGCATATCGCAACCCGTGCTCGGGCATAGTTGCTCCATGACGTCGGCGCGTGCGCTCAATTCGACGAACGCGTCGAGATTTGTACATCGCTCCGTTCGCTGGGTGTTTCGAAACCGCCGTACCGGCCACATCACCGTGGTTCAGTGGCCCAACATTTCGTTGTCCGTCTTTATCATCGTCTTGGTCGTTCTTCACGCCTTGCGTCCGATGGGAGGAATCGAGACCTTGGCTCGTGTGCTCGCCGATGTGGCCCTGTTCGTTTGGGCGATCGATGAGTTGCTACGAGGAGTCAACCCATTTCGACGAACTCTCGGTCTTGTCGTGATAATCGCAACTTGTGTCACGCTGTATCTGCAGGTGGACTAGTCGCCAAATACGACTTGCACCATCGGCAAGCGCATCGTCGAGGGGAGCAGTGCTGTCATACAGCGGTGTGGGGTATGTCCCCAACCCCTTAGACGTGCGCAAACACCTCACGGATCGTCAGATCAATCAAGGTGACGCCTGGCATCGGAGGCACGGGGTATCTGGCGGCTTCGTCTGCGCGCTCCTTGCTCTCAAAGACCAATACCGAGGTACCAATCCCATTGACCGGTTCCAGCCAGTAGCCGCTCACGATGCCTGGTGCCCGAGCGACGAGAGCCTCCCTCGCCTGTGGAAGCAGTAGCCGGGCTTCGTCAGGATCATCAACGCGGACGTTGATCACGATTGCGTACATAGGCTCTCTCGTCTACCGATCAGCCCCGCAACGGTAGTGGTTGACAAGTCTGGATGTCCCACCTGGCCTGCGAACGGGGAAGCCTCGAACCCGTACTGCTCCGAGAAACGACCGGCCTTCAAATTTCGACATGGGTGGCCAGGAAGCGACGGATCTCGTCAGTCAGCTCGTCGTCCTCCGGGGCACCGAAGAACCCGCCATGGGGCATGGCCTCGAATACGTGTAATTGGGCGTCCACGCCGCCCGCACGGAGCTTCCGGTGCATCCGAACGGTGTTGGACAGAAACAGGTCTCGGGTTCCGGCTTGGAGAAAGGTCGGCGGGAACGGGGCGATGAGGTCGCCGAACAGTGGCGAGAGGTAGGGGTGTCGGAGATCGTGGTCACCGGCATACAGGGCGATGGAGTCGGCCAGACTCTCAGTCAGCACGCAGTCGATACCCAGATTTGTGTGGAAGGAGTCACCGGACTCGGTCAGGTCGACTTCCGGCGTCAGCAGGATGAGTGCCGCCGGGAGGGGCAGTCCCTCGTCGCGTGCTCGCAGCATCAGAGCGGCTGCCAAGTTCCCCCCGGCCGAGCCCCCGCCGACCACGATGTATTCGGGTGCCCGAACTTCGAGCAGACCACGATAGACGGCGACGACATCGTCCAACGGAGCAGGGTAGGGATAGTCGGGGGGCATCCGATAATCGACGGACCACGTCTGCATCTGTACCTGGGCCGCCATCCTTCGCGCCATCACTTCGCATGCCTTGCCGCTGCCCATCACCAGCGAGCCGCCGTGGACGTCCAAGTAGATCGGCTTACCGTCGCTCTCGGCGACGCCCTCAGGCGTAACCACGAATACGGATACCCCACCGACCGATCTGGATTGAACGACGGAGCGGAGCTGTTCAACCTGTGGACTCATCACAGCGACGAGCAACTCGTCGGTTGCCTTGATCTTCGCCCGCCAACCCGTGAGATCGCTTGGGTCGAGTCGATCCGTGCCGCCACCGAACATGTCCATGCAGAGGAACTCCTGGGCTTGTTGGCTGATAGATGTCGGTACCGGGATGAACCGGGTCACCTCCCGTCCGACTGCGCTATGCCCTTCCTCATCCAATGTCATCCATCGCCCCTCTCGCTCGCAGTTCACTCCTTCCGTCACGGTACTGGGGAGGGGGACCATCAGGGAGCGACGAGCCGCCCCGGCTGTCCGTGGTCATGAGTGCCCGAGGGAAACCCGAGGATTCGAGTTGAATATCCCGAGATGCCGAACTGCCCCACGAACCGGCAGCGAGGAGAGAGGGAGTGCTCGGCTCGGTGCGATGCTGGCGAACTTGTGCCGATGAACATTCGAGGCAACCGGGAATTCAAATTTGAGGTGCCAGTGGGATTAGCGGAGGAAGTCGAGACCTTGAGCGAGCGAGAGTCTCAACTATTGATCAAAGACCGCATGAAGCACCGACTTCGCGGGTCGTCCTTGAACTCCCCGTAGGGCTCGACGGCGCTGTAGCCAAATGATACATAGAGAGAGATCGCCTCGGGCTGCGCGGTGCCAGCTTCCAGCCACGACTCTCGGTAGCCTGCCGTGACTGCTCGTTCTTCTAGGTGCTGAAGAATCTGTCGGCCCAGGCCCTTCCCTCTGCCTGATGGATCGACGTACATCCGCTTGATTTCCGCCTTTGTATGGTCAAGTCGGCGGAAACCTCCACAACCAAGAGGTCTGCCGTCGACGACTGCCAGCACGAAGTAGCCGTCCGGCGGATCGAAACCGTCACTCACTACGGGACCAGGCCCACCCGATCTGTATCGCTGGTCCATCTCAGTGATCAAGGCAGCTTCAAGGCTTTTTGCCCGGTAATCTTCAAGCCTGACCTGAACCAGGTCGGCAAGCTGCTGAATACCGTCTTGTTCCATAGCCGTGAATCTTTTCAAATACGCAGGCTGACCGCATGTGAGTACAAAGAAGGCGGAATCGTGGCAGACGACGATGTGAGTGGAGAAGACATCGATGGTATCGATGCCCTGCAGAATGATTCGGCACTGGTGGGATGGCTGCCGTTCTCACCGGGACTATTGGGAGCGCCCAACCCGGTCTTTGATCCGTCAAAGTCCACACCGCTCGATGAAGACGATGACGCCAACGCGCAGATTCCACCTGCGGCACTGTGGGCAATGAAATACCGTCGCCATCTTCATTTCGGTAGTCGGGGCGAAGAGTTCTTTCGAACCAGACTTGGTGATGACGGCGATCCCATTTATGTCCTCGATGATGGTCCTAAGCACTGCATGATTTGCCGAGAAACAGGCGTAGACGACGAAGGCCTCACGTATTACTTGATTGGACGGATCACCGTAGGCGTCTACGAGCGTTTTGCCGACGACGATGTAGACGTCGCCGGCATCTTCTCCGAAGGCAACAACCTGTGCTTGTGCAGTGTCTACGAGGCTACCGAGGGGGCATCCAATGTTCTCCTCGTCGAGAGTTATCGCGGGATCGACGACGTACCCGCTGACTACCTTCCCTCCAATCCTCTGATCCAGTTCTCCAATGACCTGCCGGACGAGTCATAGTTTGAGCTGACCACCTCGGCGTCCGGCTCCGACCGGCGGGAACTCGCGAGGACCTTCGGGAAATATCCGCTCACCAGCCGCAGCGTCCACGGCGGACCAGCTGCGACTGGGAATCTGAGCAGTGAGTCTGAGCGAGTAGCTGGGTTCTCGTGGAGGGCAGGCGAACCCTCTGCGACCAACCCAGACATTCAGATTGGCGGCGATATTCACGAGCGCCGCCGTGAACGACGATCGGGAGCCTTGGGTCACGACTGAGAGGCCTACACGGGGACTCGGATGGTCGGACATACTGAGTCAATGGACCGCGACGCACTCCAGGCATTCCAGATGCACGGCCAGGACATCCCCTGGTTGCTTGCCCATTGGGCCGAGCACCGTCCCGACCATCCGGTCCTGGTCTGGGACCCCCCGTCGGGCGAGGGCCGCCAATGGACCTATGGACAGCTGTTCGAGGACACGCGGCGCCTGTCCGCAGGACTCGTCGAGCGGGGGGTGGGCAAGGGCGACAAGGTGCTCCTGCATGCCGATAACTGCCCTGAGCTCGTACTGGCGTGGCTCGCCTGTGCCACCGTCGGCGCAGTCGGTGTGACCACCAACACCAAATCGGTGACCGCCGAGCTGGCCTACTTCATCGACAAGGCCCAATGCGTGGCTGCCATCACCCAACCGCGGTACGCGTCAATGGTGGGTGAAGCCGGCCCGGCGCTTCAGTGGGTCGCCGTAACCGGCGACGACGAAGATGAGACGGACTCACAAGACCTATCCGGTCTGGAGCTCGTGTCGTTCGACGACCTGTTCGGAGATACGGCCGCATGGCCGGCGCGCCCGATCGAGCCGCTCCTGCCGTTCGGGATCATGTTCACGTCAGGCACGACCAACAAACCCAAGGCCGTGGTCCACACGCACGCCAATGCCGTCTGGGCCAGCCGGCTCGGTCCGCGCAACATCGATCTCGGCGCGGACGACCGCTATCTGATCTACCTCCCCTTCTTCCATGTCAACGCGCAGAGCTGGTCATTCTTCTCCGTCCTGGGCGTCGGCGCCACGGCCGTCCTCGTACCGAAATGGTCGACGAGCCGCTTTTGGGACGTCGTGGCCGGGCAGGGCATCACCCACATTTCGCTCATGCCGTTCGTCATGGGGACTCTCGCCCAGCCGGACCCGCCACCGAACAAGCTCCGAGTTGGCGTGTTCGGGCTCATCCTTCCGGACCTCGATCGGATGTTCGGTATCGCCGTGTACGCCGCCTACGGCATGACCGAGACGGTGACGCATGCCATCACCGGGAAGCCGAGCGAGCGGCTACCCACCCGTTCAATGGGACGGGTCGCACCGGGCTACGAGATCGCCGTCGTCGACAAGGAGGGCGGGCAGCTCTGCGCCGAAGGAGAGACCGGCGAGCTGTGGATGCGCGGAACTCGGGGCATCCAACTCTTTCTTGAGTACTTCGACAACGCCGAGGCGAACGCCGCAGCCTTTGAGGGTGACTGGTTCAAGACGGGCGACATGGTGAAGATGGGCCCTGGGGGCAATGTGTTCTACCAGGAGCGAGACAAAGACCTGATCAAGGTGGGCGGAGAGAATGTCTCAGCACGAGAGGTCGAGGACGTCGTTGCTACCGTGCCCGGTGTCGGCCAAGTGGCCGTCGTCGGCAAGCGCCACGAGTGGCTGGACCAGGTGGTCGTGGCTTTCGTGATCACGACTCCTGAGGCCCCGGCCGAGCACGAACTCGAACGCCAGGTGATCCAGGCATGTGCCGACCGGTTGGCCGAGTTCAAGGTGCCGCGCGCTGTCTATGCCGTTGAGGAATTCCCACTTGGGACACTCGACAAGCTCCTCAAGAACAAGCTCCGTGATCTCGCTGACCAGCAGCCTGCCGTGTAGCCCGGAATTTGCGTTGGATCCGCCGTCAGTTTCGAGGCCGAGTAGCGGCATCGGGAGAATGCTCGCTATTGACGATCAGAGCGAAGCCAGGAGTGCTTTGGCTCCGAAGCACTCTCAGCGATAGTCAGCAAGCTTCCACGCCCCAGGTAACAAAAGGGCGGCAATACCCGCCTTGATAGCGTCGCCGGCGAGGAACGGGGTCAACCCGAGCGAGATTGCTTTCCCCGCTCCAACGTGAAGGTCCACCCCGAGCCATACCACCCCTATGCCATACATCACTATCTCACCAGCGACCATGGCTGGGATCGACTTCAAGAGCGAACGGTCGGCTCCGCGCTCAGCCAGGAAACCGCACAATGCCGCACAGAATACAAACCCAACGATGTAGCCAAAGGATGCACCCACATAACCGCTCTGGTGGCTGGCGAACCATGGAACTCCGATCAATCCGGCAAGGCCATAGAGAAGCATTGCCAGGGTGCCTCGCCGCCAGCCGAGGGCCGTACCGGCAACAAGCACGCCGAGTGTCTGGCCGGTGATCGGCACCGGCGTAAAGGAGAGATGTAGTGAGATCTGGGCAAGCGCACCGACGAAGCCAGCGGCGCCGATCACGAGCACGACGTCTCGCAGCAGCGTTCTCGGTAGCAAGTCGGCCAAGACCGGCTTTTGCCTCGACAGTGTGACGCTGGTTGACATGGAGAGCGAGACCTTCCTCACAGGAGCTTGGATACACCGCGGGATCGTCGCAGCGTTCGGTGACCTTACCAAGGCGTGTGTCTAGTACCAAGACTTCGGAATTCTCCACCGGTTGGCATGCCGCCTGGCAAAATGGGAATCGTGGAGATTGTTGACGCCGTCGGATTCCTCTTGGGGAAATGGTGGCTCAGTCGTTCGATCGAGGATCACCAATCCGGTATCCACGCGTCGTTTCAAGGAACGGCTGAGCTATTTGAAGATGAACCCGGCTCAAGCTCGGTCATCGGAGGACGAGCCCACTACGAAGAAAAGGGAGAGTTGCACTACGGGTCGTACAGGGGACCCGCCTTTCGCCGGCTTGACTACGTCCGATCCGATGACGCCAGCGCCATGCTCTATTTCGCTGACGGCCGACCGTTTGTCGACCTTGACCTCCGAAACGGGACCTGGCAAAGCAGCCACCTCTGCGCCAATGACCACTACGAAATCTTCACTCTGGTTCGCTCGTCCACGATTGTGAATGAATCGTGGCGCGTCTGGGGCCCGTCAACGAATTACGAGGCAGCGACAATGTTCACCCGAATGGGCTCGATCCAATCAGGGGACAAGGGGAGAGAGAGTGGTCATTGATTCCTTAGCCTTTCTCCGCGAAACCCGGCTCTCCTCTGGAGCACACTGCGCAGACAGTGGGCAAACCTGTGTGATGAGAAGGTTCTCCTGTGGGCCCCTTGCACCAAGTGGGACGTGCGGGATCGTACGCAGTAGCGGTAGCCGGCCGCATGTGGTCGTGTGCGATCGGCCCGCCGGGTTCGCCCATTAGGACGGGGTACCGATTCTCCCGCAGCCAGCTCGGTATGCTCACGCCTGGTGCATCGCTCATGACAGACGCTGCAGATACACCTGAGAAGGAACCGGACGCCAGGTTCACCTACGCCAACGAGCGAACCTTCCTGGCCTGGAACCGGACGGCGTTGGCGTTGATAGCGACGGGCATAGCCGCCACCCAGCTCCTGCCCGAGTTCCACGTCGACGGCGGCCGTCGCATTCTCGGGCTACCAATGATCGCGCTCGGCGCACTGGTCGCGTTCACCAGTTTCCGCCACTGGAAGGCCAACGAGCGGGCCATGCGGCGCGGTCAACCGTTGCCTCGGTCGCCTATGCCACTGGTGCTTTCCATCGGCATAGGGGTCGTGGCAGTCATCGCCGTCGTCCTCGCCCTTATCGGATCAAAGTAGGGCTCGGCGTATCGTGCAGCACGAAGACCGTGATGCCGCAGAGGACCCCAGGGGTGCCGGCCTCGCCCGAGAACGCACCGAGCTCGCATGGAGCCGCTCCGGACTCTCGGTTGCGGTCACCGTGGCCGTCACGCTTCGGCGACTGTGGCCCCTCACGGGCGACAGGGCGGTGGTCGCATTGGTCCTCATCGCGGTCGGTGCCTCCATCTGGGTCGCCGGGATGCAACTTGGTCGGCGGGCCAGGTTGGTCACCGACGCGAATGGCGGGCTCGCCACATCGACGTTTCGTCTGTTGACCATCGGGACCATGATTCTGGCCCTCGCCGGATTCGTCGTTGGTCTCATCCTGCCGGTCTGACGCTCAGTCACTTGGGCGTCGACGGCAGGTCTATGGAGATCTGAATGCAGGCCTCTAACTGGACTCCCGAGGCCGAACTGCGCGTATTCGCGTCGACCACATGTCCGACGTGCCGGTTCGGTAGGTGCGCCCCCGATCCCTTTCGTCCCGACAACGATGACTACTCAGGGTCAGAAGCGCGGCTTCCGCTGACCTTGGAGGAAGGGAAACCAGGCGGTTTCGAAGTCCCGGTCATCGTGTCGCCTTCGACCGTGATGTCGAAGTTCAGCTTGAGCCGCATCGGCGTCGTGACCTCCTGTGACCATGTAAGCCGGTTGCCCTCGGCGACAGGGTCGAGGAATTCGACGGTCTCATCCTTAGAGCGCGCGATACCGAGAATCGCCCCGTTCTGTTCGGTGATATCGAAGACGACTGCCAGGTCGCCAATGGGCGTCGCGATGGTTACGTCCCATGATCCTTCGAAGGTATTCAAACCGCTCATTCTCCTTTGGCGAGTGGCTGTTCGAGCGCATGAGCAGCGTTCCCACGTTTGCGTTCGCTCGTGACCAGCGGGTCTCCACAGAGTATCTCGGCCACCAGTCAGATCCCATGATCACGCTGTCCGTCGGACGGGAGCTCTCTCATCCATAAACACTCAGCTGCCTGTTCCTTGGTCGCAAGGATCGAGCCCGGCAAGGCCGAACTCACGGCGTTCGCCATCATGTGCGAAAAGTAATCGAGGAGGAAAGGCAGCCGTCCGACTAGCCGAACGGCTGGAGGGAGCTGCCGACCGCCCAGGTGCTGAAATACTGGCTGTTCGCGCCGTACGCCATGCCGATGGCCACCTTGGCCCCCTCGACCTGGTGTTCGCCGGCGGCGCCCCGGACCTGGTTTGCAGCCTCGGCGAACCGGAGCAGACCCGAGGCACCGATCGGATTACTGGACAACACGCCGCCCGACGCGTTGATCGGCAGTGAACCTCCGAGCTCGGTGGTTCCATCGTCGACCAGCTTCCATCCTTCGCCCTCATCGGCCAGTCCGAAGCATTCCAGCCAGATCGGTTCGTGCCACGAGAACGGGACGTACAGCTCGGCCATGTCGATTTGCCGGCGGGGATCGGTGATCCCGGCCTGGCTGTAGACATCCGCTGCGCACTGCAGCGCGGCTACGGGGCGGACCGGGTCGCGCCCCGGGAAGCTCGGTGGCTCGGAACGAGACGAGGCGCCGAGCACCCATGCCGGAATCCGCCCGTCGGCGGCAGCCTCCTTCCCCCCTTCCTCGTCGGTCAGGACCATGGCGCACGCCCCGTCAGAGGATGGGCACGACTCGAGGAAGCGGATCGGCTCCCACATCATCGGCGACGCCTTCACCTTCTCGATGGAGATGTCCTCGATCTTCAGGTGGGCGTAGGGGTTCTTCAACGCATTCAGGCGGTCCTTCACCGCCACCTTCCAACCGATGTGCTCGGGGGCGCCGCTGCGGTGAATGTACGCCCGGATGAACGGGGCGAACGCGCCGCCGGCCCCGAGCGAGGCGCCCCTGCCGCTCCCGAGGGCGAATTGCGCGTTCCCTTCCGATTGCTTCTCGAATGCGACGGCCAGCACTCGGCGGTGCTTTCCCACCTGGATGTGCGACGCGGCCACGATGGCCGTCGTGCCACCCACCGAACCGGCGGTGTGCACCCGGAACATCGGCTTTCCGACAGCACCCAGGGCGTCGGAAAGATAGAGCTCCGGCTTCATCACGCCCTCGAAAAGGTCAGGCGCCTTTCCGAGGACAACGGCGTCGATGTCGGCCATGGTCATGTGGGCATCGTCGAGGGCTCGAAATACGGCCTCGCGCACCAGCCCGCCGAACGAGACATCGAGACGGCGGGACTTGTGGTGCGTTTGACCGACGCCGACGATTGCGCAGGGCCGGACGCTCATGGCCTGTCCTCCAGAATGCAGACGAGGTTCTGTTGTAGGCACGGACCCGAGGTCGAGTGGGCCAGTGCCCGGTGACCCCCGTCCCGTATGTGATCGGCCGCGTGGCCGATGCGGCACAGGCCGGTGGCCATGATCGGATTCGCTCGGAGCGCCCCGCCCGACGGATTCACGGCGACATCCGCGCCAAGTTCGAGCACCCTGGTCAACAACAGCTCCTCGTGGGTGAACGCGGCCTGCAACTCGGCGACCTCGACTGGGCCATCGCCCAGCCCGGCCGCCTCGGCCGCCAGCCGGGTCGACGGGGAGTCGTCGAGCGCCCGGAACGAAGGGTTGTGGCATTCGGTCCGGTGGTCGAAGCCGGTGATATACGCCGGGCGGTCGACCAGCCGGCGGGCCCGGTCCCCGGTGGCCAGCACCATGGCGGCCGCGCCGTCCGTGATGGGCGGGACATCGTGACGCCGTAACGGTTGGCGGATGTACTCCTCGGCCAGCAGGGTGTCGACGTCCCCCTTGCCCCGCGCCCGTACTGCTACTTCGGCCATGGAGCGCTCGTCGGCGATTCCCGCCGCGATAACCGCCCGGGCCTGCAGGGCGGCGAAGGTCAATGGATCGGCGCCCAAGGGAGCGAGGAAGTAGGGGTCCATCTCCATCGGGTAGATGAGCGACGGGTCGCCGGTCGAGGAACGGCCCGACCCGGTGACCACGGCGATCTCGATGTCCCCCTCCTGCAGACGGAGCCATGCCTCGTAGAGGGCCCAGGCGCCGTCCATCTCGACATGCGAGTCGCGCTTGGGCGGCCATGCCCCAATCGCGTCGAGGTTCGACACGAATGAGAACGCTTGGCCGGTGATGTAGTCGCAACTTCCGAGGCAGGTGAAGTCGATGTCGGCGCGAGAGAGCCCGAGCGGGTCGATGGCATCGGTGATGGCATCCATCAGCATTTGTGTCTCGGACTGATCAGTGCGGCGCACCATGGGCGTGTGGGCCCATCCCACCACCGCGATGTCGCCGCCGCGTCCTGTACCTGCGAGTCCGTCCATCAGAAGATCCGATTCACGAGGTCGGGATCATTCACGTCGGGCTCGCCGCTGGGTATCCAGCCGACCAGGGCACCCCAGGCACCGCCCATGCCGCCTCCTTCGTCCATTTCCTCGGCCGGCGAGGCCCAGACGGCAGCCACCCGCACGCCGACCCGGACCTCGTCGGCCGGCAGTTCGATCACCGCTGAGTACGGGACTATGACGTCGGTACCGTCGAGGAGGACGAAGGCGCGCACGAATGGCTCGGTTTCGGTCTGGCCCGGGTACTGCACCGGGGTCACGATGGCGTAGTTGGTGATGGTGCCCGTATGGGGCAGATCGACCTCGCAGTCGGGCCCGAGCTCGAGTGCGTCGATGGGGCAGTAGCCCCGACCCCCGGCGTAGACACGCTCGCAGGTCGGACAGCGCAGTCCCAGCAGGCGATGTTCCTTCGAGGCCGCCACCGCCCGATCCGTCGCGTCGGGTACGGGGTTGCGGTAGGTAATGGAGGCCAGGTAGTCCATACGGGTCACCGGCTCGTCGGCCGGTCCGGCGTCCTCGCCATCCGTCTCGGAGGAGTCACCCGGGACGAAGCAGATGATGTCGTCGATCCTTCCCTGGCGGGCCCCCCGCCAGCGGGGTGCGACCCGCGCCCCCTCGGTCATCGCCTCGGGCGAGCCGGCGTCGACGGCGTGGAGGAGCGGGGTGGTGGCTCCGTCAAGTTGGATCATGGCAAAGGCGAAGGGGTGGTCGAGAGGGTGCTGTTCGGACGGCACGGGCACCCAGGTCCACGACGTGACCGTGCCCGCCGGACCGACTTCGACGAACTCGTGCGCCAACTCGGCCCCGGTGGCGGGGTCCCACTCCATCGGTGGCACCAGGACCGCATCACCGTTTCGGATTCCGAGGATACGCCGCTCGGTCATGGCGGTCATGAACGCACCGACCACCGGCCCCAAGGACCGCTTGTACGGGAAGGTGATGGTGTTGGCGACGAATCGACTCATCGGGGCAACTCCTCACTCGTGGTCGGCGTAATCGACGGCGGTTGCCCAATCGATCAAACAATCATGGAACCGGGCGCAGCTTATAATCTGCCAGAAGGGTCGGGCCTTCCAACTTCTCACGCCTTCCGGGATCCGTCCAGTCCCCACGTTTGACATGAGGAACTGGAACCCTTCAAGTGGCATGGATGTACTGTGGACGTATCGCTCGCGAGAGCTTGAAGCCCTGGTCGTCAACCGGGTGCATAGTGTTGGCGTGCGAGTCCTCAGCTGCGATCCATATTCAAGGAGCCGCGAGAAGCGTGCCGTGGCATTGGGGGATTGCCCTAGGATGCCGGAGACGGCTCATGCCGTGCTCGGTGCACCCGACCTGAGGCAGAGCGATGCAGAATACGCATCGGACCTGCATGTTGAGGATCCTCACGTGCAATTCATACACGGAGGGCGGTGGATTTGATGACGCCGCCGCTGTTCGCACTCCGCTTCGACTTTCGCAACCCGGCGTTCGCCGGAACGAGCCCAGCCGAACGCTACGAGGCCGCTCTCGACATGGCCGAATGGGCCGACAGGCTCGGTTGCGTGAGCATTGCCGTCTCCGAGCACCACGGTTCGCCCGACGGCTACCTGCCCAGTCCACTCCCGATGGTGGCCGCAATGGCGGCGCGCACGACCAACGTGCGCTTCATGGTCGCCGCGCTGATCGCGCCGTTCTATGAGCCGCTTCGTCTGGCCGAGGACATGATCGTCCTGGACCACCTGAGCAAAGGTCGGGTCGACCTGATTGTGGCCGGCGGCTATGTACGCGAGGAGTTCGCCATGTACGGCGTGCCGATGAACGAGCGCGGAAAGAGGGTCAGGGAGGTGGTCGGCACCTTGAAGGCGGCCTTCAGCGGTGAGCCATTCGAGTTCGAGGGTCGCACGGTGCGAGTCACGCCTGCGCCGTTCCGCCCGGGTGGACCGAGCATCTCACTCGGGGGCAGCAGCGAACCGGCGGCCCGGCGAGCTGCCCGCATCGCCGACGGCTTCATCCCCTCCGTGCCCGAGGTTTGGGAGTTCTACCGTGACGAGGTAATCAAGTTGGGTCGGCTCGACCCCGGCCCCTGCCCGATCGGAGAGAACCGCACCGTCGCTCTCGCCGAGGACCCCGACAAGGGTTGGGACGAGATGGCCCCGTTCTTCCTCCATGAGACCAACGCCTACGGCGAATGGCAGGCCCAGGATGACGTGGCCTCGCCCTACCGAGTGGTTGAGGGGGTCGATGCGCTGCGAGAGTCGGGGCACTATGCAGTGCTGACGCCGGATCAGTACGTGGCGGAGCTGAGGGCAGCGCCCTTCCCGTTCGCGTTCTTCCACCCTCTGTGCGGGGGGATGCCGATGGAATTGGCGTGGCCCAGTCTGCGCCTGTTCGAGCACGAGGTGCTTCCGGCTTTCACCGAGGAGCGATCGTCATCATGATCGAAGACTCCTTCTGACGGCACCCGGGCCTCCTGCCCTCGC
>Ga0302325_10018874_pt1 | contig 14516 bp, 11 predicted proteins | sample Palsa_T0_2_FD_201948 | JGI IMG/M metagenome (GOLD analysis project Ga0302325, IMG submission 201948) | Peat permafrost microbial communities from Stordalen Mire near Abisko, Sweden - Palsa_T0_2 | ecosystem: Environmental > Terrestrial > Soil > Palsa > Peat permafrost | place: Sweden: Abisko... | reverse complement strand
GCATCGGCCGCCGCCTGCTGATGGGCCAGCACACCGCGGACGAGCTCGAGGCCGCGAGCGCCGAATTCGGGCCGCACATTCCACAACTTGGATTCTACTCCTACGGGGAAATCTCGCCGCATCGCGTGTCCGGTGTCTGCGAACTCCACAACCAGACAATGACCGTCACCATGATCGCCGAGGCGACGGAAAACGCCGGTGCATAAGCTCCTCGCGAGACAGCTCACCAAAGCGGCGAAGGGCTCGGGCGAGCTGGATCTGGAGACGCTGCTTGGGCTCGTATCCGAGGCCTACGGGCAGTCGGACAGCGATCGCCAACGTACCGACCGTTCCATCGCATTGATGATCAAGGAACTGGACCAGCTCAATCGCGGGCTCGATCAGCTCGTGCAGGAGCGCACCGCTGCGCTTCGCGAGCGCGAGACCGAGTTGCAGGCGCAAAACCTGCGCTTCGATGCCGCGCTTGAAAACATGCCGCACGGCCTGTGCATGTTCGACCGCAACGAATGCCTGATCGTCTGCAACGAGCGGTACGGCGAGATGTACGGTCTGACGGGCGAGCAGACCACACGAGGCGTGACGTTACGTTCCATTCTCGAGGCGCGCGTGGCGGCGGGCCACAGTCCGGAGGATGCCAACCGCTATATCGAGGAGCGCCTGGCGGAGGTCCGCAGAAACGATCCGTACTACACCGAGAACGCCATGCGCGACGGCCGCGTCCTCGGGGTCAATCACCGGCCCATGCGCGACGGCGGATGGGTGGCCATCCACCAGGACATCACCGCGCAGAAACGCGCCGAAACGCAAATCGCCTATATGGCCCGTCATGACGGCCTGACCGGCCTCGCCAATCGCGCCGTGTTGCTGGAGAAGATGGAAGAAGCCTTGGCGCGGCTGCGGCGTCACGGCAACCGCTTCACGGTCTTCATGCTCGATCTCGATCTGTTCAAGACGGTCAACGATTCGCTCGGGCATCCGGTCGGCGACGAACTCTTGAAGGTAGTGGCCGGCCGCCTGTCGGCCTGCATCCGCGAAACCGACACCGTGGCGCGCCTTGGCGGCGATGAATTCGCCATCCTGGCGACGGCGGACGGCGATCAGCGGGAAGCCGCGATCGCTACCGCCAACCGGCTGCTGGGGGCCGTGGCGGCGCCGTGCGATCTCGACGGCCATCATGTCAACATCGGAACGAGCGTCGGCATCGCGCTCGCGCCCGAACACGGCACCGACGTCGATCAGCTGGTGAAGAACGCCGACCTCGCGCTCTACAAGGCCAAATCCGAGGGCCGCGACGCTTATCGCATCTTCGAAGACGCGATGGGGGTCGAGGTCCGTATGCGTCGCGCCCACCAGATCGATCTGCGCAACGCGCTAAGCAACGACGAGTTCGAACTGTACTACCAGCCCATCGTTGACATTCCGGCCCGGCAGACGGCCAGCATCGAGGCGCTGATCCGGTGGCATCATCCGCAACGGGGCATAATTCCACCGGCCGATTTCATCCCGCTGGCGGAGGAAAGCGGCCTGATCAACCAGATCGGCGAGTGGGTCCTGCGCAAGGCTTGCAGCGACGCCTTGCACTGGCCGCCGCACATCAAAGTCAGCGTCAATCTGTCGGCGGTGCAATTCCGCAAGATCGGTCCGATCGACAGTTTTTGCCAAACGCTCCGCGAATCCGGCCTGCCGCCCGAGCGCCTGGAGCTGGAAATCACCGAGTCGGTCCTGCTTCAGGGCAGTGCCGAGAACGTAGAGACGCTGCATCGCCTGCGGCTGATGGGGATTTCCATCGTGCTCGACGATTTCGGCACGGGATATTCTTCGCTCAGCTATCTGCGCATGTTTCCGTTCGACAAGATCAAGATCGATCGTTCGTTCGTGCACGAGCTGGCGAAGAACGCCGATTGCGCCGCGATCGTATCGGCGGTGGCGGGGCTCGGCAGGAGCCTGCGGATCGACACGGTCGCCGAAGGCGTCGAAACCGAGGACCAGCTCCTGCTCGTGCACGCGGCCGGGTGCACGCACGCGCAAGGCTATTTGTTCGGCCGGCCGTGCCCGGTAGCCGAGCTCAAGTTCGGGCGCTTCGAGCAGCGCCAGCAAAAAATCAAAGTCGCCTGAAATCACTCGTGTTGGCGAGCTGCGATCCGCGCGCCTCTAGCGGACCCGGCGGCCCTTGCGCCTCGGCGCCGGTGCGGGCGCGCCGCCAAGCGATGAAGTGAGCCTGCCCATGAGCAGGCGCAGCTCGAAGTCGCGAAATTCCGTATAAATGTTGCCGATCCATTGGTGGACTTCGGTCGGTCCGCCGGATTGCTTGGCCATATAGGCGTTGAAGGAGAAATTCGGTCGGTCGATCACGCCGCGCACCAGCGGGGACAGCCGCGGGATGCGGATCAGGCCGCAATCGGCCCGGGTTGGCGGGAAATCCTCGTTGGCGAACATGAGCGCCACCGATTCGTTATGCACGGGCACGAAGGTCGCCGGCAGCCGGCGCCGCAACTCGGCATAGCTGCGCACGGTCGCCGCCGAAGGGTCGGCCACGAACAATACGATCGGCTCGATTCCCCGCCGCCGCGCTTCCTGCACGAAGCTGATCTCGCGCATCACCGCGAAGAACTGGTCGAACGGCCCGTATCCGAGATCGATGACCTGGGTGCTCGCCGGGTCCGCGAGCAGCCGGTCGAACAATTCCATCTGGCCGCGGGTGTCGGCGATATTGACCGGCCAGACCAGCTTGGGGAAACGCTCCGCCAGCGTCGGCTCGCGTGGATTGAGGTCGTAACCGACCAACGGCCGGCGGCTTTGGCGCAGAAATTCCATCAATAGCCGCGCGATCAGCGTCTTGCCGATCCGCGGCCGCGGCGATGCGACGATGTAGAGGGGAGCCGGCTGCGCCATCCCGGCCGCGCGACGTTACGAGCGGCTGACGACCTGCACGCGCGGACCGCTTGTGGCGATGCCGCTGCCGGCAATGATCTCGGTGAGCTTGATGCGGTCGTACTCGCCCCACACATTGCCGAGCCAGTGCCGCACGTAGCCGCGCAGCACGAACGAGTAGTTGGCCGCCTCGCCCTTTTGGCCCTTGTTGGCGACAAAGTTGAGGAAGGGCACCGAGGCGAGCTCAACCTGCTCAAAGGCCATCTCGTTTAGCTTCGGGATGTTGATCTCGACGGCGTCCTTGAATTTGCGGAAATAGCTGGCATGCGTGGGCTGATCCCACTCGAAGAAACTGGTGTTGTTGATGAAGTTCTTGACCAGGAAATAGCGGCCGTCGGCGGCAAACGAGGAGGTCTCTTCGATCTCGTTCAGCGAGGCGATGGACGAGCCGAGAATGTGGAAAACGACGAAGGTGAGCTGTCCCTTCTTTACCGCGTCGAGAAAACCGATGTCGCGCAGCGAGCGCAGCGTTGGCGACAATAGCCCGGCGCGCACATCGATCACCGTCACGCCTGCGTCGGTGGTCGACAGCGTGTCGAAAATTCGCATCTGGTCGGACACCGACGTGGCGTCGACTATTTCGCTGATGTCGGGATGAAAGCGCGTAAGCGTGCCTTTGGGCGATTCGGTATCGAATGCGCGTGTCGGCACGTGATGTGCGGTGAAATAATCCAGCAGCGTGCGGGAGACCGTAGTCTTGCCGACGCCGCCCTTGTCCGCACCCACGACGACCACTGTTGGTTTAGCCATGGCCGATACCTCGTTGGCTCCGCGCTGCCGCGAGCCTCGCTGTGTCCCACGCTCAATTTCCACAGGATGACTGCGGTCAAATCGAGCGCGTCACGCCACTTTCCCCGTTAACCGCTTCTATCATACCGGGCCCTGTTTGGAAGCCTTAAGGTGCGCCGTTTGCGCGCGAATGCGTTCTTCGGCTTCAGTTGCAATCGGATATGGTTAATTGTGACGGCTTTGCGGCTAGCTTTTGTGCGGGCCCCACGGTCCCGAAGGCGGCCCGCCCGGCGACTCAGCGCGGCCATCAACTTCCGCCGGCGACGCCTTCTTCGCGCCATTTGCGGCCGACGAACCCCACGGACCGTCCGCTGGCGGCGAATCCCAAGGGCCGGCGGCCGCCGAATTATCGGGTGATTCCGCGGGCGCGTCGCTTCCCGGTGGCAACGCCAGCGGGCCGGGATCGTGACCGCCGGCAAACTTGACCAGTGCCGCGACGCGGCTGTCCACCGTCGGGTGAGTATCGAACAATTCGCCAAAACCTTCGCGCGGGTTATCGAGGCACATTTCCATCACCGCCGAAGTCGCCCGCGGCAATTCTCCGCGGCCTTCGATCTTGCGCAGCGCCGAGATCATGGCGTCGGGATTCTTGGTCAGCTCCACCGAGCCGGCGTCGGCGAGGAATTCGCGCGAGCGCGACAGCGCCAGGCGAATAATGAACGACAGCAGGTAGGCAACGACGATGAATCCAATGGCGATCAGGATGGCGAGCCCGGCGCCGCCGCCTCGGCGCCCGTCGGATGATCGCGGGCCGCGGAAACCGTTGTAGAACCAGAGCCGGAAGAACAATTCCGCGAAAAAGGAAATCGCGCCGGCGATGACGACGGCAATGACCATCATGCGCACGTCGCCGTTGCGGATATGCGTCAGCTCGTGGCCGAGCACCGATTCGACCTCGGCATCGTCGAGCCGGTCGAGCAGCGCGGACGTAACCGTGATCGAATACTGCTTGGCGTTCATCCCGGTGGAGAAGGCGTTGAGCGCGTCGCTCTGCATCACCTTGAGCTTGGGCATGGCGATGCCACGCGAGATGCAGAGATTTTCAAGAAGATTATAGAGCCGCGGCTGTTCCATGCGCGTGACTTCGCGGCCGCCGGTCACCGCGTCGATCATGTTCTGGTGGAAGAAATAGGCGATGACTACCCACAGCGCCGTGCCGAGCGTCGCCAACGGTGCGGCGCGGATCTGGTCGTTCCAGGCGAGCTGCAACAGCGTGTTGAGATCGGCGTCGACCGACAGCGCTTCCGCGGTCAGCGCGCCGGCATAGACGAGCAGGTAAACGAGAAAGAACAGGCCGGCGAGGAGGCCGAGCGAGCGGCGCCGGTTCGACTGGATGTGGCTATAGAGCCCGTATGCGGCCATGGCTGTCACGCCGTCCCGGGGCGCGGCCTAACCAATCAAAACTTGACCTGCGGCGCCTCGCCGACGGTCTTGCGCTCGTCGCCGAGATCGAAAAACTCCTTCGGCGCAAATCCGAACGCGGAGGCGAACAGAGCGGCGGGGAATCTCTGGATCCCGGTATTGTATTCCTGTACCGCGTTATTGAAGAAACGCCGGGCCGCGGCGATCTTGTTCTCGATGTCGGTCAGCTCCGCCTGCAGCTGCTGGAAATTGGCGCTGGCCTTAAGGTCCGGATAGGACTCCGCCAGCGCGAAGAGCTGGCGCAACGCACCGGAGAGCATGTTCTCGGCCGCGGCTTGTTGCGCCGGGCCTTGGGCGGCGACCGCGGTGTTACGCGCCTTCACCACTTCGTCGAGTGTGCCAAGCTCGTGCGCGGCGTAGCCCTTAACCGCCTCGACCAGGTTGGGGACGAGGTCGTGCCGCTGCCGCAGCTGCACGTCCACGTCGGCAAAGGCCCCATTGACCCGCTGCCGCATGGAGACGAGGCCGTTATAGATCGTGATCGCCCACAAAATCACAACAACGATGACGGCGAGGACGATCAGTGTTGAGGTGCTCATCGGCGGATTCCTCCAGCGCGCCCAGTATCCCGATTTCGCGGCAGCCTTGCGCGGTGAAACGTTCCGGCCGGCCCCGCTCAGCTTCTTTAGATAGGATAATTCCTCGACGACGTTAAGGTTAGCCAGCGATGAATATCGCGCGGCGCCCTTTTGTCGGTTAGGAAAGACCAGGCAAAAAGGGTACGCGTCATGTCGAAGCATCATCTCGGTTTTCTTTCCTCCGATGGCGCGGAGGCTCATACCGCCCTCGACGATATTCTTGAGCCCGAGGCCGGGCCAGTGGTGACGCAGCCGAGCGTGGATGCTTCCAGCTTGGTGGCGGCCGCCGACCGCGCCCAGCTCGATCGCGATATCGCCGCGATCGAGCGTGCGTCCGCCGCGTTGCGCCGGGCCGAGCCGGCCTTGGAATCCTGGACCGTTGCGCCGGCGATGGTAATGCAGAAGCCCCGTCCGGTGGGGTTGCTCATCGGAGTGCTGTGGCTTTCCACCGCGCTCGTCACGATCGGTGCGGTTTTCGCCATCTCCATTTTCGTCGGTTAACTCGCAAAAAATGCTATCTAGTCGTATGGCCGGGCCAGCCCGCCTGCGGGGTCGTAGCATTACGCCTATGCGTGCGTGCTAGCCCTTCGGCGCGGCGAAGGCGCGGTCATGTGCGTGCGGCCATGTGCGTGCGGCCATGTGCGTGCGGCCATGTGCGTGCGGCCATGTGCGTGCGGCCATGTGCGTGCGGCCATGTGCGTGCGGCCATGTGTCTGCGGCCATGTGCCTTTTGGAGTGAGCTTTTTTGCTTGCGGCCCGGGCCGGCGGCCGCGAACCGCCGCAGCCGGCGCAGCCGCTCAATAAGCGTTCTGGTAGGCGGTGCTGGAGAGCACCGTGCGGACGATGATCTTCAGGTCGAGCCAGAGCGACCAATTGTCGATATAGGAGAGGTCGTATTCGATGCGGTTGCGCATCTTCTCATCGGTATCGGTCTCGCCGCGATGACCGTGGATCTGCGCCCAACCGGTAATACCCGGCTTGACGTTGTGCCGGCGCGCATAGAGCGAAATGCGCCGCTGATAATCGCGATCGAGCAGTAGCGGGTGCGGGCGCGGCCCGACGAGTGACATGTCGCCGGTGAGCACATTGAACAGTTGCGGAATCTCGTCGATGTTCCAGCGCCGCAGCCAGCGGCCGACCCGGGTCAAGCGCGGATCGTCGCGCGTCGCCTGCCGGCCGCCGTCGTCGAGACAGCACATGGTGCGAAACTTGATGATGCGGAACGGCTGCTGGTTGAAGCCGTAGCGGCGCTGTACGAAAAAGATCGGCCCCCGGCTGTCGAGCTTGATCAGGATGGAGACGAGCACGAGCAGCGGCGTCGCCAGAAGCAGCGCCGCCGCCGCCAAAGCGAGATCGAACATCCGCTTCTGGATGATCTCGAGGCGCGACAGCGCGCGACGCGTGATCTGCAAGCTGGTGACCGGTCCGAGCGTCGAGAGTTTGACTTCGTCGAACTTGTGCAAGATCTGCTCCGGGCCGAGGTGAATCTCGACCGGAAGCGCAAGGAAGGTCTCGGCGCAGCGTTCGATGGTTTCGGTCGCCGACCAGGGCAGCAGCACGAAGACGGCGTCCGGTGCGAGGCTACGGACGCTGGCGACCGCCTCGGCGAGGTCGCGATCGAGCATCGCGTTCCGCAGTTCCGCAGGCGAGCTGCCGGCAACGGGCGTCAGAAAGCGGCAGCCGACGACGTTGATGCCCAGCGCCCAGGGCTCATAACGGTTGACGAAGGCGCCGACGTTTTCGCCGGTGCCGATCAGGAAGATGCGTTGGGCGGAAAGCAGCCCCGCCGAGCGCGCCAGCGCCGTGATGCGGACGATGACGTAGCGCAGCACGATCAGCGCGGCGAGCGTGGTGATGTAGAAGAGCACGATCCAGCCGCGCGAATATTGGACGCTGATCCGCGCCAGGAAGCCGAGCATGAGCAGGCCGATGAGCGTCACGTTCCACAATTGGATGGTGCGCCGGGCGTGCGGTTTGACGCTGAAGAAATTCGGCAGTCGGTATTCGCGGCGGAACAAGTTGGAGATCGCGAAGATGCTCGCCGCCAGAACGCCGACCTGGGCGAAGGAGGCGATGTCGCCGGGATAGCCGTAGGCGACCAGGTAATAGGCGATGCCGGTGATGCAGGACATCGCCACGATCAGGGCGACGTCGATCAGGAAGATCGCGCCGGAGAATGTGCCGCGCGAAAGCACCGCCCAGACGCGCAGGACCCGGCGGGTCTGCGGCCGCGAGGCCAGGGTGTAGCTTTGGTGCGAATTCATCAGCACGTCGGCCTGGTCTTTCCTGCGACACCTCTCCCCATCGCTGACCCGAATTGGGACAGCGCAAGGGTTCCAGCCGATGTGTCGCCAAAACCATGCCAGCGCCGGCGCGTGCGGATCCGCGGGCCGAATCCGCGGTGTAGGGCCGTGTTAAGCTTAACGCGCCGGCGCGAGGCCGGCTGCTGCCGGAGGAAAGTCCATGCAGGGCAAGATCGCGCTCGAAGAACATTTCGCCATCGCCGAGACGCTGGCCGATTCCCGCGGCTATTTCCCCGATCGCGTCTGGCAGGAGGTGAAACGCCGCGTGCTCGACCTGCACGATCGGCGGATCGCGCTCATGGACGCGCACGGCATCGAAATGATGCTGTTGTCCCTTAATGCGCCGGCGGTTCAAGCGATTCCCGATCCGGCACAGGCCGATGAAATCGCCCGCAGGGCCAACGATTTTCTCGCCGGCGAGGTGCGCAAGCGGCCGGACCGATTTCAGGGGCTTGCGGCGCTGCCGATGCAGGATCCGGCCCGCGCGGCGCGCGAGCTCACGCGCTGCGTCAAGGAACTCGGCTTTCGCGGCGCGCTAGTTAACGGCTTTTCGCAGGTCGGGAATGCGGAGACGGGAGTTTATTACGACCTGCCGCAATACCGGCCGTTCTGGGCGACGGCGGAACGCCTCGACGTGCCGTTTTATCTGCATCCGCGCAATCCGCTGCCGCGTGACGCCAAAATCTACGAAGGCCATTCTTGGCTGCTCGGCCCGATCTGGGCCTTTGGGCAGGAGACCGCGGTGCACGCGCTGCGGCTGATGGGCTCGGGCCTGTTCGACGCGCATCCGCGCCTTCAGGTCATCCTCGGCCATATGGGCGAGCTGTTGCCGTTCGCGCTGTGGCGCGTCGACAACTCAAACGCTTGGATCACGGAACGCAATACTTACCCGGCAAAAAAGCGCATCCGCGATTATTTCCGCGAGAATTTCCATGTCACCACTTCCGGCAATTTTCACACGCCGGCGCTGCTCAGCGCCATGCTCGAAGTCGGCGCCGACCGGATCATGTTCTCGACCGACTGGCCGTTCGAGAATATCGACCACGCCGCGAACTGGTTCGACGCGTGCGACATCAGCGAGAACGACCGCCAAAAAATCGGCCGCACCAACGCGCGGCGGCTGTTCAAGCTGGGGAATGATTAGCGAAGGCTGAGTCTGCGGAGGCGGCCTAGCTCGCCTCCCGCATCTTCACCGCGCCTTCCAGATCGACCGACACGAGCTGCGACACGCCGCGCTCGGCCATGGTGACGCCATAGAGGCGGTTCATGCGCGCCATGGTGATCGGGTTGTGGGTGATGATGACGAAGCGGGTGTCGGTCGAACGCGTCATCTCGTCGAGCAGGTCGCAGAAGCGTTCGACGTTGTAATCGTCGAGCGGCGCGTCAACTTCGTCGAGCACGCAGATCGGCGCCGGATTGGTGAGAAACACGGCGAAGATGAGCGCCAGCGCCGTGAGCGCCTGCTCGCCGCCTGAAAGCAGCGACAGCGTCACCTGCTTCTTGCCCGGCGGCTTTGCCATGATCTCAAGCCCGGCTTCGAGCGGATCCTCGCTTTCGATCAGTTGCAGCTCGGCATTGCCGCCGCCGAACAACTCGATGAAGAGCTTCTGGAAGTTCGTGTTGACGGTGGCGAAAGAGGCCAGCAGGCGCTCGCGCGCCTCCTGGTTGAGGCTGTGGATGCCTTGCCGCAGCCGCCTGATCGCCTCGTTGAGGTCGTCGCGCTCGGCGGTGAGCTTGGCGTGCTGCGCCTCCACCTCATGGAGCTCCTGCTCGGCAAGGAGGTTGACCGAGCCGAGACGCTCGCGCTCGCGGCGGATGCGGTCGAGTGTGGCCTCGACCTGGCCGATCTCCGGCAACTCCGCATCCGCCTTGAGCTCGGCTATTTCCGCCGCTCCACCGGGCGCGACATCGAGGAGCTCACGGATTTCATGTTCGAGATCGGCGAGGCGGCGCTTGGCGCCGTCGCGGCGTTCCTCCGCGCGTGCGGCTTCCGCGCGCGCTTCGCCGACTGCTTCGAGCGCATTGCGCGCGGCCTTGTCGGCCGCCGCCAGTTCCGTCTCCGCCTCGGCCAGCCGGTCGGCGGCGGCGCGGCGCGCGGCCATGGCGGTCTCGATCTCCCCGATCAGGGCCGCACGCTGGCCGGCGAATTTCTGCGGCGCGTTGCTCAGCTCGGTGCGCTCGCTTCTCGCCTCTTCGGCGCGCTGGCCGATAGTGTCGATCTGCGCGGCGGCGCTGTCTCTGCGCTCATCCCAGGCGCTGCGCTCGGCGGCGATCGCCTGGAGGCGGCGGTCGGCGAGCTCGGCTTCGCGTGCGATCGCCTGCGCCTCGACGCGCACCTCGGCAAGCGCCGCGCGGTCGTGCGCGATGACGTCATTGACCTTGGCGAGCTTGGCTTCGAGGTCGGCGGCGGCGTCGAGCGCGGCCAGCGCTTTTTCCGCTTCCTTGCGGGCGGCCAACGCCTCGTTTCGGCCGGCATTGGTCCGCTGCCTCGCCTCCTTGAGAGCGGAGACGCGCGCCGCGTTGCGGCTGATCTCGCGCTCGGCGGCGGCGTGCTGCTCGCGGACGGAATCGGTCAGGTGCTGAGCCTCGCGCCAGCGCGTGCGCGCCGCGGTCTCCGCGGCCGCCGCCGCCGCGAGCGCAGCTTCGGCCGTCGCGACCGCGCGCTGCTTGGCTTCGGCTTCGCCGCGGGCAGTCGCAAGTTCGCCTTCGATGGCTAGGAGCCGGCCGCGTTCGGCCAGCCGGCGCGCCGCTCCGGTCGGGGCATGCGCGGCCACGGCATAGCCGTCCCAGCGCCAGAAATCGCCCTCGCGCGAAACGAGCCGCTGGCCGGGCTTGAGCGCTGCCGCAAGGCGAGGCCCGTCGGCGCGCTCGACAACGCCGATCTGGGCAAGGCGGCGCGCCAGTTCCGGTGGAGCCTTCACAAAACGCGAGAGCGCCGCGGCGCCTTTGGGCAACGCCGGATCTGAAGCATCGAGCGCGGCGCCGGCCCATCGCATCGGCGCCGATTGATCGACCGGCGCGTCGAGATCGTCGCCAAGCGCGGCGCCGAGCGCTTTTTCGTAGCCCTTGGCGACGCTGAGTGCGTCCATCACCGGCGGCCAGAGATTTTTATTCTCGACCGCGAGAAGTTTGCCGATGGTCTTCGCTTCCGTTTCCAGCCGTTGCACGCTGTGCTCGGCGGCGGTGAGCGGTGCCCGCGCCGTGTCGAGTTTTTCCCGCGCTTGCGTGTGCGCGACTTCCGCCGCGCGCGCGGCATTCTCCGCTTCGCTGAGCGCGCGCTGGGCGCTGGCCAGCGCCTTGCCCAGGGCGGCGAGATCGGGCTCGCCGCTGCCGGTCGCGGCAAGTCCGGCATCGATGTTGGTTATTTCGGCTTCCAACCTTTTGGCGCGCTCGGCGTGATCGTGGAGCGCGGCCTGAAGCTGATTGCGGCTTGCGGTAAGGTCGGCAAGTGCGCCGGTCAGATCGGCAAACGATTTTTCCGACGTCGCGAGCGCCGCATCCGCCTTGGCGACGCGCCCATTGACGCCGGTGAGCCGCCCGGCGCTCGCCTGCGCCTCCGCCTTGAGCGTTTTTTCCTCGGCGGCGAGCCGGTCGAGCGCGGCCGCGGCGTCGCCCGCAAGCTTGCGTTCACGCCCGAGGTCGGCGGTGAATTGCTCGAGCCGGCGATCGAGTTCGTCGATTCGTACCTTGGCGCGGGCCTCCTCGCGCTCGAGCGCGTCGCGCGCGATGAGAAGCCGCTGTAACCCCGCCGCGGCCTTGGCCTCCGCCTCGCGCAACGCCGGCAGGCCGGATGCGACCAGCGTTTGCCGCGTGGTAGCCGCCGTTTGCTCACCGGTGCGCGCGGCGACGACGCGAACGGCTTCATCCTTGGTCCGCTCGGTATCGGCGACTTCGGCTTTCGCGGCCAACCAGCGCAAATGCAGCAGCAGCGCCTCGGTTCGCCGCACCTGTCCGGAGATGTTGCGGTAGCGCACGGCCTGCCGCGCCTGGGTCTTGAGCGAAGCGACCTGCGCGGCAAGCTGGCCGATGACGTCTTCGGCTCGCGCGAGGTTGTGCTCGGCGGCCTTGAGCCGCAGCTCCGCCTCGTGGCGGCGCACATGCAGTCCGGAAATGCCGGCCGCCTCTTCCAACACGCGCCGGCGCTGGTCGGGTCGTGCCTGGATGATCTCGCCGATACGGCCTTGATGCACGAGCGCCGGCGATCGCGATCCGGTCGAGGCATCGGCAAACAGCATGGCGACGTCGCGCGCGCGCACCTCGCGGCCATTGACGCGGAAGACCGAGCCCTGCTCGCGCATGATCCGGCGCGAGACTTCGAGCGTGTCGTCGTCATTGAACGCCGCCGGCGCCTTGCGGTCGCCGTTGTCGACCAAAACGCTGACTTCGGCATGATTGCGTGACGGACGGTCGGTGTTGCCGGAGAAGATGACGTCATCCATCTCCGCCGCGCGCATGGCTTTGTAGGAGGCTTCGCCCATCACCCAGCGCACGGCTTCGACCAGATTGGACTTGCCGCAGCCGTTCGGGCCGACCACTCCGGTCAGTCCGGGCTCGATCTCAAAGTCGGTCGGTTCGACGAAGGACTTAAAGCCGATCAGGCGCAGCCGCGTGAGCTTCATTCGCGTATCAGGTCCATCTTGCCTGCTGCGGCGGCCAAGAGTCGTTCAAGAATCGTCCAAGAATCGTCGAAGGCTCATGCCCCGAGGGGGGCTTGAGTCGCAGAGGTGCCGCATCGGCGCGGAGAATGAATCGTCGCGGTTGCGAGCGCAACAGCGCCGCGGCGTTATCCAGACTTTCGCGTTGGCGCGCGGCTGCCGGCGACGCGGCGGCGGCCGCATGGCAAATCCGCCTCAGGCCGAAAAACCCTTATCCTTCCTTGAGATAGGGGTCGATCTCCTTGGCCAGGGCCTCGATCGATTGATCGCCGACGAGCTTCTTGCCGTTGACGAAAAAGGTCGGCGTGGAATTGACTCCGAGCTTCTCGGCGGCGCGATCGCGCACATCCTGGATGGCGTCGAGCACCTTCTGATTCGCTAGGCATTGCTCGAACGACTGCTCGGTGTAGCCGAATTGCTTGGCGATCGACTTGAGCGGCGCGATCGGCTCCTGCACCATCCATTCGGGCTGCTTGGCGAACAATGTCTCGATGATCGGCAGGAATTTGTCATTGCCGCCGCAACGCGCCAGCATGAAACCGGCGGCTGCGAGTGCATCGAGCGGGAACTCGCGGAAAATAAAGCGCACCTTGCCGGTGTCGATGTAGCGCTTCTGCAATTCGGGAAAGGTCGTCGTCGAGAAATGCGCGCAGTGCGGGCAGGTCATCGAGGCGTATTCAATGACGGTCACCGGCGCTTTGTCGGAACCGAGGACGACGTCGCCGTCGGGCCCCGCTTTCGCCAGCTCCGCCTTGTCGATCTCGTCGGCTTTGGCCGGCCGCACGATCTGCGGCAGAAGGGTTCCCGCGGCGCCCGCGAGGACGAAGGTCGCGGTGGCCGTGAGCATATGGCGACGGGTCAGCGTCAAGGTCGACTCCTGATCTGGAGGCAAATCATCTAAAGGCAAATCCTGCGGCGCGAATGTGGCATCGGCCGGACATTCCGCCAAGGCCCTGCGTTGCTGCGGCAGTAACGGTCGCTTGATTGCGTTGGCGGCGACGTCAGCCGCGTTTGACCGCGGCGCCCAGCCGCGCCAGCGCCTGTTTTAAATCTTCGTCCGCGATTTCCGGCATGCTCGCGGCGATGCGCGCGGCCGCGGCTGCATCGGGCGGAACGGCGGACTTGCGCACTGCATGCCGAAGCGGCGCCTGACGCAGCGCGACGCGCTCGATGGCGCGCCAGCCGAGGAAGCGATTGACGCGCTCGCAAATCACGTTGGTGAGATGCTGGACTTCCACCGCCGCCGGGCCCTCGACGCGCAGAACGAGCGTACCCGGCGGCCGCCCCCTCCCTAACCCTCCCCCGCTCGCGGGGGAGGGAAGGGAGGGGGAAACGCGCGGCCACTGTATTTTGACCGGCTCGCTGTGGGCGGCGATCTCGGCGCCGACGATCTCGGTCCAGCGCGTCACCAATTCCGCCGAGGCAAAACCCTGCCGGGTGAATGTCTCGCCGACGACCTTGCCGAGGAGGTCGCGCAGCGGCTTGGCGAAGGAGCGGGAGGGCTTGTTCATATTCGGGCGCTCTGTCATCCCTCGGCTGTGCCTTTAGCAGCGAAGAGCTTGGCGCGACAGCCTCCGAAAAGGCGAAGGGCGATTTCGGTTCCGCAACCCACCGCTCTCCTCGCCTGGTACGACCGCCATCGCCGCGCGTTGCCGTGGCGCGCCGCGCGGGGCGAGCGCGCCGATCCCTATCGCGTCTGGCTTTCCGAGATCATGCTGCAACAGACGACGGTGCGGGCCGTCGCGCCCTATTACGCCCGCTTCCTTTCGCGCTGGGGCGACGTGGGCGCGCTCGCGGCGGCGCCGCTCGAAGAGGTGCTCAAGGCCTGGGCCGGGCTC